>Ga0136557_1000352_pt1 | contig 36528 bp, 30 predicted proteins | sample AntRauTorckE6832_FD_104796 | JGI IMG/M metagenome (GOLD analysis project Ga0136557, IMG submission 104796) | Saline lake microbial communities from Rauer Islands, Antarctica - Metagenome Torckler E6 #832 | ecosystem: Environmental > Aquatic > Non-marine Saline and Alkaline > Saline | place...
ATGATCTGATCATGCCGGTATACCAGGCCAGCGACATTGAGCTGGCCCGGGCAAGTCATCGGGTGGGCATCTTTTTTGGTGCCCAGAACTGTTCCCCCATCGAGGACGATATTGATCTGGTTGCGATCATGCGGCGGCTGGGGCTGATGATCATGCAGCTGACCTACAATAACCAGAGCCTGCTGGCCTGTGGCTGCTATGAAACCGAGGACAGCGGTGTTACCCGTTTCGGGAAGCAGGTGATCAGGGAAATGAACCGGGTCGGCATGCTGATTGATATGTCCCACAGTTCAGAACGTTCGACGTTGGATGCCATTGAATTGTCGGAACGGCCGGTGATTATTTCCCATGCCAACCCTGCCAGCTTTCACGCTGCAAAACGCAACAAGTCCGATACGGTGTTGCGCGCAGTGGCCCAGAGCGGCGGCATTCTTGGATTTTCGGTCTATCCGTTTCACCTGAAGAATGGCCCGGACTGCACTCTGGATGACTTCTGTGGAATGGTGGCCGATACCGCAGAACTGATGGGGATCGACCATATAGGATTGGGCACAGATCTGTGCCAGGGCCAGCCGGAATCGGTACTGACCTGGATGCGCAATGGTCGCTGGACCAAGGCCATGGATTATGGCGAAGGCAATCAGTCGAACGCTGGCTGGCCGGCGCCGTTGTCCTGGTTCAGCGACAACCGGCATTTCACCAATATCGCCGAAGGTCTGCGCCAGAAAGGGTTCAATCACGAGGAAGTTGAAAAAATCATGGGGCGTAACTGGCTCCGGCAATTAACCGAGGGCACTCGCCCTCAACAGTAAAGCACCAACAACAAAAACAGGTAAACGCCATGACAAACTCAGCTAGCTCTACCGCGACTTCGGAAGCGGGCGTAAGGCGCTTTGGTGACCCAATCGTTCTGGGCCTGAGCATCGGTTTCATTCTGCTATTTCTCGGTCTCTCGCTGTATGACATCGAGTGGACGGCCGGGCTGATTTCCAGCGGCTTCGCATGGACGGCCGCGACCCTGGGCTCCTACTTCCAGCTTCTGCTGCTGTTGACCTTCCTGATTGGCATGGGCGTGGCCATCTCCCCGGCGGGCAGTGCCAAGGTGGGCAACCTGGATACTCCGGAGCTGAGCACCTTTAAATGGTTGTCTATTATCCTGTGCACGCTGCTGGCGGGCGGCGGTGTATTCTTTGCAGCGGGTGAACCTGTGTATCACTTCGTGGTCACGCCGCCGGTCTTCGATACCGTCGCCGGAACCCCGGAAGCCGTTGCGCCGGCCCTGGCCCAGTCATTCATGCACTGGGGATTCCTGGCCTGGGCGATTCTGGGCACGCTGTCCGCCATCGTTCTGGCTCATGCCCACTATGTAAAAGGCCAGCCGCTTCAGCCCCGGACGCTGCTGTACCCGGTGTTTGGTGATAGGGTCATGAAGGGCTGGTTCGGTGGTGTTGTGGACGCTGCCTGTGTTATCGCGGTAGTGGCCGGCACAGTTGGTCCCATCGGGTTCCTGGCTACCCAGGTCAGTTTTGGCCTTCATGACCTGTTTGGAGTTCCCCAGGGTTATGGCACCCAACTGATGATACTGGCGGTGCTGGCAGGGGTTTACGTGACCTCGGCTATGACCGGTATTCACCGGGGCATTCAGATCCTGAGCCGGTTCAATGTCTTCCTGGCATTGGCGATTGCAGCGGTGATATTTATCTTCGGTCCCACTCTGTTCCTGACCAATGCCTACACCCAGGGATTCGGGGAATACATCAACTCCTTTTTCGCGATGGCAACGGTAACTGCGGCCACGGCTGAAGGCTGGTGGATGCAGTGGTGGACGGTGTTCTTCTTTGCCTGGTTCCTGGGTTACGGACCCTTGATGGCGATCTTTGTTGCCCGCATCTCCCGTGGCCGCACCATCCGGCAGATGGTTCTTGCTGTCGGGGTGATGGCACCGATTGCCACAACCATCTGGTTTACGTTGCTGGGCGGCTCGGGCATTTTCTATCAGCTGACCGGTGCCATTGACCTGACCGCAGCCCTGAACAGCTTCCAGTTTGATGTTGCCACCCTGACGATCGCAAAGGCGCTGCCGGGCGGTACGCTGATGGCACTCGCCATCCTGGTACTGACCACCATTTTCGTGGCAACCACAGGCGACTCCATGAGCTACGCGATTGCCGTCGTCAGCGCCGGACACGATGACCCCGATCCGATTGTGCGGGCCTTCTGGGGCGTCGCGATGGCGCTGATGGCGGCGGTTCTTCTTTACATGGGGGCAGGGCAGATCAGTGCGCTGCAGCAGTTCATCGTGATCACGGCAATACCGGTCTCGCTGGTTTTACTGCCGTCGCTGTACCTGGGGCCGAAATCCGCCTATGCCATGGCAAGAGAGCAGGGCATTGTGCCGCCCAAGGGCGAAGTGGCGCTGGTGGGTCAAACGTCGGGATCATCTGGCTCTGGTTCGAGGAATTAAGTAATGGCTACCCAGTTGCATGCACAAGTACCGCTTAAACTGCGCCCTGCCGAAAGGGTCATGAACCTGGTGCGGCTGGGTAGCCTGCACGCCAGCCGACTGAGCTTCGTCCGCAGTCTGGTGCGCCAAATGGCACGGGAAGACTGGACAGTCACTAATGTTCGAAACGACCTGAATGAGCAGGGACACGGTGTGGTGGTCTACCGGTTGCAGACGCCGCATCACCTATACCACGGTGTGGTTTTTTCCCAGCATCTGGATCCGGAACGGCGGTCAGACCGGGTAATCGCAGAGGCCTGGGATGTGACTTTTGCTCTGGTTGAAGGGGCAGTGGAAGACAGCCTTCTGGCCCAGATGGCGGCCAATGTGCCCTTGCAGGAAGCGGGTCGACAGCATCCCAGACTGTTGGTGCTGTCGCGGGCCAACAAAAGCCTGCGTAACTTCGATCACTTTGTCGAGGCCCTCGCAGCAGGCCGTCAACCGGATCCGGCATGGCTTACCCGGGTGGGTTATCTGTACCGCACCACCGCGGTCTATGGTAATGGCAAGTTCGGCATTGCCGACTATGCCCGCCTGCAGAAAAACCCGGATTTCAACCGGCCATTTTCGGCGCAGATGTTTGCGGTCTATCTGCTACGTCATTTCTCAATTCAGCAGGTTGAGCACCTCGCCCGGAGCCGCTGTCCCGATCAGGCAGTTGGCCTGGCCCCGGCTATGCAGCGATACCTTGGCATCGGCAACTCCACCGGCCTGGGTATGGCGCCTTTCCTGATCAATCATCCGCAGTTGATCCAGCAGTGGATGTATTGTCGGGAGCGGGCATTGGCCTGGGCCCGGGAACAGCCACCTATGGAAAGCTCCCGGCTTCATCTGATGACGCTGTTGCGCCGGGCGCACCAGCATTTTGTGGAAACGGTGACCGAAGACACCGAGCAGGCCCAACGCAATGCGGCGACCGTTGCGTCTATCGCAGCTATTATTCTCTGGCTGGATCAGACGCAAGCCACTGCCAATCTATGGGATGAATTGCTGGACTGGGCGGACGACAACTGTTCCCTGGAAGCGCAGGAGCTGATTAATACGCTGCTGATTGAACTCTACCCCGACCTGATTGATGCGGCAGAAGACGAACTGGGCTGCGAGGAAATACTCGAACTGCAGCCGGAAATGCGGGCAACGGCGCTCAAACAGCTGATTGAATCGCGGTTTGCCTGGGCACTGGAATACGATCCCAAGAATCCCGACCACACATACTGGTTCTGGTACCGCTCGGTAGAAAAAGAAGAGCCCCGGCTGGGTGTGCGCGCAGAAGAACCGGGCGCTGAGAAGGAACTTCCGTTGGGTATCGGGCCACGAATACATCGCACCTACCAATTGCTGGATGCGTTTCTGGATCGCAGCCCCCGGGGGTCTGTGGTGGAATTTCTGATGGCGCATCCCGGGCAGAAGGAATGTGTGCGGCGCATTCAGACCATGGGCGCGACGTCCTACGGCGAGATCCAGGCCAACCTCTGGCATCGGGATATGAAGCCCATGCATCTGCTGCGTACCAAACTGTCGTTTTTTGGTGCTAGCCGGTTTGATCCCAAGTCTGACCGTTGGGTGCGGGTCACCCTGTTTCAGGGAGCGCCGCTGTTCGGTGAACTGTTCAGCGATCACGGCACCGATAAGGCGCGGCTGGCGGCACTGGACGACTGGAGTTTTCCAGTTGAGCCGGATCTGGATTCGCAATGAAAGTGTCCTTCAACGAACTGCAGGGCATGGGCAGAAAGGCCTTCATCGGTATCGGTTTTGCCGAGGGCGATGCCATTGATGCGGCAGAAATGGTTGCCTGGATGGAGGCCCACGGCCTCGGTGGCGTGGCGGCGCTCAAAAAAGGGCTGGACTACCTGCTGACCGAGGATCCCGCCGACACCCCAACCCTGGTGTATCAGGATGCCGACTTCAGCGTGCTGGACGCCCACAACCACAGCATTCTGGGCAATGCCAGCCTGGCGGTGGAACTGGGTTATGCCAGAGCCCGGGCGCGGGGGTTATCCATCACCAAGATCCGTCGCTGCCACAACCGGGTGTTGGTGATTGGCTATCTTTCCCGGTTGGCCCGACGGGGCATGAACGTGACCGCCTTCTGGCGTAACTCCCACGAACCTTTAATCGAGCAGGTAGTCGGTTTCAAAGCTGGCCATCCGGTTCCGGAGATCTGTGTTTACAGCCTGGAAGATATCCCCGATGAAATCGAAAAGAACGATGGCATCACCCTGATCATGGCCAACCATGTCGATCTTCTGCCAAGTTTGCGCTCGGACTATGCCCTGACCAACCTGATGCGGCAGACCGAGGAAGAGCTGGAAAATCAGCGGGATCGGGCCCTGGTGGAAGGCCTAGAGGTGGACGATCAGCTATGGAAAACCCTTAAATCCCTGGCTGACCGGTTGCTGGTGGAGGCCTCCGAAGCCTCCCGCGGCGGCGCAGGGGCTGGCACCAGCGATAATGACTGACCGGAGCGAAAACGATGACCAACACCCCTGCTATTTCCCCCATTGCCACTGAATTGCCGAAATCAAAAGCGCCTCTGGAATGGGCCGTTGCGGCCAACGGTATCCTTTTTACCGCCCAGATTCCTATTGACGCCAGTGGCCAGGTGGTCGAGGGCGGCATTGAGGCTCAGGCCAGGCAGACCATGGCCAACCTCAAGCATACGCTGGACTGCGCCGGGGTAGGGATGGCGGGGCTTACCCAGGCATTAATCTATGTGACTGATCGGGAGCATCTGGCGGCGGTAAACCCGGTCTACGCAGAATACGTGGCAGAGCCCTATCCCAACCGCGCGGCGATTATTGTTTCGGGATTTGCGCGGGCTGAGATGCTGGTGGAAATCGTGGCTTATGCGGCAGTGTCGTCCCAGGGATAGTGTCTGACCAGGCGATACCCAACTGTTTTCAACGTTTCACAAGGCTGCGAGCCTAGACCGGAATTCGTCTCGTAGCCGGGCCCACTCCAGCTTAAGCCAGGGTGTGTAACGCTCTGGGTTTTCGGCAAGCTCCCGATCCAGATTTTCAGGGGTGATGTAACACCAATTCGCAACTTCATTATCGTTGGCCCTGACCGGCTCGTCTGAACGGGCGATATAGACCGAGCACAATTCATGCTCCGCACCGATGTCGCCAAATAATGCGTGGTAACAGAATTGGTAAACAAATTCAGGTTGCGCCTCTATCGACAGTTCTTCTTTCAACCGTCTTTGTGCCGACTGCAGATCGTTTTCGCCCTGTCGCGGGTGGCTGCAGCAGCTGTTTGCCCAGTAGAGAGGCCATAACAGTTTTTGCGAACTGCGTTGTTGCAAAAGCAGCTCATTGTGTCGGTTAAAAACAAAAACTGAAAATGCTCTGTGCAACTGACCACGGCCCCGATGACACGCCGTTTTGCTGTCGTATCCCAGCACGTTGTCTCTTTCGTCAACAAGGATCAGCGGCTCGTTGTCGAAGGAAACAATTTCTGCACGATTCCGCTTCATCAGACTCAGTTCTCCCGGCTTTAAGACCCTCTGCAGTCAGGCCACCCAACTGAGGATATAGGGTGTTCACGGTATTTTGGATCGGTGTTCTCCAGCCAGAGGCAGCATTCTTAAAATTAAAAATCTGCACGGGATCCGGTTTCAGTTCAGCGCCGTATCGAATATGGAAAGTTGCAGAATATTAATCAATCTGCGGCTGAATGCGTTCAGGGTTGGTCGAGAGTTCAAGTGGGAGTCCGGGCAGCTGCTGAACAAACTGGTTTCAAGTCTTAAAGGATGACAACAATGCTAAGTGTTGAAACTCTGTCGTTGGATCAGTATAGCTTTATCGGCAATGCTTTTTCGTTCGGTCTGGCCGTTATGGCCTCGACCACTCTTTTCCTTTGGCTCATGCGTTCGTCAGTAGCGCCTGGTTATCGGATGGCAATAACCATTACCGGTCTGGTAACGGCGATTGCGGCCTACCATTACCTGCAGATCATGTTGTCCTGGGACAAGGCCGTGGACGTATCGTCTGGCCAGCTTGCGGCAACTGGCGAGCCGTTCAACCAGGCTTACCGCTATGTGGACTGGTTGCTGACCGTGCCCCTGCTTCTGGTAGAGCTCATTCTGGTCATGAAGCTCAGCCAGAGTGAAACCTGGAGCCGAGCCATGAAACTGGGCGGTGCGGCCGCTCTGATGATCGTTCTGGGTTATCCGGGTGAAGTTGCCGAAGGCGGCGGAACGCGGTTTATGTTCTGGATCTTGTCGATGATTCCGTTCCTCTACATTCTCTACCAGCTGGTGGTGGGCCTCAAAGAGTCCATCGCAAAACAGCCTGAGAGTGTTCGGCAGCTTATCCACTACGCGACCTATCTGGTTATTGCCTCCTGGGCTTTCTACCCGATCGTCTACCTGTTGCCACTGCTTGGTATCACTGGTGGATCCGCGATTGTCGCCGTCGAAGTGGGCTACACCATCGCAGACATCGTGGCGAAAGCCGTATTCGGTCTGGTGATCTTCACCATTGCGATGCGCAAGTCGGAAGCTGAGGGCTACAAGGCCCCTGCGGAATCATAAGGTCCGATAGGTAAATTGTAGCGATAGAGGTTGCTCAGGGAAAAGAGCACCGCAGCCATGGACGGCTCGCGCCTGCTGCAATATGACAAAGAGGATTCCAAGAATGACAACCTCTTGTGGACCAACTGTTATGACCGAAGCCTTGATGAAAAACGCAGGAACATATCCTGCTGGAACCGATGATGACTTGAGCCAGGCGCGAGAACTCGTGCTTGTTCAGGATCACATGACCCATTTCCTGAACCGCCTGATGCCCGGGCCTGCGAGGTCGGCTGGCAATTACCAGCTGCGAACCGGCGGAAGCTTATTAAGAGCTCGTCTGGCACTCGCCAGTGGCAGGGCTTTTGGCAGTTCAAAAAATTATCGTGTTGGGGCAGCCGCTGCCTGCGAGCTCGTCCACAACGCATCCCTGGTTCACGACGATCTGTTGGACCGGGATACGATTCGGCGGGGTTCGCCGACTGTCTGGAAGCAATACGGCGATGGCGTCGCGCTCTGTGCAGGCGATTTATTGCTTTGCGCTGCCTTTGGCGTTGCCGCTGACCTGAGTGATGCCTGCGAATCCAGACTGCTCAGCCAGCACCTCGCCTCCATGACTGGCCGAATTATCGTGGGCCAGAGCAAAGAAATTGCTCACCCCGGGGACCAGTCGTTACCGACATTGCGCGCCTATCTTGAGGCGACGACAGCCAAGACGGCACCGTTGATCGAACTGCCGCTGATAACCGGCGCAGTCGCAGGCGGGGCTGACTCTGACGCCCAGAATTGCATTCGGGAATTCGCCTCCGCCATAGGCCTGGCCTACCAGATTATTGACGACCTGGATGACCTGAACTCAAACCGCCAGACCCTCCACCCCTTCCATGCGTGGCACCACCACCAGCGAGGGCAAAGTGACGAAGCGCGAATCAGGCGGGCGACAAAGCATGCCATTGCCTCTCTCAAACGGGGCCGGCGTTTGCTGGGACAGCTGGAGGCGAGGGTGGAAAGCTCTCTGAGACCCACACTGGACCCCTTGCTATCGACATTGGAGCAAAGGGCGTTGGCACACCGTCACAATGACCAATCGGCAGGAGAGCCAGAAGCTTATGAACGCGTTGGCGCAGGTTAACCCCAGGCTCAAAGCTGTGGTGGTCGGTGCAGGCTTTGGCGGTCTCGCCATTGCACTGCGATTGCTGGCCCGCGGCTACGCCGTCGATCTTCTGGAAAAGCATCCGGATCTGGGTGGCCGGGCACGCACCTTCGAGCTGGATGGCCACAAATTTGATGCCGGCCCGACCGTCATCACCGCGCCTTTTCTGTTCGAGGAACTGTTCGAGCGTTTCGGTGAAAAACTGGAAGACCATGTCACCCTGCTGCCCGTGGCGCCTTTTTACCGCATGGAATTTGTCGACGGCAGCCATTTTGATTATGGCGACACCACGGAAGCCATCGTGTCGGAAATCGAACGGCTGTCGCCGGGCGAGGGTATCCACTACCAGGATTTTCTTGCAGCGGCGGAAGCCATGTACGAACGCGGCTTTGTGGAACTGGCCACTCGGCCGTTTACTCGAGTCACTGACATGCTGGAGGTGTTGCCGGATCTGATTCGTCTGCGGGCCGACCAGAGCATCTACCAGTTCGTTTCACGGTTTTTCCGGGATGAACGCTTGAGGAAAGCCTTCTCGGTACCGTCATTGCTGGTCGGTGGCAACCCCTTCCGCACCTCGTCGCTCTACGCCCTCATCCATGCCCTGGAGCGCAAAGGCGGCGTCTGGTATGTCCAGGGAGGAACCGGCGCGCTGATTGACGTCCTGGCCAAACTGTTTGAACGCCACGGGGGTCGCCTGTTTACCGGCCAATCCGTGAAAGGCCTGGAAATGACCGGCTCAAAAGTCAGTGCCGCATTGACTGAGCAAGGTGACCGTTTTGCTGCCGATCTGCTGGTCAGTAACGCTGACCCGCTCTACGTTTATGACAAATGGATTGCCCGCACGCCGCTTCAGAAGTTGGCTGACAGCCATCGGGGCCGTCTCAAACAATCCATGGGTCTGTTTGTTCTCTATTTCACCACCCACCGGACATACTCTGATATCGAGCACCACACCATCGTATTCGGAGAAACCTTCCGGGAAATCCTTACCCAGATTTTTGATCAGCACCAAGTGCCGGATGATTTGAGCCTTTACCTGCACCGCCCGGGCGCAACCGATCCCTCTATGGCGCCAGATACCGGAGATGCCTTCTATGTTCTGGCACCCGTGCCGAATCTTCAGGGCAACCATGACTGGGACCAATTGGCACCGGTTCTCGAGCAGCGAATCATTGATATCCTGGCCCGGCGACTGATGCCAGATCTGCCGCAACAAGTGCGGGCAAAGCGCAGCATCTCGCCGGTCTATTTCGAGAGCGAACTCAACAGCCCCTTCGGCAGTGGCTTTTCCATCGCCCCCACACTGACCCAGTCTGCCGGGCTGCGCTTCCACAACCAGTCACCGCGATATCCGAATCTTTTCTTTGTCGGGGCGGGTGGACATCCCGGTGCCGGGGTGCCCGGTGTGGTCTGCTCTGCCGGCGTGGTGGAAAGGCTGGTCGATCGGGCCTTCACTGCGACCAACCTGCCCATTAATGAGCCTGAAGATATTCAGATGAGCGGCGTCAAATGAAACCATCAGCTCTGAATCCGGAACAGGGAGTACAGAGCACTGAGGTACTTCGCCGCCATGGCCGCAGTTTTTATTGGGCAGGCCAACTACTCAGTGGCGAGCAGTTGGCGAGCGCCGCCAGCCTTTACAGCCTTTGTCGCGGCATTGATGACCTGGCAGACGACGCGCTGACGGATTCCGATAAAGCGCTGGCCCGGGTAAAACTGGCAAAGCTGGACCAGGCACTGTCCGAGCAAAGCCCTCCGCAGGGCGACCTGCGGGCTGTTTACCGGCAGGCCTGGCAATTGCTATCAGAGGAGCCCTTGGCCCTGGGCGCTCTGCAGGACATGATTGGAACGGTTCAGCAGGATCTGCAGCCGGTACGCCTGGCCAGCCATCGCGAATTGCTACAATACGGGTATGGTGTAGCCGGTACCGTCGGCGTCATGATGACCTGCCTGCTGGATGCCCGCGAGCGAACCCGGGCCCTGCCCCATGCCATCGATCTTGGTATTGCCATGCAGCTGACGAACATCGCGAGAGACGTGCTTGAAGATGCGCACCTGGGCCGGGTTTATCTGCCGGCTGATGGCGCCGCCGGCGCTCTTGAACCGTCGGCCCTGGTGGCAGGCGACACAGAGTCCCGTTGTCGGGCGTGGAAAGGTGTGCGAGAGCTGGTCACACTCGCCGAGCGCTATTACAGCAGCGGGTGGCAAGGCCTGTCCTATTTGCCGATGCGGGCCAGGCTGGCTATTGCGGTTGCGGCACAGGTCTATCGAGAAATCGGCAGGCAGATTCTGCGACAGGGAGAACAGGTTTACTGGCAGCGCCGCAGTGTGGTGAGCCCGGGGCTTAACTCTGGGTGACCGTGAAAGCACTGACGCGGTTGATGGGCGAGCCCATGAATTACCGACAGGTTGACCACGATTCCAGCCTGCATCGTGGTCTGAGTACCTGCCTCATCCATTGCCAACAACGGTTTTAACCGATGGCCACCGAGCAGGAATTCGATTGTGACCTGGTGATCATTGGCGCCGGACTGACCGGCTTGAGCCTGGCCTGCTGGCTACTGGAATTATCCAGGCAAACAGGCCAGACGTTGCCCAGGGTATGCCTGCTGGAACCACGCACCGAATACCACAATGACCGCACCTGGTGCTTCTGGGACACAGAGCAGCATCCTTTTCGTCATCTGATTGCCTATCGGTGGCCGCAGTGGCGGGTCAGTATCGGCGAGTCAGTCGTTTCGCAATCCGCTAACCATTTGCCCTACGCAATGTTGCCTGCTGGTCGGGTCTATCAACACGCTCTGGCTAGCATTGAATCCTGCCCTGAATTCAGCCTGCAGCAGGGCGTTCGTGTGATCGACATAGTGGAGTCTGCCGACAGTGTCCGGATTTTAACGGAGACCCGGCAATGGTGCGCGAAAGCCGTTATCGACACGCGCCCGCCAGGTCCAACGCTGACAACCGGCCCCGACCAGAATCCGGGCTTCTGGCAGGTGTTCACCGGGTATGAGATATATTGCCCCAACCACGGGTTTGACATCAGGCAGGCCCGGCTGATGGATTTTCAGCCCAATGAGAGCCATGTATGTTTCGTTTATCTTCTGCCCTTTGATGCGGATAATTTCCTGGTCGAGTGGACCGAATTCTACCCGACCGGCACGGAAGTAGAGATGCCCGATTGCACTTTGAGACTGGAAGCATGGCTGGAAAATCGGAATTTCCGAGGTTATGAAATTAAACGGTCGGAATCTGCGGCATTGCCGATGATACCGTTGGATGACTCCCAGGCCTCGGGCCGGGTCATCAGGGCCGGGGTCGGAGCCGGCTGGATGCGGGCGGCGACGGGCTATCACTTTGCTACCTGCCAGAGGGGAGCTGCAGTTCTGGCAGAGAGGGTTCTCTCCGCGGCTGCCAGTGGCCACTGGTTTCTTGACCCACCGACCGTGCGTAAGCCCTGGCTAAACTGGATGGACCGGGTGTTTCTGCGGGCATTACATCGGCATCCGGAATCGGGCCCAGACTGGTTTCTGGCACTTTTCCGTGCAACCACTGCGGAGCAAATGGCGCGATTCATGAACGATGTGCCGAACCTGGGTGACGCTGTCTGCGTCGCGACTGCGTTGCCGGCGCTGCCTTTTTTGGGGGCAACGTTTCGATGAGAGAGAGTCTCGCAAATACGGTCGGAGGGCGCCTGTATCATAGCAGGCCGGGGAGCTGGCATCAGTGGGCGGTGCTGGCAGGCGCAGTGTTTATGGCATTGTTAGCTCTGGTTCTCCCACCCTTTTCTTTGCAGCAACAGTTCTGGATCATACTGGTCCCTGTCGCAGTTTTTGGACTGTCCCATGGTGGCGCTGACCCGTTCATACTGAAACGACTGGTCGGCGAGCGGCGGCAGGCTCTGTGTCTGGCAATGTTGTTTTATTTTTTCTCATCGCTGATTTTTCTCGGTTTGGTCTGGTTTTTTCCGGTGCTGGCGCTGCTGGTATTCCTGGTTCTTTCGATCTGGCATTTCGGTTTTACCGATGCCGCCTACCTGAGTTCCTCACCCCGCCCGCTTCTCACCTGGCTGTGTGGCAGCTTGCCAGTTCTGGGCCCGGTTCTCGGGCATACGGAGCAGACCAGTGAACTTTTTGCATGGCTGATCGGCCGCGAAATGTCAGACGTTTATGGAGTGCTGGAAATTGTCGGGCCCTTAGTAGCTGGGCTGTGGATCATGGGTTTTGGTGTTCTGTTTTATCGTTACCTTTATCAGCCGGGCCATCAAACCGGTGCTCGGGTGCTGATGGAGCTCGCGCTGGTTGGCGCGGCGCTCGTGCTATTGCCGCCCCTGCTGGCATTCACCTTCTACTTCTGTTTTGTCCACAGCGTTCGTCATTTCCTGTCAATTGCCGAGAATCGTGTTGGCCACAGAGAGTTGAAACAGGTGCTTGGGTTTTTGACACGACAATCAGCACCAGCAACGTTGGGTGCGATTCTGTTGGCGCTGCTTGCCTGGGGCACTATTGTGCTCTGGACACCGGCACCCAGCCTGTTGGTTGAGGGGGTGAGGGTTATGTTCTGGGGGCTGGCAGCGCTGACTCTGCCGCACGGATTTATTGTCAGCTTATGGTGGGGTCGTGACTTTCGGGTTGTTCCGGCGCAGTGAACGCTCCATCCGCTGATCGTTTTCATGCTTCCGGGATAATACGTTCTGGGCATATTGAATGTGGTGCCCGGCAAAATGCCGCGCATCATCAGCACGGCCCTCGATGATGGCTTCAAACAGCAGGCGATGCTGCTCGATCAACTCGCTGCGGGTCTGCCGTTCTCTGGCGTACATGCCACCTATGTTGGTCACCACATTGATTTTCAGCAGGTTGAACAGTCCACGGATGGTGTGCAGCAGAATGACGTTGTGGCTGGCCTCTGCGATGGCAAGGTGGAAACGCGCGTCAGCGGCTCCTTCCTCGCTCAGATCAACGCTGGCTTCAGATTCATAGCAGGCCTGCAGGGTTTCGTAGGCAATTTTCAGGTGGGTCTTGTCTACCGTCGTAGCTCGCAGTGCGGCGTAGTAGGCGCAGTCTGCTTCCAGGGTGCGGCGGTATTCCAGCAGGTCTTTCTGGGCTTCCGGGCGAGCCTCCAGCAGGGCGGTCAGGGGGTCGGTAAAGCTGGAACCCAGGGTGTCTGACACATAATGACCGCCGCCCTGGCGGCTGACCAGCAGGCCTTTGGTGGCCAGTCGCTGAACCGCCTCACGCAATGATGGGCGCGACACCCCGAATCGTTCGGCCAGCGCACGCTCCGCAGGAAGGCGCTCCCCGGGCTGCAAGGTGCCTTCCAGAATCATGTTTTCCAGTTCCTCAACGATACTGTCTGCTAGACGCTTTGGCGCAATCTTTCCGGTATTCATTGTACTGCCTGTGTGGTCTGACCAATTGTTGATTATGACGGGCAAGCCCGCTCAGGATAAGCCTGCCTCCGGTTATCGCGACTAATGTCTAACCCCTTTTATTTTGAACTCCAGGTTGAAGTGCCTTATCTTGAATTCCAAGAATTGTATATTGGTCTTACCAATTTACCAAATCGCCTAACAATAATACTCAGGAGCTGCTGATGTCATCTGGTGTCCTTGCCTTACTGGCTTTCACCCCCATCCTGCTGGCGGGTATTCTGCTGATCGGGCTGCGTTGGCCTGCCCGACGGTCGATGCCCATCGTGTTTATTGTCACCGCCCTGATCGGCCTGACCGCCTGGGATATGTCATTCAACCGCATACTGGCGTCCACTCTGCAGGGTCTGGGCATTACCGTCGGTCTGCTGTGGATTATTTTCGGTGCCATCCTGTTGTTGAATACTCTCAAGCACTCGGGTGGTATTACGGCAATCAGGGCCGGGTTTGCCAATATCAGCCCGGATCGCAGAGTTCAGGCCATTATCATTACCTGGCTGTTCGGCTGTTTTATTGAGGGGGCATCGGGCTTCGGAACACCTGCCGCGATTGCTGCGCCGCTTCTGGTTGCCATTGGTTTCCCGGCGATGGCCGCGGTGATGCTGGGGATGATGGTGCAGAGCACACCGGTCTCCTTCGGTGCCGTCGGCACTCCGATCATTGTGGGCGTGACCACCGGTCTGGATAAAGCCACGATCAGCGAAAGACTGGAAGCCGTTGGTACCAATTGGGAGGCTTATCTGCAACTGATTACCTCTGATGTGGCGATTATTCATGCCATTGTGGGCGTCTTCATGCCGCTGTTTATGGTGATGATGATGACCCGGTTCTTTGGCAAGAACCGGAGTTGGCGCGAGGGTCTGGAGGTTCTGCCGTTTGCCCTGTTTGCGGGCCTCGCATTTGTGGTTCCCTATGCCATTACCGGTGTGGTGCTGGGCCCCGAATTCCCATCACTGCTGGGCGGGCTGATTGGCCTTGCCATTGTGACGACCGCAGCTCGCAAGGGTTTCCTGTTACCAAAGGCCAACTGGGATTTCGCCCCCAGCAGTGAGTGGCCTTCCGAGTGGCTGGGCACCATCGAGATGAAGCTGGATGAACTCACCAAAAAACCCATGAGCTCCTTCAGAGCCTGGCTGCCCTACGTGCTGGTTGGTGTGGTTCTGGTGATCAGTCGAACCGTCCCCGTGGTCAAGGATGCCTTTACCTCTGTGTCTGTCGGCTTCTCAAATATTCTGGGAGAGGTGGGTATCAATGCCAGCTTCCAGCCACTTTATCTGCCGGGCGGCATTCTGATCATGATCGTTATTGCCACCTTCTTCCTTCATCGCATGCAGGTGAAGGAACTGACCGCTGCGGTTCGAGAATCCAGTGGCGTGCTGCTCAGCGCGGGCTTCGTTCTGCTGTTCACCGTGCCTATGGTGCGGATCCTGATCAATTCCGGCGTAAATATGTCGGATCTGCCCAGCATGCCGATCGCGATGGCGACCTGGGTGGCCGATAGCGTGGGTGGTATCTATCCGTTGCTGGCTCCGGCCGTTGGTGCCATGGGCGCTTTCCTTGCCGGCTCCAACACCGTTTCCAACATGATGTTCAGCCAGTTCCAGTTTGGTGTGGCTGAGGGGCTCGGGCTGTCGACGGTGCTGATTGTTGCTGTTCAGGCCATTGGTGCGGCAGCGGGTAACATGGTGGCCATCCATAATGTGGTTGCTGCATCAGCAACCGTCGGATTGCTGGGCAAGGAAGGCCAGACCCTGCGCAAGACCATCTGGCCAGCCCTGTATTATGTTTTCTTTACCGGACTGATCGCGCTGGCGGCAATCTACCTGCTTGGCGTGACGGATCCGCTGATGGGAGCTTCATGAGCCTTTCTGCTGATGCGATCGCCGCGCTAAGGGCGCGAATATCGACCAGGCGGGTTTACGACGACCCGCTATCGACCCTCGCCTACGGGACGGATGCCAGCTTTTATCGGCTGATACCGGGTGCGGTGGTGAAGGTGGAAAGCGAGGAAGAAGTGATCGGGGTTCTGGATATTGCCCGGCGCTTTGGTGCCTCTGTCACCTTTCGGGCGGCCGGCACCAGCCTTTCTGGCCAAGCCATAAGCGATTCGATTCTGCTGGTGCTGGGCGACCAGTGGCGGGATCATGAGATTCGCAACCAGGGTCGTCAGATTCGTCTGCAGCCCGGCATTATCGGCGCCCAGGCGAATGCCTGGCTGGCACCCTACGGCTACAAGATAGGCCCGGACCCCGCCTCTATCAATGCCTGCAAGATTGGCGGCATTGTTGCCAACAACGCCAGCGGCATGTGTTGTGGCACCGCCCAGAACACCTACCATACGCTCGCCAATATGCGGCTTGTGCTGGCGGACGGGGCCGTGGTGGATACCGAGGACACGGCCAGCGTAACGGCTTTCCGCGACAGCCACGCCGGGCTGCTGTCAGAGTTGGAGCAGCTGGCAGCTCTGACCCGGTCTGACAAAGAATTTGCGGATCGCATTCGTCACAAATACCGACTGAAAAATACCACCGGGCTGTCCCTCAATGCGTTGGTGGACTTCAGCGATCCGATGGATATTCTCACCCATCTGATGGTGGGCTCTGAAGGCATTCTGGGCTTCGTCAGCTCGGTCACCTACAACACGGTGCCGGATTATCCCAACAAGGCCACGGCCTTATTGGTGTTTACCAACGCCGACAGCTGTTGCCGTGCGGCCGCAATGCTGCGTTCACAACCGGTGGACGCGGTTGAGCTGCTTGACCGGCGAAGCCTGCGCTCGGTCCAGGACAAACCCGGCCTGCCCGAGTGGATACACGGGTTATCGGGTGACGCCTGCGCCCTGCTGATCGAAACCCGGGCCGCTGACCAGGGCCTGTTGCAGGAACAGCTTGTCCAGATCAAGGCGGCACTGGCGGACTTTCCGGTGGAAGAGAAAGTGGACTTCACCACTGATCCGAAAGTTTCCGAACTGCTGTGGGCCGTTCGAAAGGGCACTTTCCCGGCTGTGGGCGCTGTGCGGCCTACGGGGACAACGGTGATTATCGAGGACGTTACCTTCCCGCTGGATCAGTTGGCCGAGGGGGTAAAACGGCTTCAGTCGCTGTTTGTGAAGCACGGCTATGACAACGCCATCATCTTTGGCCATGCCCTGGAAGGCAATCTGCACTTTGTGTTCCCCCAGGGATTTGATGACCCCGATGAGGTTGCCCGCTACGACGTTTTCATGAAAGACGTTGCACATCTGGTCGCTGTTGAATTCGGAGGTTCTCTCAAGGCGGAGCATGGCACCGGGCGTAATATGGCGCCCTTTGTCGAGCTGGAATGGGGCCAGGATGCCTGGGAGTTGATGTGGAAGATCAAGGAGCTGCTGGATCCGGAGAACCTGCTCAATCCCGATGTGGTGCTGTCACGGGATCCGGATATTCATCTGAAAAACCTGAAGCCGCTACCTGCCGCCGATCCCTTGATCGATAAATGCATTGAATGCGGTTTCTGCGAACCGGTGTGTCCGTCGGAGGGTCTGACTCTGTCTCCACGCCAGCGCATCGTGATCTGGCGTGATATCCAGGCGAAAAAACGGGCAGGGGAGGATACCACTGAGCTGGAAGCCGCCTATCAGTATCATGGCATTGATACCTGTGCGGCGACGGGGCTATGCGCTCAGCGCTGTCCGGTGGGTATCAATACCGGTGACCTGGTTCGCAAGCTGCGGGCTGAAAAAACGCAACACCATGGCACCGCCGACTGGATGGCCGATCATTTTCAGACGGTATTGAAAGGGACGCGCTTTGTGCTGACCATGGCGTCCGGCGTGGAGAAGCTATTGGGCGCACCGAGGCTGGCAAAGGTAAGCGCCGGACTGAGTAAAGTATCCGGGCAGCGACTGCCGCAATGGGATCCATCCATGCCTCAGCCGATCCGTTTCGTGCCGCCAGTCGCCGCATCATACAGTGATGCACCGCGGGTGGTTTACCTACCGGCCTGTGTTTCCCGCGTAATGGGGCCGGCCAGCGGCGATGCAGAACAGGCAACGCTTCAAGACAAGACCTGCCAGTTACTGGAGAAAGGCGGTTACCAGGTCATTCACCCCCAGGCGCTGGATGCCCTGTGCTGCGGCCAGCCGTTTGCTTCAAAAGGCTATCCGGAACAGGCTGAACGCAAGAAAACCGAACTGTTGAAAGCCTTGATGGCGGCGACCCGCAACGGTCAGGATCCGGTTTACTGCGACACCAGCCCCTGCACCCTCCAGATTCAGGACGCAGCGCGCGAGTTGGGCCTGGATCTGTACGATCCGGTGAAGTTTATCCGCGAGAAACTGGCCGATCGCCTGGTGTTCAAGCCGGAAGACACCCCGATTGCGGTGCATGTCACCTGCAGCACCCAGCATCTGGGCGAGTCACAGGGCCTGATAGACATCGCGCGGCGCTGCAGCACCAATGTGGTGATTCCGGAAGACATTCACTGCTGTGCCTTCGCCGGCGACAAGGGCTTCAATGTGCCGGAGCTGAACAGCCACGCACTGCGAACCCTGCCGCGGCAGGTGAGCGGATGTACGGAGGGGATTTCCACCAGCCGCACCTGCGAGATTGGCTTGAGCCGCCATGGTGGCATTGATTATCACGGGTTGGTTTATCTGGTTGATCGGGTGACTGAAGCCAGATCGTGAAGCTTCACCCTGCGTCCCGCAGGGCCCGGTGCATATAGTCCATGAGCTGTATGCCCGGCATCGGCCGGGCATACAGAAACCCTTGTAGACTGTTCAGAGCCTTGGCGCAGAGTATGTCTGACTGAGGCCCGGTTTCGACCCCCTCGGCAACGACTTCAAAGTTAAGGTTTTTCGAAAGCGCAATCACTGAATCCACAATAGCTTCCCCTGTGGCTTCTTGCCCCAGTTCCCGAACGAAGCTTTTGTCAATTTTCAACTGATCCACGGGCAGGCGATGCAGGTAGGCAAGGGATGAATAACCAGTGCCAAAATCATCAATGGCAAACCGGAACCCCTGTTGTCGCAGGGACTGCATCTGCTGGTGGGTCTCCTGCTGGTGATCCATCAAAAGACTTTCGGTGATTTCCAGGATAAATCGCTCAGGGGTCAGGCCGTAACCACCGAGGAAAAAGTTGAGCCGCTCGGTGAGTCTCTGGTCCTTGAATTGCACCGGGCTGATATTGATAGCCAGCCTGAAACCCGCGGGCAAAAGATCTTTTTCCTGCAGGTCGACAAGCATCTGGCAGCTTTGTTCCAGCACAATGTCCTGAAGCTGATGGATAAGCCCCGAACGTTCCGCTATTGGAATAAATGCGTCCGGCGGGATAGCCCCTTCCTCGGGGTCCAGCCAGCGCAGCAGAGCCTCTGCACCAAAAGGAGCCCCGTCAGGTCGAACCTGGGGTTGAAACCAGGCGACGAAATGCCCGCTTTCGATGGCCTGTGCCATACGCCGTTCAAGCTCCAGTCGTCGATTTGCGTCCCGCTGAAGGGATTCTTCGAAAAAGGCGAAGCGGTTACCGCCGAGGCGTTTCGCGGCATACATGGCGGCGTCCGCCTTGCGGAGCAGGTCTTCCGTTGTTAGTCCGGGTCGGTCGATAAGGGCTATGCCAAGGCTGGTGCTGATACTGTAGGCGTGTCCCTTTGCTATCAGCGGTGCCGTGAAACAACCCAGTATCCGGTGTGCCGCGGCTGAAGCGGATTCAGCCAGGACATCTGTGTCTGCTACAGGCTCCCGCAGGAGCACAACAAACTCGTCTCCCCCCAGGCGGGCCACCAGCTCTGAGCGACGTGTATTGTCCTCAAGCCGGCTGGCAACCTGCCGTAGCAGGGTGTCTCCCTGATCGTGACCGAGCGAGTCATTGATTCGCTTGAAGTCATCAATATCGAGAAAGATGACTGCACCCCGCCCACGATTCGTGTCGACTTCTACCAGTAATTGCTCCAGCTCCTCCTGCACATGACGGCGATTGGGAAGCCCGGTCAGGACATCAAACAGTGCCAGTCGGGTTGCTTCTTCTTCAGCAAGTTTGCGGGTTGTAATATTGCGGGCCATCCACAGTACATATTGATCATCGCGCCCGCTGTCATCAAAACGGTGGTCAGTGTGTTGATCAAAATCGTTTAGAACCGCGGTTCGGCCCTCGAACACTCTGCGCTGGCCCTTGACCAGTACTTCATATTCGAAAATCTGCATCTGTTTCGTTAACAGTGTCTGCTTTACGACCTCCATCACCTGCTCTGCAAGATCGGGTTTGAACAGGGAACTGACAGACTGGCCGGTAAGTGACTCCGGTGTTTTTAGTAATTGCGAGGTATTGCCGAAAAAGTCGATGTAACGGCCGGTCTGGTCCAGCACGATGGCTACATCGGGAATAACCTGCATGATAGCGGTGAGTCTGGAATTGATATTCTGCAATGCTCCGGACAGCCGGGCCTGCTGCTCAACCAGCCGGTAATGGTCAATGACGATGAGCGCGAGCGCGGAAAACGCCTCAATCAGATATTGATGGAACGCGGAGGGCGAACGGGGTTCCGGATAGTAGATTGCGAAACTGGCCAGAGGTGTCTGGTCAGAGGCAATGATGGGATTGGACCAGCAGGCTCCAAGGCCGTGAGAGAGAGCAAGTTCCCGATAGTCCTCCCAGAGCGGATCGGTAGCTATATCCGTTACTACCACTTGTTCCCGGCGAAAGAGAGCGGTGCCGCAGGAGCCTGTCCGGTCTCCTATGATCACTCCGTCAATGGCTTCACAGTATGGCGGGGGCAGGCTGGGCGCTGCGCAGTGCCGGAGGTTTTGTCCTTCAAGAAGCAGAATGGAGCAGAGTCCGCCCTGCGCTTCCAGAACCTGTTCTATTCCCCGGCAAAGCATTTCCATGCTCGATACCAGGCCGTCGCCCCGGATCGCTATTTCCAGTACTTCCCGTTGTACCTGATAGATTGCCAGCCTCTGGGTTTCGTTCAGTTCGAACTCATTCATGCCCAGGTCCCGGTTTTTTTGAAGGCTTTCGAAGTTGTCGTTACAGGATAGTTTACATCACGACATGAAAAAACGAATACACATTCAGCCTGGCTTCATGCTGTGTTCAGCTTGCGCCAGGCCGGGTCGGGAGTCATCGTGAACGGCTGCTCTTCAGGTTATTCCTGATTGGCAGTCGTTTTTAATTGGAAGCTGAAGACTCGTGTTCGCGAATGATGTGAAACAGCTGATCCTTGAGGTGGAGTCGCTGTTTTTTGAGATCTTCCAGATGTTCATCGGAGGTGTTCTCGGCACCTGTTTCAAAGCGGTGAACGTCAGTTTCTACCTCATGGTACTGGTCGAAAAGATTACGGAAGTGGTGATCGTTGATTTTAAGGTAATGAATAGCTTCTTTTGACTCGGGAAGTTCGTGAATCAGATCGTGCTTTTCTACGGACATACGGAATGCCTCCATGGCTAAAAAGACTTTTACTGATTTCTGCTCACCTCTCAGGCTACTCAGTTTTCAACCTGCGTCAATGCTCTTGAGTGTCACGTTCATTTGGGTGTAGCCGCGTACAAAATTCGATTGCACATAGCCAGGTTCATCCGTCACCTTAATATGTTCAAACCGCTTCAATATTTCTTCCCAGAGTATGCGCAGCTGCATTTCTGCCAGGCGATTACCCATACATCGATGCTTACCGAAACCGAATGAAAGGTGTTTGCGGACGCCTTTTCGGTCGATTATGAACCGATCCGGATCCTCATCAAAAGCCCGCTCGTCGCGATTACCGGAGGCATACCACATGACCACTTTGTCACCTTTTTTTATGGCCTGGCCGTTCAGGGTGACATCCTGCTTCGCCACGCGGCGCATGTAGGCCAACGGCGTTTGCCAGCGAATAATTTCCGACACCATGTTGGGAATAAGTTCGGGGTTCTGTTTAAGCCGTGTGAATTGATCGGGGAACTGATTGAGCGCCAGAACGCCGCCTGTCATCGAATTACGGGTTGTATCATTGCCACCCACGATCAACAGCACCATGTTCCCCATGAATTCCATAGGCCGATTGATCATGTCCCGGGTATGGTCGTTGGCCAATAGCAGACTGATTAAATCGAATCCTGCCTCTTCGCCGCGGGCTTTCCGGGCTTCCTTCTCTCTCCATAGCAATGACATCTGCCTGGCCATATCAGCCGCAACGCTGAAAGCCTGGCCAGCATTGGTGGTCCCACCGGTTGTTTCTGGCGAGCTGGTGGCGACGTCGGACCAATAGGCCAGTTTGTGGCGCTGTTCAAACGGAAAGTCAAACAGGGTAGCCAGCATGCGTGAGGTAAGTTCAATGGATACGCGCTGCACCCAGTCGAAGGGCTCATTGATCGGCAACTGGTCCAGGACATCTGCGGTGCGGCTGCGAATCAGACCCTCCATTTCTGCCAGGTTTTTTGGTGCCACCACCCCCCGAACCGCCTGACGCTGTACATCATGTTCTGGCGGGTCCATGGCAATGAAGGTTTTTATCTCCAGTCCCTCCGGTTGAGGGCCGATAGAAATGATGGGCTCTGCGGAAAAAAGGTCGTGGCGGGTATCCACGAACATGATGTCTTCAAAGCGGGTGACGGACCAGAAGGGGCCGAAAGGACTGTTTTTCTGATAGTGCACCGGGCACTGATCCCGCAGCCTTTTGTAATAGGACTGCCACAGGCCTTGCCGGAACAGGAACGGGTTACTGAGATCAATATCCTCCAGTGCCAGTGTGGACACATCTGGCAATTTTACCTCCTTGAAAACCGGCACTGACCGGCTTTTTCCAAGGCGTTGTTTTACATTCTGGAACGCTTGCGCGCCTTTGACCTGCCAATGAATCGGGATAACCGATGCGGCCCTGTCCCTGGCGGGCTGGATAAACGCTTTTAACGGGAAGTTCAGTAGGCTCATACAACAACTCTGCTGTTTCAGGGGATCGTTGAATGAGGATAAGAGTAAGTGGTGTGGTTGCATTGAGGCAGGTCATTAGTTGACAGGGCGGGGTCATTTAAAGACACTTCATTGCCGGTGATTTCATCTGCCGCGGACATAGCGCAGACAAACTGAAACCAGAATCAATATGCAAGAAATTGACTTGAACCTGGCGTGTATCCCCTCCAATTACAGCCGGTTGGTCGCCAGGGAGCTGGGCCTGCAGGCGCGGGAGGTTTCCGGTCTTCTGACGACGACGCAACTCTCTGTCGACCAGTTCCTGCAGGAGGACACACTGCTGACCCCGCAACAGCAGCTCCAGATTCTGCAGAACGGTTTACGTCTGGCGAATGACGAAGCCTTCGGCTTACGAATGGGCCAGCGCCTTACCTCGCCGACCCACGGTGCCATGGGGTTTCTGGCGAACAGCAGTCCCGATTTGCTGACGGCACTCAGGGCATTCCGGGCGTTTCTTCCGATCCGGATGAATCTTGCCCGGCTTGAGTTGGAAACAAGCGGTGACTGGCTTGAGGTAAGATGTCAGTTTGAAATCGCGCTTGACGAAGAATTGCTGCGGACCCTCAGCGAGATATTTTCGGTAATCTTTTTCGAGTGTGCCGAGTTTATTGTTGGTCGCCCGGTCGCGGAGGTAATCACCTGTTTCGCCCACCAGGAACCCTCTTATGTTGATCGTTACGCTGAGTACATTCCCGGGCCCATCGAATTCGGTGCGGCATCCATACGGCTGAGAGTGCCGCTTGACGTGTGCAAGGTACCGAATGCCTCGGCCAATCATCAAAACTATATGATGGCCTTGCGGCAGTGCGAAACCATGCTCGCCCAACTGCACACGGGCAGGAAAACCTGTAAGTACCAGGTCCAGAAAATGATGCTGTCGCAACCACCTGGCGTGCTGACTGAAGAGGAAGCGGCGTCGGCGCTGTTCATCTGTAAGCGCACCCTGGCCCGACGACTGAAAGCTGAAGGCACCAGTTTCCGGCAGATACGGGATGGGATACTCTCGCAACAGGCGGTCGGCTATTTACGTGACAGCAGTATGTCTGTTGAAGCAATGGCAGAATTACTGAACTATCACGACAGTGCGAACTTCCGCAGAGCGTTCAAAAGGTGGTTTGACGTTACGCCAGATCAGTATCGGCGCCGCCAGGCATCCTGTGGCTCATGACTGTGATTGATCGAGACCCGCTGGATAGTGAATCGATGAATAAGGGGATGCCTCAGAACGCGTTAAACAGCATTCGCCCGGCCACCAGCAGTAGCAAACCCCCGAAACACCGTTTGAGCGTTGGCGCGGGGATGCGGTGGCTCAGGGCCACGCCCACCGGTGCCAGCAATACGGTAAACACCGCAATCAGCCCCACCGCCGGAAGGTAAACGTAACCCAGTGACCAGGACATAACCTCATTGCCCCAGCCGGAAATGACGTAGCCCAGGGTGCCCACCACCGCCAGGGGAAAACCCAGGGTGCTGGAGGTCGCCACGGCCCGCTGCATGGGTACGTTAAAGAAGACCATCAGCGGCACCATTACGTTGCCGCCACCAATGCCGGCGAGTCCGGACAAAATGCCACTGAACAGGCCCAGGCCGGTGGTTCCGCCCTTTCCTGGCATGGTGCGCGCCGGGTCGGGTACCCATTTGCTGAGCATGATCAGTGAGATCACCAGCAGGAAGACCGCGATACCAATTTCCAGCACAATCGCCGGGAGGCGCGCGGCGATAAAGCCGCTGAGAAAACTGCCGGTCACTACGGTAGGTGCCCATAGTTTGAAGATGGTCCAATCCACCGCCTTGCGCTTGATCTGGGCCCGGGCGGCGGATATCGATGTGAAGATAATGGTGCAAAGAGAGGTGGCCACCGCCGTAATGACAATGAACTCCGGCGGGAAATCCTGGGCCGCAAGTATCAGCACCAGGGCTGGTACTATGACGACGCCGCCGCCAATGCCCAGCATGCCGGCCAGTATGCCGGCAACGATACCCAGTGCGGAGCAGGCGATGATCATTTCCATGGTGTTTCCCTTGTGTCTGTTGGTTGTAAAATTGCGATTGATTGCCAGGATTTGCGTTATTGACCCAGCGCGGTGCCTTCACCACGGGGGTCGTGCATGGCCTCCCGCCGGCCATCACTGTGGACTGCAACAACGCCGGCCAGGCCTGTAAAAGGGCTGAGTTCCGGAATCCACTCGATATTATGTCCCCGCTCCGCCAGGGATTGTCCCACCGCCGGTGCAATGTTCTGCTCCAGCTTCAGGTTCTCGCTGCTACCGAAGAAGCTGCGGCCCTGCAGAAAGCGGGGTGCCAGCAAAGCGTGATCTATGGGTTGCCGGAAATCCACCAGTTGGGTGGCCAGCACCAGCTGAGTCTGAGGCTGGCCGTCACCGCCCTGGGTCCCGAAGTAGAACTGGCGGCCGTCATCCGCAAGGTAGGCTGACGGATTCAGGGTATGAGCCGGCCGTTTGCCCGGGGCCCAGGCATTGGCATGAGTCGGGTCAGGATTGAAGCTGGCAGCCCGGTTCAGCCAGAGGATACCGGTATCGCCGACCATACAGCCAGAACCGAAGTCGTGGAACAGGCTCTGCATCAGACAGGCCGTGCGTCCGCTGGCGTCGCTTGCAGAAAGCCAGACGGTATCGGCCGGTCTGCCTTCCTCCTGCCAGGGCGTGGCGATCTTCGGGTCGATTTCAGCAAAATTGTCAGCGGCTCTCTCCTGGCTGAGCAGTTGCCGGGTGTCCAGTGTTCCCCTCGTCGGATCACACAGCTGCCAGTTGCGCTGTTTGAGCTGGGCCTTGATCGCTTCTACCAGATAGTGAAGGTAGTCGGCCCCGCCGTTTTCCAGGGACTCCAGGTTTAAAAGGTTCAGTGCATTCAGGGCGCTGAGGGTATACAGGCCCTGACTTGGTGGCGGAAAATTGTAAAGGGTGCCGCTGCGGTAGCGGATGCTCAGGGGCCTGCTGTGCCATGCCTCTGTCCTGGCCAGATCGTCCCGGGTCAGGCCATTGCCAAGTCGTGAAAAACCTTCCGCCAGGGCGGTCGCCATCTCACCTTCGTAGAAATCGGCCATGCCTGCCCGTGCCAGATGTTCCAGCGTGGTGGCCAGTTCCGGCCGGGTTACCCGGGTGCCCTCGGCAAGCAGTTTGCCCTGGGCATCACAGCAAAGGTTGGTAAGGTCTGGCAGACCTCGAATCAGCTCCTGACGCTGTTTCTGCCAGAACGCCTGGTTACCGGATACCTGATATCCGCCCCGGGCGAAGGCAATGGCCTGCTCAAGCAGGTCCGGCCAGGTAAGTCGGGACCCCCAGCGGTGTATGCTCCAGTCATGGGCCATGGACCAGCCTCGAAGAGCGCCGGCGGTGGTGGCCGTGGAGGCAGGTCCATGCATACTGATGGCTCCCGCATCGGGCAGTCGATGGCCGGCCTGGCCCAGGCCCAGGATGGTGTCTACCTGCTGGCCATCGCTGAGCAGCCATAGGGAATCGCCGCCCAGGCCGGTCATGTGAGGGTAGACCACAGAAAGCACGGCGCCAGCGGCCATGGCTGCATCGATAGCGGTGCCGCCTGCCCGCAGGATGTTCATGCCGGCTTCAGTGGCGCGGGCGTCCGGGGTGCAGATTACGCCGGCGTTGGATTCAGCTTTCATGCGCTGGGTTCTCCCCGGTTATCCCGGTGTTCGGAAGGAAACTGATGCTCTGCTACGAATTCGGCCGACATGGCACTGACGGTCTGAACATGCAGTCGCATCAGGCGGGCCACGCCTTCGGCATCGCCGGCAAGAATGGCGCGGACAATGGCGTCGTGCTCTTCCCAGGATCTGCTGACCCGGTTGGGCATACGGAACTGGGCTCGTCGGAAAGGCGACAGGCGGGTGCGGGTGGCTTCCGCCAGTTGCTGTAGCTGCGCACTCTGGGAACCCTTGAATATCAGCGCGTGGAAATCCTGATTATAACGGTCATAGTCGTCAGCGCTGCCGTCCCTCACCAGATGTACCGAGTCCTTGTGCATCTGAAGCAGGGCTTCGCGCTGCGGGCTTTTCATCCGCAGGGTGGCCAGCCTTGCGAGGGCGGCTTCCAGCTCCGCCATTGCTTCGTATAAGTCGTTCAAGGCATTGGGTGACAGAGTGGCAACAATCACGCCCCGATTAGGGCGGTGAGTGACCAGCCCCATTGCCGCCAGATGACCAAAGGTTTCCCGGATCGGCGTCCGGGAAACGCCGAATCGTTCCGCCATGGCCTGCGCGTCCAGTTTGGTGCCCGGAGTCAGCCGGCCACTGACGATGTCGTCCGCAATAGCCTGTACAAAACTGTCTGCCACGGTGCCCTTGCCTGTGCGCTCCGGTGGCGGAGGAAGCTGCGTCATGCGGAGCTCTCCCCGGTCGAGTGGTCGGTCTCTGGGGGGTGGGGGATTGCCGCCAGCAGGGTTCGCGTGTAGTCGGTTGCCGGGGTATCCAGCAGCTGTTCTGTGTCTCCTTCTTCAACCACCACGCCGTTCTGCATCACCATGACGCGATCACATAACAGCCTCACAACATTCAGGTCATGGCTGATAAAAAGGTAGCTCATGCCCAGGCGGTGCTTCAGATCCTCCAGCAGGTTCAGTACCACTGCCTGCACCGATACATCCAGTGCTGCTGTGGGCTCGTCCAGAATCAGCAGCTTGGGTTCCAGTGCAATCGCCCGGGCAATGCCCACTCTGGCCTTCTGGCCCCCAGAGAGCTGGTGCGGGAAGCGGTCCAGCAGGTGTACCGGCAGGCCTACCAGGTCAGCAAGTTCCAGTACTCGTTGCTCACGGTCCCCACGCCCCAGTTCAGGCGTCAGCTGGTGAATCGGATCGGCAATGGACCGGGCCGCGCTCCAGCGGGGATTGAGGCTGTCGGTGGGGTCCTGAAATACCATTTGCAGCTTGCCCCGAAGAGGATGAGCCGCGAATTTCGAAGCCGGTATCGGGGCAATATCTTCACCCAGAAATTCGATGGTTCCGCCGCTGGTATCCAGCAGCCGCATAATCATGGAAGAGGTGGTCGACTTGCCGCAGCCGCTTTCGCCTACCAGACCCAGGCTCTCGCCTTCACGAAGCTGGAAGGACAGGTCATGCACGGCCAGATGGCTGCCTTCGGCGCCGGGTTTGCCAAACTGCTTGCGCAGGTTGTTGACTGTCAGCACTGGTTTGCCCAGGGTCCGGGTTTCGGGCAGGACAATGGCCTCTGCACGGGCTTCCGGCGTCAGCAGGTCCCGGATCTTGGAATCCTGGTGGGGCGTGGCCTGCAGTAACAGGCGGGTATAATGTTCGCGAGGGTGGTGAAATAATTCCGCCGAACTGTTTGTCTCAATGATTTTGCCCTTTTCCATCACCACCAACCGGTTGCAGTAGCCCGCTGCCAGCCCCAGGTCGTGTGTTATCAGCACCGTGGACATGTTGTATTCCCGGGTGAGCTCCACGATCAGGTCCATCACCGCCTTCTGGGTGGTCACATCCAGCCCGGTGGTGGGCTCGTCGGCAATCAGCAATCGGGGTCGGCAGGCCAGGGCGATGGCAATGACCACCCGTTGGCACATACCACCGGATAGCTCAAAGGGGTAGGCGTTGTAGCGCTGCTCAGGCTCGCGGATTTTTACCGCCTTCAGCATTTCGATGGCTTTTTCCCGGGCATTGCTACGAGTAGCCTGGCTGTGCTGAACCAGAACATCGGCGACCTGCTGGCCGATGCGGCGGATGGGGTTGAGTGCTGCACGGGGATTCTGGAAGATCATCGAGATCTCGCGGCCGCGAATGTCCCGCATGTCTTTTTCCCGCGCCTTGTGCAGCGCCATGCCGCCATAGGTGATCTTGCCGCCTGAGATACGGCCGGCCCGGTCAAGGATGCGCATAACCGCATAGGAAGTAACCGACTTGCCAGAGCCGGATTCACCGACAATGCCCAGGGTCTCACCCTTGCCCACGGCCAGTGAGATGTCGTCGATGGCACGAACCGTCCCGTTGCGGGTCACGAAATCCACGCTCAGTCGTTGTATGTCCAGCAGAGGCATGCTCATTTCGCGTTCCTCAGGTCCGGCGTTGGGGATCCACCAGATCCCGCAGGCCATCGCCAATCAGGTTGAAGGTCAATACCGCCAGCATCAGCGCCATCCCGGGGAAAATTACCAGCCACCACTCGCCAGAGATAATGAAGTTGGCGCCCTCGGCCACCATGATGCCCCACTCCGGCGCCGGTGGCTGAACCCCCAGCCCGATGAACGACAGCCCGGCCGCGTTGAGAATAGCCCAGCCCATGTTGAGGGATATCTGCACCATCATTGGTGGCAAGGTGTTGGGAAAGATATGGCCAAACAGCACGCGTAACTCCGAGTTGCCAGACAACCGCGCCGCCTGCACGAAACCGGCATTGCGGCGGATGCTGACTTCTGCCCGGGCCATGCGCGCGTAAAAGGGCAGGTTGATGATGGCGGTGGCGTAGACAATGTTCTCAACCGTATTGCCGGCGGCGGCGACAATGCCCATGGCCAGCACGAACAGCGGGAACGCCATGATGGTGTCCACCACGCGTCCGGTGATGCGGTCCGTCCAGCCGCCAAAATAGCCGGCGAAGCATCCCATGATGGAGCCCAGCACAAAGGAAATGGCCACCGCCGAGACCGAGATCAGCATGTCCAGCCGTGTGGCAACCACCACCCGGGAGAACACATCCCGGCCGAGATGATCCGTGCCGAACCAGTGGGTTCCTCCAGGTGCCTGCAGTGCTGGCCCGGCGCCTGTGTCGAGGGGGTCAAAAGGCACCAGGTAAGGACCGAAAACCGCCATCCCCACGATCAGGGCAAATAGCGCAAACGCCACACCGGTGACCGGGTTTTCCGATGCGACATGGCGCAGGTGCTGCCAGTAACTGGTTTGCGGCGGCCCTTCCCGTTTGGTGGGGGCGGAGCTGCTCATGCTGCTCATATCAGGATTCCTCGCCCACGCGGGGGTCAATCAGGGTGTATAACACGTCAATGAGCAGGTTCAGGGCGACAAACAGCAATGCCATGGACAGCACGAAGCCCTGCACGGCGGCATAGTCCGATACCACCAGCGCTTCTACCGCAAAGGAGCCGATACCGGGCCAGGCGAAGACCTTTTCCACCAGCACGTTGGCACCCAGTACGAAGGAGAACACCATGCCCAGAGTAGTCACCACCGGCAACAGAGCGTTGCGAAAAGCGTAGGTAATCAGCACCCGGCGCCCGCTCAGTCCCGCTGCCCGCGCGGTGCGCACAAAATCGCTGCCCAGGGTTTGCAGCATGGCTGCCCGGGTCATGCGGGCGATCGGTGCCAGCGTGAACAGCGCCAGGGTGATTATTGGCAGGGCCAGTTGCGCCAGTGCAGCGCCCAGGATCTCCCATTCCCCGGCAATGATGGCGTCAATGGTAAGAAAGCCGGTCACCGGTTCCGGTGGCAGAAACATCATGTCCAGTCGGCCCATGGGGGGCGGCGCCCAGCCCAGCAGGTAATAGAACACGTACATCAGTGCCAGGCCGGTGAAGAAGGTCGGCAGGGAAACCCCTGCCGTCACCAGAAAGCGACAGACATGGTCGACCCAGGTGTTGGGTCGGGTGGCCGCCAGAACGCCCAGTGGCACCGCAATCATGAAGGACAGCACCAGCGCCCCGAGGGTCAGCTCAAGTGACGCCGGGAGCCGGCTCGCGAGTTCGGTCATGACCGGTTGGCCGGTGGATAAGGCCGTGCCCAGATCGCCCTGGAAAAGGTCTTTTACATAGGTCACGAACTGCAGCGGCAGAGACTTGTCGAGACCCAGGTTCTCGCGGACGGCTTCAATGGACTCCTCATCCGCCATGTCGCCGGCAAAGTAGGCTGCCGGATCCCCGGGCAAGGCCCGGGTCAACACGAAGCACACCACCAGGATACCGAATACCGTTGGCACTGCCTGCAGCAGGCGAAGGCCTACCTTCCGCAACTTATCCAGCATGGGGGGCACGGTGTCGGCTCCTTATGCGGGTTTGAGGGCACGGATATCCATCTGGCGATGGAACCAGTATTCGTAACCTTCCACGCTTTCCTTGAAGGCGACATTGAGGGTCGGCTGCCATAACGGAATCCGGGGGATCTCGTCGAATGCCAGTTCGATCATGCGCTTCACGTTGGGCGTGTAGTCGGGATGGTCCATGGCCATGTCCAGGGTCTCGTCCACCAGTCTGGCCATTTCCGGATTGTCGTAGTTGTAGGAGTTGAACAGGTTGCCCTTGATGTAGGCCCAGAAGAAGTAATAGTCGGGGGTGTTCAGCCAACCACCGAAGTTCTCCAGGTGCAGTGGCAGTTTCTTTTCCACCAGAGCGACGGTGCGCCAGTTGGCGCCCGGGATTTTCTCGATGGTGGTCTTGATGCCGATGTCGGCCAGCCCCTGCTGGATCAGCAGCGCGGCCGGTTCCGCCCAGTCAGCGTTGGACAGATTGATCGACAGCGGCACCTCAAAGCCGTCCTCGTATCCGGCCTCGGCCATTAACGCTCTGGCTTTCTCGATATTGAGGTTGTAGGGGGATTTCTGGGGCCAGACGGCCTGCTCCACGGTGTCGGTGCCGCCCCACATAGGAACACCCTGTTCGTAGGCGGCTTGCTCAAAGATCCTCTGATAAGGAATGGACCAGGCCACAGCCTGGCGCACGCGCTTGTCTTTAAAGGGTTCGAATTCAACGTTGGTACACAGGGAGTAGATGCAGTTTTCGATGGGCGTGCTGACCACCTTCACGCCTGGCTTGCTGGCCAGCTCCTTGGCATCCTTGTTAGGAATATTGTGTGAAACACTGACGCTGCCCCGCTCGATCAGGGCCCGGCGCGTTGACTGGGCCGGCACTTCGCGGACAATAACTCTCTGGTAACCCGGAATCTCTCCGCCCACCCAGTTTTCATTGCGCTCGTAGACCAGTTGTTGGCCGGCGTCCCAGCGTGCGATTTTGTAAGCGCCAGAGCCAGCAGGGTTCCGGTGGAGATACTCGGTGGCCCAGGGGTCGTCGTCGGTGGCATTGGCCCTGGCCACTTCCGAGTTGATGATGATGGGGATAGGGGTGGCCAGGTCCGGCAGTGCCAGTTTGGACGGGAACGGCAGGGTGATACGGAAAGTGCTGTCGTCTACCACTTCGAACTGGTCTGGCGATTCGAGCCGTCCGGCCTTCATCTGCACGGTGGGGAAGCCGCCCAGGGAGACCGCCCGGTCCAGAGACCATTTGACGTCCTGGGCTGTCACCGGTCTGCCGTCCCAGAAGGTGGCATTCTTATCGATTTTAAAGGTCATGACTGTGCCGTCGTCACTGATCTCCCAGGACTCAGCCAGTTCCGGCTGAACATTGCTGTAGTCGTAACTCAGGGAGCCGTCCGGCATCTGTTTGGTGCCGAAGGAAACCAGCCGGTCATAGCAGTTGATCGCAACCTGGTAGCTGTCCCGGTTGGTGCCACTGCGGTGGATATCCAGGCTGTTGATGGTGCCGCCAATAACGACCACGGCGGTTTCCTGGCTGGCGGCAGAGGCTGGCAGGATCTTGAACAGCGGCAGCACACTCGCACCAACGGAAAGTGACGTGGCTCCTTTGAGAAAATCTCGACGATTCATTTTGCATGCTCCTGGGTGATAAAGCCTGAGCAAGTGCATGCAATCGATAAGCCAAGGACGAAAAGTGCTTCCCGAAATCAATAAATAGCTATTAATATCAATAGTCTAAGAGTTATGGTGAGGAGGGGTCGGGCTCATTTCTGGCGGGCAGTACCCTGTCTGTCCCCGGTGCATGCACTATCGCGAAGCAGGTGTGCCCCAGGGACAGGTTTTGCGGGCCGGGGTTTTGCGCTGGCCCGCGGAGAGTAAGATAATTGAGGAACGGGATTGCTAGCGATAGAGCAACCGTTTAAGCAATCGTTCTTCTCATATCAACAACGGATAAGTGAACAGACTACCCATGGGTATACCCCTGCGCACGAACAAACAGAAGGAAGTCGAACGGATCATCGATTCCCTGTCGCGGGCCATTGCCCAGCACCTGCTGCCCCCTGGCACCCGTCTTGTAGAAGCCCAGATTGTCGATTCCCTGAACGCCAACCGCAATCATGTCCAGGCAGCCCTGCAACGCCTGGCCTTGCAGAAAATCGTCACCATCGAACCCAATCGCGGCGCCCATGTGTCCCAACCCACGGCGCGGGAGGCGCGGGAGGTCTTCGTGGCCCGGCGAGCGATTGAAGGCGCCGTGGTGGCATCGATCACCCCGCAAGGAGTACGCCACTTCGAGGCTCAGGTGAATGCCCATATGGCAGCGGAGGAAAAAGCCACCCGGAACAGTGATCGTCGCGCCATTGTTCAGGAGCTGAGCAGTTTCCACCTTCTTCTGGGGCGGATCAGCAGCAACAGCGTGCTTATAGACATTCTCGACAATCTGATGGTGCGAAGTTCACTGATTGTGGCGCTCCATCAGCGCAATGACGAACCGATCTGTCAGCATCAAGAGCACCGTGCCATTCTGCAGGCCCTGTCGGCGGGGGATAACGGGCAGGCGATGGAGCTGATGAAGCACCACCTGGATCATCTGGAAGCGGAACTGGCCCTGGGCAAAGACCAGGACCATGAGGTTGACCTCAAAGCCGTGCTCACCAGCGTCTGATCAACCACTGGATGTGTGGGGTTCAGAGTGTATCCCTATGACACACGTTGGCCAGCAGGTTGGCCTGGCGGATCAGTGAGGCATCGCCAAACGGGGTAAAGGGATTCCCCGCGTTGTTGCTGAACACGGAGCAGGTGACCCCACAATCATGCAGCTTGGTCAGGGGCGCCACACCCGGGGAACATTATGGCTGGCATCGCGCCCGTTGAATGGCCGCTGTTGTTCTGGAAGGGCGGCCAGATATCGGTGCACAATGCCTCGAGTGAATGGCCTTATGCACTCAAAAGGGGCCTGTCCCTTTTACTTCTGATCAGTCACTTCTTTTAACCGTGCAGGCGTACGTGGAGCGCTCTGACCTTTTCTGCAAGCTCCTGATCCGGCCCCTCGACGGGAACAGCGGGTGCCACTGCATTGATTGGCAGAGTTTTAACCGGCGGCAAAGGAACGCCAAGTTCCCCCAGCCAGGCGGACAGCTGCTCGGAAGAGCTGGCGTAAACCACCCTGCCAAGCCCGACCCAGGCATGAGCTGCCGCACACATGGGACAGTGTTCGCCAGAGGTGTAGACGACTGCTCTGGCGCGTTCGTCGGGTGTCATATTGGCGGCGGCCCAGCGGGCGATTGAAAACTCCGGATGCTGGGTGTTGTCTCCGCTACTGGCAATGTGGTTATGGTCTTCAAACATAACCTGGCCATGCTCTGACACCAGAACCGAGCCAAATGGCTCGTCGCCACTGATCAGCGCCTGTTCTGCCAGCTCAACGGCTCGTGCAAGGTGAGTTCGGTCTGTGTCATTGATCATCAGATTTTCCCGGTTCATTGACTATTTCAGGCCGGTGGAATGCTCCGGCCCTCGGCGAGTCAGGTTATGCCGTTGATGCGATCAGGTCTATTTCCACCAGCGCATCAAGGGCCAGGCCGGTTACTCCGATGCAGGTCCGGGCTGGTCTCTTGCCGGGCTCGAAAAAGGCTTCATAAGTGGCGTTCATCGCCGCATAGTCCCGCTGAAAATCGGTCAGATATACCCGCGCCATAACGATGTGCTGAAGATCCAGACCTTCCGTCGCCAGTACGATTCTGAGGTTTTCCATTACGCGGCGGGTCTGATCCTCGATACCGCCGGGGGCCATTGTCTGGCCTTGCCCGGGGACTGTGGGCATCTGCCCGGTGACGAACAGGAATTGCCCGGCCCGGACGGCGTGGCTGAATGGTGCAACGGGCGCAGGAGCACCGTCTGCCATGATGTGCATGATATCAAGCATCTTATACTCCCGGATGGTGCAGCGACGCCATTGTCACCTGCAGGCACGATTTACCAGATATTAGCAAATATTATGCCGCATCGGCGTAATCCATTAAGGTGCGAAATGGTGGTGCAATGGATCGAATTGGTGCGCTTCTGGATGGGTCAGTGATGAAAAAAAGCCCGGAATCGTCCGGGCTCTGTTGAGAGTGCGAGTCGGTCCTAGACAAAGGTGAGCATGTCTTCCAGTTGTTGCGGGGATACCTGGTAGTAATGCCGATCCCATTCGCGCTTTTTCTGCTCAAGGAAGATGTTTTTCATCTCTTTCCCGAGAACTTCTTCACTCAGGCGATCTGACTGAAATCCCCGCATGGCGTCCAGCAAAGTGCGTGGCAACAGTTCCAGCTCGCTCTCCTTGTAAAGATTGGTGTTCTGCGGGCTGCCCGGGTCCAGCTTGCGGTCGATACCGTCGAGCCCTGCGCCGATATGCATGGCGAAGCTCAGGTAAGGGTTCATGGTCATGTCCGGAGCGCGGTTCTCTATGCAGGGTCGCGACATGGGTAGTCGCAGCATGGCGGAACGGTTGTTGTTGCCCCAACAGCGGATCACCGGTGCCCAGCTGGAGTCGGGCATATCGCCCTGGGCCAGCAGGCCCTGGTAGCTGTTGTAAGTGGGGCTGGAAACAGCGGTGATCGCGACGGCGTGCTCCAGCAGGCCGCCGGTGAACTGCAATGCCATCTCGGAAAAACCCTGGTGGCTGGCCGCACTGCGCTTGTCGCCAACAAACAGGTTCTGACCGGTTTCGATGTCTTCGATGGAGATATTGTGATGGGCTCCCGAGCGAAAATCATTCGGAAACGGCTTTGGCATGAAGGTCGCAACCAGCCCCTGTTTCTCGGCGATGACCCGGGCCATGTATCGGAAAAAGACAAAGCGGTCGGCCATGGCCAGGGCTTCGGTATAGTCGAAGTCCAGTTCGTATTGGCCGTTGCCGCCCTCCTGGTCAAAGGAATAGACGCCCCAGCCCAGCTTATTCATGGTGTCGACAATGGGTATCAGGAAGTCAGCCGACTGGGTGGTCTGGTGGACATCGTAGGCCGGGCAGGTTCCCTTGTAGGGCTGCGTGACCATGGGTTTGTAGCCGTCCTCGGTTTTTCTCAATACATAGAACTCGGGTTCGATTCCGATGTTCATGCGCCAGTTACGATCTTTCAGCCTTGCCAGCTGACGCTTCAGGATGGTGCGGCTGTCGTTGGCATAGGGTTCGCCGTGGTAGTAAAGGTCCGAGGCAAACCAGGCAAATCGTTTGTCCCAGGGGAGCTGTATGCAGCTGTCCAGGTCGGGAACGGTTGCGCATTCGTCTTCATGGGGCCCAACCAGCCCCATCCCTTCCATGGCGCCAACCGTGAACAGCTCTGAGCCCTTGGCCATGTTGGCCAGATGATCCACAGGTACGGTCTTGGCTTTGGGGTTGCCATGAATGTCGACGTAGGTGGCAAGACAGTACTCCACACCCTTCGACTTGAGTTCCTTGCCGAGCTCAATGGCACGGCTGGTATCTATTTCCACAATGTTGTCTCCAATTTTAACGTTAACAGGACGATATGGGGGATTGCTCTGTGCGTGCCCGCTCCACGGCGGCGGTCAGGTCTTCGCCGAGGCGGGCAAGCATCTGAATACCTTCTGCGCGGCTTGCCTCCGAGGGGCGCCCGGTGACGCCGTTACGGCTGGTGTCGGCAACGGTCCAGGTGAACACACAGCCGTCGGTACGGTCGGGATCGTCGGCGCTGGCGAAGTCGCCTACCGCTTCCGGGTCGAGGGCGAGCATGAGAGAGGTTTCGGCTCGATTGGCATGAATGTCTGCCCCATCGGCCTGGTAGAAATCCGTTGCAGCGCCGCTCAGTGCCCAGGTGTTTTGCAGGCCAACGCTTAGCTGGCCGCGATAATCGGTCCGTAGGTAATCGATGGCGCACCGTAACGGGGCATCGTTTCCGTAATGGGAGTTGACCAGTAATAGCCGTTGAAAGCCCGCACGAACCAGCCAGGATGTCAGCTCCCGAACCAGCGTGATCAGCGTGGTCGGGGTGGACGAGAGCGTCCCCGGCCATTGATCCGTGTGTCCCAGGGAATTGGTGTAACC
>Ga0136557_1000353_pt1 | contig 36504 bp, 33 predicted proteins | sample AntRauTorckE6832_FD_104796 | JGI IMG/M metagenome (GOLD analysis project Ga0136557, IMG submission 104796) | Saline lake microbial communities from Rauer Islands, Antarctica - Metagenome Torckler E6 #832 | ecosystem: Environmental > Aquatic > Non-marine Saline and Alkaline > Saline | place...
AATTTAAGTATAGATATTATGATCTATTGCTTCTCCACATTTTGTCCAACTCAACGGAAGACAGTCTGCGTGTTTTTCACTCTTTATTCAAAAAAAACAGCTTGGATGATATACTCCGTTTTTTAGGTGAAGAATCTTCTTTCCGGGAAGACCTGAAGATCATGAGTTCAGTACCATATTTTCCTTTCTTTAAAGCTATTTCTAAAAATTTGAAACGAAAGTAACTTGTCACACATTTTAGTAGATGAATTTCAACAAATTCATCAAGAAAATGGAAAAAAAGACTTTAAATAACTATTCAACGGATCTTTTCACACTAATTAAACACACTCATAAAGCTGTAAAAACACAGCAAACATCGAGTAAAATCACCGATCAACAAGTAAGCGATCTGCTTCACGATATTGATCTGGCATTGGCAAGTCAGCTGGAAACCTTCGAAGGTATAGAAGGACTTCTAAATGATGGAGCAAAAAGCACCATCAAAGAAAGTTTCGCAGCTTTCACAGGTGTTATTGCGGGTGCCTTAGATACTCAGAGAAGTGACGCTGTATCAAAGATGCTCCGTGATGATTATACAGCACTAAGTATGATCGCAACAGGATATACCATGTTGCATACAGCTGCACTGGGAGCCGGACATGATAGTCTTGTTGATTTCACAAAAGAAAGCTTAACTGCTATTGCAGGACTCATCACTCGAACAAGCCAAACAATCCCGGTTGCTGTTGCTGGAGAACTTGACATTACCAACGTGACTGACAAAGCAGTATCAAATACACAAGAATGTTGGAAGCCTGAAAATATGATGGCTGAAGCCTGATCTAGATTCACTCATCGAGAAACACAAGCCCGGTAGTACCGGGCTTTTTTTATGGCCTATTATTTTGTGTAAAGAAATTGAGACAAGATACTGACAACCGCTGTCTCAGCGCGAAGCCTGTTTTTTCCCAAAGACAAAAACCTGGTTTCCCTGCCCTTTACAATCTCTACTTCCCGATCCGAAAATCCACCTTCAGGGCCAACCAGTAGTAGATTATTACGTGAATTCAAAACCTCAGGAATTTGTGACTCAGCAGTCATATGTGCCATCAGTACGCTGTGTTCTTTATAGTAGCTCAGCACTTCTTCAAGTGAATCTTTATAGATGATCTCAGGCAGCCACTTTCGCTTACTTTGTTTGAAGGCACTGAGCGCAATAGATTGAAGGCGTTCCTCATTGACCTTGGCTCGCTCAGAATGGTCAGCGTTAAAAACACAGATCTCCCACGCTCCTAATTCTACCGCTTTTTCGATGGCAAACTCCAGACGGTCTCTTTTTTTGATGGCTCCAAATCCAAGTACTTTCTTGAACTCAGGCTCTTCTTTAAAATCTGTTTCCTTGATCTCAGCCACCACTGACTTCTTTGTGAGTGATGTGATCAGGGTTCGATATAAATTCCCTCTCCCATCTGAAACAAACATCTCATCCCCAACATTGAACCGCAAAACTTTAGCTGCATGGCGTGCTTCCTGATCGGTAAGTTCCAACCGGCTTTCGGAAATATTTTCGGGTTTTGTATAGAAAACGTTGTCCATGAATCAGCTCTTATTTTTTAAACGCTGAGAGCGCAGTGGATTCGCAAAGTTCTCAGTTATATCAACTCAATGTTCAATATTCTTATAGTAGGCTCCTGGTTCGAATTCGGTTTCACCGGTTTCAAACATAAGGTCTATATATGGGATACAAAGTCCACAACCACAGCTGCAAAATTTATCGGCCTGAAGTTCTTCCACTGTCTCGTATCCATTCGCTTCAGCATATTCCTTGATCTCAGTGAAATCGCGTTTGTGGCAAATACATTTACTGACTAAGAATCTGCTCATTGTTTGAAGTGCTTTCCAAGCTTGAGATCTTGTCCCTGATAATTGCTTTCAATTTCTTCTCCGTAAACGAAATCAGGCCGTTCTGCATTTGGCTCAAATTGCATACTGAACATCGTCTGTCCGTCTTCGATCATGAAAGGTACATCGTGAGAGCGGACTTCCAGAACAGCCCGGGCTCCTTTATCCTCTACTGCTCCGCCAAAACCACTGTCAAAAAAACCGGCATAATGCGTTCTGAGTTCGCCTGATCCGGTATCATAGGCCATCATCTCACAGGCTAGGTGCGCCGGGACCCGAATCCGTTCTTTGGATGCAAAAATATAAAAGGCTTCCGGCTCCAAAATAAGCTGATCATTTTGCTGAGCGTAAATTGGCTCCCAAAATTCATCTACCTCGTAATGGCCGATCTTATCAAGATCGATGAAATTATTGTGTTTTTTGGCTTTGTATCCAATGATCTCCCCCTTCTTTCCTTTCAGGTGAACGCTCATGAATAATCCCTGCTTCACTTTGATCTTCTCCATGGAAACAGGATTGCGTTCTTCATTGAAGAGCAGTGGATCAGCTCCGTGAACGCGCAACAGGTCCTGATCTTTTAGTACCTCAAACCCATGTCGCACCCGAAGCTGATTAAGCCGCTGACCGGTTTTTACTTTGATAGAAAATGATTTCGGTACTACTTCCAGATATAAATTCCCTTTATATCCCGGCGTTATCTCTTCAAATCGATGCGAATAATCTGTGATCACCCTGGTAAACACATCAAGCCGGCCGGTTGAACTCTTGGGATTGGCCTTGGCAGACAGATTTTCAATGGTCCCCAGCTTCACCTCACTTTCTTCCTCATTCCCGTTGAACAACACACGCTGAATAGAGTTATTCGATTCCGGCATATTCAGGGTTTCCAAAAGCGGAATGATGTAAACGCAATTCTGCTCGAGAACAGCTCCGTCTTTTATGGAAAAAGAATACTGTTCCAGTTTGTCAATTTTATCCTGAACGGTATCATTTTCGGGGAGAAAACTACAGCGAACACGGTATGCAACTTCACCTAACCTCATATCAATGGAGTTGGGCTGAAACTGATCTTCCTGAATAGGATATTCCGGATCTGATGTAATAATGCCCAGCTCATGGAGCATCTTCAATTTCTGTACGGGTAAAATTCCTTTGGTGCGAAGTTGTACTTCTTTCAGCGTTTCGGTCATATTGATTTACGTGCTTGTTTTGGGAAGAAGATAACGAGCAGGGAGGAATATTCAATAATGAATATCCAATATCCTATATCCAAGCATCAATGGCCAATTGCCTGTAGAGAAAACCCTGAACACTGGGTATTCTTTGCTGGATATTAAAGTATTCCTCAGTCTAACCAATCAGCATACAGCTCAGGTCTGCGATCCCTCAAGAAAAGTTTCTTAGCGTGAGACTGCTGGACTTCATCAAGATCCACATCGCAGTACAGGATCTCTTCCGTTCCCTCTCCGGCTTTGGCTATCACTTCACCGGCAGGGTCACAGAAAAAGGATTCCCCCGCAAAAGTCAGTTTGGGTTCTTCTCCCACCCGGTTACATAAAGCCGTGAAATATCCATTCTGAAATGAAGCTGTTCTCACTTCCGCTTCATATAATCCCTCCGGCCACTCACCAACAGAACCTGCTTGCGGGATGAAAACGATCTCAGCCCCGGCAACTGCTAACGCTCTCATATATTCCGGATAGTGGCGATCGTAGCAAATAGCGACTCCAATTTTACCAAATGGTGTTTCATAAACCGGTGCTCCGGTATTTCCGGGCGTGTAATACGCTTGCTCATGGAAACATGCATATTCCGTGATGTGGATCATGCGGGTAGTTCCAAGAATTTCCCCATCGGTATTTATGACCGGAGAACTGTCGTAAAGGGAGTCGCCATCCTTTTCATACAGATTCAAAATAATAACCACTCCGAATTCTTTGGCAATCTCAGAAAATGCTTCCGTTATGGGACTGGGAATAGGCTCTGCATGCTTTGCAGGATCTTTGGGATCCTGATACTGTGGATAAAAAGGTTCAAAAGCTAATTCCGCAAAGCAAATGATGTTTGCTCCGGATTCTGCAGCCTCTCTTGCTGCTTTCAGTCCCCGTTGTACATTCAGACTTTTATCCTTGAAACAGGACTGCTGGACTAAGGCAATTTTCATGATTTTAATTTTAAATGTTAAATGCTAAATGCTAAATGCTGAATGGAAAATAGCCCATTTAACATTCAACATTTAAAAATTGAGCATTCGCTAAAGCTCCGCCTCTTTTTTACGGTCTCTTAGTTTCTTAATAGCATAGCCACCACCGGCGGCTGCAAGCAGACTAAGTCCGCCATCAATAGGAGCTTGAGACGGGGCGGACGGCAAACCCGGCTGAGCCATCAGCACCGTGGTTAACAGTATCGTAAATACAATTGCAAGAGAAATATAGATCAGTGTTTTCATGATTAACAATGTTAAGTGTTAAATGCTAAATGTTAAATGGTATTTGAGGGCCATTTAACATTCAACATTTAAAAATTGAGAATTACTTAATGAGGGTCATCTGTCGGGTTAGCACCTGACCGGCTGACTCTAAGCGGTAGTAATATATACCACTGGCGTTGTTCGAGGCATCCCAGCTTACCTGATAGGTTCCGGCTGATTTGCTTTCGCTCACCAGCGTTGCTACCTGCTGTCCCATTACGTTGTAAACGGTCAGACTGACTTCGCCTGCATTTTCAACACTGTATTGAATGCTGGTTGTTGGGTTGAACGGATTCGGATAGTTTTGTTTGAGTGCAAAACCTTTCGGTGTACCACCAGACTCGTTGGAAACAGTATTTCCTGCAGAAATCGTTATTCCAAATCGAGGCGCATCTGCGGACTTTCTCATTTGTTCTACTGTCGGAACTATCGGACGTAGTATGGAAGATATTGAAGCTTCTTTAGCCTGAGCATCACTCTCTTTCAGAGTAAAACTGTAGGTCTCTAAGTTTTTCATATCGGTTGTAGTTCCTGTTTGGTAATCTGTAAGAGTAAGCGACCAGTGCTCCGGAATGTTTTCTACTTTCGGCCAGCTGAGAGTGATTTCTCCACCACGAGGAATCCACTCTTTACTTTCATCATCAGCCGTGAAGTTTTCCACTAAAATAGGAATTTCAAGTTCACCTTCAAGTTCAACAGGAAGGTTGTTGATGTCTAATTTTGTATTTCCAGTCAGCGAAGAGACACTCAGGTGGTCTTGAAAATCAAGCGGAGATAATTTGAGCCCATCAAAATTATCTTTTTCTACTTTCCCGTTTTCGGTGAAAGATAAAAATGCACTGTTACTTAACTCACCCTTAGAAGCCACAAGTTTTATTTCCGGCTCTGCTTTTTCTTTGTAGAAAGTTCCAGCGTTAGCTTTATCAGTTTCTTCGATAGTGAGTACTTCAGATGTGGCACTTGCAGAATTCTGAACCCAAAACCCCTGCATAGTTGCAATTCTTCCATCCGTTAAAGCTCCGCTGGAACCGTTCCATGAAATATAGCTTGGGATATCATGGTCATAAACATAAACAGTCCCCGTTAGATCGGTTTTTGAAAGTTCCTCCCATGCGATAGGAAAAGCGTAAGGATTTCCAACTAAGGTCCATTCATCTGCGCCGGCTGTTAGGCTTGGGCTAATTGAACCTGTATTTTCTGTACCCGTAACAGAAATAGTTTTCGGAAAGCCTTCAGAAATTCCATCATAATTATCGTCACTGTAAACATAGGTTGCAAAACCCACACCCGGACTCATAGTAGCCATTAAATCATTTACTGCTGTAAAAGAAGAACCATCATACATTAATACACTGGGATCGCCATTTGTGACATCTGCTCCTGCAGGAATACCTTGTGTCCATAAATCCCCCAAAAGATCATCATAAGTATTATCTGAAGTTGGCGTCGAAAGTATTCGCCAACCTTCTGTTCCGGTAATAACCTGATCCGTACTTCCGTCATAAACACTTAAAAAAGGTTCTTTTCCATTTGTATCATTCCCAGAAGAAAAATTATAGTTTGTACCGCCGCTTGAATAAGCCCCGTCAGGACGTAGTTTCAAAATAACAACACTATCCGCACTGTTAGACAGGTAGTCGTTTATTCGGTCATTCAGGAAACTTGTAAGGTCAATGGTGTACCATTCAAAATCCGGATCAGAAGGGGTTATGAAATTCCCCGAGCTTCCTATCAGCGTATATTGAGCATCTGCAAAGAATTCATCTTCAGAACCCGGATCAGCTGCATGAATAAAATCATTTCTATTATCCGTGCTCCCATATACATCTACATCAAAGTCACTACCTCCACTCGCTTCTGAATAGACATGAATTTTGGCTTTATCTACCGTAGAAGTCAGCTCGCTAATATTAAATTGTAATATTGCGCGATAGTATTCCACTATAAAACCACCACTAAAATCTGTAATCGAAACATTTACACTTTCATCAGAATTATGGAATGAACTTAAACTTCCATCATTATCTCTGAATAAAATATCGTAGTCTGAAGTATCGCTTTTAATAATGGTTTGTGCATGTAGTGGCGCAAAAAATATGCACAACCCTGCTATTATTGAAGTGAAATATAGTAGCTTTTTAACTGTCATAATTTAACCCTCTTTTCTGTTATTTAACTCTTCATAATGCGAAAGAGTGAACAGAATTAGCTCAAATTTCCAATTTTAAAGGAATTTAAGGGGCGAGAGGAAGGTGATACAGTTAAGGATTTTTATTTTCCCTGATATCTGAGAACGATTCATTTCAAACATAAACTCAGCTCTTTTTAGGCCCTATAGTTTTTGAGTATTGTAAATCATGAATGTTAAATGGACCTTAAAAACCATTCAACATTCAACATTTAAAAATTGAGAATTACTTAATGAGCGTCATTTGTCGGGTGATTACCTGTCCGGCTGACTCTAAGCGGTAGTAATAAATACCACTGGCGTTGTTCGTTGCATCCCAGGTTATCTGATAGGTTCCGGCTGACTTGCTTTCGTTTACCAACCTGGCTACCTGCTGTCCCATCACGTTGTAAACGGTCAGGCTGACTTCGCCTGCATTTTCAACACTGTATTGAATGCTTGTTGTTGGGTTGAACGGGTTCGGATAGTTTTGCTTGAGGGTAAACCTCTCCGGTTGTGAATCCTCTTCGTTGCTAACTGCTGTATTAGACTTGGCAATGATCCCAAATCGCGGTGCTTCTTCAGTTTTCACCATCACACCGTCTTCTACATTCATAGCATTGACCGGAGATTCTTTGGCCTGAGATTCTGCTACTTCAAATGTATAAGAATCTATATCGCGCATGTTTACGCTTTCGCCGGTCTCATAATCATAGAGCGCAAGCTCAAGGCCGGATGGCAGGTCTGCCATACCATCCCAGGCAAAGGTAAATTCTCCGCTTACCCCAACCATGGTTTCCTGCAGCTTCACTTCCACTTCTTCTTCAAGATCGATAGGAAGCGAAAACACGGATTGCAGTTTATCTTCTCCTACAAAAGCCATCGTAGCATATTCATTCGTCAGTGGCTTGAATTTGGAGGCATCATCAATATCCCAACCAAGTTCAGCATTTGGGTTAAAACTTAAGCATATGGCTTTATCAAATGTAGTTTCTGATTGGAGGGTAAAAGCAATGTTTTTATTACTTGTGCTTTCTTTAGAGAAATATGTTTCGGCTGCCGTGCTATCTGTTTTCCCTGATGTTGGAAATGTAATGCTGTTTGCTCCATTATTTTCTACCCAAAAACCTTGCCAGTTACTTACGATGCTTGTATCTCTGCCAACAGCTTCGAAAGTACTTTTACCGTTATCCCAAAACTGAACAGTATTCTGAATAGTACCTTGATCAACAGTTATCTCGTTCAGGTCAAAATTGGAAGCAAATGGATTCCCTACCAAGGTGTGATCACCGGTCGTGTTTAAGGTAACCGTTACGTCACTTGACTGTTCCTGGCCGGAAACAGCCAGTGTTGTGGGTAGTTCAGAACTTCCGGCTATAGTATTATCATAGAAATAACTAATGAAACCAAATCCATCACCGAATGCGGTACTTACATCGGTGGGAGTTGTAAAGTCTGTACTTGCTGATCCTGATTTAAAGATAAGAAAAGTAGGCTCTTCCCCGGTATTGTCTCCTCCACCAATGCCTTGAATGGCGGTATCGTCCGAAATATCTGCTACCGTTCCTCCTGTTATTGGGAAGGATAGCATGCGCCAACCTGCATTACCTGAAATTTCAATTTCACCTCCCCCCTTTGTACTCCATGAAAAATTATCCACACCAACCTGACCTCCACCAGACCCTTGTTTAATTTCAAGCTCAAGATCTCCTATGTAATTCACTTCAACTTGCCCTGAATTTTTAATCACCCCCATCTCACTGTTTGAGGTTACTGTAGTTTCCAGATTACCATTGATATAAACCCGAAGATTTACATCGGTACTGAAGAGTTGCTTATAGTCGAATGAAAAAGAAGACATTCCGCTTGAAATTGTGGTTTCCAATAGCGCTTCATTGTCATTACGAAGTCCGGGTGTGGAGCCGTCTATGTTCTGATCGCCACGAGCTTTTACATAGTTCCAGGTATTTCCGGCTACGCCTGTAAAAGTTCCGCTCCCATAACTGCTCCCTGTTTCAGGGAAATTGTTGAAATTTTCTGTGAATTCATCTGCATCAGGGTCGGGATCAGGTTCTCCATTGCCAGACTCAAAATATGCCCGGCGAACTAATGTAGTATCATGTATAAAAGGATTTCGATTTCCCTGAACGCCTTCAGTATCCAGACTTCGCTGAACTTCTGCAGCGTCAACCGGATCTAGCCGGTGCCAGTCGTAGAGGGTCTCTTTCATGCCTTCGAAAAAATTCTCATTGGTAGAACCGGTTACGCTGGAATTATCCTGGTAAATGGTCCAAAAATAAAAAACGGCTCGTGCTACATTGCCTTTAAAATCTTCGCGGGGTTCAAATGCCGATGAAGTAGACTCGCTGTACAGATCAATATTGGATGAGGGGATGCTTGAACTTTCAGTGGTATTATAAAACCACGTTTCCGTTTGTTCATCCGGGATTTCAGCGAATGGATAATTACTCCGTGCAGAATTTGCCTCAATTTTTGTTGGATACAAGTGATGGATGTCGCCAACCATCGGAGAATTACTGTTGAAATATCCCTGCGGCCAAACATGTTCGGTGTTTATTCCTTTTGAAAAAGCATCTGAACGGTCGCTACTGGTGATAGTAAACCCTGTGTAAACCCCAATTATTTGACCGGATTGATTGTCAATGGAACCATACATGGCATCCCGGGCTGAGCTGTAGCTTTTTGGGGATGTGGGATAGTAACTGCTTTGAAGAGCTGAGACTAAAGATTCACCCGTTAAACCCGATTCAATACTGGAATTCTGAGCAAATGTCTGAGAAGTGGAAAGCGCAAAAGCCCAAAAAAGTATCGCGATTCCAATCCTGATATTCGTAAATAAATTCATGCTGCAACTGAGGTTTTTGATAATAAAAAAGGCATCCTGTATTAAGAGGATACCAAGTTATTAAAATACTATTTTTTTGATTCGGAAATTCAGGTAATGGGAAGCTCAGGGAATGTCCAATGATCAACACGGAATATTCAATATCCAGGTGAACTCACTTCATGATTAATAATGTTAAATGTGCTGAGATTCATTTAACATTTAGCATTAAAAAATTGAGCAATCGCTAAAGCTCGGCTTCTTTTTTACGATCCCGTAGCTTCTTAATAGCATATCCGCCACCGGCGGCGGCAAGCAGACTTAGCCCGCCATCAATGGGAGCTTGTGAGGGTTCCGGGAATCCGGGTTGTGCACTTGCCAGGGAAACCAAAGCCAATGCAAGAAAAATAGTAAGACATAGGTAGATCAGTATTTTCATAATCTGGAAATTTTTGAATTTGAGATCATGAATATTGAATTAAGGAAAAGCCAATTCAACATTCATAATTCATCATTTATAATTGAGAAACCTTAAAGCTCCGCTTCTTTCTTACGGTCTCTTAGCTTCTTAATAGCATAACCACCACCGGCAGCGGCAAGCAAACTCAATCCCCCGTCAATAGGAGCCTGTGAAGGTGCTGCAGGTAAATTTGGCTGAGCCATCAGCACCGTGGTCAACAAAACGGCAAATGCAATTGCGAGTGTAATATAGATCAGTGTTTTCATGATTAACAATGTTTAGTGTTAAATGCTAAATGTTAAATGGTATTTGAGGGCCATTTAACATTCAACATTTAAAAATTGAGAATTACTTAATGAGCGTCATTTGTCGGGTTAGTACCTGTCCGGCTGACTGCAGACGATAGTAGTAAATACCACTGGCATTATTCGACGCATCCCAGGTTATCTGATAGGTTCCGGCTGATTTGCTCTCGCTTACCAGCGTAGCTACCTGCTGTCCCATCACGTTATAAACGGTCAGACTTACTTCGCCCGCATTTTCAACACTGTATTGAATGCTGGTTGTTGGGTTGAACGGATTCGGATAGTTTTGCTTGAGGGTAAACCGTTCCGGTTGTGAATCCTCTTCATTGCTAACTGCTGTATTAGACTTGGCAATGATCCCAAAACGGGGAGCTTCATCTGTTTTCGCCATCATATTGGCTTGAACGCTCATAGCGCTGACCGGAGATTCTTTGGCCTGAGATTCTGCTACTTCAAATGTATAAGAATCTATATCGCGCATGTTTACGCTTTCGCCGGTCTCATAATCATGTAGCGTCAGGCTCAGACCTGATGGCAAGTCTGCCATTCCATCCCAGGCAAAGGTAAATTCACCGCTTACCCCAACCATGGTTTCCTGCAGCTTCACTTCCACTTCTTCTTCAAGATCGGTTGGAAGCGAAAACACGGATTGCAGATTATCTTCTCCTACAAAAGCCATGGTGGCAAATTTGTTGGTTAAGGGAGTGAATTTGGAGGCGTCATTGATGTCCCATCCCACTATTGCATTTTCCCGGAAGCTCATGCGAATGGCTTCATCGAAGGTCTCTTCGGAGCTGAGGGTGAAGGCTATATCGGCGTTAACGTTATTCTGCTTGGAATAGGAAACATCCGCAGCAGTTGTGGTCTTTCCGCTGGTTGGGAAGGTGATGTCATCCGCATCAGTACTTTCTACCCAGAATCCCTGCCATGGCGCCGTGATATTTGAGGTGCGGTCAACAGCAATATAAGATCCTGTACCACTGCTGGCAGATGCATCCCAGAATTGAACATTAGTTTGGATAGATCCAGTGGATGTAGAAATCGTACTCAGATCAAAATTGGAGGCAAATGGATTACCTACCAAGGTGAAATCACCGGTGGTGTTTAGAGTCACCGTTACATCACTCGCAGGCTCTGTTCCAGAAGCTCCTAACGTGAGGGGTAATACAGAACTACCCGCTGTGGTGTTGTTATAGAAATAGGTGATAAAACCAAATCCGTCTCCGAATGGCGTACTTACATCGGCGGGAGTAGAAAAGTCAGTCGTGGTTGTTCCCGAGTTAAAGATCTGGAAGGTAGGGTCGTCACCTGTATTATCTCCCCCGGTAATGCCCTGAATGGCGGTATCATCGGATATATCTGCTACCGTTCCTCCGGTAATTGGGAAGGAAAGCATGCGCCAGCCGGCGTTGCCGGTTATTTGCATTTCGCCATCGTTAAAAGAATCCCATGAAATGTTATCAATATTGACCTGACTTGATGTTACATTTGAAATCCTGATAACAAAATCACCCACATAATTAATATCACTAACAGTAAATTTCCTTACCTCTCCATCTACATCAAATGCATCTGATGTACCATAAGATTCAAGATTTTCAGCATCGGAACCGATAAATAATTCAAGCTGTCGATTTCCAGAACCAGTAAATGCTTTTCTAAATAAAACAGAAAATTCTTCAATTCCACCAGAGATGACATTAGATGTTAAGCTACTATTACCACTTGAATGGCGAAGCATAATAGCATTGTCACCATTTATAGGGTATCCACCATCATTCCGTGATTCAACATATGTCCAGCTTACGCCTGTCACACCTTCAAAACTTCCATCTCCATAACTTCCGGTAACATTAAAATTTTCTGTTTCAAAGGTTTCTACAAAGTCAGGTGTTGAAATTGTTAAAGTAGAACTAGTACTGCTTGTAAGAGTACCATCAGTAGCTGAAATTGTATAATCATCGTCCGTATCAAATTGTATATCATCAAAAGTTGCTACTCCGTTAGTCGCAGTTTTAGTCAACGTTCCACTTATAGTACCGGAACCGGAAACTTTACTTATTGTAATATCCTCTGAGTAAGCCAGATCCACAGAGTTATCAGAACTTCTTTGCGCCTCTACAGTAAAAGAACTAACTGCGGTACCGGCAATTCCACTGCTTGGAAAATCTTTCATAATCAGTTGATCAGCGGCGGCCAGAACTTCAAAAGTTGAACTTGTACCGGAAGTTAATCCTAAGGCATCATCAGAAGCTGTTATGGAAACCCCACTTTCTGCTTCGTCATAGGCTACTCCAGTTATGGTTACTGAATTAGAACCATTTGAAATAACACCGGTTAAAGTTCCTCCAAAGCTGCCTGTTCCTGTTGCAAGCGTTAATGTTACATCTGTGTCCGAATCAACATTGGCGGGATTACTGTCCCCATCTTGTGATTGAATCACCACTTCAAATCCCTCATTAGCTGTAGGAGAAGAACCACCATTAATTTGAGTAACCGCAAGTTTGGTTGCCGCATCACCAGAAGGTGGTGCTATACCAAATCCAGTTAAATCTGTCCCGCCCCCAACTTGTGAGAATCTTGTACTTGGATCAGTAAATCCTGTTGAACCGGATGTAATTCCCTCATTAAGTTCAATATTTTGGTTATAAGTTTGTACTCCATTACCACTCCAACCAGTTCCAGGATCACCAGTTCCAGGATCACCAAAAACATCTGTTTCTACACCACCATATTCAACGACCAGGGCATCATCACCATTAAAGGTGAAACTTTTATCGACAAATGTAACTGACGTTAATCCCTCGTTAGTTAGGTAAGTACCCATATCTGATGTTCCAATAACCATTACATCTCCTGGATCTAATGTTCCAGAAGTAACAGTTATATCTGAACTAGGCGTCCCCCCATTCGTTCCTTTTAATATATCCAATGTATTTGTTGAGAAATCCAATGTAGACCCAGTATTATTCCAAATCTCAATCCCTTTAGGAGTAGTTCCGGAATTAGTTTCTACATATTGTGAAATGATCTGCCCCATCACGCTCCCCGAAAACGCAAAGAGTATTAAAGTGGTGAATAGTAGCGTTATTATCTTTTTCATATCCTTTTTTTGATTTGTTAAAGCTTTGCCGTTAATAATGACCCCGATGGAGTCTGCTATAATGCGAAATAAATTAGTCGCCTTTGTTAAGTAACCTTTACCCTTTTGTAAAGCAATCTTAAAACCCAATAGATTTTTCCGGAACCCAAAGCGCTAACGTTGAGCGTTACGAACATTCATGCGAAGTTGGGAATCCTCAAACTTACATGCTGTAAAAAAGATCTTCAGTTCCCAAAAGTCCTGACATAAAAAAAGGCGATTCTACTTAAGAATCGCCTTTTTTCTTTTAAATTAGAACAATCTAACAAAAGGGCTGGGTTTTAAACCCTCGGCTGGGACCAATAAAAAAGGCTCCGAAAACGGAGCCTTATGAAAAATCTTACTTTTTCTTCTTGTGTCTGTTTTTTCTCAGACGTTTTTTTCGCTTGTGCTTTGCAATTTTAGCGCGCTTTCTTTTTTTACCACTCGGCATAAATACTCACCTAAATGTGTTTTATAAAAATTACTATTGTTCGAACTGCTGCAAAAATAAGAAGAATTCACAGGTTTTCTAAATCAATTTTCAACCATATTGGCTTCGTTCACGGCTTCTTTAAAATCTTTCGACATTTTTAGCACCGGCGCGAACTGCTCGGGCACAATTACTTCTTCATTGGTTTTTGGATTTCGTGCCACTCTCTGCGCTCTCTTTACCACCTTGAAACTTCCAAAGCCACGGAGTTCGATATTTTCGCCACGTTTCATCGCGTCAATTACCGTCTCCATAAATCCGTTTACTACAGCTTCAGTTTCAACTTTGGTCAGCCCTACAGATGATGAAATCACATCTACGATGTCTGCTTTAGTCATTTTCTTAAAGGTTGGTTATAATTTTATACAAGGTTTTCAAAAATACAATACTCAAAACAAAGCTAATGGTAAATCGTTCACAATTGATACTAAACTTCTGTAAAATTTTTCATATCGACCTCCAAAGCTTCAATTTCGTTTATATATACACCACCTGAAAGCTTCACAAATGTTATCCTTTAATATTGCCAAATGTTTTTTACTTTCTCCCTGCCCTCTTATTAAATATCCTTAACCAAATAAATGTGATTCATGGAAGTATTTGAGAATGTAGTTAATTGGCTAAACAACCTGGTATGGTCTACCCCCGAGCAATTCCCCATCATGGTGGTGGTTCTTTTAGGATTTGGAATTTTTATCACACTCCGCCTCGGTTTTGTGCAGGTGAGACGTTTTGCTCACGGTATTAAATCCGTAATGGGAATTTACGATGATCCGGATGATATTGGTGATGTAAATCACTTTCAGGCGCTAACAACTGCTCTTTCTGCAACCGTTGGTATCGGTAATATTGCAGGTGTGGCCATTGCTATTCATTATGGCGGTCCCGGAGCTCTTTTCTGGATGTGGGTAACCGCATTTTTTGGGATGGCGATCAAATACACTGAGTGTACACTTGCGGTTGAATACCGAATTCAAAATGATGACGGTTCTGTTTCCGGTGGACCTATGTATTACATCGAAAAAGGACTCGGCCCCAACTGGAAATGGCTTGCCGTTTTCTTTGCAGCTATGGCTGTGATCTGCTCCTTCCTTACCGGTAATGCGGTTCAGGCCAATACGGTAGCCGACACAATGTATAGCACCTTCCAGATCCCAAGCTGGGTATCAGGATTGGTAACCGCAGGCTTTGTTGGTATTGTGATTGTTGGTGGTATTAAGAGAATTGGACAAGTAACAGCGCGTTTAATGCCGTTGATGGCACTCATTTATGTTTTTGGTGCGCTTGTAATTTTGACGCTGAATGCCGGAGACGTAATTCCTGCTTTCGGAACTATTTTTACTTCTGCATTCACTCCTGAAGCCGGATTGTTCGGTGTTGGTTCCGGTTTATTCCTTACCACTTTGGTATGGGGTATCAAACGCGGATTGTTTTCAAACGAAGCGGGACAGGGGTCAGCCCCTATTGCTCACGGTGCTGCTAAAACAGACGAACCCGTTCGCGAAGGTGTGGTTGCTTTACTTGAGCCTTTCATCGATACCATTATAGTTTGTACCATGACCGGCCTTGTAATTGTTGCCACCGGAGTGTGGGAAGAACGCCATAATATGGTTTATGAACCCGGCAACAGTAATAACGCCGTTGAAATTACAGATGGAAGCAACTCCCTTATTTTTGAGGAAGGAGATCCTACCAACGGTTTGGTGAAAAGAAATGACTTCCCTACCGGTAAATTCTTCATCGACGAAGAGCAAACTGAAGTCTTTTCAGGAACCATGGAAATGGTTGACGGCGTAGGTATTTTCACCGATGAATCCGACAATACCGTAACGGCTGTTTATACAAGTATCATTGAAAACGGAGCTCCGCTGACTTCCCTCGCCTTCGAAAAAGGACTGGCACCGATCTTTCCGTACGGTAAACATCTTGTAACTTTCTGTGTGCTCTTGTTTGGTATTTCAACAGCCATAAGCTGGAGTTACTACGGTGACCGCTCCATTCAATACCTGGCCGGAGATAAGTCGATCATATACTATAAGGTTGTGTATCTCGGAATGCACTTTTTAGGAGCCATATTCCCGCTCGCCACAGTTTGGGCCATCGGGGATATTGCACTTGGACTGATGACCTTCCCGAATATAATTGCCCTGTTTGCGTTGTCAGGTTCCGTAGCCGTTGCAAGTAAGAAGTACTTCAATAAAATGGACGAATTAGAAGGTAAAGACTGATTGATATGAATAACGTAATCGAGGTCGATCATCCCGTTGTAAAGCGCTACCTCAGTATTCTTAGAGATAAGAATACTGAGACCGCTGCTTTCCGTCGAGCCATGGGAACCATAGGAACCGTATTGGCCTATCAGGCACTAACGGATCTTCCGCTGAAGGAATATGAAGTGGAAACCCCAATCATGCCTACAAAAGGACACAAGCCGGGGACAGAAGTTTTTGTGATCCCAATTTTACGTGCAGGGTTAAGCCTTGTCGATGGCATAATCAGCTTTATGCCGGATGCCAAAGTTGGACACATTGGCGTGTATCGTGATGAAGAAACACACCAACCTGTAAACTACTATCACAACTTTCCCGGTGGATTAAAAGGAGCCTATACCCTTGTGGTAGATCCCATGCTTGCAACCGGGGGTACAGGAACTCATGCCATTAAATTTTTGAAAGAAAACGGAGCTGATAATATCCGGTTTGTTTCCCTAATATCTGCCCCGGAAGGAATTGAACGGCTTCAAAAAGATCATCCTGATGTTCCAATTATAACAGCCGCTATCGATGAAAAACTCAATGACGACGCATTTATCGTTCCAGGACTCGGCGATGCGGGAGACCGCTACTTTGGCACGCTTTAGCCACCTTATTTTTGCTGTATTTATTGCGATCATAATTTCAGCTTGTGGTGAACTCTCGGAGTTTGAGAATCAACAGGTTGAAGAAGCTCTAAGCGACTCCCTTCTTTCCGTAACTGAAAGCTGGGGTGTGAATATGGATATTATGGAAGAGGGGCAGCTTAAACTTAACCTGAAGGGCAGTTATACCACCTCCATTAAAACGGAAAATCGTAATCTTACCAAGATCAGCGGACCTGTTTTTATTGAGATCTTTGATGAGGATGGAAATCCCAAAACGTACGTAAACTCAGACAGTGCAGTTTATGATCCTGATGAATCTGTATTTGAACTCTTTGGGAATGTATTTGTTGACGCTCCTGAAGAAAAACGGCTTTGGTCGGAATACCTGAAATGGGAACGCACTATCGATAAAGTCAGTACACCCGAATTCCTCATCATTGTAACCCCTAACGACAGCATAACGGCCATCGGTTTAGACGGTGATGCCGACCTGACAAACTATACCTTAATGGAAGTTAGAGGAGAAACTATAATAGATTGAAAGCTCTTTCTTACATATTTTTCCTCTTACTGTTCGCTATCATGGCTGTGATACCCGTTTCTATGAACGCACAGAACAGAATACAGATTCAGCGTGTAGCTGAAGCAGTGGTAGTGACAGAAGACGGTGAAACAATTCGAAAGATGTATGATGTACGCCTCAAAACAGGCAACATTGAAATGATCTCTGATAGTGCCTGGCAGTTTATGGATCGCGATGAACTCAGAGCTTATGGTAATATTCAGATAGAAACGCCGGATGAGATAATCTGGAGTGATACCCTTTATTATTACACTAATGAAGAGCTCAGCCTGCTAAGGGGGCGTGTGATCATTGAACAGGACAGTACTACCCTTTTTGGTGAGAAAGTGGATTACAATTTTTTCACTAAAGTAGCTTTTTTCGAAGAGGGTATCCGGCTTGAAGATGAAGGCGGAACCCTTATCGCCCAAAAAGGCGAGTATTATCAGATTCAGGACAGCGCTATTTTCAGGGGAAATGTGCAGCTGGCTGATACCGCCCAGTATGCTGAAGGCGACAGTTTGTTCATTAACCGTGAATCCGAATATTTGCAGCTGCACAGTAATATCTTCGTGGTCGACAGCACCAACAACGGACTACTCACCGGCGATTACCTGGAAGCGGATTCCACGGGCCGCCGTTTTGTAGATGGAAATTCTTACTTCCGCAGGATCAGTGCTGATACGACCGATACCACGCACATCAATTCTGATGAGCTTTTGTTAGTTGAGCAGGACAGCGCTGATCTCATCCGTTCTTATGGGAATGTCCGGGTGTGGTCCCAGAACTTTTCTTCGGTTTCAGACACCTTGAAATATGGTTCCTCAACAGAGATCTTTGAGCTCATTTCAAATCCCATTGCATGGCATAAGAATATTCAGCTGAACGGACCTTATATCAGTGTTCAGATGGATAGCAGCGAGGTAAAGCAACTGACGGCCTTCACTAAAACTATTTCAATACAGGAAGACAGTGCTACCGGCAGGCTGCATCAGATCAAAGGCGATACGCTGATCGCTGATTTTGAGGATGGGGATATTTCGAGGATAAAATTATTTCCCAACAGTCAGGTTTTATATCACACCAAAAACGAACAGGATGAACCCGACGGAGCCGTTGAATACACTTCTCCCCAAACGGTGATGCATTTCAGGAATGGTGAACTCATGCGTGTGGTTGCAGGTAAAAATCAAGGGTATTTCTTCGAGGAAGCCGAGGACCTGAAAGACCGCAGGCTCGATGGATTTACATGGAATCCGGAACGGCGTCCAACTCGCCCCGAAAGTGAGGCGGTACCAAGATTTTCTCCGGTACCAACAGAGCCACCTTTTGTATTGCCAAGGCGTTATCTTGAGCATATCATGGAGATCATACCCGTTAACTGACTAAATACATTTACCTATGAGTTCCTGGACTCTAAAATCAATTCCTCCACACGACTGGTTTCTCTGCCTGGATGTGGGATCCTATTTCGATCACGAGCATGAACCCGAAAAGGTATTTGAGGAAGGCTTTATCCGCCCCATTCCGGTCGGTGATACGGATGTGATCGTAACCGTATTCTTCAACGGTGACCCCGAGGATCCCGAATTTCATATCGAGACGGCAGAATCACTTTCAAAAGATGAAATTGCGCTGGCTAACAAAAGCCTGGCTAAGATCCTTGGAACTGATATGGATATTCGTCCGCTGTACGATCAAGCTAAAGATGATGCAGTTCTGGGAGCCAAACTCTCGGAGTTATACGGGCTGAAGCGCATGACCCGCGCCAATCTGTTTGAAGATATTTTATATCGCATCGTACAGATGCAAATGAATCACAAGCCGACGGCCAAAAAAATGATGTTTAAAATCAGAGAAGCGTATGGAACGGCTTTGATGCTTGGGAAAAGATCACTTCCGGCGTGGCCCCGGCCCCATCAGCTTATGAAAGCTGATCCGGCCAATATTCGGAAATTAGGTCCCACTTTGCGAAAAGGTCAGTATTTGGTGGGACTAGCCAACGACATTGTAGCCGGAAATGTAGACATGGATCACCTGATGGAATGTGAACCTCAGGAATTTTATGAGCTCATCACAAATGTGAAGGGGATTGGCCCTACCTCAGGACAAGACCTCATGATGATGCGCGGAAGAACCGATGCCGTTTTCCCATCCAATAAAAAAGGAGATGAAGAAAAAGGACTGCGCCGGTGGATCATTTACAGCTACGGAGAGGATCCACACAATACTTCCGAAGAACGCTTTCAGGAACTCATCCATGACTGGAAAGGCTATGAAGCGGCCGCGCTAGAGTTTTTGTATGTGAATTATGTTTTGAAGGAGAAGGAAGAGAAGGCCAAGAAATAGCTTACTAGATCTTATTCCGCCCTGGCGTAAGTTTCCTCTGTGCCATCAAAATCATCAAGCCACGAAAATCCGCTCCCTGTATGTGAAAGGATCTCGAAATTCCAGCCGGCATCCACACTGAATTTTTGTCCATCAAATGTGTACTCAAGAATTTGAACACTTTGGTGACAGCCCTCGTCGTCGGCATACGGATACCGAATCTCTGTCTGAGAAATTTCAAGTAATGGAGGATTTTCAGGACAAGCCACAAATTCATCTGATGTTGAACTTATCCTTTCCCATTCCCCAATGAATTCAGAGGATTCGAAAGTCTCTCCAGAATCAGAACTGTTACTTTTACAAGCACTTATTACGAATAAAATGCTCAAACATATGAAAACCAGATATTTGTGATCAGCGATGATTGGAAAAGTTGTTCGTGACATATTATACCCATTTTTAGAGGGTAATCGATACCATCCTGCTTGTAATCTAAAACCCCGAATTAATATTTAACTGCGTCGTATTTCAAAAAAGCTAATTCCGGATACACTTACAAGTAGAATTTAAACACAGTGTCTCTATAAAACTTCTAGCTTTGGATTCTTAAACAAAGCAAAGGTCACATCATCCAGTCTCACCCCCAGATGCTCGTCCGAAACATGCATCAGCATGCTTTCTTTGGGAAGATGAACAACTCTGGTTATTTGTCCTTCTAAATTCAGAACCAGCCACATTTCCGTTTCTCCCAAAATGTTTGATTCCATCCAAAACTCTCCATTTTGATAAATCATCTTATCTACCGGGGCTTTTACTTCAGGAAGTACATTTTTTAAGGTATTCCATCTGAGATCATCATAAGCAGCTTCCATTGAGTCTAGTTCTGCAGAAGAAATTTCTTCGGTTGGAAGATTTACTGGGATAGTTTTGAGAGTATCAAAATCTGCATCTATTTCAGCTATAAGGTTTGTCCCGGTATCGAAGGTAAACATAGTTTTATCCTTGGCATTATAGGCTGTTAAATTTCCATAGCTGTATGGGATCAAACTTGCTCCTCTTGGCTGGCCATCTACAATCAACCTTGCGTATGGCTGGGCTTTTAATACCCTCTCTTCACCATATGACTCGGTTTCACTATCGTATTGAATCAGAATATTCTCCCTTTGTTTATCCTCATTTCTTAGGAATTCAAATGATGTCAGCTCAAAAATCAATTTCCCTTCCAATTCTGTTGGATAAGCTTTTACCAATGAAGTCATCTCATAGTTAGGGGGAATAATCTCCTTCCTAATTTCAAAATCATTTTCAAAAACTAACAACTTATCATTGTCCTGATCATAGGTATAAATGATCCCTTCACTATCCTTTGAGAATTCATAGGCATCCAATACTTCTCCCGGACCTCTGCCCTCTCTTATCACTTTTTGAAGCTCTCCTTCTTTATTGATAATGGTAATGTTAGGAATGTTTCGGTCAGCAAATGCAATATTTCCATTTTCAAGTACCACACTTTCATACCCTAAATGAGCGAAGTAAACATCCTCAACGTCACTGATCGAAAAGATCTCCTGAGCTGTAAAAGATGGGATATCTGAAATATCCGGCTGTTCGGGTTCTTCCCCATTCCCTCCACAGGAAATTAGGATCATACTAAGAAAGGAAACTAGTACTAAGTTCTCTAAACGGGACTTACAGGTATTCATATGAAATTGATCTGGTTGATTATACGAGGACTATACTATAATCGAACCCTACGGTAATCAAGCACAAATTTCAGAATGATCAGCAGTCCCGTAATAGGAATTACCACCCAAAACATGATCCCTTCAAACTGATCTTTGAAAGGATGTTGAATGGAAATAAGAATCAGATAGGCCATATACAATCCATAGTACGTCAAAAAACCAAAGGCTTCCGGTCGCCCCAATTCTTTGCCCGGCCAGAACAACGGAAGACATCCTGCCGCAACGATCACCATAAAGGGAAGGTCCAGATTAATGGCATCACCGGAAACAGAGATCGCTCCGGGAGCTATCAATACGGTAAGACTTAGGGTGAGCAGAATATTGTAGAGGTTACTCCCCATCACATTGGCAACAGCCGTATCAGAATCACCCCGTCGTACCGCTGATACAGATGTTGCGACTTCGGGCAGTGACGTTCCGATGGAAACGATCGTTAATCCAATGATCAATTCTGATATTCCTAAAGTACCTGCGATTTCCACAGCCGAATGCACCATAAACCGTGAACCCAATACAATTAAAACCAATCCCGCTAAAAGGATCAGAATATACTTTGTATAAAACATTCCAGAAACCGGTTCTTTAAGAGAGGTTTCTTCTCCCCCATTTGCCAGAATATTAGAGGCACGGTCTTTTCGGATCTGGTAATACATAAAAACAGAATAAGCGACCAGACCCATAAATATAATACCGCCATCTAGAGGACTCAGCAGCCCGTCACTTGCCAGCACAAACAAAAGAACACTGGCAGCTATCACTACCGGAACATCTACTTTAATGATACGATTAGTGATCTTAAGGGGGTGAACCAAGCCGGCAATTCCTAAAATAAGCAGGATATTGGCAATGTTACTTCCCAGTATATTCCCGATCACAAGATCAGGTTGTCCATCAACTGCAGCTTGCAGGCTGATGGCGAGCTCTGGTGCGCCGGTAGCAAAAGCTACCACGGTCAGCCCCATAACTACCGGTGATACGCTCCACACAGCACCGAATTTATCCACCGATTTCAAAAATAACTCTGCCCCACCTATCAGTATGGCCAATCCAAGAACGAATAATAGAACTGTTAAAATCATTATATGGTCAAGAAGGTTTATGAGCCTTCAAAACTATCACAATTAATACTATTAATGAACCTTTTATTTAAACAAAATATGTAAACGATAGATTTTTTTCGGGAGTGATACATTCATTTCCATATATTGCCCAAAATATCATTAACTCTATTATTGTTATGAAAATGAAATCACTGTTACTCACTGTATTTGTATTATTTTTCACGGTTTCCCAGGCATTTGCCCAGCGAACCATCATTCACGCCGGAACGCTGATCGACGGCACTTCTGATGATGCCCGATCTGAAGTCAGTATTATTATTGAAGGAAATACCATTACTTCCGTCGAAAATGGATACATCAACGGTAACAGCAATGACGAGATCATAGACCTCCGATCTAAAACCGTACTTCCCGGCCTGATCGATCTTCACGTTCATCTCGAAAGTGAGACCAATCCCCAAAAATATTTAGAAGAATTCACCTTCAACGAGGCTGATTTTGCCATGCGGTCAACAGCATTCGCCAAAAGAACGTTAATGGCCGGTTTTACTACCGTTCGCGAACTCGGAGGATCCGGGGTGAACATCTCACTCAGAAATGCCATCAATCAGGGCTTTGTAGACGGACCAAGAATTATCACGGTTGGTAAATCAATTGCTACTACGGGTGGACATGCCGATCCTACCAATGGCTGGAAAAATACTCTAATGGGTGCACCCGGCCCTGAAGACGGGGTGATAAACGGAACAGCTGAAGCACGCGAAGGGGTTCGTCAGCGATATAAAGAGGGTTCTGACCACATCAAGATCACAGCAACCGGTGGTGTTCTAAGTGTGGCTAAATCCGGTGACGCTCCTCAATTTTTTGAAGATGAGCTGGATGCCATTGTTCGAACAGCCAAAGAATATGGAATGCACGTTGCTGCTCATGCTCACGGAGCGGAAGGAATGAAACGAGCTGTTGAAGCCGGAGTGCTAACCATTGAGCACGGAACCCATATGACCGAAGAAGTCATGGACCTGATGATCGAGAACGGCACCTATTATGTGCCCACAATTTCTGCCGGTAAATGGGTAGCCGAAAAAGCAAAAGTAGAAGGATATTATCCTGCACTGGTTGTTCCCAAAGCGCTTGAGATCGGACCAAAAATTCAAAGTACTTTTGCCAAAGCATATGAGTACGGAGTAAATATTGCCTTTGGAACCGATGCCGGTGTATTTCCACACGGGTTGAATGGTAAAGAGTTTGGTTACATGACCGAAGTTGGGATGCCTGCCATGGAAGCCATCAAAAGTGCCACCAGTGTTGCTGCTAAAGTTTTAGGACTCCAAGAGAGTATAGGAACCATTGAGGCCGGAAGATCAGCTGATATTGTAGCAACCGATGCCAATCCGCTCAATGACATCTCTACAATGGAAACCGTTTCTTTTGTGATGAAAGAAGGTAAGGTCTATAAAAATTAAGCCGTCTGAAGTATAGGATAAAAGAGCAGGTTTCTTGGTACGATCAACACGAAAACGACTTATAGACAGGTTAAAACGAATTTACCAGATGGAAGGTATGAATGCCATGATGTTTTTTGGCGTCATAGTGATTTTAAATGCCTCTTATGGAGTTCAAGACCTGCTCCCTCTCTCCTATGGAATTCTACTGGTGTGCTTCATACTTTCACAGGGAACATATTACTGGTGGATAAAACTTTGCGCCCTTCAGGGGCGAAATATTCCGGTAAAGAAAATTCTTAAAAGATTTCAGAAATTTAAAACTCAAAACAAGGTCGGAATTCTACTGATACCTGCAGTTTTTCTTATCCAATGGTATCTGTCCGGAGCCCAGTTTGATGAAATTCATTTTTTAGGCTGGGCTTTGTTTGCAAATGGATTTGCCATACTGGAATATATCAATTACTACCACCGACAGATCATGATAGATAACCGATATGATCTGCAGTATATTTTACAAAACAAAAAACTTAAAGAGGCTTCTCTCTTTAAAGACATGAGAGAAAATAAAATCTAAAAATACTATGAGCATTCTTAGAATCATCTTTGCTATCATCCTTCCCCCACTTGGTGTTTTCCTGACCATTGGAATCAAAGGCCATTTCTGGCTCAATATATTATTGACCATACTGGGTTTTTTGCCCGGCATCATTCATGCGGTCTGGATCATTGCCAAAAATGATTAGTCGTATGGTAAAAGTGCTTCCAATTTTGTAGGATAACAGTTCATCCCAATTCAACCTTAGCAGCCATGACTATCCAAGCGATCAAAGAACAGCTTAAAACTTCTGACAGACCCATAGCAAAGTCATTTCACACCGGCGATCATTTCAAGGTGTTGCTTTTCGGCTTCAAGAAAGGAATGAAACTGGAGGATCATACCGCACATCATCCCACTAAAATCTTAGTACTGGAAGGGGAAGTTATTTACCATCAACCAAAAAAAGATGTTCGCTTAAAGCAGTTTGACGAAATTGATATTCCCGCTGAAGTCTCTCATTCCGTTGCTGCTCTTGAAGAAAGCCTTGTACTATTAACTCAGGGATGACCTTAAAAGGCCTTTTTTACATTCCCTCATTTATTTCACAAAACTAAGGCAACCCTTTACTCTTTAACGCTGTATAGGTTAACGAACTCCAATTAACCTACAGCTATGAAAACTTCACGAATATCATATTTATCCGTTTTTATACTTTGCTCGGTCCTTAGTATTTCACTTATTGGATGCAGCGACAGTACATCTGCAACTAACGATAACGGAAATACTAATACCAACGGCGGAGGAGACGAACCGGCTCAAAATGAGGTTGGAATGGGAAGTCAGTCGTTCACTCCAAGTAGTATTGAGGTGGAAGTTGGAACCACCGTTACCTGGACAAACGGAAGCAGTGTCACTCACACTGTGACAAGTGGAACAGATGGTGATCACGACGGTAAATTTGACAGTGGGAACATTTCACCCGGTAGCCAATTTTCCTATACTTTTAATGAAGTAGGAACTTATCCTTATTTCTGTGTACCACATCTTAATCTGGGTATGACCGGCACTGTAACTGTTGTTGAGTCTTCCTAAGATGATGAATAATCATACAATATTTCTGCTCGTTATATTTTTACTTACTCAGATGCCGGTTGAAGTTGCTTCACAAGATCTGTCTGCTGATTCGGTATATTTTTCTGATTCAGGTAACGCAGAATTCACTTCTGATGTACCCTCTCATTCATTTACAGGAACTTCTGATCACCTCACCGGGATGATAGATCCTCAGGAAAATCTGATTGACTTCTACCTTGATCTCAATACTCTAAAAACAGGGATTGGTAAACGGGATCGGGATATGTACAGTACGCTGAATGCGGATGACCATCCCTTTGCTGAATTTACCGGGTCACTTGATTCCGTAGCCCTGCCAACAGCAGGAAAGGAAATTACCGTGACCGCTACCGGTGAGTTTACCATCAATAATATTACCAAAGCAATGAGTGTGGATGGAACACTGACAGATACTATGGATGGATATCGCCTTAGAGCGAACTTCCCGATCCTCTTAAGTGATTTTGATATCGAGCCTCCCGGCATTCTGTTCTACCGCGTCAACGACGAACAAACCGTTGAGATCGATGTACTCCTAAAACCCATTTCCAGAGATGAACTATAATTCGCGAACTATGAATATGACCCCGAATCATCACGGCGTACTTTATATCTTGTGTTTCACAATGGTGTTTCTGGCCTTATACTCTATCCCCGCAGAGGCTCAGCTAACCCGTGAACGCACAGTTACTGACCAAAATGTCGATCGTATATTCTGGGCTCCGGTTGCTATAGGGCAATCTACCGTTCAAAACCTAGATGGTAACAATCTGATGAGCTCGGTTGTCCATACTTTTGGGCTCACGAGTGGTGGAATTGACACTTTTTTTGGATTGGATAACGGAGCTAACACCAAGTTGAACATAGACTATGGTTTCACTGATCGGTTTTCTGTAGGCATTGGACGAATGACCTTCAATAAGATCGTAGACCTACGTACCAAAGTGAATTTACTCCAGCAAACGGAAACCGGCAGTATGCCGTTGGATGTAGCCGTGAAAGGATCAATAGGAATAAATACGCTTTCAGGTCTGGGTTATACCTTCAACGATAGACTGAGTTATTTCGCTTCTGTTATGGCAGCAAGGAAAATTGACAGATTCAGCTTTCAACTAAGCCCTATGATCGCACATTTCAATAACCCGGTATTCGGAAATGCCGGTCAGCTTTACGGACTGGGGCTTCTAATTCATTACGAGATCAACGAACGATTATCACTTAATACAGAATATCTCCCGGTGCTGGGAGATCGAAATGCCAGAACAGCCGATGCTATGGCGATCGCACTAAATATTGATACAGGTGGACATATTTTCCAATTGTTCTTAACAAGTTCTCAATGGCATAATGAGCAATTTATCATGGCTAATAACAGGGATCGATTTTGGGAAGGCGATTTCAGGTTTGGTTTCAATATTCACCGAGTATTTGGTTTGGGAGGAAATTAGAAGCAATACACGGTCAATCCTTTGGTACATAATATGGTATAGAGTATAGGAGTCGTCCCTATTTTTCTTTTAATTAGTATACAGGTTAAAAAAAACAAGATTCTTTGTTAGCTGATATCATCAAAGGATGCCGTAAGCATCACCGCGGGAGCCAGAAAGAGCTTTATGAGATGTTCTATGCCTATGGCATGAGCATAACGTTGCGGTATGCCGATTCCCGAAATCAGGCCGCAGCTGTTTTAAATGATGCCTTTATGAAAGTTTTTGAGAACATAAAATCCTATGACTCCAACCGGGACTTTAAACCCTGGTTTCGCAGAATTGTGATCAACACCGCCATCAATCAGTATCATAAGGACAGGAAACGCCTGCAAATGACAGAGCCTTTGTCGGGTGAAGACGATCTTTTTTCCGAGGAACACATCATCAGCGGTATTTCCTATGATGAGCTTATTGGAATGGTGCAGGAATTGAGTCCGGCCTACCGAACCGTTTTTAACCTGTATGTGATAGAAGGATTTAAGCATAAGGAAATTGCAGGGATGCTGGATATTTCGGTCGGAACCTCCAAATCCAACCTTTCCAAAGCAAAAAGGAATCTGCGTGAACTGTTAGAGAGAAATTTAATTTGAGACCGAACTATGAGTAATAAAGACGAAAATAAGGATCCGCTGGAGCAGCTGTTCAGAAAGAAAGCTGAGGAGTATGATATTTCTTACCGGGAAGAGGACTGGCTTGATATGGAGAAAAAGCTGGACCGCATGCACGCCGCCAAAATCAGGCAACGACGCACCTACATGACCGCTGCCGCCGTTCTGCTGCTAGTATCCGCAATGGGGTATTTTATTTATCAGAACTCAAATGAAATTGACCGGCTGAACCGACAGCTGGAAGATAATATGACCACAGGCGTTCTCCCCGATTCCGCCCGTGAAGATACTGGACAAGAACCGGAAACTCCTCCGCTGATCGATCAGGAAATGCTGGCTGATATCCCGCAGGAAACCGCTGAACCATCTGAAACTACCGATAATGTCACCCACGAGGCAACCCTCGAACAACAAAATCAGCAGGCCGTTTTAAATGCTGATCCTGTATCGGTTTCCGGTGAGGAACTTGCACATATCGAACTGCGACCGGTTTCCTATCCTGAACAAATGGATAAGGATCTGTCTGTTTCATCAGGAAATAGCATTCCGGGCAGTACCGATTATCTTGCTTCCGTGAGTTATGGTCAGGCTGCTGCCCCTTCGGGACAAATTCATCAGCATGAGCTGCCCGGCAGAATGGAACGCTCAGGATTTGAATTCGGGCTAATCGTTTCTCCCGATATCAGCACCATTGGCGGGATCTCAAACTTTTATGAGCCGGGATATAAGCTCGGCGTTACCGCCGGTTACCGCATCAACGACCGTTTTACGGTTTCGGGCGGACTCATCCATTCCAGCGTTAAATACAGCTCGGGAAGTCAGTATTACGATCCTCCGGCCTATTGGAACCCGGGCGGAACACCAAGCGGAATCATAGCTCAGTGCTTTATTCTCGATATCCCGCTTACCGTAAAGTATGATGTGATGCAATTCGAAAACTCCCGCTTCTTTGCTACGGGCGGACTTTCCTCCTACGTGATGCTGAGTGAAGATTACCGGTTCGACTACAACGGCTATTCCCAGGGACAAGTCACCACAAAGAATGAGCGATCCGGCAAAGCACATCTGTTCAGCAACGCCGGCTTTTCCATTGGCTACGAATACGATCTCCACCAAAACTGGAGCCTGAAAGCCGAGCCCTTCATCAAGGTTCCCCTCAAAGAAGTTGGATGGGGAAATGTAAAGCTTTATACCCTTGGCACCTTTGTTTCGGTGAGTTATAAGCTATGACTCTACTCCTTTGTGATAAATAATTCTCCTCAGTTTGTTCCGCGTCGGAGCAGGATGGCATACGCACCTGGAGATTTTAGCCGATAGGCTTGAAGGGAAAGAACCACAGGGATTCTGGAAAGTGCATATGCCGCTGGAAGAAGAATATGAAAAATCATAGAACAGTAAAAACACTGTACACCCCGAATACCTTGGTGCCCCATGTTATTCGCTTTTCGTACTTTTCGTATTTTCGGGGGCACACCTTGCAGTGCTTTTTTACGGTTATCTGGTACTCAACTTTTGAAGAAGTTCTTTTTCAGAAAGCCCTGAAGATTTATCGCCATTAACCGTAGCAACCCGCTGGAAGATTTGATACCGGTTGCGTATTTCTTTCACATATTGTACGGTCTCAATGCCACGACAATAGCCATAGCGCGCCTGTTGATAATATCGGGGATTCATCAGTTTTAAAAGGCCATCCTCCACATTTTCCCACTTGTTGGGATCTTTATTTTGCTCCATCGCCAGCCGTCGGGCGTCTATCATGTGACCGGTCCCTGCATTGTAGCTTGCAAGTGCAAACGAAAGCTGGTTCACGCTATCCAGGTAGGCGTACTGCTTGAGATGGGATTTTAAGATAAACGCCCCTTCATGAACATTCGTCAAAGGGTCGTATAAGTTCTCATATTCATTGACCGAAAAGCGAGGCAGGATCTGCATTAGTCCCACAGCTCCGGCAAAACTTTTAGCCTCAGAGTTAAAACCTGACTCCTGAACGATCATGGAAGCCAGCAGCATCCAGTCCACGTCCAATGAATCCGCTACCGACCGGACCAACTCTTCATAAGATGAGTCCAGCCCAATACTGGAATAATACTTTTCAGGATTATAGTAATCCTCCACATGAGGGCTTTGCTGATGATACCTGTAACGCAACTGATTTAAAAAAGCAGATCGCAAAGGCTGCCCCTTTTTTTCGGATAACCCGAAATGATCTTCCAGGAAGCCGTTAAGCTGTTCCTCAAGTCCGTTAGCATTTTTTCGGACCGCCCATGCAATAGTATCATTCAATGCAATTACCGGCCCTTCATGTAATCCTTCAATATATTTTGAACCAGTACGAAAAGCATCCTCATCCATAGCCGTTATCAGGATCCGGCCTTCTGAAACCTTGGTAAGTATCGACTTGGTGTCTTCCTTTTTAGATAACAGTTCAAAATTCAGATTGTATCCCTGTCCTTCCAGCTTCTCTAGATACCCAAGATCCATATGATCTCTGCTCACGGTGACCGGTATTCCCGAATCGGCAAATTCCTCCAGTGACTTCGGCTTACTTTCCAAGTGACCTGAGTAGACCAATATCTTGTTGGAAAGCCGGTACGGGCTACTGAAATTCACGTATCGCTTGCGTTGATCGGTAACGGTATAATTTGCAGCGATCACATCTCCCACACCATAGTTAAGCAGGTCATCGAGGCGCTCACCCTCTCCTGCGAAAACCACTTCCAGCTGTAACCCGTGTTCCTTAGCAAACTTATTCAACAATTCATACTCAAACCCGGCCTCAAAGCCATGTCGCAGGAAGTAATGATTGACATCATAGGTGGTTATCATCCGTAATACACCGCTTTCCCTAATGGCTTCAAGATCACGCTCTACCGGTAAGACCCGGTTGCCGAAATATTGCTCTACAAAACGTTCAACATCCTCATTGTTTATACAAGAGGTCAGCAGCATACATGAAAGAAGCAGGGCTATGAATCCGGATATCCTTGTCAATTGCATGTCATAAGAGTTTGATTCATTTTACTAATTCAAATCAAATACCAAGGTAATGTTCCCTGACACTGATTTTTATTTAGTGAAAATGTAGTTCATTACTCTACTTGCAGAGTAACTTTGTAACATTTATAATAAGCAGGAATAAAACTTTAAGGGTTTATTTAATATTATTAATCTATTGGTTATAATATGATGTTTAATATGTATATTTTAACATCGTTCAAATTCCGCTACCTTAAGGTCATGACCAAAAAAAAATTTCTACTGTTTCTGACATTGGCACTGCTTGCCGGGTGCTCGGCCTCTCCAGACACCCCTCCTGAATTGATGTTAGGGGAATTCCAGGATGACTATGATATAGAGTATGAGATCTCAACTGACCTCTGGTTCCAAAAACCGAATGCAAAGTTCCATATTGAGGAATGGAATGTGAAAGAGCAGTACCTGATAGCCCGAAATGACAGTTTGAATCCATCTGAGCCGGGACTTTATACACGCTTTGACTGGATGGAATTTGAGAATATGGAGCCATTTACCTGGGGTTTCTGCATGACCACCTACAGTGCTGAAACGATTAGAGAAGCTAAAAATATAACTTCACCCGATCGGAGAAATCCTATGGAAGGCTGCAGCGGATTTCCTTTTTCAAGGATGAGAAATCAAGGGGAAACTTGAGATCCTATTCTTAAAAAACCCTCCCTTTTTGGGAATACAAAGAATAAAAGCCAAAAAAAACCACCCTCTATTAGATAAAAGGTGGTTTTAAAAATATAGAAACAGACCGATCAGCTTACTTGATCAACATCATTTTCCGAGTCAGGCTTTGTCCAATATCTGTTGACAAGCGGTACACGTACATTCCACTGGATAAATTGGATGCATCAAATGAGACACTGTGATCACCGGTTGACATCCTTGCTCCATCTACTAACGTTGCCACTTCCCTTCCAAGCATATCATATACTTTTAGCGTAACGGTACTGCTTTGGGGCAGCTTATAGGTGATATTTGTGGATGGGTTAAATGGATTCGGATAGTTTTGCTCCAGCTTAAATCCAGCTGGGTTATCAGCTATTTCATCTTCATTGCTTACCAGTGTTTCAAACTGGAAACGGGTCCATACAGGATAATGGTCTGAGGTTGAACTCAAATAACTTCCTATGTATGAAGTATTCTCTACTCGTTCTGAGCCTACTATGTATTCGTCCGAGAGTTCTGAAGTGATCGTTATATGATCAATAAAAGACCCAATGGATTGTGATCCCAGTCCTTTTTCTTCCAGACTCCTACTAATGATGGTATACTCCGAATCATCTACATAATTTTTATAGGGTGATTCCTCTCCGTTAGTGATTGAGCCGATCGTGGTATCATTATAATCTCCGATAAAAATAACATTGTCGCTCGGTCTTACATTATCCAGGTAAAGTTTTAGTTCTCGGGAAGCATTATAGCGCTGGTTATAAGAGCTTTGATCGTCAAATGCTTTTGCATGAATGTTGTAAGAATATATCTCACGACTCTGACCATTTACAGTGGCATTAAAGTGAAAGAATAGCGGAAATCGTCCATTCGCCCAGTTTGATTGGGTCATATTATCAGTGATCAAGCCTGAATCCAGAGAGTCTATTGTTGCCCGTTTAAATAAATATGCTGTTTCTTGAGATTGTGAAAAGCTTGCCAGAACGCCTCCATATCCATCAAGTTCTGAAACTAATCTGTCAAACTGTGTACTGCTTGCTATCTCTTGGAAAGCATATAAGTCGGCGTCAACTGCCAGAATTACTTCTTTTGCATTATTGAATTGTGTTTCCAGATCATCAGGCCCCCCGCCGGCAGAACCAAACCATTCAATATTCCAGGTTACCACTTCAAAGGTTTCATCTTTGGAAATATCATCTCCGGGATAGGTAATTTCTTCGACTCCAAGGTCTTCTACAAATCGTGGTTTTAGCTGATAATCACCATCAAACTGATCTACGACTCCAACTACATTGACCGCACCACTAGGGGCTTCTGCACCTCCAATATTTGTAGATCCATCTATTCTTATAAACGCCTGTCCGGTACCATCAGACAGGTCATAATTAGTGTCATTAGAGCCAAAAACTCCGGTATGACTTATTGTGGCATTCTGAATTAGCACCAACTGCGCTTCATAAGCTCCGGAATTCATCTCTTCTACGGTGACAATTGTAGGAATAACTTCTTTGAGTTCAGCTTGAATAATTTCATACGAAATATTATTGTCATCATTTGTAGCACCAATCTGGAGCAAGAAATCTCCCTGAGTACCACCAATTGGGTTAAATTCGGTAATTGGACCTGTTACTACTACGGAATCCCCGATCTGAACATCCGTGTGCAGATCAGAATAAAAAACGGCTAAACCTGCTGTACCATCTTGCATAAAAACAGGGCCTTCAAATTCATTTGCCACAGTAATCCTTCCACCAACGGTAACACGAGTCCCAAATGGAACCTGACGTGCTTCTGAAATCGGAATTACCGTTCCCTCTTCATAGCCCTCACCGGCAATATTCACTGTAAAAGTGGCTGCATTAACAGCATTACTCGAAATTTCCAAAACACCCTGGTACTGTCCTTCTGCATCCGGGGTGAATGTTATGGTTAGCTCTCCACTCTCATTGAAAGCAAGGGTTGAGTCGGTTAGAGCAGAAATAGAATAAGCACCTCCTTGAATTTCAACGGTAGAAATATCTAGAGCTTCATTTCCACGATTTTTTATTTGTACGGTTTTTTGCCTGTCAGAATTAGTCAGTGTTTGCGCAAATTCAACCAATGCTCCGCTTTCAACAATTTCGGTGTCGACAAAAACATCAATAGTTGCATTTTCTTCGGGGGTGATGAAATCTGTTATTCGAATGTCATCAATATTGAGCCTGTCGGTACCTGCTGCCTGGATAAATTTAAACCGAATATTTCCTTCCATATTTACCGGAATAGTGACTTGTTCCAGTGTTCCGGTTGGTACAATTTCATCACCAATATTCGTCCAGGTACTTCCCTGATCAGTGGAATATTGAACCTGTAATGTGTTTCCACTGCTACTTCCATAATTAGCCAGATAAAACGAAAGCTCATTTGCACCGGCCGTCTTGTCAAACTCCATGTAAATATTACCGTTTTTCCCGTCTCTGCGATCCATGCGAACTCCCTGGCTTCCATTGTATTTGTCATTGGTCAGGTTTCCTATCAGAGCATCCTCCATATACCAGTCTCCTGTAGAAAGAGTAACAGAAGCGCCTGCATAAAATGATTTCTCGCTGGTTTCGAAATCTTCGAAAAGCTGTGCTTGTGCTGTGTTAAATGATAGTAGAAGTGCAAAAATGGTAAGTAGTGAATAGTAACTTTTTTTCATCAGGGGTAAATTACTTTTAGATTTTTTAGGGTCTAAAGTATAGCGTTTTTATTGAACCGGTGCATATTGGAATTAATTTATTAATACAAATAACGTGCTTCCCCGTTGCAAAGTGACCTGAAAAATATACACTGAGAAGAGTAACCTCACCACCCCTGAAGGGACTTCAAATCGGTTAAGAGGTTATCTAAAATAAGATTATTCAAAAAAAAGCTCCGATAGTAAGTCTATACGGAGCTTTTTCAAGGAAAAATAATTTCTAATCACCTCAACCCATTGGGCAATCCTTTGCAGATCCGGCTTACGGCATCATGGCTGTGCAGGCTTTCCATATGCACACAGCGTACCACAAAATCCCGGATGCTATTGTAGCTATCGAGTTCATCATACAGCAGTCGGGCGGCATCTTCCACAAATTTCTGGAAGGCCCCGTTCAATTCAGCAAAAGCCTGTTCATCTTCTCTTTTAACCATCACCTGAGTCTCTGTTTTCAAGGCATTCCGGCAGATCTGAACAAGATCTTCGACAAAAAATTCATCTTTTAATGCTACTGTTACATTGGCTACACTTCGCTGACTGTGAGGAATGGCAGCCACTTCTCTTGTCTCGCGGGCATGCTCAGCTAATTCATAGCTACAAGGACATGAACTGCTATATTCAAAATCCACGTGCATGTATTTCTGAAACTGATCGTAATTATCAAGGCGACCTTCCAGCTGTACTTTGTAGTATTGATACCCTTTCATTCCGGAACGCAGACTGTCCATCATCATCGGATAGTTGAAAGAGATCCGCAGAAAAGACTCCTGACTATCCAGATCATCCTTGTAAGCTTTAAGGATCTCTTCCAGCCTGTCGAGGTGAAATACCTTATCCTGAAACTTGTAAAAAGTGCGCATGATGCGACTCATGTTTATCCCCTTTTTATCCATTTCAAGGCTTACATACCCATCTACAGACGCCTCTAAAGTAATCGGTTCTCCTTCCCTCCTTCTGAATTTCAGCGGAAGTTTGAAATTGGAAATACCCACTTGCTGAATCGGTACATTAGCTCCTTCAATAAGTGAGGCCGGACCATTTTGAAGATCCGGTAAAGATTCTTTGTATTCGGGAGTTACCGTAAAGGTCGGGTCATAAAAACGTTGTACTTCTTGTGAGATCATAGGTTTTATCTTACTGCTAATTGGATAATGAATAGTCTGTTAAATTCCCCGATAAGGACAGTATTCGGCAATATTTCGTTCCGTCTCGAACAATTTCACCTTATATAATTTTCCACCATTGGGGCATGCGGCTTCCACTTCAGAGCGTAATTGCTCATAAAAGGCTCTGACCAGATTTTCTGTAGTCGGGATAATTCCTTGCAGGAAAGGCACATCCAGATTCAGGTTCCTGTGATCACAGGGATCAAGGATCTTTTCCTTTATGATCGCCTTCAATTTTCCAAGATCGATCACAAAACCGGTTTCAGGGTCGGGTTCGCCACTCACCGTTACTTCGATGACATAGTTATGTCCGTGCCAATTCGGAAGATTGCACTTACCAAAGGTTTCCTTATTCCAGTTATCACTTTTATTAGGATTATGGAGTCGGTGGGCAGCGTTAAAATGAGCGCGTCGTGTTACGAATGTCAATGGTTCAGACTGTTAGTTTAGTTTTCAGATACTTTAACATCGAAAAAATATAAACAGTTCTGCAAGTAGAAAGATTTTTTATTTAAGAAGGAGTCAGAATTCAGGACTCAGAACATCTAAACTAAATTCTGAATTCTGAGTCCTGACTTTTTCCCCTAATATGTTGCTCTCTTGTTGTTCGCAAACTTAACCAATGAAAGCATAATAGGCACTTCGATCAACACTCCAACTACAGTTACTAAAGCTGCTCCCGATTGTAACCCGAAGAGAGCAATCGCAACCGCTACCGCCAGCTCAAAAAAGTTACTGGCTCCAATCATAGAACCGGGTGCACATACCTGATAAGGCAATCCGATCTTCTTTCCTCCATACCAAGCCAGTGCAAAAATAAAGTAGGTTTGAATGATCAACGGAATGGCGATCAGTAAAATATCGATCGGCTAATCTATGATGCGCTCCCCCTGATAAGCAAAGAGCAGGATCAAGGTAATCAGCAGAGCAGAAATGGAAACCGGTTTGAATTTCGGTAGGAATTTGGAAGTATACCACTCCTTCCCTTTTTGCTTGATAGCGATCTTATGCGTCAGATACCCGGCCACCAAGGGAATCACCACAAATACAACGATAGATGCCGCCAGCGTATTCCAGGGAATGGATATATCGGTAATACCCAACAGCAGTCCTACAATTGGAATGAAAAGGATCAAGATCAGTATGTCATTTACAGAAACCTGAACGAGTGTATAGTTAGGGTCTCCATCGGATAAATAGGACCATACAAAAACCATGGCCGTACAGGGAGCCGCTCCCAAAAGAATAGCTCCGGCAATGTACTGATCAGCCAGTTCCGGACTTAGCCACGCAGAGTAAATATGATCAAAAAAGATCCAGGCAAAAAAGGCCATGGTAAATGGTTTAATGGCCCAGTTGATGATAACGGTCCAAACTACGCCTTTGGGGGATTTTCTGATTTCTTTGAGAGAAGCAAAATCGACTTGA
>Ga0136557_1000358_pt1 | contig 36233 bp, 36 predicted proteins | sample AntRauTorckE6832_FD_104796 | JGI IMG/M metagenome (GOLD analysis project Ga0136557, IMG submission 104796) | Saline lake microbial communities from Rauer Islands, Antarctica - Metagenome Torckler E6 #832 | ecosystem: Environmental > Aquatic > Non-marine Saline and Alkaline > Saline | place...
AAAAGGTATAGTAGATTTTTCAAAAAGAGCTTCTGCTGTTGTAACAGACCGAGGTTATATTAAAATACTCAAAAAATGGCGTGAAAATGTTGCAGAAAAGTTAGGCTGCATTCTTTATCAGGTTGAATCTGATCTTGTTGTTCCGATGGAAGAAGCATCTTTAAAAGAAGAATATGCAGCATATACAATAAGAAAAAAGATTACCTCAAAAATAAGTGACTTTCTTATTCTACCTGAAAAAATTAAAGTTGCCAGAAATTTTTCCTGCGACCTGCCTGAGATTGAAAAGCTTGATCTTACAGATATTTCAGATCTTTTAAAAAAATTCAGTTTTGAGCAGGATATACCAAAAGCTCATTTTAAAGGTGGCACTTCTCAGGCACTTGAGCTTCTGGATATATTTGTACAAGAAAAACTTCCTGATTATGATGAAAAAAGAAACAACCCATGCCTTGATTTTACTTCAAACTTAAGTCCTTATCTCCATTTCGGGCAGATTTCTCCTTTGTATGTTGCTGATTTTGTAAAACAATTTTCGGGTAATGGTGCAGACTCATTTCTTGAAGAGCTTATAGTAAGAAGAGAGCTTGCTTTTAATTTTGTAAATTACAACAGTTTATACGATTCTTTCGATTCTTTGCCTGACTGGGCTAAAAACAGCCTAACCCTGCACAAAAATGATAAGCGTGCTTATATTTATTCAGTAGAAGAATTTGAAAATTCACAAACACACGACAGATACTGGAATGCAGCACAGCTTGAAATGGTTAAAACAGGAAAGATGCACGGATATATGAGAATGTACTGGGGCAAGAAGATTCTTGAATGGTCTTCTTCGCCTGAAAAAGCATTCCAGACAGCATTGTATCTTAATAATAAATATGCACTTGACGGAAGAGATCCCAACTCATTTGCAGGAGTTGCATGGTGTTTTGGCAAACATGACAGAGCCTGGAAAGAAAGGGAAGTTTTTGGAAAAGTAAGGTATATGAATGCAAAAGGTCTGAAACGAAAATTTGATGCAGATCTTTATGTAAAAAATGTTTACTCTCTCACCTGATTTTTAATTTCAAATATCTCTTTAAAAGTGTTAAGTGCAACTTGACACTTTTGATTTTTTCTGGCATAAAAAATTATAATTTAAAGTTTTCAATAATACAATTTTAACTGTTTTTAACAGGAAAGCATATAATTGAAGAAAAAAAGTCCCGATTTAAGCAAATATATGAAAATGAAAGATCTCAGGGAAAAGACAGGTCTTCCCTCATCAACCATAAATTATTACCTGAGAAATAATCTTTTGCCGGAGCCTGTTAAAACAGGAAAAAATATGGCCTGGTATCCTCCTTCAACAGTTTCTCGTATTAATCTGATAAAAAAACTTAAAGAAAAAAACAGGCTAACTATTACTGAGATCAAAGAAGTGGTTAACAATAGAAAAAAATCTGATGATCTCTATGTTATGGAAACACTCCATGAGTTTGTATTTAGTTCTATTTCTGACAAATTATACAGTTCGGAAGATTTTTTAAGGCTTTCAGGGCTTAGGGAAGAAGAGCTTGAATTTTTAACTGACAATAAACTTATAATACCTGCAGCAGGCGATTTTTTTGATGAAACCGATCTTTTTGCTGCCAGATCTTTTTTAAGATTAAAAGAGCTTGGGATAGATTCAGAAGAGCTTATCTATTACTCAGAAGCTGCTAAACTTGTATCAGCAAATGAAATGAAGCTTAGAAAAAAAGTAACACAAAATATTCCACCTGAAAAAAATGCTGAAATTACTTATGAGCTGACTGATATTGCAAGAAAATTCAGAACATATATTTTTGAAAGAGCTTTTCAAAAAGAGGTGCTTGGCAATAAAAAAGCTAAATAGTTGCTGATCGACAACTTCCTTTTTAGCCCGGTTCTGCGTTTCTGATTTCAGTTTAAAAAAAAATATAATAAGGATAAATAATTATGAAAATTTTAGCAGTTAACGGAAGTCCGACCAAAAAAAAGGGAATGACTGATATAGCACTCAACCTTGTTCTTGAAGGAGCAAGGAAAGCTGGTGCTGAAACTGAGTATATCTATCTTGCTGATAAGGATATAAATTATTGTATTGGATGTTTTTCCTGCTGGCTTAAAAATCAGGGAAGTTGTGTTTTTAAAGATGACATGCCTGAACTGCTTGAAAAAGTAAAAAATGCAGATGTTCTTTTGCTTGGAACTCCTTTGTATGTCGACGGAATGACTGCTCAGACAAAGACTTTTGTTGACAGAATAATACCTCTTGTTGAGCCTGAATTTGAAATGGTTGACGGACATTACAGGCATGCAAAAAGACTTGAAAATATTCCGGGTATTGCTCTTTTAAGTGTTTGCGGTTTTTATGAACTTGATAATTTTGACGGCCTTGTGGATCATGTAAAAAGGATCTGCAAAAACTTCAGATCAGATTATATTGGAGCATTGTTAAAACCATATTCTTATTCTTTTGTTATGGATGATATTTTTCCTGAGCATGTTGAAGAGATAAAAAAAGCTTTTGTAAATGCAGGGCATGAACTCGCAGAAAATAAAGAATTCAGCGTAGGAACTCTTGAAAAAGCTGCTGAGCTTCCTTTTGGCCCGGATGATGCTCTGGTTGGTGCAAATATGTTCTGGGAGATGTGCAGGGATAAAAAAGAGTTTATATATCACAAAAAACAGGCTTAGTTTTTTACTGCCGTACTCTTTTGTGCGGCAGCAAAATCTTGTTTCAACTGTTTTTAATTCAGATCCTAGTTTAGTATTTGGTCGAAAACTAGAATTTTTTGTTCAGTTCAAGGCAGATGAAAAATTTAACCTCAGGAATACTGAAGTATTTTGAGGATTAAATTTTGATTCTAACGCAGAACTGGGCAAAAAAGGCAGTTTTCGTTCAGAAACTAGTTTATTTCTTTTACAAGCCTAAGTCCTATATAATTCCTTTTTACTTTAGGACCAAAGAAAAATCTTTTTGCAGCTCTTGCCATTTCAGCGCTGTGGACAAAGCTTCCTCCCCTTAAAATTTTTTTATCACCTTTTCTTCCCAGAGGATCAGTCACTCCGTCTTTGTATGTTTCCATGGATGCATTGGCAGTTCTTGAAAAAGTATTGTCCCAGTAAGTTGAATCAAGACACCATTCCATAACATTTCCATGCATGTCATAAAGTCCGAATTTATTGGGCTGTTTAAGCCCTGTCTGCTGATGTCTGAGATTGTAGTAAGGGTTTTTCATTCCTGAGTTCCCACAGTACCATCCTGCTTTATCAAGGGCTTTATCATGGCTGCAGTCGGTAGATGTAACAGGACCTGTATAAAAAGCTGTTTTTGTTCCTGCTCTGCATGCATACTCCCATTCTGCTTCTGTGGGGAGTCTGTATGAATCTGTTCCTTCTCTGCGATTGAGTTTTTCTATAAATTTCTGAGCTTCATTCCATGAAACGCTTTCCACGGGGCAGCCTGCACAGATATGGGTTTTTGAAGAAGGGTTGTACTCCATGAGCCGATACCACTGTCCCTGGGTAATTTCTTTTGTGGAAATATAAAAAGGCCTTGAAATAATTACTTTGTGAAGTTTTTCGTCACTTTTATGCCCGGGTTCTGATTTCGGACTTCCCATCATGAAATCTCCGGGAGGAATAACTTTGAAATTTATTCCTATGCTGTTTTCAAAGGAAAAAATATTTGTTTGACTTATTATCAGTGTTAAAAGTATTGTGAAAATAATTTTAATGCTTTTATTTTTCATTTTGGCATCAGCAGTTTAATTAAGTTTTAGCTTGATTTTTCTTTTTAACTTAAAGATATTTGTACAAAAGATTTTCTGCAAGTATTTTTTATTCGTGATTAAACTAAAAAAATGATTTTTTTGTACATAAACTTATAAGGAGTCAGAATGGTTGATAAAAACGGTTTTGATCCTCGAATAGACAACAGCAGTTCTTTGGCTGAAGATTTTAATGAATCAGAGATAACAAAAGGGGGCGGTACAATGAAAAATATTTTAAAAAGAGCAGATTTCCCATTTTTTTTATTGGGAGGGTTTATATTAATTCTTCTGATTTTTATACTTGTAAAATTACCTGCCCAGACAGAAACAGAGAAATCAGCATTTAATACCGAACAGGCCGAAACCTTAAAAAAATCCCTTGATGATCTTCGCAATGAAATAGCTGAGGTTCAGTTTTCACTTAACAATTTGAATCAGCCTGAGTCAGAATCTTTTGCGCAGTCTCTTGACAGGCTTGATCAGAGATTTTCTGATCAGTTTGAAGGTCTTGAAAACAAGCTTGATAAAATCATAACAATTTCAAAAAACAATCAAAATACTTTAAAAGAAAAACAGTATTCAGATAAAAAGCCTGTTTCCTCTTCTGGGAAAAAGGTAAGCGCAAAAAAAGAAGAAAAATCTGAAGAAGTATATCATGAAGTAAAAAAGGGCGATACTTTGTACAGTATCTCAAGAAAGTATGATGTGGCTGTTTCGGATATAAAAAAACTTAATAATATGAAAAATGATGCTATACAGCCGGGAGCAAAGCTTCTTATAACAAAATAAGATATTTCTCATTCTGCTTAAAGCATTTGAGCATATATATCAGGAAATCCCCTTTCTATTATTTTAGCCCTGGTTGAGCTTCGGTCATATTCTATGAACCGGAGCTCAAGTGACATTATTTCAGGATCAAAAATAAGGTATTTTGCATGTTTATCACCATCCCTTGGCTGCCCCACACTTCCTGAGTTTATAATATATCTTTTCTCATGATCAAAATATGTAAATTGTTCAAGCCCCGGCACGCTGTCAGCAGAAAGTCCGTTCCAGGTTACAAGCCTCAGCTGATGAGTATGTCCGGTGAAACAGAATTTTTGAGGATACTGACTGAAAATTTCACTGAATCCATCCGGTGAAATTTCAAATAAATAAGTAAGTACTTTATCAGGCGGAGCTCCGTGAACAAAGAGCATGTCATTTTCTGACAAAGTTTCAGGGTATTCTGAAATCTGGCTATAAGCATTTTCAGTAAGCATTTTTTCTGTTATATTAATTGCCTTTTTTGCAAAAGGATTAAACCATTTTCTCAATTCGGGATTTAATATCGCCAGTTCGTGATTGCCGAGTACAGATCTGATATTGTTCATCTGCAGTGTTGAAACAACCTTTGAAGGATCAGGCCCGTAGCCTATGTTATCGCCAAGAGATACAGCTTTTTCTACACCTGATTTTTCTATATCTTCAAGCACAGCTTCCAGTGCTTCATAATTGGCATGTATATCTGAAAGTACAGCAAGTTTATTATTCAAAATAAATATTCTCCGTTAAAGATGTTGAAACTTTTTTAATAATCATCATGTTATCAGTAATAAATATTTAAGCAATGATTCAGAATCATAATAGTATTATTCGTCCTTTAATGGAGGGCGTTTGTTAATGAAAGTCTATATTTTTATATATAAAAAATTTAAAATGCTTGAATATGAAATTAATATTTGTTATAAGATTGCATATGCGAAATTTCATTTCCAAAACTTCAGAAATCAAAGATCCTTACTCTTTTAACGCTTTTTTAAATTAATATGTCCGTAAAATAATTACTTTTTTTAAAGTTAACCGGCAAACTTATTATTTATAACTTTCAAAGTATTTTTATTGATATTCAGATATAAGGGATTAATTTATGAATGAAAAAAATCAAAACTCAGAAGAAAAATCTAATTCAAAAAGTAGTGAAATGTTTGAAAACTGGGTAAGTCTTTCTGGTCAGTTTTTTGACGATATTAATAAACTCTGGAATACCGGAAGCAAAGAGCCTATGCAGTTTCGTAGTTTTGAAGAGGCCATGGAACAGATAAATTCTACATGGCAGCTTTCTCTTAAAACCTGGCAGTCTTTTACAGAGTCATTGCAAAATCCTGATGAATCTATCTTATCTGAAGAAGCTTTGGAAGAAAGAAGAAAAGCATTGGAGAAAATTATGGAAGCTATGGCAGAAAGTTTTAAAGCGTTTCAGGAAAAAAGTATGGAACAGGCTGAAACAATGAAAAATAGTTTTGAAGATATGGATTTTAAAAAAATCGATAAGGAAATGCTCAAGAAGTGGCAGTCCTTTTACGAAAATGATCTTTCAAAAATTTTTGGAATGCCACAGGTGGGACTGGGAAGAGAATATCAGAAAAAAATTGCTGATGCCCTTGATAAGTTCAATCTTTTCAATGCTTCAGCCATAGAATTTTTATACTTTTTTTACCTGCCAATGGAAAAAACGTTTATTCTGATGCAGAAAGATATGGAAAAAATGGTTGCAGAAGGCAGGATGCCTGAGAATTCTGAAGAGTATTATAAAATGTGGCTGAAAAAGCTGGAATCTCATTATATGTCAATGTTTCATTCAAATGAGTATGTTTCGGTAATGGCCAAAACCCTTGAAAACATGGCTCAGTTTAAATCAGCAAGAGACTCGGTTCTTGAAGATGTTGTCTCTTCAATGCCTGTTCCGACAAAATCGGAAATTGACGAAATGTACCAGGAGATTGCTGAGCTTAAAAGAGTAGTTAAAAGACTGGAAAAAGAAAAAAGAAAAGAAGAAGAAAATACAGAATAATTTTTCTAACGGGGGAAATAATGATTGATGTATCTCAGCTTGCAGATAAATTTTTTGATGATATGGCAGACAATTCACAAAAAGCAAAATCATACTTAAATGATGCTTTTGAAGCTTTAACAAGCGATCTTGACGATACAATCGCTGCAACACCTTATGAAACAGTTTATAAGGAAGACAGGATAAAACTTAAATACTACGAATCGAAGGTCAGCAATAAAAAGAAGAGAAAAACTCCTCTGCTTATAGTTTATGCACTTATAAACAGGGAAACCATGCTTGATCTTCAGCCGGGAAGAAGTGTTATTGAAAAGTTTCTTGATGACGGTATAGATGTTTATATGCTTGAATGGGGATATCCCAGTTTCAAGGATAAGTATCTGACGATAGAAGATCATATAGAAGGCTATATTGATAATGTCGTCGATTTCGTGAGAAATCGTGAAAATACAGAAAAGGTAAATCTCATGGGGATCTGTATGGGAGGAACTTTCTGTACTATATATTCATCATTTCATCCTGAAAAAGTAAAAAATCTTGTACTTACAGTAACACCTTCAAACTTTGATACAAACGAAGGTCTGCTCCATGTATGGATGAAACAGATTGATGTAGATAAAATTGTTGACGGTTTTGGAAATATACCCGGCGATATCATGAATTTCGGGTTTCTTCTTCTCAATCCGGCAAGGCTTATTATCGATAAATACAAAGGGTTTCTAAACAATATAGACAACAAGGTTTTTCTTGAGAACTTTGTGAGAATGGAAAAATGGATATACGACAGCCCCGATTTCCCAGGTGAGACATTCAGGGAATTTATAAAGAAGATGTATCAGCAAAATCTTCTTATAAAAAACGAGCTTACCATCGGAGGTAAGAAAGTCGATTTATCTAAAGTAACAATGCCTGTGTTAAATATTTATGCACAGTTTGATCACCTTGTTCCGCCTTCTGCTGCTGATAAGCTGACCAGCGTGGTAGGAAGTAAGGATACAGAGGATCTTTGTCTGGAAACAGGCCATATAGGTATATATGTAAGTTCAAAGTTCCAGAAAAAATTTGCTCCTAAGATCTCACAATGGCTTCTGGAAAGAGACAAGCCTGAGGCTAAGAAAAAAACAACAGCTAAAAGTAAAAATTCAAAAAAACAGTCGAGCAGTGAAGCTGCCTGATTTAAATCTGTAAGTGAAAATCCTGCATACGATTGTTTTTTATAAAGATTTAAAGACGCGGAGGTACTAATAATGGAAATGGGTAAATCTGTTTCAGAGATGAGTGTTGGTGATTATGCTGAATTTACAAAAACAGTTTCAGAAAGTGATGTATATCAGTTTGCAGGAGTTACAGGAGATTTCAACCCAGCTCATGTAAATGAAGAATTTGCAAAAGGTACTATGTTTAAAGGAAGAATTGCTCATGGAATGCTGAGTGCAGGGTTTATATCAGCAGTACTTGGGACAAAGCTCCCCGGACCTGGATGCATTTATTTAAAGCAGGAACTCTCTTTCCTTGCTCCTGTAAAGATTGGAGATACTGTTACAGCAACAGTAGAAGTTAAAGAACTGATATCTGAAAAAAACAGGGTAGTTTTAAGAACACTTTGCAAAAACCAGGATGGTAAAGAAGTTCTTGATGGTGAAGCAGTTATGATGGCCCCTAAAAAATAGTTTTTTAAAAAACAGATATAAAAAAAAAGCCCCTTTATGATTATAAAGGGGCTTTTTATATTGTTAACAAAGAAATTTATTTATTTTTTTCAGCTTTTATTGCTGCCTGAGCAGCAGCCAGTCTTGCTATCGGTAGCCTGAAAGCAGAGCAGCTGACATAGTCGAATCCCTTTTCAAAACAGTATTCAACTGAAGCAGGATCACCTCCATGCTCCCCGCATATTCCGACCTTAAGATCCTTTTTTACCTGTCTTCCACGCTCAACACCGTATGTTATAAGCTGGCCGACCCCTTTCTGGTCAAGGGTCTGGAAAGGATCGCTGTCAATTATTTCATAATCAAGATAAGGCCCCATAAAAACATCTGAATCGTCTCTGCTGAATCCGTATGTCATCTGGGTAAGGTCGTTTGTACCAAATGAGAAAAAGTCTGTAACTTCTGCCATTTCATGGGCAAGAAGTGCTGCTCTTGGAATCTCTATCATGGTACCGAAAAGGAAGTCTATATTGTCAAGACCGTAAGATTCCTTTACAAGATTGTATACTTTATCAGTAATCTTTCTTGCAAGAACAAGTTCTTTTGCATCGCATGTTACAGGAACCATTATTTCAGGTTTAGGGTTTTTACCTTCCCTGGTCATTTCCGCAGCTGCTTCAAGGATTCCTTTTATCTGCATTTCGGTAATTTCAGGATAGGTTACTCCGAGTCTGAAACCTCTGTGTCCCATCATGGGGTTACTTTCCTGAAGACCTTCGCCTCTTCTTATAACTTCTGAAACATCTATTCCAAGTGCTTTTGCAACTTCTTCCTGTTTTTCTTTCCCATGGGGAATAAATTCATGTAAAGGAGGATCAAGAAGTCTTATTGTAACAGGAAGTCCGTTCATAACTTCCATTGTGGCCTTTATATCTCTTTTTACATAAGGAGCAAGTTCGTCAAGAGCCATTCTTCTTTCATCTTCTGTAGAACTTAAAATCATTTTTCTTAAAAGAAAAAGAGGCTGCTCAGCATCTTCACCGTAAAACATATGCTCTGTTCTGAAAAGTCCGATTCCTTCTGCTCCGTGATCAAGAGAAGTTTTTGCATCCTTTGGTGTCTCAGCATTCGATCTTACACCCATTGTTCTGAATTTATCAACAATCGACATATATCTTTTGAAATTCGGATTTTCAGTAGCATCAAGCATATCAAGGCTTCCTTCATAAACCAGACCTCTGGTTCCGTTCAGTGTGAAGGTATCGCCTTCTTTGTATACTTTGCCGCCTATTTTAAGTTCTTTTGCCTGTGTGTTTATTTCAAGCATTGATGCGCCGACTATACAGCATTTCCCCCAGCCTCTGGCTACAAGAGCAGCATGGCTTGTCATTCCGCCTTTTGCAGTAAGGATTGCGTTGGCAGCTCTCATACCTTCAACGTCTTCAGGGTTTGTTTCTTCCCTTACAAGTACAACTTCTTTTCCTTCTTTGTACCATTTTACAGCATCTTCAGCTGTAAAAACAATTCTTCCTATTGCACCGCCTGGACCTGCGGGAAGTCCTTTTGCAACAGGGTCAGTTTTTTCTTCAGCTTCCGGATTTACAATAGGATGAAGTAATTCGTCGAGCTGTGCAGGTTTAAGGCGTGTAGCGCATGTTTTTTCATCTATTAAGTTGTTGTCAAGCATTTCAATTGCCATGTTAAGAGCAGCGGCACCTGTTCTTTTACCGACTCTGCACTGAAGCATGAAAAGCTTTTCTTCCTGAATAGTAAACTCAATATCAAGCATATCTTTATAGTGTTGCTCAAGCTTATTTCTTACATCATAGAGTTCTTCATAAACTTTGGGCATCATTTGCTGAAGAGAGGAAAGGTGTTTGTTCTGGTCATTTTTTGTATCATCATTCAAAGGATTTGGTGTTCTGTATCCGGCAACAACATCTTCTCCCTGTGCATTTACAAGCCATTCACCATAGAATTTGTCTTCACCTGTGGCAGGGTTTCTTGTAAAAGCAACTCCAGTAGCTGAAGTATCTCCCATGTTTCCAAAAACCATACTCATTACAGTACAGGCTGTACCCCATTCATCAGGAATCCCTTCGATTTTTCTGTATGAATTTGCTTTTTTCCCGTGCCAGCTTTTGAAAACAGCTCCGATTGATCCCCATAGCTGTTCTTTGGGATCATCAGGAAAAGGGGTTCCAAATGTTTCAAGAATAACTTTTTTGAATTCTTCACAAAGAAAACTAAGATCATCAACTGTAAGTTCGGTTTCAGATTCATATCCTTTGTCCAGCTTGAGATCTTCCATTATGTTTTCAAGCTTGATTCTTATTTCCTGGCCGTCTGTTGGTTCAACCTCTTCAGCTTTTTCCATAACAACGTCAGAATACATCATAATAAGTCTTCTGTAGGCATCATAGACAAACCATTCATTCCCTGTCTTTTTTATCAGGCCCGGTATTGTAGCAGGGCAAAGACCTACGTTTAGAACAGTTTCCATCATACCAGGCATGGACTGTCTTGCACCTGATCTGCATGATACAAGGAGGGGAGCATCAGGATCACCATATTTAAGATCCATTATCTCCTCAACTTCTTTTAATGCTTTTTCTACTTCAGCAACAACTGATTCCGGGTAGGTCCCGCCGTTTTTGAAATACTCATTACAAAAATCTGTGGTAATAGTAAATCCGGGGGGAACAGGAAGCCCCAGTTTTGACATTTCAGCGAGGTTGGCGCCTTTACCTCCGAGAAGATTGGTTTGCGAGGAGTCGCCTTCGGCAATGCCGTTGCCGAAAGTATAAACAAATTTAGCCATGATATCCCCTTCTTTTAAAATCTTTATATATATAAATTTAAAAAATTACTTTATACAGGTTTTACTTTTTTAAGATGTTGTAATAATAATTAAAATTGCAAAGATCAAAATGATTCATTTTTTGGGAATAATGAAAATTTTTTTTGTTTCAGATATTTTGATTTTACATTACAAAAACGATATTAATTTTAGTAAATTAGAACGATTCTATGTCTGGTTAACTAAGAATTTTTGGGTTATAAGTCAAGGAAAATATTTAAGTGAAATTTAACATAAGGGAGTATCACTAAAGTGATTGCAGTTTCCGGCGTATCAAAAGGTTTTGGAGGAAACCTGCTGTTTGATTCAGTAAGTTTTAAAATTAATCCGGGCGAGAAAGTCGGTCTGGTTGGGAAAAATGGTCATGGCAAATCAACACTGATGCGTCTTATTACAGGAGAAGAAGAGCCTGATTCAGGTGAAATTATTGTGCCAAAGGGTTATTCAGCAGGATATCTTTCTCAGATACTTGAGTTTAAAGAAGACAATGTTTTGAATGAAGTTGCCTCAAGTCTTCCTGTAAATGAAAAGAATAATGTTTGGAAAGCTGAAAAAATTCTTTCAGGACTCGGTTTTACAAACCATGATTTTAATCGTCATCCTAAGGAGTTTTCTGGAGGATATCAGGTACGTATAAATCTTGCAAAGCTTCTTGTGGAAGAACCTGATTTTTTAATGCTTGATGAGCCGACAAACTATCTTGATATAACTTCAATAAGATGGCTTAAGGATTTTTTGAAAAAATGGCCTGGTGAATTTTTCCTCATAACTCATGACAGAAGATTTATGGATTCAGTTGCAACTCATATTGCAGGAATTCACAGAAAGAAAATAAAAAAAGTACCGGGTGATACCTCAGCATATTATGATCAGATTATTCTTGAAGAGGAAATATATGAAAAAACAAGAATAAACGAAGAAAAAAAGAAAAAGGATATAGAGCTTTTTGTTACAAGGTTCAGAGCCAAGGCAAGGCTTGCAGGGATGGTACAGTCAAGGGTTAAGGCCCTTGATAAAATGGATAACAAGAAAAAGCTGGAAAAACTGGAAAGTCTTGATTTTTCATTTAATGAAATTCCGTTTACAGGCAAGCATATGCTTAAAGTGGAAAATCTTTCTTTTTCATACCAAAATGATCAGAATTTGATAAAAAATTTAAGTTTCAGTATTAATGCCGGTGAAAAAATAGGAATTATAGGTGCAAACGGAAGAGGTAAAACTACTCTTGTAAAGCTTTTATCAGGTATTCTTGAAAAAAATGAGGGTGAAATAATATTTAATAATAATGTAGAATCTGCTGTATATGTTCAGGATTTTCTTGATGAATTAAATGACAATAATACTGTAGCTGATGAAATTTTTTATGAAAATACTGATCTGGACAGAACAAGAGTAAGGTCGATATGTGGAGCAATGCTTTTTACTGGTGATGATGCCCTTAAGCCGATAAGTGTTTTATCAGGAGGAGAAAGGAGCAGGGTGATGCTTGGAAAGCTTCTTGCAAAACCTGCCAACCTGTTGTTCCTTGATGAACCTACAAACCACCTTGATATGGATTCCTGTGATGCACTTGTTTCTGCTCTTGATAATTTTTCAGGGGCTGTAATGATGGTTACGCATAACGAAATGCTTCTTGATGCTGTTGCAGAAAAACTAATAGTTTTTTCAAAAGATAAAGTCGATTTTTTTGAAGGTACATACTCTGAATTTCTTGAAAAAATCGGCTGGGATGAAGAATCCGGAGATTCTCAGAAAAAAAATGAGAAAGCAGAGCCCGAAGATAAAAAGCTTATTAAAAGAAAAAGAGCCGGAATAATTCAGGAAAAATCAAAAGTTTTAAATCCTTTAAAAAAGAGTCTTGATAAAATAGAAAACGATATAATAAAGCTTGAACAATATGAAGCCGACCTCGGGAATGAAATGCAGGCTGCATCAGAAGCAGGTGATTCAGCCAGGCTTACAGAAGTTTCAAAAAAAATCAGTGAAGTGCAAAAAGAAATAGAATCATTGTATGAAAAGCTTGAGATAAAAACACAGGAATATGAAGACCTTGAAGTAAAATACGAAGAAGAGCTTGGAAGATTATCAGCCTGAATTTGAACTTAAAAATATGAAACGTTCAGTTCAGAGAAAAAATTTGTGAACTAAATATCAGGGATATGTTAAAATATGAAGAACAAAAAGGATTTTACAGTAGGTCTGGTTTTGATAGCTGCAGCTATAGCGGTTTCGGCAAGATATTTTTATTTAAAGGAAGATCTTGAAACATCAGCAGGCTCGGTATTTTTTGTAAGGCTTGCTTTTATTATTTTTGTTATACTTCTCGGGGGTGCAGGTATAAAAAAAATTGTTTCTGCCCGGGGTTCAGAAGAAAATGCTGACAAAAATAGCAATGACGAGGATATATGAACGAAAATACAAATGATATTCAGCATTTAAAATCAGAGGTCGAATACAGGCAAAGACTTCAGAGTATTTCAAATAAAATAAATGAAGCAGTTAAGCTTGATGATATTTTTATAAATTTAAAAGATGAAATCACCTCTCTTTTTGATTGTGAAAGACTTACTATTTATTATGTCGACGGAACAAAACGAGAGCTTGTTTCAAGATTTAAAACAGGTGATGAAATATCTGAAATACGTGTTCCCATAGCCCCTAAATCTCTTTCAGGATACTGTGTTTTCAAGCAGACCCTTGTTAATGTCAAAAATGTTTATGATGACGAGGAATTAAAACAGATCGATCCTGAGCTTGAATTTGATAAAAGCTGGGACAAAAAAACCGGATTTACAACAAAGCAGGTTTTGGTTGTTCCGATTATTTATAAAAATTTTCTTCTTGGTGCTATCCAGCTTATTAATAAAAAAGGCGGTGGAGTTTTTGAAACAAGGGATGAGACTTATGTTCTTGAACTTGCCCAGGTTCTGGGAATAGCTCTTCATAATCAGAAAAGACTTGCTATGCAAAGAAGGCCTAAGAAGTTTGATTATCTTCTTGAAAATCATATTCTTACTAAAAAAGAGCTTGAAAAAGCATCTACCAAAGCAAGAACTCAGAAAAAAAGTGTTGATGAGATTTTGCTTACCGAATTTAGTATTCCAAAAGACGATATAGGTGAGTCTTTAGCCAGGTATTATAATGTAAATTATATAAAATTTGACACTACAATGACTATTCCCGGTGAACTTATGAGAGGGCTTAAAGTCCCTTTTCTAAGAAGCAACAGCTGGGTTCCTGTCAGGACAGATGAAGATGGCGATCCTGTAATTGCAATAGACAATCCCGAAGATATTCAGAGAATTTCAGACATAAGATCCCTGTTTCCGGGCAGGAAGATAAAGTATGCCTTTTCATTTAAAGAAGATATCTCAAATATGATAGATCATTTTACTCAGAAGGAGGATGATCTTGAATCTATAGATGATATTCTGTCCCAGATGCATGAAGAAGATGATGAGGTTGAAGAGGCTGAATCAGGTGTCAGCGAAGAAAGTTCAGCCATTGTTCAGCTGGTTAATAAGATTATTCTCGATGCTAAGGCAAGGGATGCATCTGACATTCATATAGAACCATATCCCGGAAAAAATAATACAGAAGTAAGACTTCGTATAGACGGCTCTTGTATGGTTTACCAGACTGTTCCTTATCATTTTAAAAATGCAATTGTATCAAGGCTTAAAATTATGGCAGACCTTGATATTGCCGAGAAGCGTAAACCCCAGGACGGAAAGATTAAGTTTAAGAAGTTCGGAGGAAAGGATCTTGAACTTCGTATGGCAACGATCCCTACTCAGGGAGGTCTTGAAGATGTTGTTTTAAGGCTTCTTGCGTCAGGTGAGCCTATCCCGCTTAGTAAAATGGGTTTTTCAAAAAGAAATTATGACGAATTTGTAAAATGCATCAGTATGCCCTACGGAATAGCACTTGTCTGCGGGCCAACAGGCTCTGGTAAAACAACAACCCTTCATTCTGCTTTGAGCTATATAAACAAGCCTGAAAGAAAAATATGGACAGCTGAAGATCCGGTTGAAATAACCCAGAAAGGGTTGAGACAAGTTCAGGTAAAGCCTAAAATAGGGTTTGATTTCGCAGCTGCAATGAGATCTTTTCTAAGAGCAGACCCGGATGTTATAATGGTTGGTGAGATGAGGGATAAAGAGACTACCCAGATAGGTATAGAAGCCTCCCTTACAGGTCATCTGGTTTTTTCAACTCTTCATACAAACTCAGCTCCTGAAACTGTAACAAGACTTCTTGATATGGGTATGGACCCGTTTAACTTTGCAGATGCTATTTTGTGTATACTTGCTCAAAGACTTGTAAGAACTTTATGCAGCAAATGCAAGGAAGAATACACTCCGACTGAAGATGAATATTTTGAGCTTGTTCATGAATACGGAGAAGAGGCATTTGAAAAGCATCTCAATATTGAATATTCAAAAGATCTTGTTTTATACAGACCCAATGGTTGTAACTCCTGCAACGGAACAGGCTACTCTGGACGTACAGGTCTTCATGAACTTCTTATGGGAACTGATGAAATTAAAAGGCTTATTCAGAGCCAGGCAACAATGAATGAACTCAAGCGGCAAGCCCTTGGAGACGGAATGACAACTCTTAAACAGGACGGTATAGATAAAGTTTTTCAGGGTAAATGCGATCTTCTTCAGGTAAGAAAAGTTTGCATTAATTAATAATATAGATTTGAATTAGTTTCTTTTTTCGATATTTTCAAGTTCAATTTCAAGAGCCTGAACAGATATTATAATTTCCCGAAGAGACAGCCCAAGAGATATCATCATAAGTAAAAGGCCTGTACCGAAAATAAATTTTCCAAGTTCAGGTCTTCCGGCAAAAAGTGAAAACATACATAAAACACAGCACAAAAGGCTTGATACTCCAAAAGCCTGCATGTTTTTTATAAGATAAACTCTTTTTCTAAGTCTTTGTATCTGATTTAGAAGGGTCTTGTCAGGATTTGTTTTAAGCATTGAGTTAAGATTTCTGATTCTGTTGCCAATTGCAAGAAATCTGTTTGTATAGGCAACCAGAAGTAAAGATATTGCCGGAAAGAGTAAAGCAGGTGTTGTTAATGTTATTTCCAATTTTTATTTTCCCAAAGCTTAATGGTTAATTTAAGCTCTGTTTTACGGGGCTGATTATTGGTGGTAAAAAAAGCACAGCAGTAAAGAACTGCTGTGCTTTTTCTATTTTTAAGCTACTTCTACAAGCTCAACTTCAAAATAGAGGTTTTTACCTGCAAGAAAATGATTTGCATCAAGTGTAACTTTTTCTTCCTGGATGTCATTAACAACTAGAGGAATAACCTGTCCTTCCTCTGTTTTTGACTGAAGGTGCATACCTACTTCAAGCTCAAGATCTTCAGGAAAGATAGACTTGTCATATTCAGCAACAAGATCGTCTCTTCTTTCTCCGTATCCTTCTTCAGGAGTAACTGTAATCTCTTTTTTGTCGCCTACTGCCATCCCGTCCACACCTTTTTCAAAACCTGGAATCATCTGGCCTGCACCCATTGTAAATTCAAGAGGCTCTCTGCCTTCGGAAGAATCGAATACATCTCCGCTTTCTAGTTTTCCTGTGTAGTGAACTTTAACTGTTTTACCGTTCTCGGCTGTAGTCATTTAAACCGCCTTTCATTTTTTTCAATAAAAATACTAAATAAAAATTTGTAATAAAAATTGTAACTCTATAAGAATTTGAAGTGATAGAATTTTTTAAAAGGAATTTTAAAAAAAAAATCATAATCTGGATTGTCAGAGTAACAACATCTTTAACACTTAAATAAATCTTAAGTTCAGATTTTAAAATTTCAAGTATAAAATTTTAATCCGGAAACAGTTTTTTTAAGTTTCCGGATTAATTTTATATATTATTGACCCTGGCTGCCTATAAAACCTGTGCTTACAGCACCTGAATCTGCAGGTGTTCCTGCAATTTTAGCAAGGTATGTATTTCCAAGTTTTTCAATATGATCTTTTACATCATCAAAATAATTGAAATGTTCCTGTTCTTCATCGATTATAGTTTCAAAAATTTTGACGCTTGTACTGTCTCCGTTGTCACGGCATACTATTGCAAACTGGTTGTATTTATCAATAGTGTCGTCTTCAAGATCTGAATCAAAGCCAAAAATTGTATTAACATCCTGGCCTCTTGTCACTTTTTCAAGAGGATCTGTTACAGGCTCGCCCCCGAGTTCCTTAATTCTTTCTGCAAACATTTCAGCATGGCGCATTTCATCTATTGCAATCAGTTTTATCTTTGAAGCAAGTTCGCCGTAATCCATATCGTCAAGATTATAGTGCTGGTTCATATACTGCTGTATAGCCTGAATTTCCATAGCTCTTGCTTCATTTAAAACTTCTATTACTTTTTTTCTTCTTTCTTCTTTTCCTGTCATATCTTACCTCCCTGATTTTAGTTTGGTGTCAGATTTTATAATGCGAGCCTGTTCTTTTATCGATTATCGATTTAAAAACAAACTTACAATTTAGGTTTTTATTGTTTTTTATCTGTGCAAAAAATTCTAATTTTCATTAAAATACTATTCAAAATATTTTAAATAAGGCTTCATTGATGTTTCAAGCTGTTTTCTGAACTTTTCCATAACTTCTATGTCATCGGTTTTTTCAACATAGATAGGATCTCCGTATAGGATTGTAATTTTTGAAAACGGTTTTGGTATAAGAAATTTATCCCAGCTTGATGCATGCCAGTCTTTTTCTGATATTGTATACATAGGAACAAGATAAGCGCCTAAAGAAGCAGCCATTTTAACAGCTCCGTTTTTGGCAATTCCTGCGGGGCCTGTGGGTCCGTCTATAATGTGAGCTCCAAGACCTGTTTCATCAATTTTTTTTGTCATCTCCTCAAGGGCAGTTCGGCCACCTTTTGATGAAGATCCTCTTGCGGTATGCCAGCCGGTAAGATTTGCCACACCGGCAATAAGCTCACCGTCACTGCTTTGGCTTATCATTAAGGAAGGTTTTAATTTTCTGTAGTTTTTGAAATATCTTATAAAAGAAAAAAAATGCTGATGCCATGTACAAAGGATCACTCTTTCCCCATTTTTATGAAGATTCATCCATTTGTCTTCGTTTTCTACTTTTAATCTGAATGTTGCTGAATAAGTTCTGATAAAATAATAAACAAATTTAATAAATTTAGGGCTGGTAATTAATTTTTTTGTATCAATTTTCATTTTTTTTCCTGTTAAAAAGTGCAAAATCCTGTTTCTTCCATAAGAAAATACAAAATCATTTTCATGTAGGAGTCTTCACTGAGTTTTTTATAGTCAAGACTTAAAAATCTGTCATTTTTATTTGAGAACAAGGTGTTGATATATTCTTCTGCTTCTTTGAAAAAAGAGCTTTCTTTGTTACATTTAATTATAACATTTGTTTCAAGGTTGAAATTGTCAAGGTTTCTTCTGGTTAAATTTGCTGAACCTGCTGTAAGAAAATGTTTTCCTGATGCCTTTTCTATTAGGATAAGTTTTGTGTGAAGCTGCTGGCCGTCTGTATTTGCCCATTTGATTTTTATGCCGCTTTTATAAAGTTTCTGTGCTGTAACTTTGTTGGGTATTCCGTTTTTTTCTCTTCCAAAAGCATCTTTGTTAGCATCAAGAAGAATTCTTATTTTTACTCCGCGCTCAGAAGAGTTTTTTAAGGCAGAAATTATATCTCTGTGTGAAAGATAAAACATTACTATACTTATTTTATCTCCTTTTTCAGTATTTTTCACAGAATTTAAAATATTATCAAGTATTTTTTTTTCAGTAACAGCTTTGATTCTTTCACTCCCAAAAGATTTTGTTTTAAATTTTATATTCGGAATATCAGTAAATCCAGACATTTTTAAAACAGCTTTTTCTGTTTCAAGAATGTCTATAGCTGTTTTTCCTGTAAAAGAGACTCCTGCATTGGAGTGCAGACTGCTTGCATCGTGGGGATTCATTGAACTTACTACCGCATAAAGGTATCCTGAGTTGTCACACAAAAGTACTTTTCTGTGGTTTGCTTTGAAATTTAAAAGTTTGAAATAGCTTCTCAAAGATATTTTTTGGTTTCCAAAAGGGCTCTTAACAGTTTCCCCGGGGCTGTTACCAAGAAACCGGAAAAAAACTCTGTAAAATACGGAGTATATCGGGTTGCTGTCGCGTAATCTGTCAATGTCTGTAAAAACAACATTTATTCCGGCTTTTTCAAGTTCGGTAAATAAAGGATTAACAAGGCCGTTGTATACTTTGTTTACAGGGTCAGTAACAACACAAATAAAAATTTCAGGTTTGGATAATTTTTTGCTGATTAAAGCGTTTTTAAGTTCAGATGAAAGACTTCTGCCATCTTTTGCAGCTTTACCCATAAAGTCATTGAACAAAAACATATCAAGAAGAATAAATTTTTCAGAATTTTCAATTCTAAAAAGAATTTCATCAAAGATTTCATGGTCTGTTTTAAACCGGTCACCATTTTTCCATGTGAGATCTCCAAGAAATTTAAGATCTTCTGCCCGGTGATACTCTCCTTCATATGAAAGACCGGGGGGAAGAGGTTTGTAAACATTATAAATTCCGGCAGAAAGTATTGTACAAAATAATAATAAAAACAGTCCTTTAAAAGATAGTAAAAGTCTTTTCATGATAAATTTTTAAATTATATCCATTTTGTTTTAAGTTTAGCAAGAACTGCTCCGTCAGAAACTCTTTCAATTCTATGAAGAAAACTACCTTTTGTCTCACAGGCTTTTGTAAGAGAAATCAGATTATCATTATAAAAAGCTTCTTTTTTAAATGCAATTTCAAGCTCGTAAATATCTTTGTTTTTGAAAACTTGATCAGGGATGCTTTCTATTGCCCAGTTAATATAAAGAGTATTGTTTACATGATTGTTTATATCAAGGTCGCTTCTTCTTGCATTAATTTTTTGTTCAAAGTCAGGAGTTTTAAATTCTTCAAGAGATTTGAAATCATCAACTATCTCTCTTTTTTCATATATAGGATAACCCGGGAGATGGTCTTTTGGAGAAACAGGTCTTTTGCTTTTAAGATCAATAAGTTTGAAAGATGAAGTAGCGTTTATTATTTTTTGCCCTGAGCTGTTTTTCACATTAAACTCCCTGGGAGCAAAATCGTGTTTTTCTCCGGATCTCCATGTGGATACTGATATTTTATCCCTCCATAAAGGGTAAGATTTTATAACAGTATGGTATCTTGTAACTACCCATGTAAGGTTTTTTTTAATGAGATCTGTTACAGGATAGCCTGCGGCAGAAGAGTGGCAGCTTGAAACATGCTGAAACCAGTTAAAAATATGACAAGGCTTTACTTTGCCTTTGTTATCTACTTCATTAAGCCTTACATCAAATTCATCTGCAAATATTTTATTCATTTTATTTTCCTGAGCTTAAATTTTCATCTGAATAAAAATTTCTTATTTAAGCTTAATAACATCTTTGCCAGTATTGAATAATCGTATAAGATTATAAAAACATTGTTTTGATTCGATTGCAAATGTTATAAACTTAAATATACCTTAATTAATACTTCACTTAATAGTACTGTAATATTTATTTCTTAAAATTATAAAAAGACTTATTCAGCAGTAAAAAAGAATTTCAAGGAGAAAGATTATTAAAAAGTTAATAGTACTTATACTTGTTTCAGTATTTATATTCCTTTTTTATTATATCTCTGTTCATACCAAGGTGTTTGAAAAAGTAGATTTTTTAGTCACTCTTAAAGAGGCAGCAGAAAAAAAGATAAGACTTAATCTTGCACGTGGAAAAGTTTATGTTTTTTCCACACCTGAGGGAGCAGCAGTATATTTCAACGGCGAACATAAAGGTAAAACCCCTCTTTCTCTTAATTATGTAAGAACAGGCTCTTATGATGTAGAAATCAAAAAAGATTTTTATAAAACAGTAAAAAGAAAAATAGAGGTAAAAAAGAACAAATCAAGAATTTTAAATGCACATCTTGAAAAGGGTAGGTCAGTCTTAAATATCTCTGTAAAACCTGATGATGCATCGATCTATATCAATGGCCAAAAATATGCTTCCCCATTAAAACTTTCAGATCTTACTTCAGGAAAATATCATGTAAAACTTGAAAAATATGGATATCACAGCATTGAAAAAAACTTTACAGTAAAACCGGGTGAAGAGATCAGCAGCAGTTATAATCTGAAAAAAATAAAGCCGGGATATCTGTATATTAAAAAGCTTCCTACAGGTGCAGAAGTTAATATCAAAGGAACAGATAAAGAATTTAAACAGGGTGTCAGCCTTATGCCTGGACAGTATCAGATTGAAATACTTACCGATTACGGCCTGGGAGAGGTGTTAAGCGCAGGGATTGATGAAAATGTTGATACGACACTTATTGCTGATCTTTCAAGCGGTGGGCGGCTTATAATTAAAACAAAAGCAAAAGACCCGAAGTTTTTTCTTGTCAATGAGAAAAGAAAGTTTTTAAACGGCTCTTTTTTAAAAAACGGTAAATACAGATTGGGTGTTTTTAAAGAGGGTTATGAAGATTATTATTTTGATGTTTTAATTGCTTCAGGTAATGATGTTGAAAAAACAATCTCTTTAAAGGAAAAGGGAAGGCTTTTTGTTGAAACCGGAGATAAAGAAGCCGATATTAATATAAAAGGAACCTGGGATAAATTCAGTCAGGGCATGTATCTTCCTGAAGGCGAATATATTTTAGAAATAAGTTCTGAAAAATTTCCTGTAACCACAAAAAAAGTAAGCATTGAGCAGGGTGAAGATACAAGGCTTAATATAACTCCCGGAGAATATACAGATCCTGTAACAGGGATGAAATTTGTTTATGTTAAGGGGGGGTGCTTCAGCATGGGCTGTATAAGTGAATCAGGGTGCAAAAAAGATGAATTTCCTGTTCATAATGTCTGTATTGACGGTTTCTGGATGGGTTCACTTGAAGTAACCCAGGGGCAGTGGAAAAAAATAATGGATAATAATCCTTCCGGCTTTAAAAACGGCGATGATTTTCCTGTGGAAAAAGTTTCATGGCAGGCTGCTGTAGATTTTACTAAAAAGCTGAATGAACTAAGCAGCGGTGAATATAATTACAGGCTTCCCACAGAAGCTGAATGGGAATATGCAGCAAGGAGCAGGGGGATATCAGAAGAATATTCAGGCGGAACAGAGCCGGCTAAGCTTGCATGGTATAAAAATAATACAACATCTACAATGAAGGCTGGTTTAAAAGATCCCAACTATATCGGAATATATGACATGTCAGGCAATGTTTGGGAGTGGTGTCTTGATTCATATAAAGATGACGCATACAGGCTTCATTCAAAAAAGAACCCCCTTGTTTTAAACAGAAGTTCTTACAAGGTTTTCAGGGGCGGAAGCTGGTATTGTGAAAAATCAGGACTACGTGTTTCAAATCGTGGTCATATATTTTCAGGAAATCAGGATACCGGGATCGGATTCAGGGTTGTAAGGGTAAAAGATCTTCATATGGATAAGTTTTAAATAATAGTTCTGGGATAATATGCCTGAATGAATTTCGTGGGTAAAGTGCAGGGCTCCTGCTTGGGAGCCCATATTTTTTCGTATTTAAAGTTACTTATATTTGCAAACAATAGTTAGAAAACCAGACTAAAATAATTTATTTTGTCTGCAGGGAACAGATTTTTTCTTTTTGTTCTATGTAATATTTTTTATTTGTATTTGCTTTTTGAAGCGCTTCTTCAATTATATAGCATGCCTTATCGTATTCTTCAGCCCTGAAATAACCTTCAGCAAGAGTATCAAGCAGATGCGGTGGGGGTTGTTTTGCAATTGAAAGAGCTTTTTCAGCAAGCTTAATACCTGAATTAATATTTTTAATTTTTTCATTTTCAGAAGTTATATAAAGCCAGGCAAGGTTATTTAAAGTTTCCACAGAATTACTGTTAATTGACAAGGCTTTTTTGTAATGTTTTACAGCCTCTTCAAAGTTTTTCTGTTCAGTGTAAACATCACCCATATAATGGTGAAGAACATAATTATCAGGGTCTTTGCTAAGTTTGTACTTAATTATTTCTCCGGTTTTATTTTTTATAAGATCTGTTTTTTCAAGACTGTTTAAACTTGTTCCACCTGCAAATATAAGAGCTGCAGCTGTGAAATATATAAAAAGAGATTTTCTTACTTTTTTATCATGCCGGGCAATTTTTTCAGGATTTGAATGAGCTTCAACAAGAAACATAACCCTTTCTTTTATGCTGTAATGATGCCAGTTAGGCTTGTCTCCAGGATCAGCACTCATGGCAGATATTTTTTTAAATGTTGAAATAAGGGGATATGCAGAATTAAGAACTTTAAGACTGAATGCATCAGCCTGCCTTTCAAAATTTCTCATAAAAAACCCGAATATATACCTGAAGTAAAGAGCAAAGGAGAGCACTACAAAAGCAGCGGCAAAAAGAGATGAAAAATTCCCCAGATATTCAAAAATACCTGTTATTTTAACCGGCACAATAAGAAGAAAAAGCATTGCTGCAGGCTCAATAAAAGAATATGAAGCAATTATAAAGCCGGCAAAGAGCACAATGTATAAAATTAAATGGTGTTTCTTTACATGACCCAATTCATGGGCAATTACTCCTTTTTTCTCTTCATACGTAAGATCTTTACAAAAACCTTTTGTTACAAGAATATACCTGAATCTTTTGAAAAGACCTATAACACCGGCAGTTATCATATTGCCGCCGAAAATTGGCCATACAAGAGCCTGTCTGTATCCAACACCTGTTTTTTCAGAAAGAGATTTAAGAATTTCCTGAGTTTCGGGATCTTCAAGTTCCCGGCAATTCCAGAATTTTTTTATAATTACAGGAATAAATGCGCTTATTACAACAATAAGAATAACAAGATAAAGAGCCTGACCGTATACAGTTTCAAAAAAAATGTGAATTTTTTCATTGGGCAAAAGATAAATCAAATCGAGGGTAACAGATATTATAAACCAGGGCAGAACAGAGGGAAGAGCAAATCCTGTCTGAGTAAGGAGATATTCTTTTTTTGTTACATCTGTTGGATTTATATCATTGAATATAGAATATGAAATACTCCATAAAATCCACATAAAAGCTGTAAAAATTAGAAGAAGAACAAGTGGAAGAAGTGTCTGGAGCTTTGAAAAAATATATATCCCTGTCATTATTTCTGGAAGTTCAAGTATATATATGTTTACAGCAAATATCCCAAGAGCTGTGATTGAAAGTTTTGATGAGATTGATCCGAATGAAGCGGCTTTTTGTGAATCATCCAGGTTTTTCATTTTTCTGAATTGTTTTTCAGCAATTATATAAAAAAGAACATATGAAAAAAACAGTCCTGTAATTGTAATCTGAGGATCGGGTGAAGCAGATCCTGATTTTGTATAAAGAATGGAAATGATAAGTGCTGAAATAAAATATATTATATTTTCAAACATTTAGTTTTATTATCCTTTTATTATGGCTGGTTCAAAAAAATGAAAATATCAGTTCAAGCTAAATGTATTTTATATAGCGCTGCTTTTCACTGTAAATGCATCCGCAGTACTTCTGCCTGTACATTCCTAGTTCTTTAGATTTTTCTATTCCGTAATTCCAGCCTTTTCTGAAATCTTCATAATAGAATTTTACTCCGTGCTGTTTTCCAAGTGAAGTTGCAGTTTCAATTATTTTTTCATGATTTTGCTGCTTGCTGTATAAAAGGGTAGTGGAAAAACATTCAAACTTACCCTTTTTTGCAAGCTTAACTGCAGCATAAAGTCTGTCATAATAACAGATTGTGCATCTTTGGGATTCTCTGAAAGCAGCCTTGCGTAAAAACTCTTCTATTTCATAGCCTTTTTGCCATATCATTTTAAGATCGGTGTTATCTGCAAAATCTTTTAATGTTTCTTCTCTTTTCAGGCACTCAGAAAGAGGATGAATATTGTGTCTGTAAAAAAAGCCCATTACTTCAAAGTTTTGTTTTCTGAGCTGCTCCAGCGGATAAACAGTACAAGGTCCGCAACATGTATGAAGAAGAAGTTTCATTATTTTCTTTCTCCAAAAACAGCAGTTCCTACTCTTACCATAGTTGCTCCCTGTTTTATTGCAGCTGTATAATCTCCTGACATTCCCATGGAAAGTTCACTCATTTTAAGTTCAGGAAATTTTTTATTTAAATCATTAAGTGTATTTTTAAGAAGTATAAAATGTTTTTCAGTCTCTTTTTCAGGCATTCCAAACGGAGGAATTGCCATAAGACCTAGTATCTTTATATTTTCAAGCATTGAAGCGTTCTCAAAAAATTCTTCTGCACTTTCAGGCATAATCCCTGATTTTTGATCTTCTTTTCCGGTATTTATTTGTATCAGTATTTTTTGAGTTTTATTTTCCAAAGCAGCTCTTTTGCTTATTTCCTTTGCAAGTTTCAAAGAATCTACAGAATGGATATAATCGAAATATTTTACTGCAAACTTTGCTTTGTTGGACTGAAGCCTTCCTATGAAATGCCAGTTTATTCCGTCCTTGCCTATTTCATCTATTTTGTCCATTGCTTCCTGGATATAGTTTTCACCAAAGTCTTTCTGGCCTGTTTCAAATGCTTTTTTTATGTCTGAACCAGGCTTTGTTTTGCTGACTGCTATAAGCTTTACTTCTTTATTATCTCTTTTTGCTTCTGTGCATGCAGAGTTTATAGTTTTTTGAATATCTTCAATATTTTCTTTTATACCCATTTTTACTCAATTATCCTTTCTTTTTCCATAAGTTCAATTGTTTCACTTAATGGAAGTCCTACAATATTAGTATATGAACCCTCTACCGAGCTTACAAATGAAGCTGCCCTGGACTGAATTCCATATCCTCCGGCCTTGTCAAAAGGGTCATTTGTTTTTATGTACCAGTTAACCTCTTCTATGGAAAGTCTTCTGAATTTTACTTTTGTTACAGATTCCAGTGTTATTATTTTTTCTTTTTCAGGAGAAATAATGCAAAATCCGGTTATAACATTGTGAGTATTATTGCTTAATCGCATAAGCATATCAAATGCATCTTCTTCAGATACAGGTTTTAAAAGAATTTTGTTGTTTAATACAACTATTGTATCTGCTCCAAGAACAAAATAATTTACTCTTTTTTCAAAAACATCTAAAGCCTTGAAATAAGCAAGCATTTTTGAATATTCTTCAGGGGTCTGTCCGTCAATTTCAGGCTCTTCATATCCGCTTTCGATTACAGTAGGGTTAATTCCTGCGGAATTTAAAAGATCAAGTCGTCTTGGCGATTTTGATGCAAGTATAAGCGGTTTGTGTCTTCTTTTATATTCCATTGTTTTTTCCCTGATTATAATAACTTAATTTATAATTAAAGTTGTGCAATACAAATCATAAACTTATCACTTAAATCGGATATTCAATCAATTATTTTATTAGCCTGAATTAATATACTTATCAGTTTTAATTTTATGATTTATGCATTATCCTTTTAGACATAAATTTAATTTTCGGCTCATTTAAGAATAAACCTTTAGTTTAGAGCATAGTCCAAAAAGCTGTTTTTGTTCAGCAAAAATTTAAATTATGACAACAAGGGATATATATGGAGTTTAATCTTAATACCGATTTTCAGAACATAGACTCTGATAATAAGGCAGTATCTGCAAATGAGTCTGTTGTTTATGAGTGTGCGGTTATAGGCGGCGGGCCTGCGGCAGTAACTGCAGCAGTGTATCTTATGCGCAAAGGTATAAAAACTGTTATTATAACTAAAAGTTTCGGAGGCCAGGTTGCTGAAACAAAAGATATCGAAAACTATACCGGGTTTAATTATATTGAAGGAAGTGAACTTGCATCAAAATTTGCAGACCAGGTAAAGCAGTTTGAAATTGCTGTTGCAGAAGGTGTAACAGTAGAATCTTTTAATCCCGGTTCTGAAACAAAAGAAATATATCTTGATGACGGCAGGATTATAAAATCTTTAACTGTTATTATCTGTGCAGGTAGCTCATGGAGAAAACTCGGAGTTAAGGGTGAAGACCGTCTTATAGGAAGGGGAGTTGCCTTTTGCAGTACCTGCGATGCTCCTTTTTTTAAAGACAAGACAGCTGTTGTTGCAGGCGGAGGTAACACAGGTGCCGAAGCAGCACTTGACCTTTTAAAGATTGCTGCACATGTTACAATTGTAGAAATCGATGAGGCAATAAAGGCTGATAAAGTTCTTTGGGATAAAATTCAAAGCTATGAAAATTTTAATGTGCTTACTTCTTTTGCTGTGCGGGAAATAAAAGGTGATCAAAAGGTTGAAGCTGTGGTTGTGGAAGATTTGAAAACAGGAAGCATAAGTGAATTAAAAACTGACGGAATTTTTGTGGAAATCGGCATGCTTCCAAATACTTCTTTTCTTAAATCATCTTTAAAACTTAATGATTACGGTGAAATAGCTATCGATTCAATGTGCCAAACAGATATAAAAGGCGTTTTTGCAGCAGGAGATATTACATCAGTTCCTTTTAAGCAGATTATAATTGCTGCGGGTGAGGGTGCAAAAGCAGCACTTGCTGTAAGCGATTATTTGATGAAAAGCTGATAAAAGCCAAATAAAAAATACGGAGGTAAGTATGGCTGTTCTTGATGATAAGACCAGGTCCCAGTTGAAAAGCGTTTTGGGTAATATGGTCAACCCGGTAAAAGTAGTTTTATTTACCCAGGAGTTTGAATGCCCCTTATGCAAAGATACAAAAGAATTTGTAGAAGAGATATGCTCTTTGTCTGATAAAATAGACTTTCAGTTAAAAGGATTTGTAGATGACAGTGCTTATGCTGAAAAACTCGGTGTAGATAAAAATCCTGCAGTAGTTATTCTTGACAATGATGGAAAAGACTACGGAATAAAATTTTATGGACCTCCGGGAGGCTATGAAATAAATTCATTTCTTAAATCTATACTTGAAGTTTCAGGAAAAAGAGAAGAGTTTTCACAAGATCTTATTAAAAGAATTAAAGCAGTAGATAAAGATATACATATTCAGGTTTTTGTAAGCACAAGCTGCCCTCATTGCCCTGAAGCTGTTTCAAAATCTCACAGGCTGGCATTTGAAAACGACAGAATAAAAACTGATATGATTGAAGGTTCAGCTTTTCCCCATATTGTAAATAAGTTCAATGTAACAAGCGTTCCTAAAATCGTAATAAACAATAATACTGAAATTTTAGGCAATGTGCCTGTTGAAGATATTTTAAAAGCTATTGAATCATTATAGCAATTCATAAAATCTAAAATTAAGGCGGTTTTGATAATATCAATTCCGCCTTATCTGTGTTTATCAACCCCTGTTTTGCTGCAGTATTGCGTAACAGGACATTTTGAGCAAAAGGGTGAAACAGGCCTGCATATTATCTGGCCAAAAGCCACAAGTATTTCATTGTATATAATCCAGTATTTTTTAGGGAGTTTCTCTCTTAAAGCCTGTTCTGTCTGGTCCGGAGTTTTTGTTTTTACATATCCTGTTCTGTTGGATATTCTGTGAACATGAGTATCAACACATATTGCAGGAATATTATAACCTTCTGCAAGAACAAGGTTTGCTGTTTTTCTTCCGACTCCGGGAAATTCAAGCAGATTTTCAAGACTGTCAGGAACCTCTCCGTTATATTTTTCAATCAGGATTTTGCTTATTTCAAGTATTCTTCCTGCTTTTGTCGGATAAAATCCAACCGGATAAATAAGCTTTTCAATCTCTTCTTTTTTAATTTTTATCATGTCAAACGGGTTGTCTGCTTTGTTAAAAAGCCTTTTAGTTGCTTCTATAGTAACTTCATCCTTGGTTCTTAATGATAGAAGAGTTGATATAAGAATTTCAAAAGGTGAACCTCCTTTTATTGAAATAAATGTTATTACAGGAGCATCCCAGTTTTTATAAGATTTTTTCAGTACAGATATAAATTCATCTATTTTAAAGCTGTTGTTTTCCATTTTTTGTCCGTATTTAATTTTTCAAGCCTGAGAAGCAATTTTAATGTCTTGGATAAAAAAAAAGAAAGATTTTTTTTATTAACTGGTGTAAATAACTTATCTGTACATTTTGGTAAATCAAATTTATAAGTATTATCAAATTCTTATTTTATTTATTAATTTCAGGAAAGGAGATGTTTATGGATGATCAGTTAGCCAATCCGGCTCCACTGGGGCTGATGGGGTTTGGAATGACAACAGTGCTTCTGAATTTGCACAATGCAGGCTTGTTTGAAATCAGTGCTGTTATTTTATCAATGGGTATTTTTTACGGCGGCATAGCTCAGATTGTTGCAGGGCTGATGGAATTTAAAAAAGGAAATACATTTGGAACAACAGCTTTTACTTCTTACGGCCTGTTCTGGCTTAGTCTTGTAGGTCTTATTTATATGAACGGAAAGTTCGGCATACCAGAGAATACCCTCCAGATAGAGGGGTGGTATCTTTTGTTATGGGGAGTTTTTACAGTTTTTATGTGGGTAGGAACCTGGAAAATGGCAAGGGCAATGCAGTTTGTTTTCTTTAGTCTTGCTGTATTGTTTTTTATGCTTGCTTTTAGAGATTTTTTCAAATTAACAGGTACTTTTGCTGTAATAACAGGTGTTGAGGGAATAATCTGCGGAGCATCGGCCATATATTTTGCAATGGCTCAGGTTCTAAATGAAATCTATGAAAGAGATGTTCTGCCTGTTGGTGCCAAATAGGATTTATTTCCTGAGTAACCAGAAAAATGGTTGACAAAATTACGGCTAAAAGATAATTGCTTTTATGTTGAGTGCCTGGATGGCGGAACTGGTAGACGCAAGGGACTTAAAATCCCTCGGCATAATATGCTGTCCGAGTTCGATTCTCGGTCCAGGCACCACTCAAAGCATAATAAACAGTATCAGCATTGTATTTTTTTGGCGGGCGGATATAAATTCCCCGCCAAAATTATTTTATACTAAAGTATCACACCTTATCGTAAATTCAATTTTTTTAACTTTTCCTGGTAATGTAAGCGTTTTTCATTAATTACTATGTTTATGCACTCTTAAATCTCATCAATTATTCATTAAGAAAAAATTATTTTTACATTTATTCCCTTTGTGTACTAACCTTTTTAAAAATCGATTAAAAATAAGTTTTTTATAAATTATTAAATCCAAAGGACGTAAATTATGAAAACTAAAATTACTGAGCTTTTTAATATTAAATATCCGATTCAGTGCGGAGGAATGCTCTGGATAGGAAGACCTGAACTTGCAGCTGCCATAAGCAATACCGGAGCAATGGGAAACCTTACCTCAGGAAATTATAATTCTGCAGAAGAGTTTGAAGCTGCAGTTGATAAAACATTTGAACTTACAAAAAATCCTTTTACAGTAAATATTACAACAATGCCGTCAATAAGACTCCCTGTAGAACTTCTTCAGGAGTTTTTTAAGATTTCATGCAAAAAAAAGGTTAAAGCAATCGAAATCGCAGGCGCACCTGCAGATACCTTTTTAGGTAAGGAATATATTCCTATGGCCAAAGAGGCAGGTGTAAAAATGATACATAAGGTCGGAACTGTACAACATGCAGTTCATGCCCAGAAAGTCGGATACGATGCTCTTACAGTTGCGGGATTTGAAGAAGGCGGTTTCCCTCACAAAGATAATGTTTCAACCTTTGTTCTTTTGCCAAGAGTTGCAGAAGAGACAGATCTTCCCATAATGGCCGCTGGCGGAATGGCAGACGGTAAAAGCCTTGCTGCTGCATTAGCCCTTGGAGCCGACGGCATAATGATGGCAACAAGATTTCTTGCCACAAAGGAAAGTGATGTGCACGAAAATATATATTCAGTGTTAAAAGAAAAAACTGAGAAAGATACTTCACTGAATCTTCAGTCATTACTAAGCGGATTCGGCCTTCAGGTAAGAGCTTTAAAAAATGATATAATGAGAAAAGTAGAAGAGGTTGAAAGCAAAGGCGGAGACTTAAATGATCTTCTCCCTCTCATTTCAGGAGAGAGAGCAAGGCAGGTGTGGAAAGAGGGAAATGTGGAAGATGCAATGCTTACAATAGGACAGTCTGTAGGTAGAATTAATGATATTCCCCGTGTTCAAGAGCTTATACAAAGAATTGTAAAAGAGGCAAAAGAAGCTGCTGAAGCAAGTCTTAATAAGCTTTCATAATTATAAAATAAGGTTTTCTGCAAGGTTATGTTTAATAATACGATGAAGCCTGTAGTAACTAAGTTGGTTTTAAATATTAAAGAGTCGGATATACTTATAGCCGACTCTTTAAAAAACTGACTTTAATAGGTCAGGTAAAAAGCAGTATTTTAGAATCTTTGCCGTAATTTAAAAAATCTTCAGCATTTCCAATGCTTACTCCTTCAAAAAAATCTTCCTGCCCAAGTCCCATCATATCTGCTGTCATTTTACATGCTATGAATTCGACCCCTTCAGCAATTGCCATATTTATCATTTCGTCTAAAGGAGGCATTCCGGATTTTTTAATTTTTTGTTTCATAATAAAAGTAGAAAGATATGTCATTCCCGGGAGACAACCAATAAATCCAGGCATATAGAATTTGGCTTTACTGCTTCTTCCTTTTCTAATAAGATTAATACCCATAAAAGTATAAAATATTTTTGCTCTCAACCCTTGTCTTCTTGCATTAACTGCTAGAATTAATGCTGGATATCCTCCGTCTATGCTGTCTTTTGATGTTATAAATCCTGCTGTGTTCTTAGCTGTATCCTGTTCCATGAAACCTCCTTTTTAAGGTTTGAAGATTTTTGGGCGGCATTTTAAGCAAATTGAATTGGTTGGTTAAAGTTAAGTAAAATTACTATTTATTATATATAATATAGTTTTTTTTCTTAAAATTAAATGAATTGTTATTTCAGTTAAAAAAGGAGTTTAACTTATGAAATATGCAAGTGAAGATCTTATACATGAACATAAAGGTATACTTGAAGGAATCGATATTCTGGAAAGTATGATTGAAGAAATCAATAAAGGAAAAAGTGTTGATCATTCTGATTTAGAGGAAATAGTAAAATTTTTCAGGCTCTTTGCAGATAAATGCCACCACGGAAAAGAGGAAAAAAGTCTTTTCCCGGAAATGATTAAATCCGGAATTTCCAGTGAAAACAGCCCAATAGAGCAGATGTTTAAAGAACATGAACTTGGAAGAGAATATATATCCAGTATGACTTCTGCTCTTGGTAATAAAAAATTGAATCCTGATTTTGTTCAGGCAGGCAAAGATTATATTGAATTGATAAGAAGCCATATCCTTAAAGAAGATACAATACTTTTTCCCATGGGGGACAAACAGATCCCGGGCGACAAACAATCAGAACTTCTCGAAAACTTTGAGAAATTTGAACAGGAAGTTATGGGAGAAGGTATTCATGAAGAACTTCATAGCCTTCTTGGTAAACTGAAAAATAAATACTAATTGTTATAAAGGTTTTAAGAAGTAATAGCTTGTTATTATCGCTAAAATTGTTTGACAGTTGTGGAATGGATATTATTTTTTATTATATAAACAAAAAAAAGAGGTGAAATCATGAGTGCAGGAAGAAATACTATCACAACAAAAGAGTTGGAAGATGAACTTGCTTCATGGAAGTCCAGGGTTGATGATATTATAAAGCATTTCGATGGTCTTCACTGTGAGGAAAGAGAAAAAGTTACAGGCGAAGTAAATGAACTGTATATGCTTTCAACCGAACTTGAAGACAGGATTAACGAACTTCGCAGTTAAAGTTTCTATTATATAATTTTGATAAAAGGGCTTGTTTTCTTAAGCCCTTTTTTTGTTAAGACAGATAAATTTCCGTCTGTAAATAAAAACCCCTGCTTTAAATCATTTCATAATAGATAACTTGCATATTCCATTGAATAATTTATATTTTATAAAATATAAAGTTTAAACCAACTCATATCAGGCTGTATTTTTCAATCTTTATAATCAGCTTTATGAAGCTTTTAAATTCCGGCAATTGTTGCTAAATAACCATCTGTCTTTTAAAAAATAAACCGGATTTAAAAAAAATATGACTGAAAAAAATAAAAACAAAAATATTAATGAAAATTCTAAATACTGGCAACTGGAGCTTTTTGCCCTGGTGGGATTTTGTATTTCAGGAATAGTCTTTATTTTATCAGGAATAAAAAATAAAGATTTTCTGACTATACTAGGCAGTGCTGTATGGATTGCTTCATGTCTTGTGTGGATGATTACATATAAAAAATATTTTGATAATTCTGATCCTGACTAGATCAGAACTTAGGCTGAAAAAAACGGATATTAGTAGTTGAACTAAACCTGCCTTTATTGACCGCTTCTGCGTTAGAATTAAAAATTAACCTTCAAAATATCCGTGTATTAATGGGGGTAAATTTTTCACCTGTCGTAATCGAACAAAAAATCCCAGTTTTCGGACAATCACTAATTAAGTTAACTATCCGGTTTTTATGCTTATGCAGTTAAGCGTCTTGGCCTGTTTATCAGGCGCTTTCCTGTATCATATGAACATCTCTTTGAGGAAAAGGGATAGATATATTTTCCATGTCAAATCTTTTTTTGACAATTTCCATCATATCAAAATATGCGTCCCAGTAATCAGCGGCTTTGAGCCATGGTCTGCATACAATATTTATGCTTGATTCTCCATGTTCCATTACAGCAATTTTCGGTTCCGGATCTGTAAAAAATCTTGAATCATTTTTTACAATTTCTTCAAGTATTCTCTTGGCTTTATCAATATCATCTCCGTAACCTATGGAAAACTTCAGATCCAGTCTTCTTGTTCCCTGGGTTGCGTAGTTGATTATATTATCTCCTGTCATTTTGGAATTGGGAACTATAATTGTTTTGTTATCCGGAGAAGTTAAAACTGTTGTAAATATATTAATTTCCTGAACTGTTCCGGCTGTTCCTCCGCCTTCAATATAGTCTCCTGCTTTAAAAGGCCTAAGAATAATAAGAATAACACCTGCTGCAAAGTTTGAAAGTGATCCCTGGAGAGCAAGACCAATTGCAAGACCTGCGGCACCAAGAACTGCTATAAAAGAAGTTGTCTGAATTCCGATCTTACTTAATGATGCCAGAAGAACAAAGGCAAGCAGGGCAAAATATATAAGATTGGTTGTAAAAGAAATAAGAGTATTGTCTACTTTACCTCTTACAAGAGCCTTATTTGTTATTTTTTTTGCAAATAAAGCTGCCCACCGTCCTATTACAAAAATAGCTGCAGCTGCAATCAAGTTTAATCCGAGTTCAGCTCCAAGAACCCATACTTTTTGTATTATAGCTTCAAAATTGGACATAGAAAAAAAATCATTCATTTTTTTCACCTTTTAGAATTTTAGTTTAAAATTTTTATTTATAAAAACGTTATAAATTGAGTTAAAGTATTTTATTATGGTATAATCTACTTATAATAGTTATCTTATCTTTTTAAAACCTTTAATTTAAGTCAAGAATATGAAAACAGGGTAATGTCAGCCCCGGAGCAAACTTTTAATTTTGAGTTGCGTTTCATTTCTGTTTATCAATATTTAAAATTTCAGGGTTTAGGATAAAAGAATGAAGCTGTTGCTCTAATAGCTTGACAAAGAAGTTTAAATATTTTTTTAAATAAAGTCTGTAAAAAATATTAAAGTAAAACTAGAAATTAAAATAACAGGAGAGCCAGTATGACAGAAGAAAACAGTGACAAAGGAAATGCAGGAGACAAAGCAAAAGAAATCTTATTAAGCAGAAAAGGGATTGCAGTAAGGCTTTTATATACCCTTATTTTTCTTGTAGTACTTGGAGTTGTTTCAAATATTGTGTGGATAATAGCAGCATTTCAATATCTTTTCCTTTTTATAACAAGATCGTATATTAAGCCTTTGAGAAGATTTTCAGCAAATCTTACCCTCTATATTAAAGAGGTTATCGACTATATTCTTATTACAAGAAATAAAAGGCCGTTTCCATTTACAGAATTCCCAAAAACTGTGGAAGAACCGGAAGCTCTGGATATAGAAGATATTAAGGAATAGTTCCATGCTTATATCTCTGCACGGAGGTCATAGCGGAGAGTTCTGCCATCATGCTTTCGACAGACTCGAAGACATGATCTTAAGATATATTGAGCTCGGATTTACCCATGTCGGTATTTCCGAGCATATACCGGCCCCTGTTTATGATCTGATGTATGATGATGAAAAAGAAGCCGGTTTTACCCCTGAGACACTTTTTGACAGTTTTGAAGCCTATATTGAAAAATGCACTATACTTAAGCATAAATATTCAGACAGTATAAAAATTTTTGCAGGCTTTGAAACAGAAGCATACTCAGGATATGAAAAATTTATACCTGCTTTGGTAAAAAGGTATAATCCCGACTATATTGTAGGTTCAATTCACCATATAAATGATTTTTGTTTTGATTTTTCAAAGGAGCATTATAAAAAAGCTGTCGAATCGTGTGACGGGATTCTTGATTTTTATCACAGTTATTTTGATAAACAGTATGAAATGCTTCTAAATCTAAAACCACAGGTCGCAGGCCATTTTGATCTTGTTCGGATTTTTGATCCTGATTATAAAAAAAGGCTTAAAGAAAAATCTGTTATGAAGAAAATTCATAGAAATCTTGAAGTTATAAAAGCATACAATATTATAATCGATTATAATCAAAGAGCTTTACTAAAAAATATGGATGAGCCTTATCCCTCAGAAACTGTATTAAAAAAAGCAGTAGATATGGGGATTCAAATTGTGCCCGGAGACGATTCTCATTCAATAAAAGATGCAGGGTTCAAAATAAATGATGCCATGGTTTATCTTTCAGATCAGGGGGTTGTTTTTTCGGAAAGTATTTTTTCAAATTTTTTAAAAGAAAACGTTTGACAAGGTCGAATAAAAAGCATTATAAGCGATCTCGTTCTTCGGGAAAAGCAAGAGCAAAAGCAAAAGCCAACCCGAAGTGATCTTTCGAAAAAAAGAAAAAAAAGTTGTTGACACGAAAGCAGAAAAAATATAGTTCTGCTTTCTGTTTGTAACCAAACTGATCTTTGAAAACTAAACAGCAGACAGGTCCTTAA
>Ga0136557_1000360_pt1 | contig 36096 bp, 32 predicted proteins | sample AntRauTorckE6832_FD_104796 | JGI IMG/M metagenome (GOLD analysis project Ga0136557, IMG submission 104796) | Saline lake microbial communities from Rauer Islands, Antarctica - Metagenome Torckler E6 #832 | ecosystem: Environmental > Aquatic > Non-marine Saline and Alkaline > Saline | place...
TATGCACACTGACACGTTGTGGTAATTGCTGGTATCGGTATTTCAGGAGAGAGATATGTCTGAGCTTCCCGCAGTACTCATAGTCGACGATGACGCCATTCATCAGACTGTCACCGGTGCTATGGTGGAAAAGATGGGATATCCTGTCCTGGCTGCCTACGACGGAATGCAGGCATTGGCTGTATTCGAAGAACATGAGGAAAACATAGGCTGTATCCTGCTGGATATCCACATGCCGCATATGAATGGCATCGAAGTCCTGCGACATCTGCGCCGGATGGCAAAGGATGTTGCGGTGATAATCGTTACCGGCTATCTCGATGATGCCAGGTATAACCAGTTGGCCCCGCTCCGCCCTTGGGGATATCTTAAAAAGCCGATGGATTTCGAGGTGCTGCTTTCCACGCTGACAGATTATCCCGGAATGGAAGCTATTTCAACCGGTGGAGAAGATCGGCAGCAGAAATTATATTGAGGCTACCTTGGAGGTTTTGGGAGATCCGCCGAGTCACTCCTCCGACGAGAAATACTCGGCGTAATGTTTTTTGGCGCAATCCGGGCATAAACCATGGCTGAATTCCACTTCCGAATGTTTGCTGAAATAATACTCGATGCTGTTCCAGTATCCGGTGTCGTCGCGGATATTCTTGCATATCGAACAGATAGGAAGTAATCCCTGAAGTATTTTAATCTCTTCGAGCGCCTGTTGCAGATTCTCGATAAGCTTTTCTTTCTCCTCTTCCGTTTTCCTGCGGACCTCGATCTCATTTTTCAGCCCCTTGTTCACTCTTTCCAGATCGAAAAAAAACACCTCCAGCGGTTTGTCGATACCGGTTTTGATTATGGCTTCATAAATAAGGAGGAATGAAAAAATCTTCAAATAGTGTCCAACCAGGTTGAGAAACCCGTAGTTGCTAACATAGAGTGTAAACGCCATCTCGGAGAGGATGGTAAAGACGATCGAACCAAAAATCAGCCAGTAGATTTTTGTCTCGAATTTCTTCTTGTTCAGTTGCAACAGGAAAAGCGAGGTGATGAGAATGGCGCAGATAATATATTCGCTGATAATCTTGAAAAGGGTGAGTCCGCTACCTTCGACAAAGCATTCCGGAAAGTTTTTCCAGTAGAAAATGCTGGTGATCAGCAGGGCAGTGATGACGGCGTAGACGACAAATACAAGGTTGGTTCTCGGTATCTTGTTGCGGCGCAGATACAAGAAGGCCAGAAGGAGTGTCAGGCTCTCCATGTAGCGCGCGCCGATCCAGATCTGATTGGCATAGAATTCGTAATCGATAAATAGCGGCATTCCCTTGTAAGCAAGCGTATGAAGCAGGTCGAGAAAGGCGATAAAAAGATACGCGACACCGACGAAAAGAAGGTACGGATTATGGGCATATTTTTTCGAATTCCAGGCAATGACAAAAATGGAAAAGGCGACAACAACGCTGAACACCTCAGCCAATGTGTGGAAAACCAGATAATTGACGAAGATCGTGAAATACAGACCAATAAGGGCGGCGATCGTTGCGGCAATATTAAGAACGGATTGAACACGGCCGGTGGAAATGCTTTCCGATTGTACATGCGTGTTCAATTCAGTCACCATAGGATATTTCGGGTGTATTCACGGTGCGTGGTAATGGGCGATAGGACATTGCTTTAGTAACGCACAGTAACTTTTTTCCAATCTCCTGTAATAATTCGGCGATTCCCAGCAAGTTATCCTTTTTCAGCCATCCTTTCAAGCAATTTCGGACTGGAGTATCCCTGGACGGTCTTTGAACTCAGGGAACCTTCATCGAAAGCTAATCAAATCGAAATCGAAACCAATCTACGACCTACAACAAAACTACCACTTCCTTCCGCAATAGTATCACCTACCGTCATTCCGGGCTTGACCCGGAATCCAGGAAAAACAGTTGGATCGTGCTGCTGAGATGGAAAGCCATATATCTCACTTGCTGATAAGGATATTCCTTTGGCGCCCTATTCCCTGTATTGTTCTCTAGATTCCGGATCAATTCCGGAATGACGCCGGGAAAATTTCCGCTTCAGTATTTCAAGGCTATTTTCATGGCGATCCCGATAACATCTCGGAAAAAGCATCCTCATTAAGACGAGTACAGGTACTCGTTCGGGTGATGAATCGCAAATTTGCTGTAAATATGAAACGCAATCCGGCGTGTCAGCCGGTCCACAATAATTCCTTTTGCAATTGACGAAAAACTTGTAGTATCCAAGCTGCATTTTATTCATTCACCGTAACTGCTCACAGGGCACCAGGGCTCCCCGCGAACCACCTGGTTTACGTATGACCAATACGCTTCACCAGTCTGATCGCAAGAATCTCCGGCACCCTGCAAGCAGTTACAAATACCGGGGGAGTTACATTACATCGCTTCCCCCATAAGTAGTTAGTATTCACCTTTTACGAAATACTTTGCCGAAAGCCTTTGTTATGACCAGAGATGAACTACAGGACAAAATACTTCATATCCTCACGGAAGATTTTGAGTTTGAACAACCTGATATTGATGACAATCTTCGAGATGACCACGGCTTTGACTCCATCGATGCCATCGAACTCCTGGGGAAGATAGAACTGCTGCTCGGTTTGACGCTTACCCGAGATGAGAAGGAAAACGCCATGACCATCAGGACAATCAACGATATCCTCGACTATATTGAACAAATACAGCAATCCCGCATGTAACCGAATCAAGCGACTCTCCATGAAACGACGCGTTGTAATTACCGCCGGCTCCGCCATCACCCCCATCGGATATGCTAAAAATGACATCATTGACAGCCTCAGGAAAGGACACTCCGGTGTCAGCCCGCTGCGTGACGACGGACTGTTGACCAGGCACATTCACTCCCATGTTTTCGGCACCGTTGACTACCCCATCGAATACGGCTTCAAGCGACAGGATCGCAAAACCATGGGGCCTGTTGCCTATTATGCCTGCCAGGTCGCCAAAGATGTACTGGAAAGCTCCGGCCTGAGCCGGGAGTTCATAACTTCCGGTCGTCTCGGCGTGGCATTTGGCTCCACCCACGGCAGTCCGACCGTCCAGCGCGAAATATACAAAACATTTTTCAACGATCTCGACTCGAAGTTCTCCTCCATCGGCGCGGTCGACTACCTCCGTTCGATGGTGCATACCACCGCCGTGAATATCACCAGGATGTTCGGCATCACCGGGCGCATCATCGCCTCGTCCACCGCCTGTACAACGAGCAGTCAGTCCATTGGTTTTGGCTATGAAATGATCAAGTACGGCATGCAGGACGCCATGATCTGCGGCGGTGCCGATGAATACGACACCACCACCGTGGCCGTTTTTGACAACCTGCTTGCCTGTTCCGTCAAATACAACGATACACCGCAGCGCACCCCCAGGCCCTTTGACGCCAACCGTGATGGTCTGGTGGTCGGCGAAGGAGGCGGCGCCGTCCTTCTTGAGGAATATGAATCTGCCAAAAAACGCGGTGCCACGATCATCGGTGAAATCATCGGCTTTTCCTGCAACAATAACGGCGGTGATCTTATTCTGCCCAATCTAGACGGTATCACCGCAACGCTGCAGCTGGCGCTTAAGGATGCGGGCATACACCCTGAAGATGTTGACTTTATAAGTGCTCATGCCACCGCCACAAAGATGGGTGATGTCATAGAAGCCCAAGCCATCGACCGGGTCTACGGCAAGGGTCCGCTGGTGAGCGGCCTGAAAAGCTACATGGGCCACACCATGGGAACCTGCGGGGTCATAGAATTGATTCTAACGCTCTACATGATGGAACAGGGCTTTATAGCACCAACCCTGAATCTGGAAAACGTTGATGAACGGTGCAGTATGTTGCGCCATGCACTTGAGCTTACCGAAGCCAAGACCAATATCGCCGCCATTCAAAATTTTGCCTTTGGCGGGGTCAACACCTGTCTCCTTGTAAAAAATTGCAATGAAACGGCCTGAGAGCAACATTCTCAAACGCTGGTTCGGACAAAGCATCGACTGCGCCGTAACCCTGACCTGCTGGGCCTGGTTTCTCTTCGGATTTATTGTCTTTTTCTCATGGCGCTATATCTACGCGGCATTGTTTACCAGCGACCCTGAACGGCGTTTTCAGCGATATAACAGCGATTTTTACCGCATATTTTTTAGAATTCTCGCGATAACCGCCCCTAGCCACACTTTTGCCATTGATGAAGAAGTACGCTCGATCACATCCGGGGTCATTGTCTGCAACCACCTGTCCTATCTCGACCCGCTTCTGTTGATCGCCCTTTACCCACGACAGAAGACCATCGTGAAATCGCGTTTTTTCGAGATGCCCATATTTGGGAGGATTATTGCCAAAGCCGGGTATCTCCCTGATTCAGGAACAGGAAAATTTTCGGCAATGATGGTTAAACAGATGGATACCATGCGCGAGTACCTGCAAGCCGGAGGCAATCTTTTTGTGTTTCCGGAAGGAACCAGAAGCCGGAATGGCAAATTTGGGGAGCTCAACACAGGAGCTTTGAAAGTTGCCAGATTGTGCCGGGCACCCATCTATGTCCTGCAGGTTCACAATACCGATAAACTTTTCACACCCGGTAAATTTCTGTTCCAGAGCAGAAGAACAAACACCATTTCCCTGAACCTATTAGAGCGCATCGAACCGGACTATACCAATAATCCTCCCAGTACCGCGGAGCTGAAACGGCAGGTGCTGGAGGCATTTTCGGGAGGCCAGTCATGAAAGTAGTGTTGTTGTCCATGCCCGACGTGGCGCCGATCATCATTCACGAAACAGCAGTCCATCTGCCCAATCACGGCATCGCCTGCGTAGGGGGCAATATTGACAAGGAGCATGATGTATATCTCATTGACCTGGTGCGCAAACGTCGCTCAATCAAAAAATACCTCACTAAAATCATACAGAAGATTCAACCGGATTTGATTGGCCTTTCCGCCATGACCTGGCAGTATGACACCTGCATCAAAATCGCCCACCTGATCAAGGACCTCAGGCCCCAGACAAAAATTGCCCTGGGAGGCTATCATGCCACGCTTATGTATGAAGAGATTGGTGAGGCGGAAGAAGCCAATTGGCTCGACTTCATGATCCATGGAGAAGGAGAAGAACCCTTCCGCCTGCTGGTAAATGAACTTGCCGGCGCCGGCAACTTTGCCGCAATACCTTCCCTGTCCTACAAAGAAAACGGCAGCTTCATCCATACCTGCCGCGCCGACAACCTCGAGCTGAGCACCTTGAAACTGCCGATCAGAGACAAACGCCGGCTCACCTGGGGATACCATATACTGCATTCCAAGATCGAGCTGATAGAAACCTCGCGCGGCTGTACTCGCTCGTGTAACTTCTGCTCGATCAGACACATGTACGGCCGGTCCTTCAGGACCTACCCCATCGACCGGGTGTTAAGCGACATTGACGATATTTACTACAATCGCAAGACCCGCTTTATTTTTATCACCGATGATAATATGGTCCTCAATCCGTCCCGGGTCATGGAATTATGCGATGCCATCATTGCCAGGAAGTATAAAAACCTCAACCTCATCGTCCAGGCCGACTGCCAGTCCATGGCCCAAAATGAAGAGATTGTTGCGAAAATGGCCCAGGCCGGATTCCGTTCTATTTTTCTTGGCATCGAAAACGTCTCCACCAAAAATCTCGGTGCCGCCGGTAAGGGCGACATTGTCGCCCATTCTAAAAAGGCTATTGAAAATTGTCACAAATACGGGATGATGTTAATCGGAGGGCTCATTTTCGGTTTTCCCGAAGATGATATCGAGGCGATCAAGGAGAATTATGGGTTTTTCAAAGCCATTGGAGCCGACGCCTCCTACTGCCAGATCTTGACTCCATACCCAAAAACCGGCATGCGGCGGAACCTCCTGGAGCAGAACTTGATTACAAACCAGCAAAACTATAAAAAGTACAACGGCCTCTGGGCCAACGTGCGCACCAACCACCTCGATGCCGAGCAGCTCCAGTACCATTTCTGGTATCAACGCCAGGTGGTGCTTGGCTGGTGGAACCCGCCTGCCGAGGTGAAAAACAAGGGCTGGCTGTGGGTATCGATCTGGCGTTTCATGTTCAAGCCTTTCTTGAAACTGCGCTTTGCCATAATTATGTATAAATACGGATGGACGGGGCGCTATAAAAAAGAAATACAACGATGGGAAGCGATGAATCAGTTTCCGGATCTCGAGGAGTATTAATTTTTCATGCAGTTATACAATCTGGAATTCACTGAGCAGGAAATCCGCGAAACGGCTGCCGCCGACAAACTCCTCTCCATGGAAATAGAGTTCAGCCGGATCTGCAACTTTCGCTGTTGCTATTGCTATGTCGATCAAAAAATCGAATGCACCGATGAGCTCTCCAGGGCGGAGATCAAGGATGTCATTCTCCAGGCCAAGGGCCTTGGCGCCCGTAAGATAATCATCCTGGGCGGAGAACCCTCAATATACCCGGACCTTCCGGAAATGCTTGATTTTCTCGATCGTGAAGGGCTGGAAATTGAAATGTTCACCAATGGCTCCGGGATAGACAAAGAGCTGGCCCGGCTTCTGGCGGCAAAAAAGGTGCGAATAGCCCTGAAAATGAATTCCAGGAATGAAGAACTGCAGGATCGTCTCGCCGGCAAAAAAGGCGCCTACAGGATGATCACTACAGCACTCAGCGAGCTGCACGATGCCGGCTACCCCTCCGAAGAACTTTTTCTGGCAATCAGTACGGTGATCTGCAGGCCAAACCTGGAAGAATTGCCCTCTCTCTGGCAATGGCTTCGGGAAAATAGTATAGAACCCTTTTTTGAAGTCATCACCCCCCAGGCCAACGTTTTGGAAAACAGCTGGCTGAACGTTTCTCCGGAAGAGTTACAAGAGCTGTTCAACACACTTTCAGCCATTGATCAGCAGATGTTTGGGCGTAGCTGGGAACCTCAGCCTCCGCTGGTCGGCAACAAATGCATGCGCCATCAGGTTTCCTGTTTGGTAACGGCAACAGGAGATGTCATGCCATGTGTCGGAGTGACCATTCCCCTTGACAACATTCGCTCCAACAGACTTGCCGATATTCTCAAAAGCAGTGAAGTCATTACTAATCTCAAAAACTACCGAGAGACAATTACCGGACCATGCGGCGAATGTGAAAAAGCTGGCGAATGCTATGGCTGTCGAGGGGCAGCCTATCAGGTCACCGGTGATTACCTCGCCTCGGACCCTACCTGCTGGCGCAATGCCGCCTGCAAGAAAGCCTGAAGGCCCGCTCAAAAATAACTTCACAGGTTGTATGTTTGGGCGTTAAATGGTATAAACATGCTCTTGACAATTCAACGATATGGGTGGTTCCTGGTTGCACAACAAACGCTTTTTAAATTACCGACAAAGCTCAGCTCGAAGTGCAAGTGGAAAGGACATCACATGTTGTTTTTCATGAAAAACGAATCACTTCTGCCTACTGTTACCAAAGATGCAAGAAGCCGGGATGAACACATCAATTACTATTGCGGAGGATTCCCACTGGTTTTCCGGCCATTTTCCAGACAATCCGATTCTCCCCGGGGTGGCCCAGTTGAAATATGTTGTTGACCTTATCTCCGCGCACTGCGGCACCGACCTGCACATTGCAGGTTTGAGCCGCGTAAAATTCAGAAAAATCATACACCCCGGTGAAGTGCTCAATATCAAGGTCACCTCAACCGATGCAAAAGATCAATATATGTTTTATCTAACTAGCGGCAACGAAGATGTCTGTTCCGGCAGGATGTCTTTTTCTCCTCAAAAAACACAATGAATTCATGAACAACAATATCGATACAACCATTACCAGAATTACTGAGATCATCATCGACGAACTCAAGCTCGAGGATGTCACCCCGGCCACCTTTGATGCCGACCTTGACCTTGTTGATGAAGTCGGCGTCGATTCCATGGATCTGGCAACCATTGCCCTGGTAATACGAGATGAATACAGTATTCGCATAGATGAAGACGATTACCCGAAGCTGACCACAGTGCGTTTTATCGCGGAATACATAATCGATAAACAAAACAGCAGCGAATAGATGTCTGAACAAGCACAGCAATATAAGTTCTCTGATATTCTCGCATACCCGGAAATCAGAGAGCGCTGGGAAAAGGTACGGAAATTTTTTTTCCTGCGTGAATCAACCTATGACATGAGCAACCGATGCAACATCCGTTGCGAAGGATGCTATTATTATGCCGGTGAAAAGCAGTTTGCCGAAGAAAACAACAACGAAGATTCCTGGCGACAGCTCCTCGAGACCGAGAAAGAACGGGGAATAACCTTTGCTGTCCTCGCCGGCGCGGAGCCCTCACTGGTCCCCAACCTCTGCAAAGTCTGCTACGGCGTTATTCCATGGGGCGCGATCGCCACCAATGGCCTCATCCCGATACCACGGGAGATTGACTACCGCATCCACATCTCTATCTGGGGCAATGACCACACCAGCAAAGCTGTTCGCAAGGCTTCAAACATGCTTGGCAAACAGGTGGCCAACTACGCGGGTGATCCCCGAGCGGTCTTTGTCTATACCTTTACCCCCGCAAATATCGAGGAAGCACGGCAAGTAACCAAAGTTCTGGCGGACAACAATCTACCGATAACGTTCAACATGTTCTCTTCGCCGGTCGACTATGACGGTGATCTTCGCCATACACCCGAATCACTGCAACACACGCGGGAAATGATGGGTGCATTGCTGCAAGAATACCCCGAGACTGTCCTTTTTTCGCCATACAACATCGTGGCCCATACCGACCAACAGGGTCTGCATGATCTTTTTTCCTGTTCATATCCGAGGATGAATCTCTCAAATGACGTCGGCCTTGGCAGATCTTTCCGGCAATATCGCACCGACCTGCAATGGGACCGCCGGGCGGCCTGCTGCGTCCCGGACACAGCCTGCGACGATTGCCGCCATTATGCGGCCGGCAGCGCCATCGTGACAGCCAGAATGTATCGCCATGCAACCGATCCCACGACATTTTCCGCCTGGCTCGACTATGTGGACACCTACCTGGCCGTCTGGGTACGGGGCTACGATAAAGGAGAAAATCTTTGCGATACCTTTATAACTCCGCCTTCAAATACATAGTACAATTATGATTACTGTCAGCTCACTTCTCGACGAACATTGGTACGAGCGCTACAAGAAAATCTCCAGGCTCAACATCCGCAGCTCGATATATGATGTCACCAATCGCTGCAACCTCCGTTGCAAAGGCTGTTTTTTCTTCTCTTCCGGAGAACATAAAGTGGCGCCCGAGGAAACGGATATTGAAAAATGGCACGAGTTCGTCGAAAAAGAGATGCAACGCGGCGTTAACCTCGCCATCCTCATCGGCGGCGAACCGACACTTTGCCTGGACAGGGTTGAAGCTTTCTATTCAAGGCTTCCCACTTTTTGCGCCACCAACGGCTTGATAAAGGTGCCCAGGGATCGTTTTCCGAACATGATGGTCGGCATATCTCTCTGGGGTGATGCCGATGACGAGAAAACCCTGCGAGGTCAGGACACCTTCAAGACATCGAGCGCCAATTACGCGGGCGACCCTCATGCCTATTATCTCTACACCATTACACCAAAGCAGCTGGGCAAAACCGAAAAGATCATCAAAAAAATCGAAGACGTCGGCCTCAAGGTGCACATGCAGCTGCTCTCCAACGACGAGGGCGTGGACGGTTTTTCCTGGCAGCCCGACGAACTGGTTGCCATTCGCGAGGAAATGGATGCAATGCTTGAGGCCTATCCCGAGACGGTGATATCCTCAAAGTATTATCACGAGGTCATTACCACCGGAAAAATGCTCGGCCGTTCTTTCGGCTGGCCGGAATGCCCCTCGGTAACGGAGCCACTGGATACCAGAGATCCCCGGCCGAAGAGGCTGACCAATTTTATCCGCTGGTCTTCCGGGCTTGATTCAATGCACCGCTGCTGCACGTCGGAGACCCGTGACTGCAGTACTTGCAAGGACGGTGCCGCCCATATGAGCTGGGTCATGGTGAATAAACGGGCACACATATCGACCACCAAGGATATGCAGAACTGGATCGAGGTCTATGAGATGTTTGCCAAGCTCTACCAATTCATTCCCTGGTAGAACTATGGGCGCCAAGGATGCTGTCATTATCGGCTACGACGCCATTTCCCCGCTGGGGAGCAATCTGGAGAGTCAGTGGGAGCTGGCGCTTGCGGGAACCAGCGGTATCGGTCCGCTGAGCCGTTTTCAGCTGACAGAGGACTTTCCTGTACGCATCGCCGGACAGGTTCCGGAAATCGACCACGAAGACTATCCTTTTCTTTCCGCCCGCCACCAGGCCGCCTGGTCATCACCGGTGTTTAAATACTCGCTGCTTACCGTCGCCCGGGCCCTTGAGCACAGCGGTCTGGAAATTTCAGGGGATATCGCCCGACGCACAGCGGTAACCTACAGTTCCGCCGTTGGAGGTCTTGACGCGGTGCTCCATGCCGACAGACGGTTGCGCTCCGACAACAAACTGCCCCACCCCTATGCCAATCCAAACTCCTGCATCAATATGATCGGGGGTAAAATCGCCATCGAAACGGGGGCCAAGGGACCGATCACCTCCACCATCACCGCCTGCGCCACCGGCTTGACCTCGATGCTCGTCGGCGCCATGTTTCTTGCCCAGAACCGGGCCGACGTTGCCCTCTGCGGTGCCGTTGACTTTGCGCTGGTCGAACCGATTGTTGCCGGGTTCCATACCATGAACGGTGCCTACACCCCCAAAAAGGGGCAGGAAGACGAGCCGCCAGAAAAAGCCAGCCGGCCATTTTCGCGCGATCGCCGGGGTTTTGTTATCTCCGAAGGTGCGGGAGCCGTCGTTCTCGCCACCAGAGAATTCGCGGAAACCCATGGGCTGCACTATGCCAGCGAACTGGCCGGCTGGGGCATGACCTCGGATGCCCACCATTTTGTCGCTCCCTCTTTCGAGACCATCAAGGAGTGTATGGCCGATGCACTCAATGATGCCCATCTGCACCCCGCCGATATCGCTGCCGTCAACGCGCACGCCGCCTCCACCAAGGTCGGGGATAGAATCGAGTACCAGGCCCTACGGGCGATTTTCGGCAATCGGCTGCCTCCGGTGTGTGCCAACAAATCACTTATCGGGCATGCCATGGGAGCATCGAGCATCATTGAAACAATTTTTGCACTGCGGGGCATGCAGGACAGTGCCCTTCCGCCCACCATCAACCATACCCCCGATCCGGAAATCGATATAGACTGTGTTGCCGAAGGCAAACGCGTTCTGGAGCAGGAATTTGTGTTGAAGAATTCCTTCGGCTTTGGTGGCTGCAACAGTTGTGCGGTTTTTAAGCAGTCAAACTGAGAGCTGACCATGAAAGCACCGCAAAACAGAAAAGTCTATGTTGCAGGCTATGGCGCAGCCACCGCTCTAGGCAACACCTTTGCCACATCCTGGCAGGCCGCCAAAGACGGTCGTGCCGGATTCCAACGGGTAACACGCTGCGAAACCACCAGCCGCAGCAACATTGTCGGCGAGATACCGGATTGGGATCCGGGTAAACTGCCCTATGTCAACCGTAAGGAAGCCTCGCTCTGGAACGCCGCCTTTGTCTTTCTCACCATGGAAGTCTGCCGTGAAGCCCTCGAACATGCGGGCCTGGAGATCACCGAGGAAACCGGTCCGAGAACCGGCTGCCTTATCGGTTCGGCTCTCAACGGCACCGATGCCTACCGTATCGCCATGGACAATTATGTCAACAGGGGGCCCTATAAGGTCAGTCCATACCTCCTGCCCAATGTGTGCGCCAACCTCCCCGCCGGCAAGGCCGGTATGCTCATGGGCTTCACCGGACCGATCTTCAGCCCCCAGGGTGCCTGCGCCTCCGGCAACCATGCCATTGGCGTAGGGGCACGAATGATCCGTGACGGTGATTGCGATTTTGTTCTGGCAGGCGGGGTAGAAACATGCCTGGTTCCCGAGATTATCCAGGGGTTCGCCAATATGCTGGCGACCATCAAGGTTGGCCCGAAGGACCGCGCCGCCGAAGATCCCACACTGGCATCACGGCCCTTCAGCATCGACCGCAAGGGATTCGTTCTCGCCGAGGGCGCCGGTGTTCTGGTGCTGGTGGCCGAAGATGCGCTTCAATCTCTGGGGCTTACTCCCATTGCCGAGGTAGCCGGCATCGGATGGAATTCAGATGCCAATCACTTTACCCGGCCCAATGGCACCACCATTATTCGCGCCATGCACGATGCCATCGACGACGCCGAGCTCGCTCCCGGCGACATCGGAGCCGTCAACGCCCACGGCACCTCGACTCCCACCGGCGACGCTACGGAGGTTGCCTGTTTGCGGGAAGTTTTCGGCAAGGATGTCGGCAAAATCCCGGTGTCGGCCAATAAATCCCAGGTGGGTCATTCTCTGGGCGCATCAGCCGCCATCGAGGCATCTTTTGCCATTGAAGCCATGAGACGCGGCATCGTCCTTCCCACTGTCAATCATATACCTGATCCCAGCTTCAGCGACATCGATGTGGTTCCCGACACGGCGCGCAAACATTCTCACGAATTTGTGCTGTCCAATTCTTTTGGTTTTGGCGGGACCAACTGTTGTATCGTTTTTCGAGGAATGTAATGCGACCTAAACCGTTTATCCCGGAAGTTCTGGAAAAACCCTGTTACGTCAGAGATGCCAACAGCAATATCATCTGGCATCGCTGCAAATTACGGACGCTTTATGCGGACACCGACCGCTCCCAGGTTGTCTACCACGCCAACTATTTAAAATATTTCGAATTCGGCAGGGCTGAACTCATGCGTGAGGCTGACTACCCCTATAAAAAAATCGAGGAAAGCGGCTATATTTATCCCATCATCAAGACAGAACTCAACTATTACTCCCCCCTGTTCTACGACGACCTGATGTATATTTACACCCGTCCAGCCAGAATGGAAATGGTCAAGCTGCAGTTCGACTATATGATCACCCGCTCGGACAACGATGAAATCTGCTGCACCGGCTTCACCAGACACTGCGCGGTGAACGGTAAAAATATTCCGGTTGAAATCGATGAAAAGACCATCAGACTCTGGAACGAGTTTCCGGCGTAATGAGCAACCGCCTCCCCGTTACAATTCCTGTCGAGCCATGGTATAAAGACCACAGCTTTGACGGCAAAATCGTTTTTGCCGCTGTTGAAACCATGATACTGCTGGCGGCCAACGCCGCAAAAGAACGGCCGCACCTGGATGTCAGAAACATGGAAGATGCAAGATTCCCCAAGTTTCTGGAGATACCACCTCAGTCCCGCTCAATTAAGGCACTGGTCGAATATGAGCACTGCAGCGATGGCCGTCTGCGGACAGCGCTGCTCAGTCAGGTCCAACTCGGTACGATGCGCAGAATAAAAGAGCATGGAGAGCTTTTCTTTTCGACAAAGGCGACACCTTGGCCGCCAATACCAGACATTGACCAGCTGATGAAGAAGAGTGTGGTAAAGGAAATCACGGCACAACATGTGTACCGCGACCTCGTGCCCTTCGGCCCCTGGTACCATTCCCTGCAGGGGACGCTGTTTCTCGGCAAGCAGGGTGGTTGGGGAAAGGTAAAGGCGCCTTCACTGCCGTTCAACAATCCAATTCAACAGGTGCTGGGCTCGCCCTTTCCCCTGGACGGCGCCATGCACGCAGCCTGCGTACTCGGCCGGCAATCCGTTGACCAGGTCCTCTTCCCAACCGGTTTCAGGCAACGCATCATCACTCGGCCTACCCAACCTGGAGCGGAATACCTCGTTACCATACTTCCCGTCTCCGTAACAGACGACGAACAGATATTCGACCTTGGCATTATCAACAACGATGGTGAGGTGTTTGAAGCCGTCACCGGTCTGCGTATGCAAGGGTACAAATACCGTGGATAACGGCTTTCCTTCATATAAAAAAATGACGTACCTATTTGCGGGCCCAGACCAGGAGCTTTTCCATGGTTATCCGGACCAGCCAGCGGAGGAAGATGAGAGAATAATAGGTCCCGGAAAGATACATGCCCAGCAGAAAAACCAGATGCGATAAGCCATAGGCAAAAGGACCGCCCACTGCAACCAGCCAGGGATTTCCAAACTTGACCGACATGTACCCAAGAACGGTAATCACCGGCCAGCCAATGACATAGCTGAAAGCAATGGCAAAGATGCCGGCGAGCACTATTGGCGTGGGCTTGCCCTTGAATGATGATAAATCCGCCTGTGACTCCATGGCGGAACGGACATATTTCGTCGCGCCGATGGCGAGTATACTCTTTCTGATCATCGTGGTCATACTACACTGCAAAACAATAATTTGATTACCAACAAAGCTTAGGATCCGTTCAAAGGCAAGGGCAAGGGCAAGGACATCGCATGGTGTTTTTCATGGGTATCTGCAGCCCGGACGGCTGCAGCTAAGCCCCCAGGGATGGGTTTACGGCGTCCCATGAAAAACACCATGCGATGTCCTGGGTCAATCAGCTGGGCTTAAAGTAACCCCTGAAAAATGTTTTTCGCTGTCTTCAGCCATTGAGCTTGCTATCTTTGAGAGCCAAAATTCAGTGGACAGAATACGATGTCCAGCATGACAGAAGAAAATTGCCCAGCCAACTCATGACAGGTTATACTCCGACAGGTTACACTACATCAGGCATGGCTATCAACAGTTAACATATCGAGCGACGTGAACCTTCCTGCAGCCAAACAACCTGATAGCTGGACCTTCTTCGATAAAATATATTGCATCTCGCTTGACAACCGAAGCGACAGAAGAGAACAGGCCCGCAAAGAGTTCGATACACTTGGCATTCTTGAACGTGTCGAATTCGTCATTGTCGCGAAGCATCCGACAGACCGGGAGCAGGGGATTTTTCAATCCCACATGGAATGCCTCAACAGGGGCATTGCCGCAGGAGGGCATCACATTCTGGTATTTGAGGATGATGTTTTTTTTCAACGATATGACGCTCACGGTCTTCACCAGGCCTGTACCCATCTGGCCTCCATCGCCTGGAATGGCTTTTTTCTTGGCTGCATAACGGATGGCAGCACCAGAACCGCTGAAAAGAGTCTGGCAAAAATACACTATCGCACCCTGGCCCACGCCTACGCCCTGAACAGGCCTTTCGCCGACAGATTGGTCCAGGAAAAGTGGAGTGGTGTTCCCTTTGACGAGTTCCTCCGGCGCCGCGGAGAGAATTTTTATGCGCTCTCCCCCATGTGCGCCTTTCAGGGGCACTCAGGCACGGACAATCAGCGAGTGGCCATTGACCGAATGCGCAGGATCTTCGGCGGACTGCCCTTTATCCAGAAGGCCAACGAGCTCTACCATAATCATCGCCTTTCTCTTCTCTGTGCCACTGTCGGGTTCACCGTGGCAAGTATTCTCTGTGTTGCGCTGGCGATCAGGTTGTAACCGACAAAAATGATCAACTACCGTCTCCTCTTTATAACCGCCCTGAGCGTCATCGCCCTGGCACTCGTGGGCTTACTGCGGCTCACTATCGACACCAACGTGGTCCACTCGCTGCCCACCGGTGAAAAAATCATCGCCGACGGCCTGAAAATCTTCGAGCACCATCCCATCCATGATCAAATAGCCGTGGATGTTACTCTCGGCAAAGCAGGTACGGATACAGCAGCACCGGATACATTGGTTGAGATTGGCACCCTTCTTGAGAAAAAGATGGTGGGCAGCGGTTTATTCGCCAAGGTCGGCACAGATTCGGCAAGCGCGCTCATTCCGGAACTGGCCTTGCACACGGCACGTAATCTGCCACTGCTTTTTTCCCAAGACGAGTTGGAAAAACACGTCGCCCCATTACTCAAAGCGCGGCTGATCGATAAGCGAGTCCGAGAACTCCACGCCGGCCTCAGCGGAATAGGAGGAATCGGCCAGGCTCGGTTCATTGGTCTCGACCCGCTCGGGCTCAAGGATCTGGTTCTTGCCAAACTGGCGCCGCTGACGCCGTCGGCAAACACCAGATTCCACCGCGGCAGCCTGCTTTCACAGGATAACCGTCATCTTCTGGTTGTCGCCAGGCCGCATTCCTCCGGCACCGACACTGCTTCCGCCCGGGATATATCTGATTTTCTTGATAAAAGCTTCAAAGAGATCCGTGATACATACCAGTCCACCGGACTGCAGCCCACCTTTACCCCGGTTGGAGCATACCGGGCGGCCCTGGACAACGAGCGTATCATACGACATGACGTACAACTGGCCCTGCTGCTGGCAACTGTCGGCATCGGACTGCTCCTGCTCATTTCCTTCCCCAGGCCGCTCATTGGGCTGCTGTCACTGGTTCCAGCCCTGGCGGGGATAGGGGCGGCCATCTTCATCTACTCCCTCGTTCACTCGAGCATTTCAATCATGGTGCTTGGCTTTGGCGGAGCGGTGATCTCGATCACCGTGGACCATGGTATCGCCTACCTTCTCTTTCTTGACCGCTCGCATGCAACCAGGGGAAAGGATGCATCGGTGGAAGTGCGCGCCATAGGCGTCATGGCGGCCATTACCACCATCGGTGCCTTTGTGATTCTCAGCTTCAGCGGCTTTCCCGTTTTTGAACAGCTCGGGCAATTTACCGCTCTGGGAATTTTCTTTTCCTTTCTTTTCGTGCATACGATTTTTCCCAGAATTTTTCCGACCATGCCGGCTGGGGGCGATCGAGCATTGCCGCTCCGCGGTATTGTCAATTTCTTGTACAACACCGGCAAGCCGGGCTGTGTCGCCGGGCTCTTTGTTGCACTGACGCTTGTCTGGTTCGCCAGGCCTGCGTTCCATACCAGCCTGAGCAGTATGAATACCGTCAGCGAGGCCACCGTTGCAGCCGATGAATTATTCACCGATGTCTGGGGAGATGGTGGCAAACGTGTTTATATGATGCACACGGCAGACTCCATCGCTCACATGCAAACGGACAATGACCAGCTTCTGGCAAAAATTGAAAGCGACATCGCCGGTGATGTACTCATCGATGGGTTTGTGCCATCCATGATTTTTCCCGGCAGTAGCAGAGCACAACGGAATCTTGCAGCCTGGCAGGCCTTCTGGGACGATAGCAGGGTTGCCAAGCTCGGCAACGATCTGGTCCGGGCAGGGACTTCTCTGGGATTCACCCCCGATGCCTTCTCCGACTTTTTCATCTTGCTCGATCCAGCCTACAGCCCGCAGCCACAAACCATTCCAGCAAGATTCCATACCCTCCTGGGAATTTCCTCAAAGGAGGATGATGATGGTTTCCGGCAGTTTATCACTGTTATGCCGGGGAACAACTACACTATTGATGCCTTTTTCAACCGTTATAGCGGGAGTACCGCAATTTTTGATGCTGCCGCATTTACCGATCGGCTTGCCAAAATCCTTGTTTCCACCTTTACCACAATGCTGGTGATCATCAGTGTAAGCGCCGCCGTGCTGCTGTTTTTTTTCTATCTCAGCCTTCCCCTGACCATCCTCACATTACTGCCGCCGCTCTTTGCCTATATCTGTACACTGGGGACGCTTAAGCTTATTGGCCATCCGCTCGATATCCCGGCACTCATGCTCTCCATTGTTATCTTTGGTATGGGTATCGATTATTCTATTTTCTGCGTACGTGCCCACCAGCGCTACCGACACCTTGACCACCCTTCCTATGCGCTTGTACGCATCGCTGTCTTCATGGCTGGAATCTCCACTCTGATAGGTTTCGGTGTGCTCTGCTTTGCCGAGCATTCACTGTTGCACAGTATCGGAGTTACATCAATTCTTGGTATCGGATATTCCCTGCTCGGCACCTTTCTGCTTTTGCCACCACTGCTCACTTTTTACTTCGAAAGGACGCCCGTTGTTACACCTTCTTTGGCTACCTCACCTGCTCAGCAAATCCGCGCCCATTATCATCGGCTGGAAGCGTATCCCCGTATGTTCACATTGTTCAAACTACGATTTGACCCATTGTTTGCAGACCTTACGCAAATAATGAGCCGGCAGCAGAACGTCAGCACCATACTCGACATTGGCTGCGGCTATGGCGTGCCGGCCTGCTGGTGCCTAGAACAGTTCGAAAACGCCAAAGTCTTTGGAATTGACCCCGACCCTGAAAGGATCCGCGTGGCAAGCATCACCACTGGAGAAAGGGGGACCATGACGGTTGGCTGGGCCCCTGAAGTACCGGCAATCCCCTACAACGTGGATGTCGTTCTTCTGCTGGACATGCTCCACTATCTCGATGATGCGACTACCTCTACTCTTCTGCAACAAGCTTTTACGGTTCTTGGCAACAACGGTATCCTCATCACCCGGTTCGTCATCACTCCTCCAGGCAAACCTTCATGGTCCTGGCGGCTGGAGGATGGCAGGATTCGATTGGCAGGAAGAAGGCCCCATTACCGCTCGCCTGTAAACCTTGCCAGGCAACTGGAACAGGCCGGTTTTGTCATTGAGAAAAACGAGGCTTCTTTGACAAATGCCGAACTATTCTGGATTGTCGCCCGGGTGTCCAAAGAGGATGGTGATGATAAACACCTGGCCTAGAATACCTTTCTCCCCGGCAGAAAAGTGCGGTTTCACGGCTTTGGCCTGTGCTGCCTTGTTCGCTTTTGTCTCCTGGTACCTTGCCCTCATTCCTCTTATTCTTTTCCTGCTGCTCTGTTGCATAGCACCATTCGTGCCTTCCTTTGCTTTTTTTCTGCCGGTCATCAGCCGAGCCCGCAACGGCCAGGAAGGTATCGCTCTTACCTTTGACGATGGGCCGGATCCTTTATCTACGCCTGTTATTCTCAAGCTTCTCGTCAAATATGATGTACAGGCAACCTTTTTTGTGGTGGGCTTGAGAGCTGCCAAGCATCCTGAGCTTATCGACGAGATTCTTGCCCAGGGCCACACCATCGGCAATCATTCCTGGGACCACGACTACTATCTCATGCTGCGCCCCACCGCCAAACTTCACGAAAATATATTTAAAACCCAGGATATTCTCAAACAGGCAGGGATTGCCCCTTACGTCTTTCGCGCCCCCATGGGCATCACCGGCCCAAGACTTGAGAGAGTTCTGCAGCAGGAGGGACTCATTGCCGTCAATTACTCCTGCCGCGCTTTTGACCGGGGTAATCGCGACATACACAACCTGGCAGCCAAAATTCTCAAGAGACTCAGGCCAGGCGATATTATCATGCTCCATGACCTTCCCCCGAAACAGGAAGGGCAAATGTCGGTATGGCAGCAAGAGCTTGATCATCTCATCGGGAATTTAGCCGCACATCACAGCATCACTCCCCTGGCCAGGATTATCTGCCGGCCTGTCATGGAAAAAATCGAGTAACTCATCACCCGATATTCGTGGAATCTCAGGCATGGGCGGTTACCTCGAATGTGGTCAAGAAAGGACGGAAAGTCTTTTTGATAGGAAATTCTTCGAGATAAAGTTCTGTTGCTTCTTTCAGGTTATTCACCGCTTCTTCTATACTCTCTCCTTGACTGGCGGTTCGTATTTCCGGGCATTCTGCCACATAAAGATCATTTTCTTTGCGGACAACTGCTGTCAAAGTAGTCATTGAAACACCTTTTCCTTTCATGGTCACCTCCTTAGACATTCTTAAGCAATAATAAATCAGAAAGTCACCAAAAGGAATCAATTTAAACTTCAATATCAGGAAAAAATTCTTGAGATTTTGAAGGAATCATTTTATGCAAATCTCTAGCTGGACCATAATGGCCAGGCACAACGATGACACCACTGCGATGTTATGAAAAGCCGGATCTACGGCATGGCTGATGGCCGAGCATCAACACTTTCATATATAATTTCAAGGTAACTATTCAGGAGCACCCCATCTTGTCCCATTTGAGCCTTCTCGAATAGCACAAGTATGCTTCGAAGTCCCAAATGAGCCAATATGGAGCACTCTTGAACAGTTTCAACTCGCTGGTTATGCCAATTCGGTGCTCCTACCTGAATAGTTACATTTCAAGATACTCTTGCCTAACATTTCTGCTCCGGGTAAGTATTACGTGCTTTTCCCCATGTATATGTTTCACCACTTTTCCTGCTGTAAATTATCCAGATAGTCCTGCCATTCCAGGGGCATCATGGTTTTTTTGGCGGTATTGCATGTTTTACAGCAGGGAACGAGGTTTTCCCTGGTACTTTTGCCGCCGCGAGTCAGCGGTACAATGTGGTCCATGGTGATATTCTTGAAGGTAACCTTGGCGCCGCAATAGTAGCACTCGCCGGATGCCGTTTTACGCTGCCACCAGCGCGTCTTGCGTAAATCCCTTGCCACGGCGCGCTGCCGTCGTATTTCGGCATCGTCAACGCCGCCAAATTCATCAAAACCGTTCATATCAGACCAATTCTCCAACCAGGAGGAAACGTATTTCACCAATGAGATAGAGAGAACCGGCAATGACAATGAGATCATTTGGTCCGGCCTGTTGTTCGGCAAAGTCGAGTGCCTGACGCACATCAGCAATTGCATGGCACCGTCTGCGCTGGTTGTGCGAGAGTATTTCCATAAGCATTTCGGGGGCGGCGGCGCGTTCTCCCTGGGGTTTGGTAATAATCATCATCGAGGCCAGCTCGGCAACGGGAGGAACGGTCAAACACAGATCTTTATCCACCATTGCTCCCCAGAGCACAATCAAACGATCATAGGAGTATTCCTGCTCCAGTGTGCTCACCAGACTGGCAACACCGGCTGGATTATGGGCTCCATCAATGATATAGCGCAGACCATTCCCCTCCGGTTCGTTTTCAGCCCGTCTGATCCGGGTTTGCCTGTCAAGAATAATATGTTCCAGCCTGCCCGGCCAGTGAACGTGCCTGAGACCATCGCGTATGGCATCCTCGCTTACCGTGAATCCATGCCTTTGCAGAAGCGCTATCGCGGCAACGGCAAGCGAGCTATTGTGACGCTGGTAGTCCCCCCTCATACCGCAGCGCAAATCCGTATAACACATTGGTTGAAGCTCGTTACTGCAACTATGCCAGCTCCACGACTGTCTCTTCTCATCGGCGTAAAAGTCTTTACCGTAGAGATACATGGGCACATCGAGCGCACCGCACCGCTCTTCCACGACCATCCGGCTGTCATCATCAGCCACCCCGGTGATAAGCGGCACACCACGCTTGATAATCCCCGCCTTTTCAAAGGCGATGGAGCGGAGATCATCGCCCAGATAGGCTTCATGATCCATGCTGACATTGGTTATTATGGAGACCAGGGGCGCGACCACATTGGTGGCATCGAGCCGGCCGCCAAGTCCCGTCTCCAAAACCACCAGATCAACAGCGGCGTCGGCAAACCACAACAGGGCCAGGGCGGTAGTAAACTCGAAGTAGGTGATTTTTTCCTCGCCAAGCGCCTCTTTGACCTGGGTGGCGTATTCAGCGAAATCCTTTTCGGAGATATAGTCGCCGTTTATGCGAAAACGTTCCCGCACCGAGGAAAGATGCGGCGAGGTGAACAGCCCAACCATGTATCCTGCATGTGCCAATATAGTGACGATGTTGACACTGACGGAGCCTTTGCCATTGGTACCGGCAACATGGACAAAACGGAGTTTTTTGTCCGGACGGGAGACCGTCTCAAGAAAATTCTCCATGGCTTCCAACCCCAACTTGAGCTTATGCTGCTGCAAATCGTCGAGATACTGCTGCGCTTCTTGAAAGTTCACCTTGTGTTATCCTTTCGTAACTACTTATGGGGAGACGACGTAATTTAACTAACCCCGGCATTTGTAAATGCTTGCAGGGTGCCGGAGATTCTCGCAAGCAGACTGGTGAAGCGTATTGGTCATACGTAAGCCAGGCTGATCGCGGGGAGCCCTGGTGCCCTGTGAGCAGTTATCAAAAAAATACCTTCACGGTTGATAGGGTATAACCACCCCATCAACCGGAAAGAATCTCCAGCTTGGCATAATCCAGATGCAGCGTTTTCAGGCCATGTTTTGAAAAATGAATATCTATGGTTCGCGGCTTTATCAGTTTTTTTACCTCCCCCGTACCGAAGAAGGGATGTTTCACCCTGCTCCCCGGAGAAAGCTCTTCCATTGACAGTTTACGCCGTTTTGCCTTTGCCGCACTTCCAAAAGACCTCTCGGGCCGCGCGGGCGCCACTCCCATGGAGCTTCTCGACGGAAAAAGCTGCTCGCCGGGCTCCTCGATAGTCTGATAGACTCCGGCCTCGAGCTCACGGACAAAGGGGGACATGCCAACACGCGTAAAGCGGCGGTCAACGCTCATCATCTCCTTGGGATAACAGAGATACAGCCTTTTTTTGGCCCGAGTGGCGGCAACATAAAAGAGCCGTCGTTCCTCCTCCCATTGATCGCCGGCAAACGCGGCACTATGGGGAAATCTGCCATCGGCCAAGCCTATGACAAAAACCACATCCCACTCCAGCCCCTTGGCCGAATGGACCGTTGACAACACCAGTTTATCACCTGCCAATGCCGCATCCATCTCCGACTCCGGTGGATCAAGGGTAGTATCGTCGATAAAGGACTGTAGATCCTGGTAGGGCGCCATGATCCCCTTGAGCTGCTCCAGGTCCTTGGCCCTCCTGGGATAGTCATCCCGATATATCTTTTGGAAAAGCGGCTCATAATACCCCATGACCAGCTCATACAGGGCACCGGGAGAGCTCTCCTTGCGCATACGTGAAAAGAGCGCGTTGAGCTTTTCCATTCCCTCTTTCCATGTGGCGCCTGCCGGATACGCCGCCAGTGCCTCAAACGGATCGCTCTGTCCGGCAATGGTTGCCGTGATTTTCTGCGCTGTCTTCGGCCCCACCTTATCAAGCTGGAGCAGGATCCTGTTCCAGGAGAGATTATCCAGGGGGTTAACCATAACGCGGAGAAAGGCAAGCACATCCTTCATATGGGCCGACTCGGTGAGCTTCTGGCCACCGCGTTTTTCAAAATCAAAGCCGTGCGTACCAAGCTCCACCTCGAGCTTGTACGAGTGAAAACCGGAGCGGAAGAGCACAGCAATGTTTTCAAGCGGCATACCGTCGCGATGGTATTCACGAATCTTGCCGGCGACAAAAGCGGCCTCGGCCCGCTCATCACGGCCGCCAAACAGTTTGGGGAGAACATCACCCTCGATGCTGGTAAACAGTGATTTTGTATATTTTTCCGTTGAATTACGGATAATGCTATTGGTGAGCGACAGTATCGGCTGGGTCGAACGATAATTCTCCTCAAGCTTGATGGTGCGGGTATTGTTGTAGAGTCTGGGGAAACGCATGATATTATAAAAATCAGCCCCGCGGAAGGAGTAAATGGACTGCGAATCGTCACCTACAACCATGACATTGTTATGTTCACTGGCCAGCAACCTGATAATGTCGGCCTGAATAAGGTTGGTATCCTGATATTCATCAACCATGATATGGGAGAACCGGGCGCCAATCTCCCGACGGGCCGTCTCATCATCCTGAAGCAACCGTTTCCAGTTTACCAGCAGGTCATCATAATCCATAAGGCCATGATTCAATTTGAATTCACGGTAATGTTTGTCGAGTGTCAAAATATCGTCAACATGCTCGCCGAGGTGACCGTATTGTTCAAAAATGAGGTCCTCCAGTGGTGTCGACTTATTGACAGCGCCCGAAAGCATATTGATAAGCACCCGTTTTGAAGGGAATTGTTTTTCTTTTCCTGTTAATCCCAGAGATGATTTCAAAAGATTGATAATCCCTTCGGCGTCGGCCCTGTCGATGATGGTAAAAGACGAGCCAAACCCCAGAGAAGCGCCATGGCGTCGCAGCAGCATATTGGCAACACCATGAAAGGTACCGCCCACCACCCTACTGCAGGAGTCATTGAGCAACTGCCCGGCACGCCAGAGCATCTCCTGGGATGCCTTTCTGGTGAAGGTAAGTAACAGTATGTTTTCCGGGGCAACACCGCTGTTGACCAGATGGGCGACACGATAGGTCAGTGTCCTGGTCTTGCCGCTCCCGGCTCCGGCGATAACGAGCACAGGACCGTTTATGGTGGTAACGGCCTCATGCTGCTGCGTGTTCAGTGTCTCTTCGGTGATCACGGTCTAATTCTCACGGTAGTATAAAAGTGTATGGTAGTTACTGTGACTATTTGATTACCAACAAAGCTCCGCTCGAAGTGCGAGGGGTAGGGAGTCTTTCACATATTGGTTTCATGGGTAACTGCAGCCCCCGGGGAAGAGAGGCTGCATGAGGCTACTGTACCATAGCGCCATACCCACCGCAACGCATGTTGACAAGAGCATATTTATCGGTATATTGTGTCTGAATGTCACCGGTATAACTGGATGGTGCTGCTATTGCAGTGCCGTTGCCTCGCTGATATTAAAAAAAAGATGCCGGCGAAGCAGACTCCAGCTGTTAGAAATTACAAACAGAAATTTGATTAACAACACAGCTCAGCTTGAAGTATAAGGGGCAAGGGGTCTTCGCATGGTGTTTTTCATGGGTATCTGCAGCCTGGACGGCTGCAGCTAAGGGCCTGTTCACAAATAACATGGCCAAGATTGCGCTCAGATTTGGGTCGGATTTGGTTGTGGCGATCAGCGTAAAACCGCAGGCGTAGCAGTGCTACGTTGAGGATTTTACGATTGAGCCGCAGCCAAAGATGGCCTGAAGATGAGATGCAACATGGCCATGTTATTTGTTGACAGGCCCAAGGCCCCCAGGGATGGGCTTACGGCGTCCCATGAAAAGCACCATGCGAAAGCTCCTGGGGTGATGAGCCGAGCGTTGTTGGTAATCAGGGAAAGAGAAAAGCGATGAAAAAAGAAGCAATTGACGCATTATTGACCCCGGAGTATCTGCAACAGATATTCCCAGAGACCCGAGCCGATGATTTTTTTGAAGCATTATTGGGAGATGCCGGGGAGGGATCCTACGACATCAGCCTGTCCTATCGCGGCTGCAATAACTCCTCGATCCATCTCGAGATGCAGCTCAAGGAGCGTCCCGGACACTGCCTGGCATGCAACCTGACCCAGGGGTTGCCCACAGTCTTCTCAAGGCACCCTATCATTAACATCAAAGGACTGGTGGAACAGGTAAGCAGTGATCTCGGTGACGGTATTGACTGCCATGACTGGTCTCTGGGGCATACCCAGCAGAAAAGCAGCGGGCTCCATGCTATACCGCTGACCATTTCCCTGGCTTCCTGAGTACGCAAAAAGGCGACTTCCCGAGGGGGAAGTCGCCTTTACAGTTATATATTTTGCTTACTCTTCGGCTGCTACTTGAGAGCTACCTGTGAGCGCCCTTCTGCTTTCGCGTGGTATAAAATATCATCAGCTCGTTCAAGCCACTGGTGCAGAGTTTCGTCGTCTTCGAGCTGCGCCAAACCAATACTAATACCCAGCTTGGCCTTGACATCGGCCCAGATATCCAGGCTGTCGACCGCCCGGCATAATCGTTCTGCCAAAATTCTGGCACTGGCTTTATCGGTATTGTCAAGCACCAGAATAAACTCATCCCCGCCCATGCGGACCAAAAGGTCCGAAGAACGTACCGCGCTTTGCAGCTCTCCGGCAACAGCTTTAAGCACCTCATCTCCGGCAAGATGGCCCAGATTGTCGTTGATATCCTTAAATTTATCCAGATCCATGGAGAGCATGGTCAAAGGCTTGGCGTAACGCCTGGCACTGTCCATCATTCCGTCAATTCGCTCCTCGAAAACACGCCTGTTGGACAACCCGGTCAGGGCATCATGGCTGGCGCGTCGAAACAGATCCTCATAATCCAGGGCCCGCTGCACGGAATCGCTGAGAATGGTGAGCGAATCATTAATGATATCAACCTGATCTTTTGACAACTGTTTGCCGCTTTTCACAATAAGTAGAATACCGGCATTGTCGGAACGTTCAATAACCCATTTGTGGGCGAAGTGATCCTGATCATCGGAATAGACACCTTCTTGAGCTTCCGGTATTTCGATAAGCTGCTCGGCAAAGGCCATGGCTTTCCTTCTCTCCGGTCCGTGACCAGAGCAGAACAGATACTTTCTGTTGCGCGAGCTATTACTATAGCCGATCAATTCGTGCTCAACAAGCGGCATAAGCCAGACGGAATAGGCCTCAATCATCCCGGCCAGGCTCATCACTCCGGCTACCCGACCATGCAACCTGTTCATCATATCAAGACGTTCCGTCTTTTTCTTGAAATGATCCAGCTCAACCATGACCTGATGCAAATCCATCGGCTGCTGTTCAGTGGAACCCAAGAACGATACTTTTGTTGCCATATCTTTTGCTGTCATAGCCACTGCTACCTCAACCTATAAAAACTTTCAAAACTTTTGTCACAATCTGTAATTCAGATCAGGTATACCCGAATTCCTCGATCCCTGAATTCTTGTAATTCTTTTCGGGTGTACGCGAAAAATCTTTAGCCTTTTTTCATAGTTAAGCAATTGTTATGCCACTCTGGTATGCCAGACATACTCCAGTACACCAAAAGCATGGTATCGTAAATATTTTTAATATGTTACAATCGCTGAAAATACTCCGCGAATGCTCTGTTCGGCTGATTTTGCACTGAATAATGATATCAAAAAAGGGCACTGCCACCTAAAAAGTCATTTTTTGGACACCCATCTCGTACCACCTCCACATCTTTTTGTGACGTTTTTTTGACTTTCGTTGTATGTTCCGCTTTCTCTTTAGAACACCAGGAGAGGCCATTTTTCAATATAGCCTCAATTGTTTTGCAAAAAACCTTGCCATCTGCACAAAGAACAGGTAGAAATCACTGTTATGCCTTCTTTTTTCGCAACTGCTCACAGGGCACCAGGGCTCCCCGCGAACCACCTGGCCTACGTATGACCAATACGCTTCACTTGTAGGGGCACGGCGCGCCGTGCCCCTACAAGAATCTCCGGCACCCTGCAAGCAGTTACAAATACCGGGGGATCGCTTCTCCCATGAGTAGTTACCTTTTTTCAATGAACAACCCGGTTACCGCAGTCGACAACGCCCATGGATCTCCACACCTTACTCGGCCAACTCTTCATTCTCGGCTTTCATGGTAGCATTCTGAAACCGGGAAACCCTATCATTGATGACATTACCAACCGTCATCTCGGCGGCGTCATTCTCTTTGACAATTTTCTCTCAGCAACACCCGGGAGCAGCAATATAGTCTCGCCACAACAGGTACAAGAGCTCTGCAGTGAACTCCAAGCACTCACCCCGAAGCCTCTTATCATCGGCGTCGACCAGGAAGGCGGCGTCGTCCGGCGCCTCAAAGAACGCCACGGCTTTCCGCCGCTGCCCTCAGCGGCGGAAATGGCTGAAGATACGACATATTATAGAAAAACGGCACAAGCTGCAGAGACAACAGCACACCTGCTTGCAGCAGCTGGAATAAATCTTAACTTCGCCCCGGTGGCCGACCTGAACATCAATCCGGACAATCCTATAATCGGCAAAATCGGCAGAAGTTTCTCGGCAGATCCCGCCACGGTCACCAGACACTGTGAAATATGGCTTGATGCCTTGCAGCGTGCCGGGGTGTACGGCTGCCTGAAACATTTCCCCGGGCACGGCAGTTCACACGATGACTCTCACAAGGATTTTGTCGACATCACCCATACCTGGCGGAAAGAGGAACTGACGCCGTATCAAAAACTCATCGCCCGGCAAAAGGTCCATGCGATCATGCTCGGCCACCTCTTCCATGGGGCAATGGACAGCCACCATCCGGCCTCCCTTTCCCCCTCTATTGCAAATACCATGCTGCGCGGACAATTGCACTTCCAGGGCCTTGTCATAACGGATGATCTGCAAATGCATGCCATCAGCAAACGCTACGGCCTCCTCGACGCCATTGTCCAGGCCTTTGCTGCCGGTGTGGACCAGATCATTATCGGCAACAACCTCGACTATACCCCTGATATCCTCCAACATATCTTCCACCGCATGGAACAGGCCCTGCTCCAGGGCATGATCCCCATGCACCGGTTAGAGCAGGCATATGAACGTGCACAACGCTTTAAGGCCTTGCTGTAACCGGCGCCCATCAAGGAACGGCTCAAAAAGAATGGAATATTGCCAAGTGATGCCAAAAAAAGTATAGTCTTACACTGCTGAAGAGGATACATGCCATCAATCATGTCATAGAACACATAAAATAATGAGCACACCAAAAAACACTATGCCCCCTCTTGAGGGGCACCCCGAAATCGAGTACCCGTGCGTCTGGCAATATACCGTTATCGGCAGGGAACATGAGCGTATCAAGGCCGCCATAAAGGAAATATGCTCCCCCATCCCGGTGAAAATTGTCTATTCCCATTCAAGTTCCAGCGGTAAATATCATAGCTACAGGACCGAGGTGGAGGTACAGGACGAAGAAGCACGATTGTCAATATATCGAGCTCTGCATAGCCATACAGATGTACAAATGGTCATATAATCCTTCAGTCTCTGCAGAAATCAGTCTTTCACACTATCAACATAGAGTATTCCTATCCCATGACAGAAGAAAACAGTGAAAAACAGTCGCAGCTGGTAGAGGCCCTGCGCGAAGGTGTCAGCATAGTACAGATGGTGCTTTTCAAGGAACTTCGCGACCTCTTTGCCGAAAAATATCCGGAACGCGATGTCACCGGCCGCGCCATGCTGGTTGGAGCGGTTATCAACAGGGTGTTCGGCATGGAAAACCCCGAGGAAAAGTTCCAGAAGTTCAACAAAGAGAACCAGGCCTCTATTGAACAGGAAATGCTGGGACTTACCGAGCACTTTCCCCAACTGACCAAAAATATTACCGATGCACTGCGCGTCCAGGTGCTGTGCGACAGCAGGGAAGGTCAGAATTCAACCAAAGTGCTGCAACAGGCCGAAACATATGGATTTCTCATCAAAGACCGGGAAACACCGCTCCCCTCCACTTTTATGACCGTGGTACGCCTCCTTGGCGAACAACACGGTCTGACCGTCGCTCCTCAGCAAATTCACAGCGAAGATGACGGCCTGCTGCAGTGAAACTCCCAAGCGGCTCAAACCACTCATGGGGGACATGCTCCAAGGTATGATCGTGCTTGCCGAAATCACCATCGAAGAGTTCCATGGTCTCGGCAATGACACCTATTAACGCGCCGTTTTCACGGTCAAAAACCCGTATCGGTTTCTCATAGAAACTCTCCGCCCTGGAATAATCCCTGTTCAGCTTGATATTATTGGCAAGAATAGCCGTGATACCGGCCTCATCGAGCCCCTGGATATGGTGCAGGGCATCAATATCGGCTTCGGCCTTATCAAAGGAAAAGCTGATAAGATCGGAGAGGAAACCATAGCTGCGCCGTACCATGTGCCAGCCATCAAAGAGATTTCCCCAGAGCAGCATGCCGCGAACGGTCTCATAATCGGTATCAAGGATGGTTTTTTCATGCTGTTTGGCGTCATAAATGAGATTACGTGCCAGGCGGTTCCATAAATTCTCGGGGACAACTCGCTTATATTTTCGCAGCATTGCCTTCCTCCATTACAGAATTGCCGATTTGCCGGGACGCAACAAATGGAACCTTGAAAGATAAAATATTTCAACAACATACTACTTCTATGCAAAAAAAGCACAGGCTCTTTTTTATGTCAAGATTTTCTTTTTCCCGTACATTGAAAAGCATTTTAATAAAAGCCATCGATACATTGACACCTACAGTGTTACCTGCACAACACCTCGTACAGAGTTACACAGAAACAGTGCTTCAGCCTGCCGGACGTCATCGAGTGTGAGAGAACGTTGCTCTATTGGGACAGCACCTTCCTTCAGCAGATACCGGCGCATCACCCCGGGCAAAAGCCCGTCGGCAACAGGCGGGGTCAGGTAGGTGCCATTACCGTAGAGAAAGATATTGGAGATACATCCTTCAGTAAGGTGACCATTTTCGTTGAAGAACAGGATATCGAGAAGGCCGCGCTCTTTAGCATGCGCGTATTCATGGTTATAGAGATCACGGATGGTCGTTTTATGATAATACCAGCGCGACTTGGAATCGACTCTGCTGCCGCTCAGGGCAACGCGGGGCAGATTTTGCTCCTGTAAGGAAGGTTGTTGGGGAAGATAAAGACAGAAGGGAGGAGCACACTCCTGCACTTCAATAGCAAAGGTGCCATCCTTCTCCAGCAGAAGGCGTAAACGCCTGGCCCCGCCACGACAATGCGCCACCCGGTCCCACAAGGCCGTGAGGATCTCGGCACATTCACAGTGGAAAAGAAAGTATGCTGCCGAGGCCCGAAGACGCTTGAGATGTTCATCGATAAGAAAGAGACCATGACGGGGATGCCAGAGAATTGTCTCGATCAACTGAAAGCGCTGCTGCGGCTCGGTAAGGAACCGTCCTTTGAGCAGACACTCCTGCCACTCCTGGGAGGGGTCGGAATCGTGGACAATACCGGAACCAATGCCCATCTCGCCGCGCTCGCCGTTAAGCACTATGGTGCGAATGGGGACGTTAAAAACGGCTTCGCCATCGGGCCGCATGCAGCCAATGGCCCCGGTATACACCCCTCGTCGCTCGCTTTCCAGCTCATCGATTATCTCCATGGTCCGGATTTTGGGAGCCCCGGTAACGGAGCCGCAGGGAAAGATAGCGCGGAACAGGTCATGCAACGACACCTCTTCAAGGCTCTTACGGCTTGACTGCGCCGTTATGGTCGAGGTCATTTGCAGCAGGGTCTCATAGGTCTCCACATCAAAGAGCGAATCAACCCGGACATCGCCACCGGGGAGTTGATGCATGAGGCGGCCCAGATCGTTACGCAGCAAATCGACGATAATGACATTTTCGCTGCGATTTTTGATGTCTGAACACAAAAAGTCCCTGTTGCGCCTGTCCTCATCGATGGTTTTGCCACGCTTGAGGGTACCCTTCATGGGTCGCACCATCACCTCTTCCCCGTGCTTCCTGAAAAAAAGTTCCGGCGAAAAGGAGAGAATGTGCTGATTCCGCCAACGGATAAGGGCGCCGTATCCAACGGACTGGTTGTAACGGAGATCGCTGTAGAAGCGCTCCGCCGAGCCGTAAAAGTCAAAAAATAACTTAAGGGTATAATTCACCTGGTAGGTTTCACCAGCTTCAATATAGGCCAGTATTTTGGCAAGGGCCTCGGTGTACTGCTTTTCTGCCTGGGAGGTACGCAGATTATCAATACGGTAGTCCGGCAGTTCGCCCCCATCGGGGGCCAGGGGAAAATCGTGTTCTCCAGTATGATGGTTATAACTGTAACACGAAGCAAAGACGCCAAGATCGGCGAGCACCATGCCCTGGTCGTTCTTTCTGTTCAATTTCTCCCTGAGCCGCGGCTCGAGAAGATAGCCAAATTCATAACCGAACCACCCGGCAATATAATAGCCCTGACGCTGCAGTTTGTGGAGACCTTCGAGAAACACATTTTCATCCTCGCCCTGATACAAGCGAAGCCGCTCAAGCGGATCGAGAAAAAGCAGCGAGCGGCTGTTGACAGCATCGGATTTTGAGGTATCAAGGAAAACATAATTGTTGCATCCCCGCAAAAACTGAAACAACGCCGTTAATGTATTATATGTAATAGTTTTCATCAATATTATTGAGGGTCTGCCGGCGACATCGTTTTCTACCGGTAATTACTCGATTATAATGCAAATAATAAAACAACATTGGTAATACCACTATACGTTTAAACCTCAGCCGGGACTGAGGCTTTCGGAGAATATTGCACACCTTGGCAAAATAATCTATAGTAGCTCACCCATTTCTTGAAATCTATATATTTAATACGCTGTGTTTTTTGGCACAACTATGCAATAGATTATAGTTTTTTTAATTCCCCACAAAACTCAGCTTGGGGTAATGGAAGGTAAGGAGTTCGCATGTTGTTTTTGATGGGTATCTGCAGCCTGGACGGCTGCAGCTAAGGGTCCATGGATGGGTTTGCGGCGCCCTATGAAAAACAACATGCGATGCCCTGGATCGATCAGTTGAGCTTTGCTGGTAATCAAGAAAATTTTCATATCATATCAGGCTAGTGGTATGGTCGAAAACATCGTTTTGTCTAACGCCGGACATCCCGACAGGGAAGGTGTACGCTGTACCATCTTCCACAGATACCAAACGCTTGTGCATAATAGAAAGATTGTAAACAGCATATAACAAAAGTATAAACGTCGTACTTATTACCTCATTTTGGCTTTCCATTGCGCTGCGCAGCTTTGCCTGTCCACAATGGAAAGAGGAAAACTTATCACTCATACCAAGGAGAAAATCTCATGTCTCGGAAAATGGTCACTATTGACGGCAATCAGGCCTGCACCCATGTCGCCTATGCCACAAGTGAAGTTATCACCATCTACCCCATCACACCATCCTCTCCGATGGCTGCTGAGGCTGATACCAAGGCCGCGGTGAATCAGAAAAACATTTTTGGTTCCGTCCCGGTAGTCACCCAGATGCAGTCCGAGGCAGGCGTTGCTGGAGCAATCCATGGCTCTCTGACGACCGGTGCGCTCTGCACAACCTTCACAGCCTCGCAGGGACTGCTCCTGATGATCCCGAATATGTATAAGATCGCCGGTGAGCTGAGCCCCACCGTTTTTCATGTCACGGCCCGCGCCATCGCCTGCCAGGGTCTCTCTATTTTTGGCGACCACGGTGATATCTATGCAGCGCGACAGACCGGCTGGTCCATGCTCTGCTCCCAGAATGTCCAGGAGGCCATGGATATGTCCTTGATAGCCACCCAGGCTACTCTGGCATCCCGCATCCCCTTCGTCCACTTCTTCGACGGCTTCCGGACCTCCCATGAAATCCAGAAGATCGAGGAATTGAGCTACGACGACATGAACGCCATGATCGATGAAGAGCTCGTCGAGGCCCACAGAAGCCGGGCACTTACTCCGGACAAACCAACAATCCGCGGTACCGCACAGAATCCCGATGTCTACTTCACCGGTCGCGAAACGGTCAACAAATATTACGAAGCCTGCCCCGCCATCGTGCAGAAGACCATGGACAAATTCGCCAAAATCACCGGAAGGCAGTATAAGCTCTTCGATTATCACGGCGCTCCGGATGCCGAAGATGTCATTGTCATGATGGGTTCAGGCTGTGAAACCGTCGCAGCCACAATCGATTACCTGGTTGCCCAGGGCGAAAAGGTGGGCATGATCATTGTCCGCCTGTACCGTCCTTTTGATTGCAAAGCAATGGTCAACGCTCTTCCCAAGTCCGTTGAGCGAATCACTGTCCTTGACCGCACCAAAGAGCCAGGTGCTCCAGGCGATCCGCTTTACCTCGATGTCCGCGCCGCCATCGGCGAGGCCATCGACACCAACAGCTCCGTTTACCCCCCGATCGTGCTCTCCGGCCGATATGGCCTGGGGTCTGCCGAGTTCACCCCGGCCATGGTCAAGGCAGTCTTTGACAATATGGGCGCAATGGCGCCGAAAAACAAATTCTGCGTCGGCCCCAACGATGACGTAGCCTTTACAAGCCTTGACTACGATGCCGACTTCGATATTGAAGGTGACGATGTCTACCGCGCCATGTTCTACGGCTTAGGCTCCGATGGTACGGTTGGCGCCAACAAGAACACCATCAAAATTATCGGCACCGAAACCGACAACTCGGCGCAGGGCTACTTTGTCTACGATTCAAAAAAATCCGGCTCCATCACCACGAGCCATCTTCGTTTCGGCAAGAATCCGGTCGTTGCCCCTTATCTGATCAACAAGGCCAACTTTGTTGCCTGCCACAACTTCACCTTCCTCAACCTGGTCGACATGCTCGGCAATCTCGAAGAAGGCGGCACCTTCCTGCTCACCTCAAGCTACAAGAAAGATGAGGTCTGGGAACATCTTCCCAAGAAGGTTCAACAGGACCTGGTGACGAAAAAGGCTAAATTCTACATCATCGACGCCATCGCACTTGGCCAGGCACTCGGTCTCGGTGCCCGCATCAACATGATCATGCAAACCGCATTCTTCATGATTTCCGGCATTCTCACCCAGCAGGAAGCAATCGATGCCATAAAGAACGCTATCAAGAAGACCTATGGCAACAAAGGCGAAAAAATTGTTCAGATGAACTACGATGCCGTCGATGCCGCGGTGAAAAACATTGTCGAGGTCCCACTGGAGGACAAAATGGACGGCCATGAGATCCCTCCCACCGTTCCAGCCCATGCGCCGGACTTCGTCAAGGAAATAACCGCCAAAATGATGGAAGGCAAAGGGGAACAGCTCAAAGTTTCCCAGATTCCCGACGACGGCACCTGGCCTACCGGCACCACCCAGTACGAAAAGCGCAACATTGCTGTCTCTGTTCCCAGGTGGCTGCCCGATAATTGCATCCAGTGCGGCCAGTGTGCCCTGGTGTGCCCCCATGCCGCCAACCGCATTAAAATCGTGCCGGAAGTCAAGAACGCACCCGCCGATTTTGTCTCGAAGGATGCCGTCGGTAAAGCCTTCAAGGGTCAGCAGTTCATCGTCCAGATTTTCACGGAAGACTGCTGCGGCTGTACACTCTGCGTTGATGCCTGTCCCGCCAAGACCAAGGCGCTCGAGATGGTCCCCAACTCGGATGAACTGCGAGAGGTTGAGAGCAAAAATGTTGAGTATTTTCTCAACCTGCCCGAGATCAACCCCGCGGACATAAACCCTGCAACCATCAAGGGCAGTCAGCTGCTCAGGCCGCTTTTTGAGTTTTCCGGTGCCTGCGCCGGCTGTGGTGAAACCCCTTACGTTAAGCTAATTTCTCAGCTCTTCGGCGATCGGCTCTACGTTGGTAATGCCACGGGCTGCTCATCCATCTACGGCGGCAACCTGCCCACAACCCCATATACCAAGCGCGAAGACGGTCGCGGACCCACTTGGTCAAATTCCTTGTTCGAGGACAATGCCGAATTTGCCAGTGGTATGCGGACCACCGTCGACAAGATGAACCATCAGGCTTTGGAACTTCTTGACGCAGCAGTTGCTGAAAAACTCATCAACGAGAAGAGTGCCGCAGCGCTGCGGGATGCAACCCAGAAAAACCAGACCGAGATAGAAGAACAACGACAGCGTGTAGCATCTCTGAAAGAGGAGCTTGCCGGAAGCACCAGCATTATCGCCAAACGGCTCCGCGGACTGGCGGACTACCTGGTCAAACGCTCTGTCTGGGCCTTTGGCGGTGACGGCTGGGGCTATGACATCGGATATGGCGGCGTCGATCATGTTCTCGCCTCCGGCGAAAACGTCAACATCCTCATCATGGATACCGAGGTCTACTCCAATACCGGCGGACAGATGTCCAAATCCACGCCGCGAGGGGCAACTGCTCAGTTCGCCGCAGGCGGCAAAAAGCTGGCCAAAAAGGACATGGGCATGATTTTCGCCACCTACGGCAACGTCTATGTCGCCAAGATTGCTATTGGCGCCAACCCAAGCCAGGCAATCAAAGCCATTACCGAAGCCGAAGCCTATGACGGACCTTCTCTTATTATCGCCTACGCTCACTGCATTAACCACGGCATCAACATGGCCAAGGGCCTTGAGCAGCAGAAGAGGGCCGTACAATGTGCGCACTGGGCGTTGTATCGATATAACCCCGCACTGGAAGATGCCGGCAAGAACCCGATGATAATCGACTCCAAGGAACCAACTCTGTCATTTGAAGATTATGCCCTTGGTGAAAACCGCTATCGTACACTCAAGCGCGTCAACCCGAATGATGCCGATGAGCTCATGGCACTTTCCCAGAAAGATGTCATGAAATCATGGCGCTTCATCAACGGATTGCAGAAATCGCTGGAGCCGGTGGTAAACGAAGAATAGTACAGTTGGACTCCGCCTTTACAGTGAAGGCGGAGTAGAAAAAAAAGGGGCGTGAACACCTTGTGTTCACGCCCCTTTTTTGTTTTAATGTTGCCCCGCCTCAGCACCGGGGGAACTCACCTATTCAACAATTACTGTAACTACTTATGGGGGAAGCGACGTAATGTAACTACCCCCGGTATTTGTAACTGCTTGCAGGGTGCCGGAGATTCTCGCGATCAGACTGGTGAAGCGTATTGGTCATACGTAAGCCA
>Ga0136557_1000364_pt1 | contig 35527 bp, 27 predicted proteins | sample AntRauTorckE6832_FD_104796 | JGI IMG/M metagenome (GOLD analysis project Ga0136557, IMG submission 104796) | Saline lake microbial communities from Rauer Islands, Antarctica - Metagenome Torckler E6 #832 | ecosystem: Environmental > Aquatic > Non-marine Saline and Alkaline > Saline | place...
GTTTTACGCTGATCGCCACAACCAAATCTGACCCAAATCTGAGCGCAATCTTGGCCATGTTATTTGTGAACAGGCCCTAAAAAAAATAAACTGCCGGGTGGGGTGAAATTGACATTTTCAGCAAATTGACGTAATATCCATGCAAATCCTAAAATGGTGTTTGCGATATGCATGGATATGTGAAACGAATACAAGAAGCAAAGGTGCGCGGCGCGTTGTCTCGCGCTCCAGCAGTGGCAGTCCTGGGTCCCAGGCAGGTCGGAAAATCGACCACTGCCAAGATACTTCTTGAAAACGTTCCTTCTGTGTATCTTGATTTACAGGACCGAGTCGATCGGAACAAGTTGTCGGAGCCGGAACTTTTTTTTGATCGCTATCGAGATACGCTTATCTGCCTTGATGAGATCCAACTCCTTCCAGAATTTTTTTCCATTCTCCGGTCGGAAATAGACAGAGATAGAAGGCCGGGAAGATTTTTGATCCTGGGGTCTGCCTCACGGGACTTGATCAGACAGTCGACAGAATCACTGGCGGGCCGTATAGCCTATATTGACCTGATGCCTTTTATTCAGCAAGAAGTTGCCGAGGTTGCAACATGGTCGGATTTCTGGTTGCGTGGTGGTTTCCCGGAGAGTTTACTTGCCGGCGATGATATAGACAGTTTTGACTGGCGTCATGATTTTATCCGTACTTTCATGGAGCGAGATATACCGAGCCTGGGGTACAATATCCCGATCCCGGTGATTGAACGTTTATGGCGGCTTTTGGCGCATTACCATGGTCAAACCGTCAACTATCATAAAATGGCCGCTGCGGCTGATGTATCTATCCCGACCTTGAAAAAATACCTGTCCGTTCTGGAACAAACGTATATGGTCCGTGTGTTGCCCCCTGCGGAGACGAATATGAAAAAGAGATTGATTAAATCTCCGAAAATCTATTTGCGGGATAGCGGAATCCTCCATGCTTTGCTCGATATAGAAACATATGACTCCTTGCTGGCCAACCCGGTGGCCGGTGCCTCCTGGGAAGGACTGGTCGTGGAAAATATTATTGTGGAGCATGATCGTTGGGCGCCATCTTTTGTCAGAACTTCCAATGGCGCCGAGATAGATCTTCTTCTGGAGCGGGCCGGAAAGCGTCATCTTGTTGAGTGTAAACTTTCCAAGGCTCCAAAACCTTCTCGAGGGTTTTATGAGCTGGTTGAGGCCATGAGGCCAGCGTCGGCATGGGTTGTTGCCCCTGTCGATGAGCCATATGAAGTTAGAAAAGGACTATATGTTTGTGCCCCGGCCCACCTGCAAATATCTTAAGATCAGGTTGACGGGATAGCCGAAAAGGCCCTCCAGGGCAATAAGCCGGAAACAGATCGGAGTCTGCGCTTACCTTAATTTTTCTTGGAATGACTGAGGAGGCCGGTTTTGTTTACCTTGTTTCGTGGTAATAAACCTGTTGTCTATGTTTTGGAAAGAAAAATAAAAGTCTTCTAAACTCGGTGGCGGCCACCTTAAAGGGTGCGGGGACACCAGGCGGCATCCCCGCAAGAGCAAAATTAGATGGTGATGTACGGCTTCATCTTCTCCAGCGTGACGCTGCCGATTCCTTTGATTTTGGTGAGTTCCTCAACTTGGGAAAATGCACCGTTTTCGTTGCGATAGGCTTCAATTTTGGAGGCGGTGACGGGGCCGACGCCCGGCAGCTTCTGCAGCTGGGCCAGGCTGGCGCTGTTGATATTGATCTTTGCCGTTATGGCCTGGCTGGTTGTGGTGTCCTGGTCGGCGGCAGCCATGGAAAATGTGGTGGGCATTGCGATGGAAAGGGCCAGCAGGATCAGGGCGACAGCGTTTACTTTTTTCATGGTGTTCTCCTTGTGGTGTTGACGTTCATTGATTGCGGAAAGTGGTTACGTCACTTTCCAAGCATTGTTTACACGTCATCCTACAAGGCACTTCCCACATTTTTCCTACAAAATGGTGGTGTGGGGAAAAAAAGTTTATGGGCATGCAATTTTAAACGAGGAGTTTATGGTATGTCTATGAGTGTAATTGTGGTAACATAAGAGTAGGGTCTTGAAATATCACTTCTGTCGTGTATCCTTCCTCCACAGCCTTTGCAAACGTTGTATACTGAAAATTGAGATAAACGACTTTTCTCCTTGGATAAAAGCCTTTGACGGGGTAGGTCAACCTTTTGCAACATTTACAATGAGCTTGTAGCGTGTAACAAACCTAATACAGTTACCTTATGATTATGAGCATAGGTGGAAACGCATATGCAACGAAATACCATGGATGCACCATCCTCTGAACGGGCATGTGCTAACCGGGAGAAATAGTATGATGATCCAAAAATGTATTCAAAAGATATTTGGATGAAAAACCACCGGGACTATTCGTTCTATTTCTTCCCGTAAGTACTGTCATGGTCGGGTGCGATAGTCAGGAAACGCATGAACGCACCATCGCGATAGGCCGTTGCGCGACGGGCCCGGGTGATGCGCAAGGAATAAATGGCTGCTACTCCCTGCGGAGGCTTGATACTGCTAATCTTCTCCCATTTCAGTCCTGCGTCACGGTGCAGTTGATTCCAGGTCAATTGGCGGATTTTGTTCAGTGTATCCAAGGCAGCCAGGCGCTCCGGCTTTTGCAAAGTCAACAGGTTTTCCTGGAATACCGGATTGTTCAAATCCAGTCTGATTTTTGCTGATGGGTCAGTCATTGCTTAGTTGCTTGCGAACGTGTTCAATGTCGGATTCCTGCGGTTCATGGTCATTGGCCCACTGTAGGGCATTTTGTAAATCATCAGCAGCCTGTGGTTGGTGTAGCCATCGCTCATTATCAGGGATAACAGTCGCCGTCCGGACAAGCCACACCCCCGGTTCACTTTCTTCAACCAGAACCTGACGACCTGCGTACTTTTTTCCAAGAGAGATCTGACCATTGGAGCCAACGACCTTCACTACCGGTTGAGATTGTTCTGCCATGGCAGCCATATAATTCTCCTTATGTTAATTTGGGTATGCACTAAAATATAGTTTTGGTGCTTTAATAACGCAAGAAAATTTTGGAAAAAATGGCAATAAATCATCAATTGGTAATCTGGAAGTAATCTGTAATCTCCAGGTTACTAGCAGAAAAATAGGATGAGGAGTGCGGGGACACCAAACAGTATCCCCGCATTATCAAGGTTAAATGGTGATATATGGTTTCATCTTTTCCAGAGTGACGTTGCCGATTCCCTTGATTTTGGTGAGTTCCTCAACTTGGGTAAATGAACCGTTCTCGTTACGATAGGCTTCAATTTTGGAGGCGGTGACGGGACCGACGCCCGGTACCTTCTGGAGCTGGGTTTGGCCGGCACTGTTGATATTGATTTTTGCCGTTATGGCCTGACTGCTGGTGGTGTCCTGGTCGGCCGCGGCCATGGAAAATGTGGTGGGCATCGCGATGGAAAGGGCCAGTAGGATCAGGGCGACAGCGTTGACTTTTTTCATTGTGTTCTCCTTGTGTTGTTGACGTTCATTGATTGCGGAAAGCGGTTACTGCACTTTCCACGCGTTGTTTAAGCGTCATCCTACAAGGCATTTCCTACATTTTTCTTACAATATAATGGTATCGCGAAAAAAAAATAAAAAAAGGACTTACAGCGTATGCCATAAGTCCTTTTAATAACTGGTAGCGGGGGAGGGATTTGAACCCCCGACCTTCGGGTTATGAGCCCGACGAGCTACCGAACTGCTCCACCCCGCGATGCGAGGTCACAATATACAACGAAGATTTTGAATGTCAATGGGTATTTTGGGATGATAGCTGGGGTATGTCGTTTTTATCGATTTATCGAGTTTTAGTTGGATTTCTTGAGGAGTGGGCAAGCTTTTCCTGTTGGCTGATGAATGTGTGGATGGCCCTTATTGCTGAAGGAGTCTGTTGATGAGTGTGGAGCCATCGTCAAGCAGCTCAACATGGTTTTCCAGGGTTGATTTTTCGCAAAAGGGCAGATTGGAACCGCCGGTTGTTGCCCGCGAGTCATAGAGCAGGGTGGGAACCGGGTCGGAGGTGTGGGTGCGCAAAGCGATGGGGGTGAAATGGTCCATGGTGACAACGGCTCGAAAATCAATACCTTGGGTGTGCAACCGTTCGGTTATAGGGCCGACAATTTTGCAATCAAAATCTTCGATTGCCTTGATCTTGTTGGGAATAGAGCCCTGATGGCCGCATTCGTCGGGTGCCTCGAGGTGGACAAAGACAAAATCCTGCTGCTCGAGGGCCTTCAGGGCCGCTTCCGCTTTACCCTGATAGTTGGTGTCAAGAAAGCCGGTGGCTCCAGGAATGTTGAGGATATCAAGGCCGGCATACACTCCGATGCCTTTGAGAAGGTCAACGGCGGAGATCATGGAGCCATTGATGCCGAAACGCTGTTGTAGTGTGGGCATACTGGGCATGACACCGTTCCCCCATGGCCATATGCCATTGGCGGGTAACTTGCCGGCGGCTAGACGTTGCCGGTTGACAGGATGATCGGCCAGTACCTTCTCGGCTGTGGTGATAAGCTCTGCCCAGGAGGTGTTTTTCAGGTATTGATTTCGAAAAGAGCTGATGTCTCGTTCAATATAGTCATGCGGTGGGACGGTTTCCAGGGGGAAACGGAGACCGCGGACGGTGAGCAAATGGCGGTAACTCACCCCGGGGAAAAAATGGAAGATATCATTGCCGCACTCTTGCTGCAGCGTCTGCATGAGTTTTTCCGCTTCTTTAGAAGAGATATGGTCGGCGGTGAAATCGACCATGGTTATTTCGTTTGAGTCATCTGCTCCACTATTTTTGTGATCCAGAGTGACAAGGTTGCAGCGAAAGGCGGTTTCGTCAGCTGCCAGTGAAATTCCCATGCTGGCAGCCTCCAGGGGGGCCCTGCCGGTGTAGTACAGAGAAGGGGCGTAGCCTATCAGGGAAAGGTTGGCTACATCGCTTCCCGGAGGATAGTCCACGGGCACGGTCTTGGTCAGAAACAGTTCTCCCTGGCTGCAGAGCTTATCCATCACCGGGGTACGGGCAGCCTCCAGAGGGGTTTTGCCGTCAAGCTCGGTGAGCGGATAATCCCCCATGCCATCACCCACAAGAATCAAGTATTTCATGGCATTCTCCGCAGGATCAGGCTCCGTTTTCATCTTCTATGAGCACCCTGATGGTGACGGTGGAATCCGTGCAGACATCCAGCGCATTCATTTCTTCAATGGCTTGCTGTACATCAACTTCCTTGGCCATATGGGTTTGTATTACAACAAATACATGATTGTCGGCGCTTCTGCCTTTTTGAATCATTGATTTGATGGAGATATTGTGTTTGCCGAAGACATTGGTGATCTGGGCGAGGACGCCGGGCTCGTCAACGACGGTTATACGGAAATAGTAGGGGCAGCGCAGTTCTCCCATGGGGGTGATGGTTGGAGTTGTGATATATTCGGGGAGATAGGAGAGTGCAGGCACACGATTTACGGCGTCTGCCAGAATGTTTCTGGCAATGTCGACGACATCCGCAGCCACGGCACTGCCGGTGGGCATCATGCCGGCGCCCTGGCCGTAAAGCAGCACATCGCCGACGGTGTCGCCGGTGAAATGAATGGCATTGAAGGCGCCGTGGATATTGGCGAGCATATGCGACTCCGGTACCATGGTGGGGTGGACCCGAGCCTCCATGTGATCGCCGTGGTTATGGCTGATGGCCAGCAGTTTGATGCGGCAGCCGAACTCCCGGGCAAATTCGATATCGATGGGGTGAATCTTGCTGATGCCTTCGGTGGTGACATCATCGACATGGACATGTTTGCCGTAGGCCAGGGTCATAAGAATGGCAAGCTTGTGGGCGGTATCGATGCCTTCGACGTCATAGGTGGGGTCGGCTTCGGCAAAGCCCTGGTCCTGGGCGTCCTGCAGTACCTCGGCAAAATCATAGCCATGATCAGTCATCTGGGTAAGAATGTAATTGGCCGTGCCGTTCATTATCCCCCTGATGGCGAGGATATTGTTGGCGACCAAGCCTTCCTTAAGCGCTTTGATAACCGGCATGCCGCCGCCCACACTGGCCTCGAATCCAACTTCGACATTGGCAGCAGCCGCTGCTGCAAAAATCTCCTTGCCGTGATTGGAGAGCAGTGCCTTGTTGGCGGTGATGACGTGTTTACCCTTGTTGATGGCGGTAAGCAAAAAAGTCTTGGCGGGTTCAATACCGCCGATAAGCTCGATGACGATGTCAATGTCGGGATCATTGAAGATATCGTCAACATTGTGTGAAAAGGTGATGTCCTTGAATGTATCGGGCAGTTCACTCAGGTTGATATCGACAACCCGGGAAAGCTTGATTGTTGTGCCAACCCGCTGAACGAGCCGTTCTTGCTGGTCAACAAGACATTGTGCCACTCCTGTGCCGACGGTACCGAATCCGATAAGACCTATATGTATTTCTTTCATGATATTTATGGTTGAATAAGTTGGTAGTGGTGTTTTTTGCAAATTTGTCCAAAAAGGTATGTATCAGTGTGCAAACTACCCGCTTTACAATGCAATGTCAAAATATTAGCAAGATATTTTGCTGGCCAGGAAATGGATTCTAGTATATAATTCGGTTTTTTGCTGTTACCTATAGATGCATTTAAGCGCAGCAGGACGTTTTCAATTTCACCTGTACGTAGTTTCTCTTTGAAGGGTGGAAAATGTCCGGCTGTTTCATATTTTCAAAAAAAAGGAGAGAGTTATGGGCAAGAATATTCTGGTTTTTGGACCGAACGGAAGTGGTAAGGGGACACAGGGCGCCATCGTCCAGAAAAAATATGATATTCCCCACATTGAGTCCGGGGCCATTTTCCGTGAGCATATAGGCGGCGGGACCGAGCTTGGTAAGAAGGCCAAGGAATTCATCGATCGCGGAGATCTCGTTCCCGATGATATTACCATTCCAATGATGATTGAACGGCTGCAGAAGGATGACTGTAAGGACGGCTGGATTCTCGATGGTTTCCCCCGTTCCAAGGATCAGGCGGTTACCCTGGCTGAAACCTTGAAGAAGGAAGGACTTGCCCTTGACTATGTCATCGAGATAGTTCTTGATCGAGATATCGCCAAGGAGCGTATCATGGGCCGTCGTCTCTGTGTGAACGACAATAATCATCCCAATCATATCGCTTTTGATGCGATCAAGCCGGTGGAAAAAGATGGCACCCTGGTGTGTCGTGTCTGCGGCGGTGAGCTCAAAACCCGTGCCGATGACCAGGACGAGGAGGCCATAGATAAGCGTCATGGCATCTATTATGACGAAAGCACCGGCACCATGGCTGCTGTAAATTACTTCAAGCAGGCCGGCGGCCCCAAAGTTATTTCCGTGGATGGCTCAAAATCCATTGAAGAGGTGACGCAGTCCATAATGGCCGAGCTCTAGCTGCTCTCTAGGCCTCCCTGCCCTCTTCCCATCAGGGCAGCTTGAGATATTTGCGCAACAGGGGTGTTCTCACGCAGGTGAGGGCACCTTTTTTTTGCCTTTTGCCGTAGGATATCGTAGTATGTTTGGTTATAATTGTTGATTATCCGCAAAGCTCATTGGCCTAGGGGGATATCATGCTATACCCCTTCTTCTCGTCCATCGACTGGGTTTTGTGGGGAAGCTGATTATAATGAGTAAAAGTTGTACGTGCAGGCCAGGACATGTTGGCGGCAGCCATCGGTTCTGGCTTCGTCGCTTGCAGAGTGTGGATCGGGATAGTGCAGTGAGCAATACCTCTCGATCCGTTAATGGCCACCTTGAAAAATTGCTCTTCGAGTTTGATCGAAGTATCCACTTTTTCAGGTACCCTAATAGTATGTGTTGAGTTGTGTAGGATTATGGAAGAACAAACAAAAAAAACCAAGCTTGGCAAGGTGTATTTGATCGGTGCAGGTCCAGGTGATCCCGGTCTTATAACCGTACGGGGAAAATGTCTTCTCGAAAAGGCTGAGGTGGTGGTATATGATTACCTGGCCAGCCCTAAGCTGCTTCGCCATGTCCCTGAAAATGCAATATTTATTTATGCAGGAAAACGAGGTGGGGGGGAGCACAAGCACACCCAGGAAGAAATTAACCAGATGCTGGTCGACCACGCCCTGGCAGGCAAAAACGTCGTTCGCCTCAAAGGAGGCGATCCTTTTATCTTTGGAAGGGGCGGCGAAGAACTTGAAAAGCTCCTGTCTGCCGGCGTTCCCTTCGAGGTAGTGCCGGGAGTGACATCGGCTACCGCTGCAGCGACCTATGCAGGGATCCCTATAACTCACCGTGATTATACTGCAACTGTTGCCTTCCTGACGGGGCACGAGGATCCTGCCAAGGAGAATTCCAATATCGACTGGGAGAAGCTGGCCACCGGGGTGGGGACACTTGTCGTCTATATGGGTATTAAAAATCTTCCGGTCATTGTGGAAAAGCTACTTCGCTACGGCAGGGATCCCAAGACGCCCGTTGCCGTTGTACGCTGGGCCTCGACCCCGGAACAGCAAACCGTTGTCGCCACGTTGGAGAGCGTCAAGGACGCGGTAACCGAGTCCGGCATCAAGCCGCCGTCGCTGATCATCATCGGGGAAGTGGTTAAACTGCGGGAGAGTATCGGCTGGTTTGAAAAGCGTCCGCTTTTCGGCAAAAAGATAGTGGTCACACGTACCCGTGAGCAGGCCAGTCAGCTGATTGCCGAGTTAGAGGAAAATGGTGCCAGCTGTTACGAATGTTCTACCATCGAGATTCAGCCAGTGGATGACTATGCTATACTTGATGCCGAACTGGAACGTTTACGGGAGTATCACTGGATTGTTTTCTCCTCGCTTAACGCTGTCACCTATTTTTTCAAACGGCTCGCTGCCCGGGGAATGGACGCTCGCGATTTGAAAGGACCGGAAGTTGCCGCGGTAGGTACAAGCACAGCTGATTTGTTGAGCCGTTACGGCATCAATGCCGATCTTATTCCGCCGCAGTTTACCAGTGAAGGGCTGGCGGAAAGTCTTCTTGATAATGGCGTTGAGGGGCGTAATATTCTTATCCCACGAGCGGAAAAGGGCCGGGAGATATTACCGGAAACTCTTCGCGGGGCAGGTGCTCGGGTTACCATTGCACCGGTGTATAAGAACGTCATGCCTGCCGTATCCAGGGAAGAGTTGGTCGGGCAACTTGAAGCCGGTGTTGACATGCTCACCTTTACCAGTTCCTCCACGGTGAGGAATTTTCTTGCCATGGTCGGAGATGATAACAACCAACGACTCCATGATCTTCTGCGGGGTGTCAAAATTGCAGCCATCGGACCTATCACCGCAAAAACCATCACCGATAACGGCTTGCAGGTCGATATTCAACCCAGGGAGCACACCATCGAAGCGATGGTTGCTGAAATCCTCCAGTATTACAGTACGCATTCATGAATCAGAAACGCCATGGGTGATGTGTATTCATTCCGGGAAGAAGGCGATACAACCGTAGACATCGACAGCGTCGAAGACAGCGAAGACGAGTGGGAACGCGTGCTGCTATGCCGATTCTGCGGTCATCAAATTACCAGGCCTGCTCATGCCATCGAAGTTGATGACGGCCATCACCACACTTTCTTCAATCCGGCCGGCATTATTTATGAGATCAGATGCTTCAGTAAGGCTGAGGGGTGTTCCCAATACGGACCTGCTTCATCGGAATTTGCCTGGTTTAAAGGCTATACCTGGCGCCTGGTGCTTTGCCGGGGATGTGCGGTTCACATGGGATGGCATTTCAGCTCCGGCAGAATGGGCTTTTATGGCCTGATCAGCAAAAACCTCGCCTCTTCATGATCTTTTCCGATTACCAATAAGGCTCAGCCCGAAGTAATAGAGGGCAAGCAGCCTGCCCTGTTGTTTCCCTAACCCATCACTATCATGCTTCGCGGATGAGATCAAGCAGGTCATCCGAGCTCATCTTGGCGCTGATGTCGGAGCCTTCAAGCAGGCTTCCGGCGAGGTCGCGCTTTTCCTGGTGGAGCTTGACGATTTTCTCTTCAATGGAGTTTTTGCACACCAGCCGATAGATTGTCACCGGGCGGGTTTGGCCGATACGATGGGCGCGATCCGAGGCCTGATCTTCAATGGCGGGGTTCCACCAGGGATCCATGTGGATAACGTAGTCGGCCGCCGTCAGATTCAATCCCAGGCCTCCGGCCTTGAGGCTGATAAGGAAGAGATCCCCCTTGCCTGCCTGAAAGTCATCCACCCGCTGTTTCCTGTCTTTAGACGAAGTACTTCCGTCCATGTACTGGTAGGATATACCCTGACTGTCGAGGTATTCCCGTATAATCGTGAGGTGGCCGATAAATTGAGAAAACACCAGTGCCTTGTGGCGTCCGCCGATAAGTTCTTCGATAACCGAGGAGAAGACCCGCAGCTTGGAGCTTTCGATGGGGGTGTTCTGGCTGATAAGCCTGGGATTGCAGCAGGCTTGTCGAAGTTTCATGATTTCGGTCAGTATCTGGAGATGACGGCCCTTTTTCTCCTTGTTGCTTTCCAGTATATCCAGAGCATTCTGGCGAAGGGCCTCGTAGAAGTGGGTTTCTTCATTGCTCATTTCAACTTCCAGTGTGACATCGGTACGCGGCGGCAGTTCTTCGAGAACCTGTGACTTGATGCGCCGCAGTATGAATGGTCGAATGAGCCTTTTGAGCTTATATTTTGCTTCCCTGTCCTGGAGTCGTTCAATGGGAATGCCGAAACGTTCATTGAAGCTGGCGAGGGAGCCAAGAAGACCGGGGTTGATAAAATTAAAGAGGTTCCATAATTCGCCGAGGTGATTTTCAATAGGTGTTCCGGTTGTGATCAGCTTGAAGTGTGCGTTCAGGGACATGGCCGCTTTGGATCGTTTGGTGGCGGCATTTTTTATGGCCTGTGCTTCATCGAGAATAATGGTTTGCCACTTTACTTTTGAGAGCCTGCTTGCCTCTTGTTGCAGCAGGGTATAGGTGGTGATGAGGACATCGAAGCCGTCCAGCCGCTCAATCGCCTTGGTCCGGTTTTTGGTGGGAAGGACCTTGAGGTTGAGTGTTGGCGTGAAACGGTGTATCTCCGTCTGCCAGTTGGTGGAAACCGATGTCGGGGCGACTACCAGAGTAGGCCCCTTTGATGCATTAAGCAGTATTATTGCAAGTGATTGCAGGGTTTTTCCCAGTCCCATGTCATCGGCCAGACAGCCGCCAACGCCCAGATAGGAAAGGCGGGCCAGCCAGTTGAAGCCTTCGAGCTGATAGTCGCGCAGTTCGGCCTGCAGTGTTGAGGGCAGTTCGGGGACGTAGGACTGCGCTTCGCTAATGCGGTTGAGCTGGTTCTTCCAGCCGCTGTCGGCTGTGGTTTCCGCCTTGTTGACCAGATCCTCCAGGGGCAGGGCGGCAAGTGGATGCACCTGGACCTCGCCGTTGTTGCTGTCGTCGCCGGATTCTTCCGAATATGTATTGAGATCGTCAAGCCGTTTTTTGAATTCCTGGGTCAAGGCGAGAAACTGGCCGTCTTCAAGCTGGATAAACCTGCCGGAAGACTGCTTGACTCTCTTGAGAAGGTCCTTGAGGTTGATAACCGTATCCTGATCAAGCTGCAACTCACCGCTCATAGAGAACCAGTTCTGCCGATTGGTCCTGATCTTCAGGTTCATATTTTTGAAGGTAGCCTGATGGGTGACACTGAGTTTTTCGCCCTCCGGCCACTCGATGACGACACGATCCTGGATGGCCTGCAGTTCCACAAGGGCCTGGAGGCAGTCGTCCGGGTCGAGCAGATGCCATTCACGGTCATTTTCCTGTTCCATGTCTGTTGCCAGATCAAGGATCGGGCAGAGCTCTTCAACGTCGCGGGCACGTTCTTCTTCCAGGGCAAGGTTACGCCGTGTCTGCAGCCGTTGACCTTGCACCTCGGCCATGAAATTTTCAACCCCCTGCCCCGGCTTGAGATAATGCCCGCCCTCGCGGAAAGGCTTGACGAACATTTCCAGCCGGAAGCCCTCTCCGAATGGTAACAGATGCATGTAGATGGTGGGGTCGGCTTCAACGAAGGTGATGTTGGCTTTGTCGCGCGAATCCTGATCAACGGCGATGGCGGAGTGAACGGTCATAAAGGAGCTGATGTTGCCAATGGCGGTGAGCACATGTTCGCTTGCTTCCTTGGGGACGGTGAGTCCGTCCTTTCCGGTGATCTGTGCGATTCTGCGATGGTTTTCCTTGATGCTGATGATCTTGAAGCGAGTCGGCGTTTCCTGGTGGACCGTGACGTTTCCCTCGGTAATTGACTGGGCAAATCGAATGTGAAGCTGGTCGCCGGATTCTTCAACCAGCAGCTCAGGTTCTCCAGCGATGAACTCAACCGGAGTGGCAGGCGCTTTCGCCATAAAAAGCAGAGGATGGCCAACCATATTGATCAGCAGCTTTTCCATATCAAAAGAATACGAGGTGCTGTTGGTCTCCGGATTGTGATTGTGCTTAACGGCCCGGCAGATTCTACGATCCTGGAGAGACAGGTAGGGCAGCTTGTCCGATTCATAGAGCCGGCCAAGGGAGAGTGGTTTTCCTTTGCTCCATTCTCCAGTGGGGCTCTGTTTTTGTTCACGTGGGGAGACGTTCATCTTGCCATTTTTGTACTCAACCATCCAGGCCAGCCTGGTATCCTGGGAGCCTTCCCCCTCGTCGCTTTCCACGGTTGCATGGATAAGGGCCTGCAGACTGCGTTTCCAGGGCTCCTCCGGTTCGAGTATGGAGAGCAGAGAGATTATCGGGGTGTCCCGGCGCAGCTCGGTCAGGATTTCCTGCAACTCCGATTTTTCGTGGCTTATTTTCTCCAGGATTTCTGCAAATCCCAAGGCGATAAGATTGTAGCCGCTGCTCTTTGCTTGATAAAGCTCTTGGCGCAGTATTTTTTCCAGGTCGGACTGCAGCGAACTGTTGAGCCAGTATTGGGCGAGACCGGTGAAGAGCAGTGTGAGGCTGTGCTGGTGCTTTTCTCCGGAGAGCCGTAGCATTTCCTGGGGCACGGAACTGCTCCGCTGGCTCTGGATCACGAGTGCCAGTAAATTGTAGGCCTCAACCTCAACTCCACTCGCGAAGGTAGTGATGGCAATGCTTATCCGATCTTCAATGGTGCTGTACTCTTTTTTCTCGGTATGCTGTAGCAGGGCAAGAATATGAAAAATCCCGGAGGGGCCGAAAAAGGCTACATTGCCGTCGCTGCTGAAGGATTGTAAAACCTCTATATCCTCTTCGTAGGCTGCAATGGCTTCCTTGAGATGACCTTGAAGAAAGAGGACGGTGCCGTATGCTCCGGTGCCGGAATAGACTTCCGTGTTTTCATTGACCAGCTGGCTTGCCTCATCAATCCTGCCTTGGTAAACCAACTGGTTGAAATACAGACGGAGAAAGGGCAACAGTTCATCGCGGCTCAACTGTGAGATCTCTTCAGGATCTCGGATAAATGCGATTATTTCAGGGTAGGCGATAAGTCTTGCCTGGCCGTGGCGAAGAACACTGTCAAAGAGATAAAACTGAAAGGAGACCGGCAAAGAGCGGAACCATTTGGCTGAAAATGGTCGCGTGGCAACCTGCACGGTGGGCGGCACTTCAGCGGAAAGCTCGGTGCATTGCTGGTCAAGGAAATCATTTGCTTCATCAATGAGGTCAAATTGCTGGGTGTAGATTCCAATGCGGAGTTCCCGCATGGCTCGCCAGCAGCGGGTAGACCATTTGCCGTAATAGTAGGAAACGGGGGCTTCCTCCTGTATCGCCTTTGCAAATGATTTGAAAGTCTGTTCCTTCAAGGCGATCTTACTTATACTTTCGACGATGTCAGGTGTACACTGCAAGTTTTTGTTGAGAAAACCAAGTTTACGGAATTTATTGAGCGTGTGATTGAGGTTGGTCACTGTCGGTCGATTATCACGAGGACCTCGCATCTCAAGCTTTCGCATGCAGTTGACAATGAGGGTGGTGTGTGCCGGTTCATAGAGAACAGAAAGAAATTGGAGAAATGATTGCTCAAATGCGCTGAGCTTCGTATACTTTTGCAGCAACTCGGAATCGTTGGTCATAATAAGCTTGAGCTGGAAGAAGGGTCGTTGAGAAAAGGATACCCGGAGAAATACGAGAGACCGGGTTCGCTATTCGAATATACAAGGGCCGAACATCCTACTATAGCATGTCTGCCATGGAATTGAACAAAAAAAGTAACTGCTTGCGCAAATCCTCGACATCCTGCAAGCAGTTACAGATCGCCAAATTAGGTAAACCGGGTTACACCATGGGCATTTACCCAAAAAAGTGGAAGAATTACCAGCTCGCAGGATATCGGATCCTCGGAGTCTGCGCCTACCTTCGCAAGCAGTCTGGCTCACGTATGATCAATATTCTTCTACACATTGGCTGTAACTACTTATGGGGAAAGCGACGTCATGTGACTAACCCCGGTATTTGTAACTGCTGGCAGCTTTGCAACACAGGGAGAATCTATGAACGTTACAGGGTATATTTTCGTAGAAAAGAGCGATGTCGAAGAGCAGGAAATATCCCAGCGCCGGCATGAGCTGCATGAGTATGCCGTCGGGCGAGGTCTTGTAATTCATGAATTTGCCGTGGAACGGGGAATCTCGGTGAAAAGGCCTTTTCGTAAAAGGCCGCAGGGGCGAAGAATTCTCATCGAAAGCAGAGCCGGAGATGTTGTTATAACCGGGAAAGCCGAGTGGATACTGGGATCGGCCCGTGAAGGGCTTCGCTTGGTAACGACAATGGAGGAGAAAAACGTATCGCTCTATTGTCTTGACCTTGATGAGGATATTTCCCTTCCGCAGGAGAGGAAACTCATGGTCTATGAAGGTGGGGCCGGCTTGACACGAAAGCTGCTCATGGCCCTGGCCGTCTGTGAAAGCAGTAGCCATGGGGAATCCATCAAGGCAGCCAAGAAACGAATGCGGGAAGACGGCAAATATATAGGTGGACCTGTTTCCTTTGGCTGGCGGGTCAGGGATGGCTTCCTGCACAAGGACAGAGAGCAGCAGAAAATAATACGTCGAATAGAAAAACTGCGCGGTGATAGGTGGTCATATCGGGATATAGCCATCAAACTTAAGGAAAATCATGATGTGCATCTCTCCCATGAGGGCATCCGCAAGATATTGCAAAACAATGACAAGCTTCTGCCATGATTGAGCGGACCGTTGTCTTCATCATTGATGTGCCTCGGCTTTCTCCAAAGGCGTAGAGCTCTACAGCCTCTTATGTCTGAATATTTCTGCGTGCCGGCGTTTGTTCTCCAGCCAAGCTGAGAGGATTTGCTGCTGTTTGCGCTGTATGATGGCTTTTTCGTAGCGCTCTTCCTGCTGCGTGTCCAGTGGTGCCTGCGGAATTTTGCGATCGACAAATTCGTAGACGTAGAATTTTGCGTTTGTTGGGAGAATGTCATCGGGATAGCGTTTATTGGCGCTCAGCTTGAAGGCCGATTGGATCAGATCAGCCGGCAGTGTCGTCTCCTGCTGCGGGTTTTTGCTGAGGTACTCTGAGCTTTGAACTGTTAATCCGGCCTTGCGAGCGCTGTTTTCCAGGCTTTTGGTCGTTTTCGCTTTTGCCAGGAGCGCCTGGGCTGTCTCACTTGCCAATTCACCGGCCTGATATGTTGTGTAATCAGCGATGACCTGTTCTTTGACCTCGCTGAATTGCGGTACTTTAGGTGGCATGACATCCTCGGCGAAGAGTATGGCATAGCCATTGGAGGTTTCGATCAGCGAGCTCAATTCTCCCTCTTTCAAGGTGAATGCTGCATCCAGAAATTTTTGGTCAAATTCGGCAGTAGCCGGTGGATTTGATTTCGAGAAAAAATCGGTTGTTTTGACTTCTGCTCCCGGATGGGCGTCAAGATAGGCCTGCAGGCTTCCGGTGCTGATGATGCCTTCGTAGGCGGCATTGGCCATCTGGAACGCTAGTGGTTTTGCCTCTTTAGTCTGCAGGACCATGCGGACCGAGTCACGTACTTCACTGAGCGGCTTGGTGGAAGCGGGGGAGATATCCTCGACCAGAATAATATGATAGCCAAATGAAGTCTTGACAACATCGCTTATGGCGCCCTTTTCCAGGCCGAAAGCTGCTTCCTCGAAGGGTTTGATCATCTGGCCTTTTGTTACCGAGCCCAGGGCACCACCCTGAGAACTGGATGGCCCTTCTGAGTATTCCCTGGCGAGCTCTTCGAAATTGCTGCCGCCTCGTGCCATTGCTAGAATTTCTTCAGCTTTTTGACGCTGCCGGCGGTGTACTTCGGCGGAGCTGTTTTCGTCCACCTTGAAGAGAATGTGCCGAATAGAGCGTTGTTCCTTCTGGGTGTACTGGGCCTTGTTCTCTTGGTAATATTGTTGCACCGCGGCCTCGTCGATGGTGATCTTTTTCCCTACATTGGAATAGCTGAAATCAAGATAGGAGAGCTTTACCTGCGGTTCCGTGGTGTAATTATCCTGCACGGTTGTATACCAGTCTTTGACCTTTTCTTCGTCGATGGTGACCGTATCACGGTAGTGTTGAGGGTCTATGCCGACATAGTTGATTGCCACCGTTGATTTCTCCATGCGATAGAGATCGTTGATCTCATATTCGGTGGCAGTGGTGGCAAAATTGCTGATACTGAGGCGCACCTTCTGCGCCAGTATGTCGGTTTGGATCAATTCTTCAAATTTTTGGGGTGTATAGCGGTTGGCAGTAAGGAGAGCATTGTATCGCTCCATGCTGAATGCTCCGTTTTCCTGGAATTGTTCCATGCTCTCAATTGTGTCTCGTACTTCTTCACGGCTGACATGTATACCCATTCCAGCAGCTCCCTGGCGCAATAGGGCTTCCTGGATGAGCTGATTGATGACCTGATCCTTGATGCCCAGGTTCTCCAGGAGGGACTGCGGAATGTTGCCGCCGAATTGTTGTTCCATGTTGTTGTAGGCACGGTCATAGGCGGACTGGAATTCCTGGAAGGATACCTCAATGTCGTTGACAACAAGCGCCGAATCCCGACTATTCATAAGGTTGGGACCCACCCCCCAGAAAATAAAGACGAGGGCGATTATGACCACGATAGCCTGAATAACAATGGACTGGGCTTTATTACGAAGAATTTGCAGCATATGGAAGACTCTTAATAGATTGTGGTGGCGTTACCTCTCGGGATATCAAGGCCACCGTGGTTGTTGTGCGTATCTTTTGGCTTTTTACCGTGCCGAAATATTAAGGATTGCGGAAAATAAACAAATGTGTCATACGAGCAAATGCAAATATCAGGTGGTAGGTTGTACTTTATTGCATACCAGCAATTGGATTTACTCGTTCTGCATTTTGAGTGCAAGGGAAAATCACAAAAGTGCAGCTACGAAATGGACAAAGATGTGTTGTTTTTACCTCTGAGAACCTGTATTTTGTAAGGATAAAGGTATGAGGGGATAAATATTGACCAAGTGGTTTATTGTGATATATTATTGTGTTAAAATAAGAATATAGCTTCTAAGAGTAAAATGATTCGTCATTCACTTGACAAAAGATTCACCCTATAGTAATAAGGCTATTTAGTTTTTTTGTTCAGTTTGATTTAGACACGGCGTATGCTATAGAGTATGCCATAGAGAATAAATTTAAAGGAGGTTGTACAATGCCAACATTAGAACACAACGGATCAAGCTTCAGCGTAGATGAAGACGGTTTCCTGCTCAAGGGAATGGAAGAATTCAACGATGACTGGATTGATTACGTTAAAGGTGTGGAAGGTATCGACGAGATTACCGAAGAGCATCAGAAAGTAATCGATGCCCTCCAGGAATACTACAAGAAGAATGGTATAGCACCAATGGTTCGTATTCTTTCCAAGACCACCGGTTTTCCGTTAAAGAGAATCTACGAGCTTTTCCCCTCCGGACCAGGTAAGGGAGCTTGTAAAATGGCTGGCCTGCCCAAGCCCACCGGTTGTGTATAAGCTTTAGTATTATTATGTAGTAGTTTTTTAGATGTAGCATTCATTTGATGTAGTACTTGTTTATGTAGTATCAATCTGATGTAGAATGCATCGAGAAATGGAAAAAGGGAGTTACCCACACAGGGTGATTCCCTTTTTTTATACGTTCTTTTGCCGTTCCCGCATTTGTATGATCTCATCTACTCGCGCCTTTTCCTGAACCGCTGTCCTGTTCTTGTAATCAGAACCACTTATTCTGGCGCCGCGTAGCCCGCCGCGAAGATTTATCTCTGCCAGATAAAGCCTGTTGTCAGCCGTATACATAAGGTCGAGATGGGCATATGGGAAATCTGCCCGGGCCATCGCCGTATGACAGAAACTGCAGGCCTCCTCGGAGAGAGTAAAGGTTTCAGCCTTGCCGCCGCAGTGTAAATTGTTGCGAAAATTATGCGGATTATTGCGGCTGTATGCCTCCATGTACGGGCCGATTATAATGACTCGGATATCCCGGCTCTGTTCGTGAAAGGGTTGCAGTACAAAGGGAAAGATGATGTTGCCGTGAGCTGCCTGAGAATAGATTTCTTCAATGGAGTTGTAACGAAGGATGCCGAGCCCCGCGTTTTTCCTCTCCTGTTTAAGGACGACTTTGCCAATGTCATGGCGGTGATAGAGAGTTGTTGCTTCAAGGAGCTGGTGGCGGTCATGTATAACCAGGGTGTGCGGCGCCATCCACGGTTTGAGGATAGCAGCCTGGAAGGTTTTTGATTTGCTGGCGAGCTGGGATGATGCCGAGGGTACCATGGTGATTCCCCGGCAGGATAAATCGAGAAGAAGTTGTTCTTCTCCCTGTTTTAGCGGAATTCTTCCGAGTATGATATCATGTTCACAGAAATTGTCGAAATTGGAAAAAAAAGTTGCTCGGTCGGTTATAATACGCGGGGATGGGCTCAAAATATCATCTCGCGAAAGCGTTCGTGAAACATGTCAAGGTTTTCACCACAGTTGCCGCAATAGAGGCGAACATTGCCCATTATCTCGGAATTCTGATCATTGGCAGTAAAGCTACCATCGTTGTTTTGACCATAATATGTTGTGATTAAAGCATCTTCCGCCACTTCAAAAAAGTCGCTGTCATTCTTGCAATAGGGGCAGGCAAGGCGGTTGACGATTGTAGTATTTTTTGTTGTAGTTTTTTTTACTGACATCAGGCGACACCTTAGAGTAAAATAAGTTGGGGCAAGGTTATTGTTTTTTGTCCTCCTCTTTAGAAGGATTTTTGCCTGGTGGCGTCGTCGGGGTTGCTTTTTTTGCCGGAGCGCTACCTTGTAAATCCTGTGTCGCTGCTTTGATTTCACCCTCGAGGCTGGCTCCTGGTTCAACTGTCAGATTGCCGGCGACTATCTTACCTTGGATGTAGCAGTCTTTTCTGGCTGTTAGGATTTTAGTCTCTATATTTCCCGTAAAGTTCCCTTGGCAGATAAAAGATGACACCTTGATGTCGCCGTTGATTGTACCATCTTTGCTGAGAATAAGATGTTCGCCTGTTATGTTGCCGATGATCTCACCATCAATACGGGTCTTTCCCTTAAAAGATATTTCACCGGTGATGGTCATGGTGCCGTCTATGATTGAGGAGATGGCTTCGCCTTCAACTTTTTCGATTTCCTTCTCAAAATCCTCTTTTTTACCAAACATTCCTGTTTCTCCGAAAGCGTTGTGTATTGATAGGTTTTCTCTGCGACCTTCATGAAAGTGTATGGATTCGCTGGTCTGCCTCTGTAGTTGAGTTCATAATGTAGATGTGATCCGGTTGAACGGCCGGAGTTGCCGATCCGTCCAATGCGTTGCCCCCGTTTGACATAATCACCTTTTGAGACATCAAAGCTGTCCATGTGGGCAAAAGCGCTGGTGTAGCCATTGCCGTGATCGATTTTAATAAAGTTGCCATAGCCGCCGTTTCTACCGGCGAAAACAACCTTGCCGTCGCCGGTGGCAAGAATCGGATCACCCTTTCTCCCACGGAAATCTATGCCTTCGTGGAAGGCGTCCTTTTGGTTGAGAGGATCCTCCCGTTTGCCAAACCATGAGGAAACCGAGCTTTTTACAGGTCTCCCCAGCGGCATTACTTTTAATGTTTCGAGATAATCGTCTGTACGATACATCAGCTCATCATAGTTGCTTTTGTCGGCAGCCACGAAGGGACCGCCGCTGTTAGAGGCTGAACTGCCGGGGACTGGTTTGATTTTTATCCCGATATCTCGGATGATATCTTCAATGATTTCACTACGCGAATGCAGTTCATTGACAGCGGTGGAGAGTAGCGCTTCCTTTTCTTTCTCAAAGCTGACTCGCTGCTGCATGTTTTGTGTCTCAAGTCTGGCTATTTTGGTTGTCAATGTGTGTTTGAGGTCGTCGATCTGCTGGTTGTGCTGGTGCTTGAGATCGCTGATTTGGCCGCTGTATTTGTCTTTGAGTTCGTCAAGTTGACGACTGTGGTTTTGTTTCAGCGTGGCTATTGTTTCCGTGCTGTCGGCGATTTTGTTCGTATGCTCGCTTTTCAATTGCGTCAGGCGCCGTGCCTGGCTATCCTTCAAGTTTTGAATTGTTGTCTTGAAGCCGCTCACCTGTTGGCTGTGCTTGGTGGTGAGCGTGGCGATGCGCCTGCTGTTTTGTTGTTCCAGGGCTGCAATTTTCTTGCGGCGTTGGGTATCCTTTTGTGAGAGCTGTCGCCGGAGTTTGGTGGTGGCGGCCCGGTGTTTACGCATTTCCGCTTTTGTCGATGCCATCCGCATTGTCAGCAGCTTATTGTGACTGTAAAGTCCGGTGGTAAAAAAAGCAGTGGAAAAAAGGATGCCGGTAATGGTAAAGAAGGTTGCCGCAGAGAGTATGATGCCGCGTTTGGAAATCCTGAAGGAGCGTGGACTATGCTGGTCACCGGCGATAATTATGTCAAAATGTTCTCTCATTGCACTATCTTTGCTGAAGTTGTATACAGGCCAATAGTATATAAGTATATAAACCAATGATCATGCCTGTCCCGGATACTTATGTTGCTAGGGGGTTGAAAGAGGGACTGTATGTATAAGAGGGACTGCAGGGCCTGTAGAAAGAATTGGTCCCTACCCTCCTGTTTACTCGGAAATCAGATAAAAATCAACTCTAAGGAAAATTTCGTCGGTAACGCGGTGTGCTGGTTTTCGTCGAAAAAGTACCCTTCATATATTTCGAACTGAGCTTTGTTGGTAATCAGCTAAAAAATAGTGTTGCCAAGGGGCTGTAAAATAAAAAAAAGCGGAGAACCATGTCCAATCTTGTAACCTGCCAATCGCTCACAAAAGCATTCGGTGCCCAGACCTTGTTTGAGGAGATTGATCTGGTCGTCAGCCAGGGCGATCGAATAGGGCTCATCGGACCGAACGGTTCCGGTAAATCAACTCTGTTAAAGATACTTTGCGGCCTGGAAGACTATGATGCCGGCAAGGTGCAGGTCGCGAAACATGCCCAAATAGGCTACCTGGCACAGGTCGACGCATTTGATGAGGAGGCCGGCGTTGTCGAAAACCTCTACGCCTCACTTGCGGGATATGGATTTGATGAGGTGGAAAGGCACAACAGGGTGGATGAAATGCTCAGCAGGGCTGAGTTTGTGGAACATGACGGGCCGGTGAACCTGCTTTCCGGCGGCTGGCGCAAGAGGCTGGCAATTTGCCGTGCCCTGCTGGCCGGTCCCGATGTCCTTGTCCTGGATGAACCCACCAATCATCTTGATATGGAAGGTATCCTCTGGCTGGAGAAGATTATCCTGGCTGGCCCGGCGTCCGGCCCATCCGCATTTGTAATGGTCAGTCACGACCGGCAGTTCCTTGAGAATTGTACCAACCGCATGGTTGAGTTGGCTGCGGTCTTTCCTCAGGGTTCGTTGCAGGTGGATGGGTCGTATTCTGTTTTTTTGGAAAAACGTGAAGCGTATATTGATCAGCAGTTAGAGCAGGAGGACCGCCTCTCCAATAAGGTGCGCCGGGAAACGGAATGGCTGCAGCGTGGACCCAAAGCACGGACCACCAAGGCGCGGTACCGTATTGACGAGGCACATCGACTCAAAGAAGAGCTTGCCAGAGTGCGCAGCAGGAACCGTTCAACCTCAAGTGTCGATATCGAATTTGGTGCCACCGGCCGAAAAACGAAAAAGCTCCTTGAGGCTGCAAAAATAGCCAAATCCTATGGAAGCAGGACGCTTTTCAGGGATCTTGATATTGTTCTCTCTCCGGGATCAAGACTTGGGCTTTTAGGCGGCAACGGCTGCGGCAAGTCGACTTTGATGGAGGTCCTGGAGGCGGGTGAGGGGGCGGTGGGGACCCTCCTGGATGGCGGATCTCTAACAACGGCGGAGAATGTTAAAATCGTAGCCTTTGATCAGAAACGAGCTACGCTGGATCGTTTTGTGACCTTGCGTCGGGCGTTGGCGCCCGAAGGTGATTCCGTGGTATTCCAGGGCAGGTCGCTCCATGTTGTTTCCTGGGCCAAGCGGTTCCTCTTCCGCACCGACCAGCTGGAGACCCCGGTGGCGGAACTGTCCGGCGGGGAGCAGGCACGGATCCTCATCGCCTCGTTGATGCTCCAGCCTGCCGATATCCTTTTGCTGGATGAGCCCACCAATGATCTCGACATCGGCTCGCTGGATGTTTTGGAACAAAGTTTGGCGGAGTTTCCCGGAGCGCTGGTGCTGGTGACCCATGACCGTTATTTGCTGGACAGGGTGTGTGATAGTGTTCTCGGTTTTGATGGTAATGGCGGGGTGGTTCATTATGCCGATTACCGACAGTGGCTTGATGCCCTGAAACAACAGAAGACTGGAGTGGGGAAGGGCGATGCGGTGGACAAGGTGCAGCCCGCCGAAAAAAGGTCCCAGCCTGCATCGAAGAGCACGCCGGGGCAGAAGGCCGGCAGGCTGTCCTACCTTGATCAACGGGAATATGACGGCATGGAGGACAAAATAGAGCAGGCTGAAGCGGTTCAGGAGAAGCTTGAGCGGCAGCTTGCCGATCCGCAAACCGCCACCGATCCGGAAAAACTTGATGCCTGCTGGCGGGAACTGGAGAGGGTGAAAAACGAGGTGGAGGCCTTGTATGAGCGTTGGGATGAGTTGGAGGAAAAGCGACGGTTGTCGATTTCGTGAAAGCCGGAAAGGTCGACGGAGCGAACTGATAGATACTGAAAGCGCAGATGCTGATGGCAGAATGTCGAATGTTACCTTTGCTGATCAGCTTACGGGTCAGTTTGGCGCAAAACTGTAACTGTTTTTGCCGATACGCTTGGTGTAGTACATGGCATCATCCGCTTTTTTCATCAACTCTCGCGGCTTGTCACCGTTGTGCGGGTAGACCGCAATGCCTATGCTGGCGCCGATGTTGATGGAGATACCATCCAGGCTGAAGGGCTGGGCTATATTTTTGACGATTTTTTCTGCAACTTTGGCAATCGCTTCCCGGTCCGGCGCCTCGGTCTGAATAACCAGAAATTCATCGCCGCCGATGCGCGCCACTGTATCGGAATCGCGCAGGCTTTTCACCAGTCTGCGGGCCACTTTTTTCAGCAGTTTATCGCCCAAATCATGGCCGTGTGAGTCGTTGACTTCCTTGAAGCCGTCAAGATCAATAAACATCAGGGCGGCCATCCATCGTTTGCGCTTGGCAAAGGAGAGTGCGCTGAGCAGCCTTTCCTGGGACAGGCGCAGGTTTGGAAGTCCGGTCAGCGGGTCATGGTTGGCCAAGTCGCTCACCTTGGCCAGGGCCGCCTCCAGCTTTTGTTCGGTGTTCTTCAGTGTGGTGATTTCGTAATAGGTCAAGAGCCTGCCGTCGTCCGGCAGAACGGCGCACTGGTATTGCAGTGTTGAGCCGTCGGGCTGTTTGAGTTCAACAGGGCCGAACGCTCCATTTCTGATGGAGTTGAGGCGTGCTTCTATGAACCGGTGTATCCCTTTGGGAGGGATATTGTATTTACCGTTAGTAGCGTTGTACTCCATGATTTCCCGCATGGAGGGAAAACCGTCGGTGAATGATTTGGGAATCTGCCAGATTCGGCGGTAGGCCTGATTGGTGATTCGAAGCCGGAGATTGGTGTCGAGAAGGAGAATGCCGTAATCTATAGTGTCTGTGACTGCATTGAACTCGTTCAGGGTTCTTGCCAGTTGCTGCTCGGTGTCTTTTTGGCGGGTGACGTCCTGTAATATGCCGATGACGAAGAAATCACCGTCTTCCTCCGCGGCGACCAGATGAAGCAGAATTTTACATCTATTGATCTGCAGCGGGGTTTCATAGCTGGAGCGATAGCTTCTTGGTCCATCGTGTGTGATTTCGCTGAACCATTGAGCCACTTCCGCCTTGCCTTTTCCATGGAGTAGGTCGATAAAATTAAACGACAGGATTTCCAACAGTCCTTTCTGCAGAAGGGGCAGGGTGGCTTTGTTGGCCTGGACGATCCGGCCGTTTGAGTCCATCTCGATGACAGCTTCAGCTATATTATTGAAGATGGCGTTGTGATGTTTACGGGCAAGCAGCAGCTCCTTTGTTATTTCCCGGGGCTGCAGGGTGTCTTCGCCGATGGTGGTTTGATCCCTTCGAATTCCCTGGCGGTATTGGTGCAGAACATGGTGGACATGCTTTTTGATGTTGACCAAGGGGCCTTTGGCGATATAGACATCGGCGTCTAATTCCAGGATAATGTGGTTGTCCTCCAGTGAGGTTGAGGAGTGGACCGCTATGAAGATATCCTTGAGCTTTGCATCGTTGCGGATAATACTGCAGAGCTGGTCGCCGCTGAGCTTGGGCATGATTATATCGGTGAGGATGATGTCGGGCACACTCCTGTCGATCTCGACCAGTGCCTCGAGCCCATTGCCGGCTGATCTCACGGAACAACCCTCGGCCTCAAGATGGTGGGAGAGGAGCTTGAGGATGGTCGGGCTGTTTTCAACCACCAGGGTATCAGTCACGATATTCACTCTTTATTTTGAAGGTGCCTTGAAAAATCATCATTGAGTCATTGATTAGTTGATTGCTTCGCCAAAGTCAAGAGGCCAAGAAAGCCCTCTTCGTCCAGAATTTTCTTGTCAAGTGTACGGGCCTTTTCGAGTTTACTTCCAGGGTTTTCACCGGCCACCACATGGGTCAGTTTGGTGCTGACGGTGGTGGCGATTTCGCCGCCATGCTCTTTGACACGGGCCTTGGCTTCATTTCTGGAAAGGGAGTGCAAGGACCCCGTGAAGAGAAAGCTCTTGCCTCGGAGGCCGCCGCTACCGGAGATTTCGTTACGGGCGGGAGAGACGCCGAGGTCTTCAAGGCGGAGCAGCAGTTCCGTGGTGCGCGGTTCACGGAAATACTCATACAGGCTGTGTGCCGTTTGTCCTCCTATTCCATCGATCTCCAGGAGTTCTTCCACGCTCGCTTCGGTAAGGGCGCCAAGGGTGGTGAAGCGCTGCTCCAGGAGAGAGGCGGTGACTTCGCCGATGAATCGAATGCCCAGGGCGGCCAGCAATGTAGATAGTGGCGGATGTTTTTGGGTGGCGATGGCACCTACTACTTTGGCGGCGGACTTTTCTCCCCATCCCTCCAATGTCGCGAGCTTTTCTGGATCAAGGGTAAAAATGTCGGGAATGTCGCTGACCAGGCCATGTGTAAAGAGCTGTTCAATATATTTTTTGCCCAGCCCTTCAATATCAAGGCCCGCTTTGGAGGTGAAATGTATGAGTGCCCGCAGTTTTTGCGCCGGGCAGAGCGTGTTGCGACATCTGGTGATAGTCTCCCCTGCCTTTTTGTGGAGCTGGTGATGACAGACCGGGCAGGATGTCGGCTCTACTATCGCTTTTTCCGCGCCGGTGCGGTTTGCGGTGATGGGTTTGATCACCTCGGGGATAACATCGCCTGCCCGCTGGATAAGAACGGTGTCACCAATGCGGAGATCCTTGCGCTCGATCTCTTCCTGGTTGTGCAGGGTGGCGCGTGAGATAACGGCGCCGTCGACGTTAACGGGGGCAAGGATAGCAACCGGAGTAATTGCTCCGGTTCTGCCGACCTGGTGGGTGATGTCGACAAGAGTGGTGGTTGCCTGGGTTGCCGGGAACTTGCAGGCCACGGCCCAGCGTGGTGCCCGCGCCTTGAATCCCAGTCGCTGCTGCAAGACAAAATCGTCAACCTTGACCACCATGCCGTCAATTTCATAATCGAGCTCATGGCGGCGTGCCAGGAAGTCACCGTAGGCTTCTATGACATCCTCGATATCGGGGCAGAGCCGTGTCAGAGGGTTGACCGGCAGGCCGCATTGCCGCAGAAATTCAAGCAAAGCGTATTGGCCGGAGGCGGCAACATTTTCCGTTGTGGAGACGCCGTAGGCAAAAAAGCGCAAGGGGCGCTGTGCCGTCACCTTGGGGTCGAGCTGGCGCAGTGAGCCGGCAGCAGCGTTGCGCGGGTTGGCGAAGAGTGCTTCTCCTTTATCCTGGCGCTGTCGATTAAGGGCACGAAAACCCTCCCGTTTGATAAAAACCTCGCCCCGTACTTCCAGGATTGATGGTACCGCCCGGCGAAGCTTCAGGGGTATAGCGCCGATGGTGCGCACCTGTTCGCTGACATTTTCGCCTACTTTACCATCGCCCCGGGTCAGAGCATGCACCAGTGTGCCGTTGTCGTAGATCAGCTCAACGGCGAGGCCGTCGAGCTTGGGTTCGGCGACGTATTGCAGTGGCGCGGTGGAGTTGAGAAAGCGGTGCAACCGTTTTTCGAAGTCGAGGATGTCGCCGTGATCGAAGGCGTTTTCCAGACTCAGCATGGCAACCCGGTGTTCCACCTGGTCGAATTTATCCAATGGGGCTCCGCCTACCTGTCTGCTTGGCGAATCCTTGGTGACAAGTTCCGGATTGTGCTCCTCGATGCGGAGAAGTTCCTGGAACAAAGCGTCATATTCGCTGTCGGAAATGGTTGGGCTGTCAAGAACGTAATAGTTGTAGGCATGCTCATTGAGCTGCTTTTTCAGCTCTGTGAGGCGAAGGCCGTCAGCCGTGGTGTTACTGGGGGTCATCTAGGAGTTTTCCGTTTTTGGCAATGTTTTCGTGATCCACTTCGTCGATGAACACAAGGATGTTTTCCGGGGGCTTTTGGGCAGCCTCGGCGATGACTTCGGTGACCCCTTTGCTGATTTTCTTTTTCTGTTCACGGCTGAGTTGGCCGGCGACTCGGATGTTGACATAGGGCATGGTTTTTCTTCCTTTCTTGGGATGATTTCTGTTTTTTCGACTGATCTGTAAAAACTTGAAATATACATGGAGAAGGGCTACTCTGTCGAGGATAATATATAGCTCGTTTCCAAAAATAGAGGCCTGAGCAGAGGCCTGAAGAGACGTCGAGGGTGCATTCCGAGGAAAAATAATGAAAATTTTAGTTACCGGCGGTGCCGGGTATATCGGCAGCCATACATGTGTTGAACTTCTTACTACGGGACATGAGGTTATCGTTGTTGATAATCTTGTCAATGCAAGCAGGGAGTCTCTGCGGCGGGTGGAGGAGCTGGCCGCAAAATCGCTGCGCTTTTATGAGGTCGATCTGCTGGATCAAACGGGTTTGGAGCGGGTCTTTGCCGAAAGTGGGCCGTTTGACGGTGTTATCCATTTTGCCGGCCTCAAGGCGGTTGGTGAATCCGTGGATCAGCCGCTGCTCTACTATAATAATAATATCCGGGCCACACTCAATCTCTGTGAGGCCATGGTACGCCATTGTGTCAGCAATATAATTTTCAGCTCTTCAGCCACGGTGTACGGTGATCCCGCCACGGTGCCGATTACTGAAGATTTCCCGCTTTCCTGCACCAATCCATACGGCAGAACCAAATTGATGACCGAGGAGATACTCAGTGATATCTGCCATGCCAGGGGAGACTGGAATGTCGTGCTGCTCCGTTATTTCAACCCGGTGGGCTCGCATAAAAGCGGCCGTATAGGTGAAGATCCCGGCGGTATTCCTAATAATCTCATGCCCTATATCTCTCAAGTGGCGGTGGGCAAGCTGGAGCGCTTGTCGGTTTTCGGTGATGATTATGAAACGGTGGATGGCACCGGGGTGCGTGACTATATCCATGTGGTCGATTTGGCACTTGGCCATGTTAAGGCCTTGCAGCGGCTGGTGGGCAATACTGGAGTATCAATTTATAATCTCGGCACCGGCACCGGTTACAGTGTTCTTCAACTTGTGCAAGCCTTTGCCGAGGCTTCCGGCCGTGAGATCCCCTATACCATAACCAGCCGCAGGGCGGGTGATATAGCAAAGTGCTTTGCCGATCCTTCCAAGGCGAGGCTGGAATTGGGGTGGCAGGCTGAACACGGTATTCAGGAGATGTGTGAGGCGACCTGGCGGTGGCAGCGTCAGAACCCCGAAGGGTATGGTTCTACCTATGGCGAGGAGAGGTGATGTGTTTCAAGGATGCCTGGAAAAAGTGTATCAGCGTCGATAGTGTATCAGACCCCTGGTGTGCTCCTTCACATTGTTTTTTCGCGCGAAAAACATTGCGTGCTGTGCGAATTGTGCTTGCTTGAACAGTGATTTTGTGCTAGCACTACGCTTTATTCCGACAGTGGAGCGTGGTTTGCACAATGGCACAGCAGAAGGATATGACAATTATTTTTGGCTGCGGTAACCGGATACTGGGTGATGATGGATTTGGGCCGGAGGTTGTTACGCAGCTTAATGCAAACTATAATCTGCCCGATGATGTTGAGGCAGTCGATGCCGGAACGGCAGTCAGGGAATATCTTTTTGATTATCTCCTATCTGAGGAGGGGCGTCCGCCAAGAATAATCCTCGTCGATGCCGTTAATTTCAACGACCGGCAGGCAGGCGAGGTTTTTCCTCTCTCCATCGATGATATACCGAAACAGAAGATACACGATTTTTCTCTCCACCAGTTTCCCACTGTCAATCTCTTAGCCGAGCTTTCAGAGTATACCACCATAGCCGTTGACATGCTGGTGGCCCAGGTCGACTATATTCCCGACCGGATCGCGCCGGGTCTCTCCCCATGCATCGCCCTGGCAGTGCCGGTTGCCTGTCGAAAGGTTATTGAGATGGTATCCACTACCAGCCACGATCGGCTGCACCAGGTTGGACCTGTCAGTCGGCAGAGAATTTTGTAACATAAGGTGATCAATCATGATGTATGAATTTAAAGTCAGTGAAATGGCCGATGAGTTCGGTGTGCATCGCAATACCATAAGAAACTGGATAAATGCCGGCACCCTGCCGGCAACGGAAGGTCCGGGCAGAAAGTATCTTATGAAATTTGATGACTATCAGGAACTCTGTGAAAAATTTGGTCGTAAACCGCATATTCGACCAAACAGCCATGTGGACCTTGAGACGGTCAAGTCGCTGGAAGAGAAAAATTCAGAGTTGCCGCTCATAGAACTTGGTGGACCGGTTGACAAAATATATGCCGACTCCAGCTGGGGCGATGCTTGTCTCACCTGTGGTACCTGTGCCGGCGCCTGTCCCATTGCCGGGGTTGATGGTCTTGATCCCAGAAAAATAGTGCGCATGGCTTTTCTAGGTATGGAGGATGATCTCATCGCCTCTGATTGGCCCTGGAAATGCACGATGTGCGGTAAATGTGAACATGTTTGCCCAACCAATATAGAAATAATCCAGCTCATCCGCAAAATTCGCGCCGGCAGAAAGCGGGAAAATGTGCCTGGTCCTATTAATAAAGGGATCAAAACCTGTCTTGAGCGCGGGAATAACCTGGGTATCCCCAAGGAGGATTTTATTGCGCTGCTTGAGGGAATGGGCCAGGAGCTGGCCGAGGACCAATGTCCGGGATTTGTCACTCCCATTGATGCCCACGGTGCCAGGCTCCTGATGCAGGTCAATTCCAAGGAACCCTTTACCGATCCCGATGATATGAAGTGGTGGTGGAAGATATTCCACAGTGCCGGAGAATCCTGGACGATTTCCTCGGAAAACTGGGAGGGGGTAAACTGGGGATATTTTTCCTGTGATGATTCGTCCATGAAGACCGTGATCGGCAGAATAGTCGACAACATGCGGCGGCTTAACTGTAAGACTCTGCTTTTGCCGGAATCAGGTCATGCCTATTATGCAACACGCTACGGCCTGGAAAAATGGTATCCGGACGCGCTCAGGGAATTTTCCTTTGTTACCCTGTTTGACCTGCTGCTTTCCTATATACAGCAGGGGCGCCTGCAGCTTGATCAATCCAGACATACCAGGAAGACGGTATACCATGACCCCTGCAATTATGGACGTAAGTCACTGAAGACATTCGGCAAGGGATATTTTGAAGAGGGGCGTCGGATAACCCGTGCCTGTTGCAGCGACGTGGTGGAGATGGAGCCCAACCGGCAGACCAATTACTGCTGCGGCGCCGGGGGAGGTGCCTGGGCCATGCCGTTTTCCGCCGAGCGTATCTACTATGGCCGCATGAAGGCCAGGCAAATCAATGAATGCGGGGCTGAGCTTGTGGTGACTGCCTGCCATGGCTGCCGGGATCAGTTAAAAAAATCGCTGGTGCAGGAATATAATCTCGATATTGAGGTGAAATATCTCTGGGAGCTTGTCGCCGACGCACTTATTCTGCCGGAGAATGGTTGAAAAGGGGAATGAAGAAAATGGAGAGCGTGGAAGATGGAAGAAGGGATTGCATGGTGAATGAAGCTATGAATGGTGGTACCGTTTTGATAGCTGGAGGCGGGATCACCGGCATGCAGGCAGCGCTTGATCTTGCTGATTCAGGGTATTTTGTCTACTTGATTGAGAAATCAGGGGCCATTGGTGGTGCGATGGCGCAGCTGGATAAGACCTTTCCCACCAACGATTGTTCCATGTGTATTCTCTCTCCCAAGATGGTTGAGTGCGGCAGACACGCCAATATCGAGATTGTAACATTGAGCGAGGTTACCGATATTCGCGGAACCGCCGGTGATTTTACCGTCAGTGTCAAACAGCAGCCGCGTTTTGTCGACATGAAGCGATGCATAGCCTGTGGAATCTGCACCGAGAACTGCCCCCAATCAGTAAAGAGCGAGTATGATGCCGCGACCGGTCAGCGCAAGGCTATTTATGTACAATACCAGCAGGCTGTCCCGCTGAAATACCAGATAGACGCCAAGGCCTGTTTGCACCTGAATTCGCCTGGGAGCTGCGGTATTTGCGAAGAGGTTTGCGTGGCCGATGCCATCCGTTTTGAAGATGAGGTGAAAGAGTTTGAGCTTGCCGTGGGGGCGATTGTGCTGGCACCCGGTTTTGAGCCGTTTGATCCCACCGATGCCGGTGTCTGGGGATATGGAAAATTTGACAATGTTATAACCTCGCTCCAGCTAGAACGCTATCTCGCCGCCACCGGTCCCACTGCCGGCAAGCTGATACGGCCATCGGATAATAAACCGGTGCGCAAGATGGCCTTTCTCCAGTGTGTCGGTTCTCGCGATGAAAATCTTTGCGGCAACGGCTACTGTTCCAGTGTCTGCTGTATGTATGCTATAAAAGAGGCGGTTGTTGCCAGACAGCAGGTCCCCGGGCTTTCCACCGCTATCTATTATATGGATATGCGGACGCACGGTAAAGAATTTGATACCTATATGGAAAGCGCCAAAACCGAACATGGTGTACGATTTATCCGCTGCAGGGTTCATGGCGTGGAACCGCATTCCCGCAATGGTGATCTGCGGCTTCATTACATCAATGAAGAGGGACGCCAGGTCGAAGAGTTGTTCGATATGGTGGTGCTCTCCGTTGGTCTTCAGATCTCTCAGCAAATCAAAGAGCTGGCAGAAATTGCCGGGATTCAGCTTTCCGGAAGCAATTTTGCTTCGACCTCCGATTTTGCCCCGGTTACCTCCTCCCGAGAGGGTATTTATACCTGCGGTGCCTTTTCTGGTCCCAAGGGGATACCCCAATGTGTTGTCGAGGGCTCCGCGGCGGCGGCCTCCGTGGCAGGCAGATTACGGCCCGGTGCATCCCAGCGCTCACCCGAATCCGTTGAAGAACGCAGTGTCGCTGGTGAAGCCCCCCGCATTGGTCTTTTTATCTGCCATTGCGGTTCCAATATCTCCAAAACAGTCGACGTCGGCGAGCTTGAGCACTATGGGGCAACGCTGCCCGGCGTGGTCCATGTCGAGCGCAATCTTTTTTCCTGTTCCCAGGAAATCCAGGAAATATTGATCCATTCAATCAGAGAAAAGCAGCTGAACAGGGTGGTGATCGCCGCCTGCACGCCGCGAACCCATGAGCCGCTTTTTAGAGAAACATTAAAGGCGGCCGGAATCAATGAGTATCTTCTGGAAATGGCCAATATCAGAAACCAGAATTCCTGGGTACACGACGACAGTGGCGCGGCAACGGCCAAGGCCAAGGATCTCGTCGGAATGGCGGTTGCCAAGGTGGCATCCGCTGTACCACTTGCTCCGGTGACGGTGCCCATCACCCAGCGGGGACTGGTCATAGGCGGCGGCATAGCCGGAATGACGGCTGCCCTTAACCTTGCCAATCAGGGCTTCGAGGTTGATCTCGTGGAGAAATCGGCTCGTCTTGGCGGTAACGCCCTCAATCTCAAGCACACCTATTCGGGCGTTCATATACCCATGCAGGTGGCAAAGCTCATTGACAATGTAATGGTCCATGAAAACATCAATCTCCATACCCAGACTCAGGTAAGCGCTGCCGAGGGGTTTGTCGGCAATTTTACAACTACGCTGAAATCGGAGGGCAGGAAGAAAAAAACGGTTAAACATGGTGTTACTGTGGTTGCTACCGGCGGACAACCGTTCAGGCCGACGGAGTACGGCTATAAACAGATTCGCTGTGTCGTCACCGCCATAGAGTTTGAAAAGCTCCATGAGCTCAAGGAAAAACACGTCAAGCACGGCAAATCCTTTGTCTTTATCCAGTGCGTCGGTTCCCGGGAAAAAGGGCGTATGTACTGTTCCAAGGTATGTTGTACCCACTCCGTGCAATCGGCCATTGAACTCAAGAGGGAGGATCCGGCACGCAGTGTTTATATCCTCTACCGGGATATGCGCACCTACGGTGAACGCGAGTATCTCTATAAAAAGGCCCGTGAGATGGGAGTAGTCTTCATCAACTACGAACTGCACGGCAAGCCCAAGGTGTCGGAAGTCGATAAACGGATACGTGTCGATGTCTGGGATCACGTCTTGCATCGGCCGGTGCGTATCACGGCGGATATGGTTATTTTAGCGACCGCCATCGTCGGTACCGCCGAAATTGACAGACTTGCCGGGATGTACCGGCTTCCCCTGGATGACAACGGCTTTTTTCAGGAGGCGCATGCCAAGCTGCGGCCGATCGATTTTACCACCGAGGGTGTCTTCTGCGCGGGCCTGGCGCAGTATCCCAAGCCGGTGGATGAGTCGGTGTCCCAGGCTCTGGCGGCCTCCGCCCGGGCCACCACGTTGCTTTCCCGCAGGGAAGTAACCCTTGATGCCATCAAGGCAGTGGTCAATGAACAGAAATGCGACGGCTGTGCCCTGTGTATAGATGTCTGCCCCTACCATGCCATCGAGCTGATAGAACGAAACCAGGGGCGGGATCTGCCGCCCGTCAAGCTGGTACGTATCAACAGTGCTGAATGTAAAGGCTGTGGTATCTGTCAGGGGACATGCCCGGTACGCGGCGTCGATATTGCAGGATTCACCATGCATCAGTTCAGTAGCCAGATAGCAGCCGCACTTAATGATGACCCATCTATTAAAGGGGAAGATAAAAATGAATAATGAACCGAAGATAATAGCCTTCTGCTGCAACTGGTGCTCCTATGCCGCAGCCGATCTGGCCGGTTCTTCCAGGTTGAAGTATCCCCATAATGTGCGCATCATCCGGGTCATGTGCTCAGGAATGGTTCATCCCGAGCATGTTGTCGAATCTCTCTCCAAGGGAGCCGACGGTGTTATGATACTGGGTTGCCATTTGGGCGAATGCCATTATATAAACGGCAATAGAACAGCTTTGGCACGTTCCGAGATGATACTGGAACTCCTGGAGGATTTTGGTTTTGAGGAAGAGCGTTTTTCTATATCCTGGCTTTCAGCGACGGAACCGGAGAAATTTGTTGATGCTGTCAACGAAATGATGGAGCGCATCCAAGAGCTTGCTGGAAGTGGGATATCCGCCAATTCAAGTCATGGAGGCCAATGAGCGCTATGGCCTTACGTGTTGCCTTTGAATGGTTGGGGGCGTGTTCCGGTTGTGAAATTTCCTTTCTCAATATGGGCGAACGCCTCCTTGATCTGCTCACCGGCACGTTTGAGATTGTCCATGCTCCGCTGCTCATGGATAATAAATATTGTGATGCGGAGGGGCATAAGACTCCCCTTCCCCATGCCGATGTGGGCTTTGTTTCGGGATCTCTCAATAATGTGGAGCATCTTGAAATCCTGCGGGAAATGCGGAGCAAATGCAAGGTACTTGTGGCACTGGGAAGTTGCGCCACCCATGGTGGCATCCCGGCGCTGATGAACGGCGGCGATATGCACCAGGGGTGGCGTGAAATCTTTCAGACATCCTCCACTGATCCCGGCAGCGAGGTGCCGAATAGGGAGGTTCCCGCACCACTTGACCGTGTCTATGCCTGTGATGAGAAAGCGGCGATAGACCTGTTACTGCCTGGCTGTCCTCCTAACCCACAGCTGATAGAGGAGGTCGTCGATTCGATTGTGGAGGAGCGAAATCCCGTGTTGCCCGAGAAAAGCGTTTGTGATACCTGCCCGGTGCAGAGAAAGGGCAAGGGTGAGGTGAAAGTGATTAAGCGTGCACTTGTCGATGCTGATTTTCATAGCGATGAGCCCATCGAGCGCATGCGCTGCCTGCTTGAGCAGGGATTTCTGTGTCTTGGGCCGGTGACCCTGGCGGGGTGTGCCAAAAATGAAGTTCCCCGCTGTATTCATGCCCGGGTGCCGTGCCGTGGCTGTTATGGTCCGGTGCGCCGGGGTGGGAATCAGCTGCTTGATATGATGAATGCCATGGCAAGCAACGGGATGGACTATAAATCGGTTGTCGATAGACGCTCCATCCTCCGGTTTTCCGGGGCCCATGGTCGTCTGCGGCCGTCCAGGAAAAGGTGAAAAGATGAGCAAGGTAATTCAAATTTCACCTGTGACCCGTATCGAGGGACATGCAAAAATAGCAATCCATCTGGATGATAGCGGTAATGTTGTCGATGCCTTCCTCCATGTTCAGTCTTTACGAGGGTTTGAGAAGTTTGTCGAAGGCCGGGCTGCTGAGGAGATCCCCCGCATTGTCAACCGCATCTGCGGTATCTGTCCGTGGATGCACCATTTGGCAGCGACCAAGGCGGTGGACGCCGCCTATGGCGTCACGCCGGCCCACACCGGACACAGACTGCGAGAGTTCTGTCAGGTGCTTGCCCATATAAACGATAAAATTCTCCATTTCTTTTTCCTGGCGGCACCCGATTTTATATTTGGAGCTGATTCCGATTACTACGTGCGTAATGTCATGGGGATCGTCAAGGCAAGGCCGGAGCTGGCCGAA
>Ga0136557_1000366_pt1 | contig 35507 bp, 27 predicted proteins | sample AntRauTorckE6832_FD_104796 | JGI IMG/M metagenome (GOLD analysis project Ga0136557, IMG submission 104796) | Saline lake microbial communities from Rauer Islands, Antarctica - Metagenome Torckler E6 #832 | ecosystem: Environmental > Aquatic > Non-marine Saline and Alkaline > Saline | place...
CTTGCAAGACTTAATTTTTCTCGTTAAAAATAATGACAGCCAACAACGTTGGTTAAGGACTATTTATATGAACGGAGTTTCTAGTGGCGTGCTGATATCACTTGGCGCCTATTTCTTAGTGATGATCGGGATTGGGGTTTATGCTTATTTTAAGCAAGCCAATGATACCGAAGGCTATATGCTTGGTGGTCGTAGTCTCGGTCCTGCGGTAACCGCTTTATCCGCTGGCGCCTCAGACATGTCCGGTTGGCTATTACTTGGTTTACCGGGTTATATGTATGCCGATGGCGTCGTGAGTGTCTGGATTGCCCTCGGTTTGACATTGGGTGCATTTTTAAACTATATCATCGTGGCACCGCGCTTACGTGTTTACACTGAGATTGCAGATAATGCCATCACATTACCTGACTACTTTGCAAATCGATTCGAAGATAAGTCGCATATGCTGCGTGTTATCTCAGCAGTTGTAATTATTTTATTCTTTACTGTTTATACAGCAGCTAGCTTAGTTGGTGGTGGTAAACTGTTTGAAAGCTCACTCAACTTATCTTATACCACAGGTTTGTGGGTGACTGCTGGTGTGGTTGTCGCCTATACTCTATTTGGCGGCTTTTTAGCAGTGTCAATGACTGACTTTGTACAGGGCATTATCATGCTATTTGCGATGGTTATCGTACCTGTTGTAGCCTTTACTGATCTTGGCGGCATTTCAGCCACAACTGAGGCGGTCAGGAACATTGATCCAAGCTTACTTAATGTCACCAGCGGTATGACGATCCTTGGTATTGTTTCGTTAATGGCTTGGGGTTTGGGGTACTTTGGGCAGCCGCATATTATTGTACGCTTTATGGCTATTCGCTCAGTCAAAGATATACCAACGGCACGTAACATTGGTATGAGCTGGATGATTGTAAGTCTAATTGGTGCATTGATGACTGGTTTTGCAGGTCGTGCCTATGTACAAAAAACAGCAATGACTTTAGATGATCCTGAAACTATCTTCTTAGTATTCACCCAGTTCTTATTCACGCCATTAGTTTCAGGCTTCTTGTTAGCCGCTATTTTAGCCGCGATCATGAGTACAATCTCATCACAGCTATTGGTCGTATCAAGCTCACTAACCAAAGATGTGTATAAGCTGTTTTTTGATAGAGATGCACCAGAAGCCCGCCAAGTAATGGTCGGTCGTCTTTCAGTTATCGTGGTCGCCGTCGTTGCTATTTTGCTGGCTTCTAATCCTGAAAGCTCTGTATTAAGTTTGGTCTCTAACGCTTGGGCAGGATTTGGTGCGGCATTTGGACCGTTGGTTATTTTCAGTCTTATCTGGCGCGGTATGAACCGAAACGGTGCGGTTGCTGGTATGGTCGTTGGTGCATTAACTGTCATCTTATGGATCTATGGTCCTTTCCAGATGAACGGTATGGCACTAAATAGCTGGTTATACGCTATCGTTCCAGGCTTTATCTTAAGTACTATTGCCATCTTTGCTGTAAGTATTATGACAGGTGGTCCAAAAGCCTCAGTCTCAGCGAAGTTTAAAGAAATGGAAATGAACTTAGATCAATAAGCACTTTTTAATTACTACTGTTAAATGAGAAAACCTCGCTACTGTTATAGTAACGAGGTTTTTTATTGTCTGATTAAATATCACTGGGTTATTTCAATGCTAACTGCCTTTATATCATAAATTAGCGTGATAAAAAGGCAGTTAGCAACCCTCTACGTCTATTATTCTGACAGTTACTACTTATTTATTTTTAAATAGATGCAGTATCACTAGGCTACTTCTTGCAAATCTCTATACTACCTAATAATAGCAAGTAGTAAATCTTTATATAAATAGCATTCAAATATCAATATTAACGTACCGTTTCTATCTATTTCTATAGCTATAGAAATAGCTATTAGGTTTTTCCTCGATTCATATATATAAGAAAGCGACCCTTAATGGATCGCTTTCTTATGTCTAACCTATTTGTCTATAATAATGTTTTATTTAGCTTGATAGGATATTTTTACGCCAGCCACATAGCCATCGTTGTCTTGGAAATCACTAACGATCTGACCTGTTGGGATTTGACCTTTAGCATCACCGAACCATAAGTATTTACCACCGGCTGATACTGCCCAGTTTTCAGTAAAATTATATTTAGCACCTAAACCAACACTGTAGTAGCCATCAACAGGACCTAGTGACGTTGTTGGATCACCAGCACCGCTATCCCAACCAACTGTACCACTAACCGCTAAAGCTGGCGCGATACGCTTAGCAAGACCAAGCTCTACCTGCCATTGATCGTCATCATATTCAACCAAGTCCAGACCAGGACGTGTGCCACCGACCGTACTCACTTCAGTATAGAGTGGTGGTGTAAGTGTAAAGTCACTCCACGGTACCCAACGTACTTTTGCCGTGGCTAGCATTGTAGGACTGACACCTGTCTGAAAATCAAAATTGACGGATTTAGGCGTGTTAATCTCAATTTTACCATTCCGACTGACCGGAGAGCCTACGATAAATGCATTAGGATAGCTTTCAGATATATCTGCTTTGTGCTCAATTTCAGAGCGATATGTCAAGGCAGCTTTTAAAGCGATTTCTGGCTTACTATAAGCAACACCAGCAATATAACCATAATCCTGATCTGGGTTAACATTTGAGGTGTAGCCATTAGCAAGACTGTACGCTGTACCGCGTAACTTTACATCAGCTTGTACACGTTGCGCTACTGGACCGCCATATACTTGGAAATTTTTATTGGCCCCTAATTTAGCCCCAAGGATAGCAGTAATACTATTACTACGAACTTCTACATTAGTGCCTTCACCCGCTCTAGGGCTAGTAGGATCAAGAACGCTACCAGTGCCAGTACCTGCTGGTCTATTGTCTACAAAATCATTACTACCACTATATTTAGCTGCTGCACCGAATGGCTCATCATATAAAACACCGACACTCAAAGTATCATTGATGTCTGCTTTCACACCATAACGAAAGAAATCATAAGATTCAGAAATATCACCTGTGTTGTTACCACGGGCATATTCCCTATTAGGTGCACCAGGTGGAGGAGTATTCGCATTATCATAGCCACTAACGTCTGCGTCGATGTAGGTATAGACGGCCTCAGCATAGGTGCCATCTTGTAGGAATGCAGTAATATCTTGACCTGAACGATCAAGACCTGCAGCGTTAGACATACTGGCTATAGAAAGAGTAGCTATCGCTACAGCAAGAGTTTTTAAATGAAAAGTAGCGCGCATTGGGTATCTCCAAACATCCTAGTTGTTAAATCATCTTCATAACTCATATTCGGCATTGTTGCTTAAAATATAAACTTATGTAAACGACGTCCTGAATGAATAGTAATCACTTTTTGACACTAAAACAACACTTAAAACACTTTATTTCTTAATAATGACTGTTCAGTACATTTATCTAGACCTAAAGCAAACGAACAAAAATACAAAACAAATATTCATAAAGTAATTCATAAATTATAATTTTAGCAAACTTAAATCTAATAGTTAGTAATTCTAGATTTTTAATTTAATACATAAAAAAACGACCCCTTAAGGATCGCTTTTAAAATTGTTAAAACAGTATTATTTAAAGTAAAGGCATAAGCGCTTAGTTAAAGTTTTGCTTGGCTTGATAAGATAATTTTACACCAAGAGCAAAGCCATCATTATCTTCAAAGTTACTGACAACAGTTTTACTAGGTATCTGACCTTGGGCATCACCAAACCACAGGTATTTACCACCAGCAGAAATAGCCCAGTTGTCGGTCAAATTATACTTTGCACCAAGACCAGCGCTATAGTAACCTTCAATAGGACCTAGAGAGGATACTGGATTACCGGCACCACTATCCCAACCAATATTACCAGTTACTGCTAGTGCTGGGGTTAAACGCTTGGCTAAGCCCAACTCTACTAACCATTGATCTTTATCATAACTGACTAACGACAAGCCATCTGGACGATATGCTGGATTGGCTGTACTAACTTCATTATATAATGAAGGAACAATAGCAAAGTCACTCCATGGTACCCAGCGCACTTTTGCTGTGGCTAGCATCGTAGGATTAATACCCGTTTGGAAATCGAAATTTACTGATTTAGGTGTGGTAATTTCGATATCACCATCTCTAGTTGACGGGAATACAAAAGGACCTCCAGCAACTGGAGGTATAGAACCACCAACACGAGGGGCTAAAGGATATGATTCAAAAGCATTCGCATTATGTTCAATTTCTGAGCGATATGTTAGGGCAGCTTGTAGAGCAATTTCAGGCTTACTATAAGCAACACCTGCTATCCAACCATAATCTTGATCAGCATTGATATTTGTAGTATAGCCATTTGCAACCTCATAGGCAGTACCACGCAATTTTACATTCGCTTTTACACGTTGAGCTACTGGACCACCATATATTTGGAAGTTTTTATTTTCACCAAGTTTTGCACCAAGAATACCAGTGATATTTTCAGTACGTACTTCTACGTTGGTACCTTCACCATTTCTAGGTGAAAGAGGATTCTGATCTACAAAATTATTGTCACCACTATAATCAGCAGCAGCACCAAAAGGCTCGTCATATAAAACACCAACGCTAAACGTGTCGTTGATGTCCGCTTTTACACCGTAACGGAAAAAGTCATAAGACTCAGCGATATCACCGATCGCTTTTGGTTCAGGCTTTGATTCATCATAACCACTAACATCAGCATCTAGATAAGTATAAACCGCTTCAGCATATACGCCATCTTGTAAGAATGCCGTGATATCTTGACCTGAACGATCAAGACCTGCCGCGCTCGCGACACTAGCAATAGAAAGAGTAGCGATAGCTACCGTGAGGGTTTTAAGATTAAAATTTGCGCCCATTGTGTATCTCCAAACATCCACGTTGTTTACCGCTATCCCGAACTTTGTTAGGTAGGCGGTACTTAAGGTGAAGGATACTAATGTTTTTAATACACTAAAACAACATTATTTCTCTAATATGACTGGATAGTCACTGCGAGGTAGTTTTATTCGAAAATACACATATAAATTCATTCAAAATAATTCAGTTTAGTCGCTGTTTATGTATGGCATATTATGGTCAATAATGGGGTGGTCTGTCTGCCATGACGTCAAAAGGTGCTATGCCTCCTTCTTCATCTTGGCTTTCAACTTGTTTATAAATAAATTGTAATTGTCGTTGTAGCGTTTGGATATGTTTGTCTTGACGAGTAATGACGTCGTCAAGGCGTTCTACGGTCAGCTCAAGATGAGACATATTCATCTGCAGTTCAACTAACTGTAATTGTAAATCAGCTTGTGTGGCTAAGCTGTCGATTTGAGGCTTGGATACACTGTTATTTTTTGGATTTGCTTCATTCATATTTTTCTCAATACTAGATGCTATGGCTAACGATGGCTAACGCCTTGATAAGATGTTCTACATTGCTTGACAAATTAATCGTCATAAAATCGTGCTGATAAATCTATTTACGCACGCTACAGTTACGTGGCAGCATGTTATACTGCTCGCAATTTCGCAACAACCCCTACCTCACTATTATATAAGCTTAAGATACTCTATGGCACTGATACATTTAAAAGATATTCACTTAGCCTTTGGCGTCGCTCCTGTCCTTGATGGTATTGACTTTGCTATCGATTCAGGCGAGCGCGTGTGCTTAATTGGTCGCAATGGCGAAGGCAAATCCACTTTATTTAAACTGATTAATGGCACATTATTGCCTGATAGCGGCGAAGTTATTATTAATAATAGTGTACGCGTCGCTATGCTCGAGCAGGATGTACCTGAAACCAGCGGTAGAATTTTAGATATCGTTATGGGTGGCAGCAAACGCACTGCTGAGCTGCTGATTAACTATAATGCGCAAACTGATTTATGTGCCAATGGTGACATGGATGCTTGCGAGCGTATGGCAGATTTGCAGCATGATATCGATGCGGTACATGGTTGGGATTTAGAGCGCGAAGCAACACGTCTTATCACGACAATGGGTCTCGATCCAGACGATGACTTATCGTCACTATCTGGTGGTCGTAAGCGCCGTGTTTTATTAGCACGCTCGTTAGTGACTAAGCCTGACGTACTGCTTCTCGATGAACCGACCAACCATTTGGACGTTGATAGCATTGAGTGGCTTGAGCGCTTTTTATTAGATTGGCAAGGTTTGACACTGCTATTCGTCACCCATGATAGAGCATTCGTGAATAAATTATCGACTCGTATCATTGAGCTTGACCGTGGTCAATTGACCAGCTATGACGTCACTCAAGGTGAAGGTGGCTATGCACGCTACCAAGAGCTAAAAGAGCTACAGTTACTAGCTGAAGAGAAGAATAATGCCAACTTTGATAAGAAATTGGCACAAGAAGAAGTTTGGATTCGCCAAGGTATCAAAGCACGCCGTACCCGTAACGAAGGTCGTGTGCGTGAGCTAAAAGCGTTGCGCGAAGAGCGTAGCGACCGCCGTGAGCAAGTCGGTAATGTCAATATTACCATGGGTCAAGGCGAGAAAAGCGGCAAGCTGGTCTGCAAAGTCAAAAATCTACACCTACAATATGATGACCATGTATTGGTCGATAACTTTAGCACTACCATCATGCGCGGTGACAAAATCGGTATCGTCGGTCCGAATGGCGCAGGTAAAACCACGCTTATTAAAGCCCTACTCGATATGTCAGACGATGATGTGATCAAAACAGGCAGCGTTGAATTAGGTACTAACTTAAAAATTGCTTTCTTTGACCAGCTGCGTGATCAGTTAGATTTGGAAGCCAGTGTGGCGCAAAACGTCTCAGAAGGTTCTGACTTCGTCGAAGTCGGCGGTCGTAAGACGCACATTATGAGCTATCTACAAGATTTCTTATTTGCGCCAGAGCGTGCCCGTACGCCCGTTAAAGCATTATCAGGTGGTGAGCGTAACCGCGTGCTACTTGCTAAGCAATTATTAAAACCTGCAAATATCCTCGTACTCGATGAGCCAACCAACGACTTGGATATGGCGACACTTGAGCTACTAGAAGAATCAGTCGCCAGCTTTGGTGGTACGATTTTGCTCATTAGCCATGATCGCTCATTTATGGACAATGTCGTCACTTCCACTTGGGTATTTGATACTGATGAAGATGGCAAAGGGACGGTCAGCGAGTATGTCGGCGGCTATCAAGAGTATTTGGTACAAAAGAATCGCGAAGAAGCTTCTAAAGCAGCTAAATCTTCTAATAGTAATACTACTGCCAACAGCAAATCTGTTAATAAATCAGCAGCAGTAGCGAAACCTAATACTGCTGCTAAAAAGCTTAACTTTAATGACCAGCGTGAGCTTGATGCGTTACCAAAAGAGATCGCTGCTTTAGAAGCGGAACAAATGCAACTAGAAGAAAAGCTAGCCGACGGTACTTGGTTTAATCAAGATTTTGATGCGGCAACAGCTGCTAGTGAGCGACTGCTTGCTATTGAAGATGAGATGATGATTAAACTTGAACGCTGGAATACGCTTGAGAGCTAATCTAAGTCTTTGTGCATGTAACTATCATCACTTTATAATATAAAGTGGTGATAATAGCGTCACAGCGACTTACAAAGTAGTGATGTGCTGAAAGTTAGTGAACATTGTCGTAATTTCAAGTATCATTCGCTATTGCCGAATACCCTTATCATTTATAAGGTCATTATCCATAACGTTTTTGTTGAGATAAAGCCGGTGTTAAACAATGATAATCAAGATGTTATGTCTTGATTATCTTGTTTAACGTTTTAGCGTGCCCTATCGAGGTTGCTTTATTTTTAACACAATAATTTATTTTATGACCAAAATAGCTTAGAATAGCAACAATTAGCAAAATTAGGCACAGCTAACGTGGCTTGATAATTGTTTCTATTCTAAGTCACAAACCCAGTGTGGGATAATCCCATTTCATTCACCTGGAGGAAGTATTAATGAGCCATGCCGAAGGCGTTAACGTACAACGCCGTAGAGTTCTGATTGCCTCGACTGCCGTAATTGGTGCAGCTGGGGTAGCTGCTGTGGCAACACCTTTTGTTCGCTCTTGGACCCCAAGTGCTAAAGCTGAAGCTGCTGGTGCAGCAGTGACCCAAGATATTGGTTCTATCGAAGCAGGACAAATGATTGTCGTCAAATATCGTGGCAAACCCATCTTTGTGGTTAAGCGTACTGAAGAGATGCTGACGTTGCTTGAGTCAGTAAAGCCATTATTGTCTGACCCTGATTCTAGTGCCTCTTTGCAACCTGAGTACTGTAAAAATCCTGAACGCTCTATCTCGCCAGAAGTATTGGTGGTAGAAGGCGTCTGTACACATTTAGGTTGTGCACCAAACTACCGTCCCGATGTTGGCGCAGCCGATTTAGGTGGTAATGACTGGTATGGTGGATTTTTCTGCCCCTGTCATGGCTCTAAATACGATTTAGCGGGTCGCGTTTATAGTGGCGTACCTGCACCGCTTAACTTACCTATCCCAGAGTACAACATGGATGGTACCATCTTGACGATTGGGGAGGCTTAATATGAGCATGGGTAAAAAGTTAATGCATTGGGTGGACGCGCGTTTTCCTGCGACTGAAACCTACGAATATCATATGTCAAAGTACTATGCACCAAAGAACTTTAACTTTTGGTACTTCTTTGGCGTGTTATCAATGGTGGTACTGGTCAATCAGTTAGTAACTGGTATTTGGCTGACGATGATGTATAACCCAAGTGCCGAAGGGGCATTTGCGTCTGTTGAATATATCATGCGTGATGTCAAAGGTGGCTGGCTCATCCGTTATATGCACTCGACCGGCGCGTCAGCGTTCTTCGTAGTGGTATATCTGCATATGTTCAGAGCCTTGCTATATGGTTCATACCAAAAACCGCGTGAGCTGATTTGGCTTATCGGTATGGGTATTTACTTAGCATTGATGGCAGAAGGTTTCTTCGGTTACCTACTCCCTTGGGGCAACATGTCATTCTGGGGTGCTCAGGTTATCTTGAACTTACCTGCAGCCTTACCTGTCATTGGTGACGGTCTTGCTGAGTGGGTTCGTGGTGATTATATCATCTCAGGTATCACCCTAAACCGCTTCTTTGCCTTGCATGTGGTTGCGATTCCGCTCGTGCTTGTGGGCTTAGTCTTTATGCATTTAGTGGCTCTGCATCATGTGGGTTCTAATAACCCTGATGGTATTGACATTAAGAAGCTAAAAGACAAAAACGGCGTGCCATTAGATGGTATCGAATTCCATCCGTACTACACTGTGCATGACATGGTTGGTATTGTTGTCTTCTTTATCTTATTCTTTGCTGTGGTGTTCTTCTTCCCAGAAGGCGGCGGCTTCTTCCTTGAGCCACCAAACTTTGAAACTGCAAACTCACTAAAAACACCAGCGCATATTGCACCGGTATGGTACTACACGCCTTTCTATGCCATCTTACGTGCCGTTCCTGATAAGCTTGGTGGTGTGATTGCGATGGGTGCTGCTATTGCTGTATTGTTCTTAATACCTTGGCTTGATAGATCGCCAGTACGCTCGATACGTTATAAAGGCATTTTATCTAAAATCGCTTTAACCGTGTTTGCTATTAGTTTCTTAGTATTGGGTTATTTAGGTGCGACACCTACCACCCCAACAGCAACTATAATGGCTCGTATCTTTACCATATTGTATTTCTTGTTCTTCTTATTGATGCCGTTTTACACTGCCATTGAGAAGTGTAAACAGCCACCAGAACGCGTTACCGGAGGTCACTAATGAGCACGCTAATTAAATCCCTAGCAGGTTTGGGCTTAGGCGCGGCATTAACTTTGACTGCTGGTAGCGCTCTAGCAGCAGGTAGTGGCTGCGGTACGTTTACCAATGCTGAGGGCATTGTAGAGCATTTGGCTTGTAGTACAGCGCCTATTGATTTTACCAATAAGGGCTCACTACAAAACGGTGCTAAGACGTTTATGAACTACTGTGCTGGGTGTCACTCAGCCAAGTACGTTCGTCACTCACGCATCGCTAAAGACTTAGAGATACCACCTGAGTTGGTCGAAAAGTATTTGATGGTGACGACCGATCAGATCGGTGATCATATCGATGCTGAGATTGACCCTGAAGTACAAGCCTCATGGTTTGGCGCGGCTCCTCCAGATTTGTCACTTGAAACAAGACTGCGCGGCGATGATTGGGTTTACACTTACCTATTGTCTTTTTACGAAGATCCAAGCCGTCCTTGGGGTGCTAATAACTTAGTCCTCGCAAATGCGGCAATGCCTCACGTTTTGCATAACATGCAAGAAGAGCTGAGTCAGGAAGAGTTCGAATCTGAAGTAGGTGACTTGGTTAACTTTATGGCATGGATGGCAGAACCTGTTCGTCACGACCGTAAAGTGATTGGTTTCTTTGTGATTTTATTCTTACTTGTCTTACTGATTCCAGTTTACTTGCTCAATAAAGAATTCTGGAAAGATATCAAATAAGCGATATTGATAATCGAGCAAGATATTGGTATAAAAAAAGCACTACTTCGGTAGTGCTTTTTTATGCTTTAAACATTTATAAATCAGCCGCAAAAGCAAGCTAAGCGCCAAATTTTTAAGCGACAGTGTTTACGTACGCTACCTTGATAAACACAGCAACATTGTTTACGATGGCAGGCTTTACTATTAACATTAGGCTTTCATGATTGATGCGAATGACATTCCAAGTAGTCAGCTAATTTTATACGCTGATGACGGCTACGACAGTCATGTGGTGCGCCTATTGCTTGAAGAAAAGAAGCTCGCTTATTATTTATCACGTTTGCATTCTGAGCGTCCTGAGGATTTAACCGAGCTGAACCCTTATCATACTTTACCTGTCCTACAGCAGCGTGAGATTGCGCTTTATGAGATAAACGTCATCTTTGAGTACCTTGAAGAGCGTTATCATGCCAATAAGCTCTTGCCTGAGACGCCACAAGAGCGGGCACAATTTCGCCAGTTAGCATGGCGTATTCAGCGCGATTGGCTCTCACTCGGTAAGCGATTGCTTATGCATCCAGACAGCTTTAATAAAGCTCAAGCGGTTATGGCTAGAAAACAGCTGAGTGATTCGCTCATCACTATATCACCATTATTTGCGCACAAGTCTTACTTTATGGCAGATGAGTTTGGCTGGTGTGATGTGCTGCTAGCACCTTTATTATGGCGATTGGAAGAGATGGACATTGAGCTACCACGCGCTATCAGTCGCCCTCTGTTTGACTATCAAAAACGGGTCTTTGAGCGAGATAGCTTTCAAAAAAGCGTGCTTTAATTAGACAACAGTCAAATGCTGCCTTAGAATAACAAATAATGAAGCGCAAATGAATTTCTGTAAATAATCTTTTGCCGCTGATACCTTTTAACCCTTACTTAATACCGTCAATATAGGAAGCCAAAGATGAGCGAAGAAACCACATCTATTACTCCAACACGTCCTTATATGATACGTGCCTTGTACCAATGGATAGAAGACAATGCGCTTACGCCGTATCTGATGGTCGATGCAACCGCCGATAATGTTCAAATTCCAAAAGAGCATGTGCAAGATGGTCGTATCGTGCTCAATATTGCCAGCCGTGCCACTGGTAATATGAGTATGGAGAATGACTACATTCATTTTAGTGCGCGATTTGGTGGTGTATCACAAGAGATCTGGGTACCGCTTACAGCAGTGCTGGGTATTTATGCAAAAGAGAACTCTCAAGGGATGTTTTTTGATCCCAATGAATATGACAATTATGTGCCTGAAGACGACGCTGTTGCGAGTAGCAGCTCTAAAACAAACGTAACAGCTCCTAAGCCCAAACGTGATAATAAAGCTGGTTTAAAAGTATTAAAATAACAAAATATATCGCATAAAAAAGCTGAGCATATTAAATATGTTCAGCTTTTTTTATTGTCAGCCCAAAAGTGGTGATAACCTTAAATGATTAGGTTCTTGGTAAGGTAACACCGCGCTGTCCTTGGTATTTACCACCACGATCTTTATAACTCGTCTCACAGACATCATCAGCATCACTTTGGAAAAATAGCATTTGCGCAACGCCTTCGCCGGCATAAATACGCGCAGGAAGATTGGTGGTATTACTAAACTCTAAAGTCACATGCCCTTCCCACTCAGGCTCAAGTGGTGTGACATTGACAATGATACCGCAGCGGGCATAGGTTGATTTACCAAGGCAAATAGTCAATACATCGCGTGGAATACGGAAATATTCCATCGTACGAGCCAATGCAAAAGAATTAGGCGGAATAATACACTCGTCACCGATGACATCAATAAAGCTTTTTTCGTCAAAGTTTTTAGGGTCTACAATTACTGAATGTACGTTGGTGAAAACTTTAAATTCAGGCGCGCAGCGTACATCATAGCCATAGCTTGAAGTGCCATAACTGACCAAACGCTCACCGGCGTCATTAAAACGTACTTGACCGGCTTCAAACGGCTCAATCATGCCATGTTCTTCGGCCATTTTACGAATCCAGCGGTCAGACTTGATAGACATTGTTATTCCTTAGCAGATATAAAATAAAACTTATAATATGAATGGTATTTTGATAGCGACGATTATACGGAATTGATCGCTCAATTTATAGGCTTGGCTACGTTTAAAATAAATCTCTAGTCAAAATGATAATCGTCTACCATTTTGCATAATGATCTTCTGCCAGTCCCATCACATTATCAAGCTTAATCACCTCTTGTTTGATTCGAATCTCACCATTATAAAAACCAAGCCATTGCTCAAAAATACTGGCAACGATACCAAAGTTATCGGTCTTCTTATAAACCGTCACAGGGGTAAAAGTTAAATCAATATCAACATTGCTCCAGCCAAGGTTTTGATGATAGATGTGCCAAGGCTGCGGTGTGGCATCTAACCTATTAGCAACATTGTCTTGCTGATTGGGTGGCAAATTTAGTGCATCATGAATAAACATAACAGGTGGTAAATAAAATATCTGCCCATCTAGCCAGCACGCATTTTCACTAGCGCCCGTTTCATTAACACCCATCGATAAGTTCAATGTGAAATGACGACCATCTGGCAAATAGCTATTGATACAGGTCCAAAACCAATTGGTCTCATGACGCATATATCCAAGTGTCCAATCTAAATTGGCAATAGTGTCATCATTGAATGATATTTTCTGAACTTGTTGTCCATTATTAAACGTTGAATTGGCCTTAATAGCTAAGTGACCTACGATTTTGGTAAGCGGCTCTTTTTGCGTAAAAGTCCAGCCACGCCTGCCAGTCGGTGTGCAGACCGCCAATGGCTGCGACTGCCGCTGTAACGTTGCTTCAATAGCCAGATACTGACTATCTAACACAACGTTGACTTGTGGCGGGGTAAAATCTAACGTCAATGTCAGATTGTTATGTCTAAATGCCATCTGCCCTTGATAGCAACTACCCTCTAAACGCGTATCAAGCGTCAAAGGCTGCAAGGCTTCACACACCTCTATCTCGTTTGTTTCATCATTATAAAGATAAACAAAAGCACTGGTCGCAAGCTTAATAGTCGCCAGTGCCAAGCAGACTCGATAAGGTGGTTGAATGATTTGAATAAAGCAGAATTGGTTGGCTTTTAAATCTTTACGCCAATTGGGCAGAGGTTTTTGTGAGATAAGGTGACTGTGATAATCTAAATAATTGATGTTTTTAACTTGGGCAAAAATACCAGAATGAGGCTGACCGTTTTGGATTAGTTGGTCGAGCACCGCTGGTTTCAATTTATTAGAGATATCAGCAAAAGGTTGATGATGATTGTTTTGAGTCATAATGGCGGCATCCTAGCCAAATTTATACCAAGAGTTAAGCAGTTTGTTATGTAATGGCTATTGCTAACTAATAATTTATTATAATAGCAAACAATAGCCCATTAAAAATAAAACGCTGTGATTCCTAGTAGGAAACTATAACCATTAAAAAATACGCTTATCATTAACCGGTTTGGCAAACTTATTAATATTGGTTTCAATATTTTTGGCAATACTCAGATAGTAAGACGCAAACTCATCATCGACTAATACGCTTGGCTCACCTTTATCTACCTGTGCACGGATAGCGCTTGCCAGTGGAAGCTGTCCTAATAGCGGCACTTGATATTGCTCAGCGATTTTTTCGCCGCCGCCCGTACCAAAGATAGCTTCAGCATGATTGCAGTTACTACAAGTGTGTAGCGCCATATTTTCAACCACGCCAAGTACAGGAATATTGGTTTTATTAAACATCTCAATGCCTTTTTGCGCATCAAGTAAGGCAATATGCTGCGGCGTCGTCACAATGACAGCGCCCGTCACCGGAATACGTTGAGCAAGGGTGAGCTGAATATCACCAGTGCCTGGTGGCATATCAATGACCAAATAATCTAACTGTGGCCAATTGGTTTGATTATATAGCTGCATCAACGCGCCGGTCGCTTTTGGACCGCGCCATGCGATAGGCGTATTATCACCATCAAGCAAGCTGCCAATCGATAACATCGCTAGTCCATGCGCATTGATTGGCACAAACTGCTCATTTTCAAGCTCAGGTCTGACACTATTCACACCTAGCATCGCTGGCATACTAGGACCATAGATATCAGCATCTAATACACCAACGCGGTTGCCGAGCTTTTGTAATGCCAAGGCGATATTGACAGTAGTGGTTGATTTTCCCACGCCGCCCTTACCAGAGGCAACGACAATGATATGACGAATACGCGGATGAGCGGACAACGACGCTTGGGTAGGAGCTTGCTTAGTGATAGATGGTTCAGCATTTACCGTACTATCATCGCTCTTGGCAACAGGTTTACTATGACTATCCATCGCATTGGTGGTTTTTGGCATTGCTTTTGGCAAACTTGAGCCTTCACCTTTCATCGGCGCTGGTATCCGAACATTCATATGAATGCTTTGAATACCATGCGGCTGTAATAACTGACCAAGCGCTTGCTGAATGACCTCAGGATCGCTTTCATGTGGCAGACGCAACTCTAATGTCAGCTCACCACCATTACGCTCAAGCCCAGTGACCATCGTAGCAATACTGCTATCCCCAACATGATAACCCAGCAATACTTTATCAACAGCGCTATCAAGCGCAGCTTTCTGCTCTGGAGTTTCCTTTTGTGCGGTGGGTTTTTTCTTCATAAAATTAAACATAGCGACCGTGACTGCCTATACAAGTGGGTTGGTATGCTAAAAAGTATTATTAATACTATAAGGAGAATAATTAACGATAGAAGCCATAAGCTTTTTAGCCAAACCTTTTATCGTGTCAGTGTAGCTCAATTGCAAGCATAAAAAAACCATGATGCCAGTAAGACAGCATTTTGCGTACAGCTTTGAGCCTACGGTATCATCGATATCAAATAACATAGATGAATTACTTTATGACACGAGACAAGGATGAGTTTGTTTAATACAAAAGGCAAGCTCGTAGCTTATCATCACCATAGACATCATACTCATTACCAATACCAATACCAATACCAATACCAATACCAATACCAATACCAGCGACCCTATGGAATCACCGCGAATACAGCACGAGGAATACCGAAGCAAGCGTCCCCTGAATATCGGTATCTAGATACGCAAATATCGTCGAGCGATTGGGCAAATGTTGTAATAATTACCAAGCAATTTTGGGCTTAATTAGCGCTGTGATATCGGCATTATCAATAGGACGTAACGCCTGCATCGCATCAATCGCGCGCTTAAAATCCTGTCTTTCAATAGTATCGCTTAACTTTATTGATATGCCTTTATTATTCATCACTTTATCCCTCCGCCCAAGATAGCCCAACGAGTGCTCATAAAAAAGAGCCAACATCATTGGCTCTGGTCAATATAAAGATAAACCCTAGTCGATTGGTCTTTTTTAGCAAGCTCATAGCAATTAAGATGACTGACCAAACAAGTTCTTAATTCGTACTATTAATTCATAAACCAGCCGTGGCTTGCGACAATCGATTGTCCGGTAAAGACATTGCTTGGAAATGCAGCCAAAAATAAAGCCAGTTGAGCAATATCATCAACCGTGGTAAATTCTTTATCAACCGTATTAACGAGCATGATATCGTTCACTACTGACTCTTCGCTGATGCCTTTTTCAGCCGCTTGCTGAGGGATTTGTTTTTCGACTAAAGGCGTTTTGACAAACCCTGGGCATATCACATGCGAGCGTACGTTATGGGCGGCACCCTCTTTTGCCAATACGCGACATAGACCTAGCAAACCGTGTTTAGCGGTGACATAAGGCGCTTTAAACAGTGATGCTTCATGCGAATGTACAGAGCCCATATAAATCACTGTGCCACCTTTGTCATCTTTATACATATGCTGTATAGCAGCTTTGGTGGTCAAAAACGCCCCATCTAGATGAATAGCGAGCATTTTTTTCCAATCCTCAAATGCCATTTTATGGATAGGGTCAATGATTTGGATACCGGCGTTAGATACCAGAATATTAATACCGCCAAAGGTATCGACCAGTTTCTGAACACCGCCATTAACAGCAGTTTCAGACGTTACATCCATCGCAATTGCAACGGCACGCCCGCCTGCGGCTTCAATAGCATCGACGGTTTGCTGAGCAGCTTCAATATTAATATCAGCAATACCGACCGCAGCGCCCGCCTTGGCATAAGTTTCGGCAATATCACGTCCAATACCGCTGGCAGCGCCTGTGACTAATGCTACTTTGCCCGTCAAATCTTGTTGTAATTGGGTCGCCATATATTGTCCTTAATAATAGGTGATGGTGTGTAGTAATGAGTGAAGCCTATAAATAAGCCACTAAAATATAGTGGCTATTAAACAATTTACTAATCAGTATTTGAACTATTGAGTGGTTTATCAAAGCTATTGAGCAATGCTCACTGGTGTTTTTTCTTGTAGCTCATCGAAGCTAACACCATCTGCCAGCTCAACCAATTTTAGGCCATTATCAGTCACATCAAGTACGGCAAGCTCTGTGATAATACGATCAACAACGCCTTTCCCTGTCAGTGGCAACTCGCAATTGGCAAGGATTTTTGGCTCGCCGTGTTTATTAACTTGCTCCATGAGCACAATCACACGCTGTACGCCTGCGACCAAATCCATCGCGCCGCCCATGCCTTTGACCATTTTTTTGGGAATCATCCAGTTTGCCAAATCGCCTTGCTCTGAGACTTCCATTGCCCCCAATATTGCAAGGTTGACATGACCGCCACGAATCATCGCAAACGACTCCGAGCTACTAAAATAACTCGCACCTGATTCGGCAGTGACCGTTTGTTTACCTGCATTAATCAAATCTGCATCGACGTTTTCTGCAGTAGGAAACTCGCCAATACCTAATAAGCCGTTTTCTGACTGTAGCCAGACATCGACGTCTTTAGGGATATAGTTTGCAACGAGTGTCGGTAGACCTATGCCTAAGTTAACATAATAACCGTCTTGTAACTCTTGTGCGGCACGCTGTGCCATCTGCTCTCTTGTCCATGCCATGGTAGCTTCCTTAATTTTTACGATATTCTATTATTATAAATTTATTAATTATGCTGTAATCGCAATGACTAAGCACCTTCGACCACTTTAGTTGTCGTCTTTTCGATACGCTTTTCAGGGCTGCTATTCAATACGATACGCTGCACAAAAATACCCGGCAGATGAATCTCATCAGGATTCAAGGTGCCAGTTTCTACAATTTCTTCAACTTCAACAATGGTAATCTTGCCCGCCATCGCACAGTCTGGGTTAAAATTACGCGCCGTTTTATTAAAGATTAAGTTGCCTGCCTTATCGGCTTTCTGCGCTTTAATCAATGACACATCAGCGCGTAATGAATGCTCAAGCACATAAGTACGACCGTCAAATTCGCGGGTTTCTTTACCTTCAGCAACTAAGGTACCAACGCCGGTTGCGGTATAAAATGCCGGAATACCTGCACCACCTGAACGCAGTTTTTCTGCCAATGTCCCTTGCGGAGTCAGCTCAACTTCCAACTCGCCTGCCAAGTACTGGCGCTCAAACTCTTTATTTTCACCCACATAAGATGAGATCATTTTTTTAATTTGGCGCGTCTGTAATAACAATCCCAAGCCAAAGTCATCGACACCAGCGTTGTTACTGATGCACGTCAAATCTTCAGCACCACTATCCCGCAATGCTTCGATTAACGCTTCAGGAATACCGCATAGACCAAAACCACCGATTGCCAGCGTTTGTCCGTCACGCACAACACCACTCAACGCCGCTTCTGCGCTGTCATACACCTTTGATTGACTCATGCTTATCTCCTTGCACGTCTCATTTTTATTATTTACATTGATTCATTATAGGTTTTGCTTATTCGAGCAAACACTAGACTACCAATCAGCTTTATATTTAAAGCAATACAATTTATATCACTATAAAATCTAGAGTACAGCTGTAATAACTTAACATATTATTCTAGCAGCGACTAGAAAATAATATAAAGCGCGTACAAGGCAGCGCAGCTTGATCAATATAGGTGAGGTCACCATCCTAATTGTCTAAAATAATGTTTGATAAAATACGTTAAATCGCCCGTTACGTTTAATTTTATTGACCTATTTCCCTATGCCCTGCATACTCTCAGGCTTAACTTAGCCAAGGAGGGCGATCATGTTTAGCACACTTGCTATTATTATTACTTTATTACTTTTGATGTTCTTTGCTTATCGCGGTTATTCCGTACTGATTTTAGCGCCAATTATGGCTGCTTTAGCCGTACTGCTTTCAGGTGATTTTTTAAGCAGTATTCCTGCTTATACTGATGTCTTTATGGGCGCATTGAGTGGCTTCCTACTCAAATTCTTTCCTATCTTCTTATTAGGCGCACTCTTTGGGCGTTTGATGGCAGATTCTGGGGCGGCAACAGCGATTGCCAAAACGGTGGTCGAAAAGCTTGGTGCCAGTAAAGCGATTTTGGCGGTTATCTTAGTTTGCGGTATTTTGACCTATGGCGGTGTGTCACTGTTTGTCGTGGCATTTGCTATTTATCCAATTGCCAAAGACTTATTTAAAGCTGCTGATATTCCTAAGCGCTTGATTCCAGCAGCGATTGCGTTGGGTTCGTTTACCTTTACCATGACAGCATTACCTGGCACGCCTGCTATTCAGAATGCTATTCCGATTCCTTACTATAATACCAATGTATTTGCCGCACCTGTCTTGGGGCTTATTGGTGGTACGATCATGTTTGTCTGTGGTTGGTTGTGGTTGCAATCGCGTGCCAGAAAAGCGAATGCCGCTGGTGAAGGGTATGGTCAGCACGATGAGAGCGATGTAGGCGGTGTTGGTGGAGGCGCAGCAGAGACCAACTTGCTTAGTACACATCATACCTCATTCACCGTTGCGATGATTCCTCTGATACTGGTCATCAGTTTGAACGCTTTACTGACTTACTTTGTCTTCCCATCGATGGATTTTAGTGGCCTACAGGCTCAGTTCCCAGATTTGAATATCGCCGGTTCGCTTGGTCTATGGTCGATCATCCTCTCATTGGTTGTAGCTTGTATCGTGCTAATCGTCATGCGTCTCGGTCATTGGACCAACCTACAAAAAACCATCAACCGCGGTACTTATGACTCGATGTTACCGATCTTTAATACCGCGTCGGAAGTAGGTTATGGTGCCGTTATCGCTTCATTAGCAGGCTTTCTTCTCATTCGTGATAGTATCTTGAATCTAACGCCAGACAATCCACTCATCTCAGAAGCAGTCGCTATGACCACGCTGGCTGGTATTACTGGCTCATCATCTGGTGGTTTGAGTATCGCACTATCAACCTTGGGTGAAGACTATCTAAGAATGGCAGTAGCAGCCGGTATTGATCCAGAGCTAATGCACCGAGTGGCGGTAATGGCAGCAGGCGGTTTGGATACCTTACCACACAGTGGTGCGGTCATTACCTTGTTGGCCATTTGTGGTCTGACACATAAACAGTCCTACTTAAACTTGGCAATGGTCACTATGGTGATTCCACTGCTTGCTGTCGTCGTTGTCATTACCTTGGGCACGATGTTTGGTTCATTTTAATTGGGTTGAATCAGTAAAGCATATAATAGATTAAATTTAAAAAAGGGACAGCTTTACTGTTTTAAATTGACTACAAAAACCCCGCTAAGCTTTTGCTTAGCGGGGTTTTTATGAGCGCTTTATAAGGATTTACTATGTTGGACTTTTATCATAAATATCAATAAATACATTACACTTATTATAACGTACTACTGGTATGAACTTTTCTTGCTTGCTGTACCTACGCAGACAGAGTCTACAAATAATTAATACCAGTAGCGCTGCACTCTTCTAAAAGTGAATCAACTATAGCGCTTATTACCGTATTAATTCGTAAGGAATATCACAAATTTAGCCGAATTACGGTATCATAGGCACACTTTTTCAATTTCTATTGATAACCAACCCGTTTATATAAGAATATAGGTGATGAAAGTGCGTGAGATTTTAGTAACCAGTGCCCTGCCCTACGCCAATGGAGACATCCATTTGGGGCATCTTGTAGAGTATATTCAAACTGATATTTGGGTGCGATCGATGAAGGCGCAAGGTCATAAGGTGACTTATGTCTGTGCGGATGATGCTCATGGTACTGCAATCATGCTCAAAGCCGAAGACAATGGCGTAACACCAGAACAGCAAATTGCCAATGTGCAAGCTGCTCATGAAGCCGATTTTGCTAAGTTTTTGATTAATTTTGACAATTATCATTCAACGCATTCAGAAGAAAATCGGGAATTCTCTGAGCTGATTTATCGCCGCCTTAGAGATGCAGGTCATATCTCTACTCGTGATGTGGAGCAGCTATTTGACCCTGAAAAACAGCTGTTTTTAGCCGATCGTTTTGTTAAAGGTACCTGCCCTGAGTGCGCCGCTACCGACCAATATGGTGATAACTGTGAAGTCTGCGGTACGACTTATGATGCGACAGAACTTAAAGATCCGTACTCTACGTTATCAAATGCGACGCCTATTCTAAAGACTTCAAAGCATTATTTCTTTGACTTACCAGAGTTTGAGCAATTTTTAAAGGATTGGACGCGCAGTGATAATCGCTTGCAAACCTCAGTTGCCAATAAGCTGCAAGAGTGGTTCGATGCCGGCTTGACCAGTTGGGATATCTCGCGTGATGCGCCCTACTTTGGCTTTCAAATTCCAGACACGCCAAGCGATGAGCCAGACAAATACTTCTACGTATGGCTAGATGCGCCTGTTGGCTATATGGCAAGCTTTCAGAACCTGTGTGATAAGCGTGCAGGTACAGAAGAGGCTCTAGACTTTGACCATTATTGGGCGCAAGAAAACGAGCATAAAACCGAAGTGTATCACTTCATCGGTAAAGACATCGTTTACTTCCATGCGCTATTTTGGCCTGCCATGCTTGCTGGTAGTGAACTCCGTACACCAACTGGCGTCTTTGCTCATGGCTTCTTGATGGTCAATGGCGAAAAAATGAGTAAGTCGCGTGGCACCTTTATTAAAGCCGACACTTATGCTGAGCATTTGCATCCTGAGTACTTGCGTTATTACTTTGCGAGTAAGTTATCTGACAAAGTCGAAGACATTAACCTTGATTTAGAAGACTTTATGCAAAAGGTCAACTCTGATCTCGTTGGTAAAGTAGTCAATATCGCCAGTCGCAGCGCTGGGTTTTTGGTCAAAAAGTATGATGGTATGCTGACAGACGTCTGTGCTGAGCCAAGCCTATTAGAAGACATCACCAATACGGGCGATGAGATTGCTGCGGCTTATGAAAACCGTGAATTTTCTCGTGCCATGCGCCTGATTATGCAGTGTGCTGATAAAGCCAATGAATACATCGATGACAAAAAACCGTGGGCGCTTGCCAAGGTTGAAGGCGCAGAGCAAGAAGTTCAAGATATCTGCTCTGTGGCAATCAATATCTTCCGTCAATTGATGGTATATCTTGCGCCTGTATTACCTGAGCTGACTGCCAATGCTAAAGAATTCTTGAACATTGATGATTTAAGTTTTGCCAGCCGTAATGAGTGGTTGCTTGGTCATCAAATTAATAAGTTTAAACCACTGATGCAGCGTATTGAAGAAAAAGATATTGCAGCGATGGTTGAAGATTCTAAAGCCTCATTGACACAAGTAGGTGCACCTACCGCTAGCCAAGACGATAAAGCAGCAGCAAAAAATACCTCGCCTGCAGCAATGCCAAGCAGTACCGAACAAGCAGACTATATCGGTATCGAGGACTTTGCCAAAGTCGAGATGAAAGTCGCTCATGTTATCGCTTGCAACCATGTCGAAGGCGCGGACAAACTGCTTCAGTTCACACTAGATGTTGGTGAAGCACAACCTCGCAACGTCTTTAGCGGTATTCGAAAATTCTATGAGCCTGAGCAATTACAAGGTAAAAAGGTTATTTGCGTGACCAATTTGGCACCGCGTAAGATGAAATTTGGCATATCGGAAGGCATGATATTGTCGTCAGGCGACCCGAAAACAGGTCTGGTGGTAATTACCTTACCTGATGAAGCCGTTATCGGTGATTCACTGGCTTAAAAACGTTAAGTTAATTAAGTAGTAATAAAAGAGCAAAACAAAAAACGGTCTAAATAGACCGTTTTTTATGTTAAAAAGAATAGAAAGTAAGCTTGCTGTTTATCTGGTCAAAATATCAATGATCTGCAACGTATCATTAACGACCGTCACAATTTTATTTTCTGGCGTGCGAATACGAACATAGCGGTCATCATAACGGTCTAAAATTACCGAACGATCATAAATATCTCTATCAATGTTGCCGACTACTCTGTAACCGTATTGATCGAGATCACGCTTGAATGAGGCGTTAGAGTTAGCATGACGATAAGCATTAATGTTAGGCTGGGCATTGCTGCTATAACCATTTTTAAATTTATATTTTTCTGACTGATGCTGCTTGAGCTGTACTTGTTCATGCTTATCTTTACCGACATACGCAGATTTGCCCTTGCCATGATTATTACCGTGACCCTCTTTTGCCATAGCAGGTAAGGAAATCAATGAGATCGCTGTAATGCCAGCGATGGTTAATAACTTAAGATTAGTAGTGTTCATAATGTCATCCTTAAAATATTCATTTGAAAAAGATTAAGTAGATGGTAGAGTCTGTTGAACATTCACTAATGTCAGCATGATTGATAATGATATGGATTTCAGACTCACTGTAACTTTCGTATAGAAATTAGCTTACATTCATTATAAAGTGCGTTTGTAATCGCTGAATTGCTGGTTTGTGCGTTTTTTAAGCAGAGTTTTGCCGAATAAAGATGATTTTGCCAAATAAAACAGTCAATACTTGCTTTAATAACACTGGTGACGAATACGCTTTAATTTTTTATTGCGATAAGTTACATTACTGTCATAATATGAACATAATGATCAATGGATTGATTACTTTGATGTTAGCCCGTTATCTCAGCATTCACATAACATTGACTCGGGTAACCTGCACTTTCTAACCTACGAGCCACTATAAAATGATTTTTGCTACTACTTTACGCTTTAGCCTACTTGGTGCTGCGATGAGCGCCGCGCTTGGATTATCAGCCTGCTCTAAACCTGCAGACACTACAACGACTACCGATGACAGTACCACTACTGCTCAAAAACCTGCCAAAACATTGGCAATTACTCAAATCGTTGAGCATCCCTCATTGGATGATATGCGTCGCGGCATTATTGATGAGTTGGCGGATAACGGTTATGTCGAAGGTCAAAATCTAAAGGTTAATTTTCAAAGTGCGCAAGGCAATACGGCAACCGCAGGACAAATTGCCAAGCAGTTCGTCGGCGACAATCCTGATGCCATCGTTGCTATCTCAACCCCATCGGCACAATCTATCGTATCTGCAACCACGACCATACCAATTATATATACCGCCGTCTCAGACCCACTGGGTGCCAAATTGATCACTGCAGATGGTAAACCTTTTCAAAGCAATTTGACCGGACTCTCAAGCCAATTACCATTAGAGCCACAGCTAGATTTGCTCCAAAAAATCAAGCCTGACCTCAAAACCATTGGCTATGTATACAGTCCTGGTGAAGCCAACTCGGTATCATTGCGTGATGCGCTTAAAAAAGCGCTGCCGGCACGTGGCTTATCATTACTAGATATTCCAGCCAACCGTCCAACAGATATCGGTATGGCGACACGTAGCTTACAGGGTCGCGCGGATATTATTTATACCTCGTTTGACAATAATGTTGCCTCAGCCTTTGAAGCCATGGCACAAGCTGCCAATGAGCTAAAACTGCCTATTGTTGCCTCTGATGAATTCAGTGTCCAACGCGGTGCCACAGCAGCACTTGGTGTCAATGATTATGACTTTGGTCGTACGACAGGTAAGATGGTTTATCGCATTTTAAATGGTGAAGCGGTCAGTACCGTTAAGCCTGAAGTCATGAACGAATTGACACTCTACGTCAGCCCTAAACATGCTAAAACGCAAGGTGTAGTACTGTCAGATGAGCTGTTGAAAAATGCTATTAATGTCGATGAAAAAGCAAAAACTGCCAGCAAATGATTGCTGGTAGATAAGAGTGAATACGCAGTAGATAGCTTATAATTTATAACAAACACTGTTTATAACCGCAGTACGTAAGATCTTCTATTTATCTTTTATATAATGTACGGACACATTATTATTTTCAGGAGTAAGACCCATGTTGTATCAGAATCGTTTTGCCAAAGCTCTTTTATGGGGCGGTATATGTACCGCTATTTTGACTGGTTGTAATCAGCCAGCTAAAGAAGGTACCGCGACTGATGGTACTGCGGGCACCGATACCACAACAGAAATGAAAACGGTGGCTATTACCGCTATCGTTGAGCATCCAGCACTTGATGCTGTACGTAAAGGCGTAATCGATGAGCTAAACGATGCCGGCTTTAAAGATGGTGAAAACCTGAAAGTTAACTTTCAAAGTGCTCAAGGTAATACTGCTACTGCTGGTCAGATTGCCAAGCAATTCGTCGCCGACAATTCAGACGTTATCATTGCTATTGGTACGCCATCGGCTCAGTCAGTCGCTGCTGCAACCAGCAGTATCCCGTTAGTGTTTTCAGCAGTTACTGATCCGGTTGAAGCCAAACTGGTCTCAAAACTTGATGGTTCTGGCACCAACGTCACTGGTGGTTCTGATGCGCTTCCTTATGAGCCACAGATCGACTTGATGCGCCAAATTATTCCTAGTCTCAAAAACGTCGGCTACGTCTATAGCCCAGGTGAAGTCAACTCAACGATTATCCTAAAAAATCTAAAAGAAAAACTGACGCCACTTGGCATTAAAGTACATGAAGCTCCTGCCCAGCGTAGTACTGATATTGCAATGGCAGCACGTAGCCTAGAAGGTAAGGTCGATATGATCTACACCTCAACGGATAATAACGTGGTTTCAGCTTATGAGTCACTATATCAAGCCGCTAAAGAAAGTAAGATTCCGTTAATTGCTTCGGATACCAGCTCAGTTGAGCGCGGTGCCATCGCAGCATTGGGCGTCAACTACTATGATCTTGGTCGTGAAACTGGCAAAATCGTTGTACGTATCCTAAATGGTGAAAAAGCAGGCGCAATTCCCGTATACACGCCAAAAGTTCTTGACTTATATGTCAGCCCAAAACATGCTAAAGAGCAAGGCATCACCTTACCACAAGCGGTTATTGATAAAGCAAAAGAAGTGGTAGAGTAACTGCCTTTTACCTAATCAGTATAAAACAAACAGTAGATGATAATGTTGATTGCGCAAGCTGTCATTATCGTCTACATTAGCTTTACCTTGCTATTTATTGGTACGAATTATTGCTACAAACAAAACCCAGCTATGTGTCAGTAGGCTGGGCTTGTTGTTTAAAGGCTTTCAATAAGCAAAGATTATGATCATTTATGACAGTGATCGGTTGCGCTTTACCCTAGCTGCAGATTATACAATCTGTTAAATTCACCGCCTAAGTGTTTGGCTTATAGATGATGCTGATATATACCACTCATCTCAACCTCATGGTTCTCTAAACACTTGGTTATGACTTACTGATCTCTTATGTCTTTAATTGCTTTTTTTGGTGCACTTGAAAGTGGTCTGATTTATGGCCTAGTGGCGCTTGGCGTCCTTATTTCATTTCGTACCCTCGACTTCCCTGATTTGACCGCTGACGGCAGTTTTCCATTAGGTGGTGCGGTCGCTGGCATCTCTATCATCGCTGGTGTCAATCCATGGCTTGCTTGCGCCTTTGGTATGCTAGCCGGCTCAATTGCCGGTATCGTCACTGCTTGGTTGCACGTTAAGCTTGGCATATTACAGCTCCTTGCCAGTATCTTGGTGATGGTTGCGCTCTATTCTATCAACCTACGTATTATGGGTGCACCAAACTTGCCGCTGTTGGGTGAAACGACTGTCTTTAGTACCTTGGTCCATGATGGCAATGGCTATTGGATGCGCTGTCTGATCATTGGTATTGTCGTACTACTGGCCATGTTATTTTTAAATTGGTTTTATAGTACCGAAACCGGTCTCTCTATGCGGGCAACAGGCTCTAACCTACGCATGGCGCAAGCGCAAGGCATCAATACCTCATGGATGACCATCATTGGTATGGCAATCTCTAACGGTTTGATTGCATTAGCTGGCGCGCTTTTTGTCCAGACCCAAGGTGGCGCAGATATCTCGATCGGTATCGGTACCATTGTTATTGGTCTAGCAGCGGTCATCATTGGTGAGACTATTATTCCGGCTAAGCGCATTTGGCTGATTACCTTTGCTGTGGTCGTCGGTGCGGTACTGTACAAGCTGTTTATTCAAGTGGCACTATCAAGCGATACGCTACGTAGTATTGGCTTTGGTCCGCAAGATTTGAACTTGATTACAGCGCTACTCGTAGTATTGGCATTGGTATTGCCAAAAGCTAAAAATAAATTCTTAAGTCGTAAAGTTCGGGCTTAATGTCAATGTGCACCCATAAGGAATCATAATTATGATGCAAGCTACAGATTTGCGGTTGACCTTTAATCCTGGAACGCCCATTGAAAACCCTGCCCTACGTGGTATCGATTTAAATATCGCTGATGGTGAATTTGTCACTGTCATCGGTACCAATGGCGCGGGCAAATCGACCTTTTTAAACGCGGTCAGTGGTACCACTCGCGTCGATAGTGGCTCAATCTTACTAAATGGCATTGATGTCACCAAAAAGACCGCGCACCAGCGTGCTCATTGGGTGGCTCGTGTATTTCAAGACCCAATGGCGGGAACTTGTGAAGCGTTAACGATTGAAGAAAACATGGCGCTTGCCTATAAACGCGGTGGCAAACGTGGTTTAAACTTTGCTCTAAACCAAAATAACCGTGACTTATTTCGCGAAAAATTGTCGGTCTTAAAACTTGGCTTAGAAAATCGTTTGACTGACCGCATGGGTCTGTTATCCGGTGGTCAGCGCCAAGCGGTTAGCCTATTGATGGCATCATTGCAGCCGTCTAAGATTCTACTACTTGATGAGCATACGGCGGCGCTTGATCCTAAAACTGCCGCTTTTGTGTTAGAGCTAACAGATAAAATTGTCACTGATAATCAGCTTACCACCATGATGGTCACGCACTCGATGCAGCAAGCGCTCGCTCATGGCACGCGTACCGTGATGCTACATCAAGGTCAAGTGGTATTAGATGTGGCTGGTGATAAACGTCAAGGCATGACTGTGCATGATCTACTCGATATGTTTGAGCAAACGCGCGGCGAGAAAGTTGATGATGACAGCTTAATATTAAGCTAACCGATAACACGTATTTCTTTGAATATAAATAAAAAACGCCTACTTAATCGTAGGCGTTTTTTGCTTTTGGTTTACGATAAAAATAATAGCTGATCGTTATTCCCAATTGAGAATCTAACGTCACTATAGTCAACATACCCTAAAAACGCTACGGTAATGCTGGTACAAATTTTTTGCAGCCTCTGTCTACGTAGGTACAGCAAGCAAGAAAAATTGATACCAGCAGTACATAATATGCCGATATTACTTTTCATTGACTATATCTTTTGAATCAGCTCGCTTTTTATATACCAAAGCCCTCTACTCATCAGCCACGCCTGATTTGCTTTGAGGTTTTTGTTATTGATAAGTAATGATATCGCCACTTTGCCACTAGCCATTATATAGTAAGCGTTTATACATCTGCTCTTAGTAAAATGACCGTTATCTATCAGCACTCGCCTATAAGGTTTATCATGCGCAAAATTCCTGTTTATATACACCCTGCAGCGGGCTGGCCTGCACTGATTGCCTCTACGCGTACCTTAATGGATTACAAGGCTTTTTTGCGCGGCAGTATCAGCGTCTTACATAGCAATCAGCCAAAGGACGGCTTTGATTGTCCGGGCTGCGCATGGCCGGATCACAAGTCAAATAAGGCCATAGATGTCTGTGAAAACGGTATCAAAGTCATCGCCAGTGAAACGATGAACAGACGAGCAGACGCGGCTTTTTTTGCTAATAATACAGTCACAGCGCTACAAGGCTGGTCAGGCTATGAGCTTGAACACAGTGGACGCTTATCAGAACCACTCTATTATGATGCTACTCAAGACCGCTATCTGCCGATTTCTTGGGAAGCGGCTTATGAGATTATCGCTGACCAATTAAAACAGCTTGATTCGCCAGATGAAGCACTGTTTTATACCTCAGGACGGGTAACCAACGAACCTGCTTTTATGTTTCAACTATTTGTGCGCTGTTTTGGCACCAATAACTTGCCTGATTGCTCAAACATGTGTCATGAGCCAACGTCAGTGATGCTAGGTAAGCAGCTAGGCATCGGCAAAGCAACCATAATATTGGAAGATTTTGAGCAGGCTAAGCTGATCTTATTGTTTGGGCAAAATCCTGCAACCAATCACCCACGTATGCTTGAAATGCTCGCCCATGCCCATAAGCAAGGCTGCCGCATTGTCTCTATCAACCCCATGCGCGAACAGGGTCTAAGCAAGTTTAGAAACCCACAAAAACCCTCCCATATGGCAGCAGGTCAAAGTGATGAGATGGTCGATGAGGTTATCCAAATACAAATCGGTGGCGATGCGGCTTTATTAACCGGCATGGCTAAATGGCTCACCAAAAACGGTAAAATGAACAGTGGTTTTATTGAGCAGCATACCTCAGGCTATGACGCTCTGGATGCTTGGTTACGTCAGCAATCTTGGACGGATGTAGAGCTTGGCTGTGGCATTAGTAAAGCAGAGATTATTATGCTCGCAAAGTTGGTTGCTGAGAGTCCAGCAACGATTTGCACATGGGGCATGGGCATCACTCAGCATGTACAAGGCGAGGATAATGTTGCCATGATTACTAACTTGCTATTGTTGATGGGTATGATTGGTATTGATGGTGCAGGCGCATCGCCTGTACGTGGACACTCAAACGTGCAGGGTGATCGTACCATGGGTATTCATGAACGCCCTAAGCAGAGCTTGCTTGATAGTCTTGAGCGCGTTTTTAAGCAGCCGATGCCACAAGAAGATGGTCTTGATGTCATCGCCGGTGCAAAGGCACTAATAAAAGGCGGCATCAAAGCCTTTGTTAGTATGGGTGGCAACTATGCGGTTGCCGCGCCAGATAAAAGTGCGATTCAAGCGGCGCTGACTACTACCCAGTTAAATGTCTTTGTCGCAACCAAGCTTAACGAAACCATGCTATATCCTGGTAAAAACAACCTTATCCTGCCTTGCATCGGTCGTACCGAGCGCCTCATCACTGATAAAGGTGAGCAGTTTGCCACCATTGAGGACTCAATGTGTCAAGTTGTGGCGACCAGAGGACGCCTTGAGCCTATCAGTAACACGCTAAAATCCGAAGCGCAAATCGTTGCAGATATGGCAACTCATGTACTTGGATCTGAATCCTCAATCCCTTGGCAAGCGATGAGTACGGATTTTGATGTTATTCGTGATTATATTGCGCAAGCGATTGAAGGATTTGAGGATTTTAATCAGCGTATTCGTGCCGCTGAGCGTGGTTTTCATCTGTATCATTCGGCGCGCCATCGGGTATGGAATACCGAGAGTGGCAAAGCACAGTTTGAAGTGCCGAAATACCCGATTACCTACGTTGCCACGCAAATGGCACAAACGACATCCGATTATCAAAATAATTCAGTAAACAATCAAACCTTTGATATGAACCAGTCTGCTGAGCAAAACGTCTGGCAACTAACCAGTGTCCGTAGTCATGACCAATTTAACACCATGATATTCGGCTTCCAAGATCGCTACCGACAGACTGATCGTCGTGATGTGCTCTTTATGCATCCAGATGAAATCAGTCGCTTAGGTTGGCAAAAAGGCGATCAAATCATGGTATCGCGCCAAGACAGTCAAAATGCTGAGCGCACGTTAGGACCTTTGATACTGACAGAGATGGATATTGCAGCGAATGCAGTGGCAACCTATTATCCTGAATGTAATGACCTCCTTGATTTGGACAGTCATGCGCCGGAATCCAGAACACCTGCTTATAAGTCTGTTACCGTGGTATTGAAGTGTCTTGAACAAAGCAGTATGGCAACTGCCGTATGATGGATGTCTCGGCACTAGAACTTTTATTTTATTAATAACACAGGCTAACAAGCACTCACAATGGCAAACAAACTTCACTTGGCTGCAGAAGATATCTTTAAGAAAGATGCGCCATTATCACGGCTACATGTGGCATATAAACACAGCTATGCATCAGATACATTTTTAGATGCTGCTAAGAATGCGCCGCTGGATATTGATACCAAGTCAGGAATGTTGGCTGTTGAGGCAGCTGTAGCCATTGTGATTAATGGCATTCATTACGCTGTCTTGATGGCAAGTCCTTATCAGCTCGAATACCTTGCCATCGGCTTTTTATATAGTGAAGGATTGATTCAGCATAGTCATGAATTACTAGATTGGGATATTACTCAATTAACAGACGATGAAAGTTATCAAGACTTTACTCCTGATTCTTTCATTCAAAATTCTTCTAATAAAGACTTTCTTAATTCTAATGTGACTGATGAGCTTATAAGCTTGGATCAGCTCTCAGAGCAGCTGCAAGACTATGATATATACGTGGTCGAGCTAGTCTTAAACCAGCGCTGTCATCAGCGTATTCAAGCGCAAAAACGCCAACTGGCAGGACGCACAGGATGCGGTATGTGCGGCATAACGGGTTTAACGCAAGCACTACCCGATCTAAGTAAATATCAGATAAACAAGCTATTGCTTAGTAGAGCGATGCCTAGTCTTGACGATTTACTGAGTATACAGGCGCAAATCAATGCAGCCCAGCATACCCATCAGCTCACAGGCGCTGTCCATGCTGCTGCAACCCTATACGAGCAGCAGCTGTACCTATTTGAGGACGTGGGGCGCCATAACGCCCTTGATAAGCTCATAGGATGGCAGTTGCATCATAAGGTAGAGGTTGACTATGTGCTAATGACTTCGCGTTTATCGATTGAGCTGGTACAAAAATCCATTCGTAGTCGTATACCTTGGCTGATTGGTATGTCTGCACCGACCAGTACCGCGGTACGTGTTGCCGAGCGTTATGGCTTAGGCCTAGCAGGATTTTTACGTGATAACCGCGTGACTTACTACGCAGGTTATGCCGACTCTTAAAATACATAGACCCTCTTCTACTCTAATGTTTGAACACATTCTTTGTCTAACCACCTCCATCAAACTTTGTTTTTTAATATCTTCCTCATCTGTCGAACAGACTTTTCAATGATCAAATTTATATATCATTATTTATAATAATTAACCATAAAATTTGTGGTTGGTAACAGAATAGGTTAGTCTTAAGGCACAAACATGTTACTAATATTTAACATTACTGTAGTTTTAATTATCAATGCTACGTATGTCAGGTTAAATGCTTAGACATTTATCACCTGGCATCACGATTACGGATTATGTGTATTAGACCATAGATTGAGTAAAACAATACTCGATCCATGGTTATATATATCTGATACACGCTATCTAAACCTAGCATAAGTCAAGCAGTTGCGACTTACCGCTCATCCGTATTATTGCTATAGATGCTTGTACAAGCCTTTATCAGCAGCCAGCTATATCACGTATGCATCATTCGTAGCGTAATGGTTCAGCCATTTACAGACGCATATCGAGCGTTGTCCCTATGATTTTTGACATATCCTTCATAATTTATGATGAAGTCATATAGAGGCAAAAGCCATCCGCTTTCGATTTTTTTTGTGACGGTTCATCTCGTTGCGTGCTACCGATAATTGACCTATAGGCTGAATAGGTCGTTTTTGCATACCTGATAGTCTGGGAGAATACGTTTTAATCTACATTTTACTTATAACAATTGCGAGGTAGGAATTTGAAAACTGAGTCATTGTTCCAATTTTCAGCATTAACCATCATTTTGCTATTACTGGCATTTTATGGTGGTACTTATCTGCTGTCTTTATTAATAAAAAAAGATAAGGAGACGACCTCAGGTTTTATGGTCGCCGGTCACAACGTCGGTTTTGGTATGGGCGCTGCCAGTATGACCGCTACTTGGATCTGGGCAGCGTCATTTTATGCAGCTGCCACGTCCGGCTATAAATATGGCGTCTCAGGACCGTTACATTATGGTTTTTGGGGTGCCTTGATGATTTTATTCATCTACCCTTTTGGGATGCGATTTCGTGAACTTGCCCCTAATGGACATACCTTGGGTGAACTTATTCACGCCCGCCATGGCTCATCAAGCCAATTAATTTTAGCCATATCTAACCTTATGGGCAGCTTAATTAGCTTGATGGTCAATTTCACCGCTGCTGGCGCATTGGTATCAGTATTATCACCTTTGTCATTCCAAACAGGGGTGATTATCGCTGGCGTCGGAGTGCTAAGCTATACCTTAACTTCTGGATTTCGTGCTTCAGTGTTCACCGATTTTGCCCAATTGGTCGCGTTAATGGCGATTGGTGTCATTATTATCCCAGCGGTACTGTTTTCGATGGGTGGTCCTTCCGTCATGGTCAGTGGGCTTTCAAATCTAACCTTGCAGCAACAAGACTTCTTTTCATCTGAAGCCTTTTTTCAGCAAGGTGCGCCCTATTTTGTCGCAGTATTGGCTTATGCTATTGGCAATCAAACCATTACCCAGCGTCTATTTGCCATTGATAAAAGCAAAATTAAAGCAACCTTTATTACTGCTACTGTCGGCTATGCCGGTATTGTAATTGGTCTCGGCATGATTGGACTTATGGCATTAACCATAGGTATTGAGCCGCTCAATGGCAATATGAATAATTTGATTCCGCAAATGGTCAGCACGTATCTACATCCGGTATTCATCGCCTTATTCTTTATCTTGGTTATTGGTGCACTGTCCTCAACAGCTGATTCAGATTTATCAGCACTATCTACCATTATGATGGCTGACATTTATGGCAAGAATATTGCCAAAAAAAGCGGCGTAAACCCAAAAACCATGATGCTTGTCGGTCGCGGAACCATGATTGTCGCTACGGCAGCAGGATTGATTTTTGCCAGCTTTAAGCTTGATATTCTCGTGATGCTGGTTTTCGTCGGTGCGTTATGGGGTGCGATTGTATTCCCAGTGATTGCCAGTGTGTTCTGGAATCGCGTGACGAACACTGCCTTTACTTCAGCCGTCATCGTCGGATTATTATTATTCTGTACCGCTCGCTTTGAGCTCATCCCTATCATTGGCGTTACGGCGCTGTTTTTTGAAGTATTGGCAAGCGTTGGTGCTGCTGTGGTAATTGGACTCATGGTATTTGGCTTTTTAGGTCGAAAAATGGCTGTGACAGCTGCTGCCCTTACACTGATACTGATGCTGATATTTGCCACTGGTTTCTTACGTCAATATATGGTGCTGCTTGCATCACTGACCGCTTATGGTGCCAGTGCAATCGTCTGCATCATTATCAGCCTCATGAGCAACGAGCATTTTGACTTTGATCTTATTAAACAGCGCGTTGGCGACTATGACCATAAACCCAACATACCGCCGACCACCAACGTTCAAAACTAGATTTATATCTTATCGACGTTTTGATGAATTTTTTAATGGCTTGATGTATTCATCATTCATTTTTAATACCTAAAATAAAGGAGTTAATATGGAAACCACGTTTTTTTATGGGCTTTATATCTTAATCTGGCCAGCAATCACGCTGGGTGTACTGATACTTATTTGCACTGCGACCTATAGAGATGTAAAAAAGGCCGTAGATAACAATAAAAGTATCGTTTAGAGACTTAATTAAGGATAGGATTTATCGTGATATGACGCTAAATACGCCTAACCTGATAAATAATCGGTCTTTATATCAAAAAGGGCTTGTAATTTAAATTATATTTGCTAATATAGGCGTCCTTGATTGGCTGGGTGGCAGAGTGGTCATGCAGCGGACTGCAACTCCGTTAACGCCGGTTCGATTCCGACCTCAGCCTCCAATTATTTAGGTTAAAAATTTATTAGGATTTATATTAATTTTAGCTTGCTTTATTAATGTAAATGCTTATAATAGCGACCACTATCTAACAAGTAGAAAGCTTACTTATTAGATAATACAAGTTTTGCCCGGGTGGTGAAATTGGTAGACACAAGGGATTTAAAATCCCTCGCTAGCAATAGCGTGCCGGTTCAAGTCCGGCTCCGGGTACCATTATATTGAAAGGCTTCCAAGAAATTGGAAGCCTTTTTCTTATTGTATATCATTAACTTTCTGTAGCTACCTCTTACCTCTACTATCAGCAGATTATGCTGTAATTCTAATGAGAAATTCAGGCATAAAAGCCAACAAGCGCTTTAATACTATCTTATTCTCTATCGTTACGTGTTCTATGAATAGACATAGATTATATCCTCTAAATTATTAATCGATTGAAATAGCATCACTTTATTTATTTAGAAAGTACTAGCTAATGATAGCCGTTAGATAACACAAAGCCTTATTCAACCTGCTTGTTTCATACAAGTTTTTTAGCTACAGTTAAAATTCTTATATTAAATAATGACGATGAACCGTCAAATAAAAACAATCTTTCATAAACTGGAGTACATTATGGAGCTAAAGCTGAATGAGCTCTCCGATAAAAACAATTTAAATAGTCATCATGGCGAACATATTATCCTGCGTCTGACTTATGTTAGCCGCTATAACACCGAAAATTCAAATATCGAAGTAGCACGTATTCTTGAGCAGGCGCAGCGTAATAATGAGCGCAATGGTATTACTGGTGCATTAGTAATTAATGAAAACTATTTTCTCCAAGTTATTGAGGGCGCAAGACCAGTTATTAACAATTTGTTAAAAAAATTGATTGAGGATAAGCGACATTTTTCTTTACAAATTATTGAGTGCCGTGAAATTGAGGAACGGCATTGGAATAAATGGTCAATGAAATATTTAA
>Ga0136557_1000371_pt1 | contig 35348 bp, 26 predicted proteins | sample AntRauTorckE6832_FD_104796 | JGI IMG/M metagenome (GOLD analysis project Ga0136557, IMG submission 104796) | Saline lake microbial communities from Rauer Islands, Antarctica - Metagenome Torckler E6 #832 | ecosystem: Environmental > Aquatic > Non-marine Saline and Alkaline > Saline | place...
CCATCATATCAGTGGCAACGATGTTGGCGGTATTACCATTTGAATCTGTAATGACATTGGCATCACTAATCGTGATGGTTTGACCATTCGCCGTTTCAATCGCAGTACCGTAAGGAATATCAGCGGCTTTTACAACCATAGGTACGACATGGTATGGAAGCACACTTTTTAGCGTCGCTTGATCAGCAAGTAATTCTTCTTTGGTAATGTTCAACTTAGTCAATAAAGCAGCAAATGCATCATCAGTAGGTGCAAATACTGTGTACTTGTCTTCAGCCATCAGCATCGAATCAAGTCCAGCTGCCTGTAGTGCAGCGGTCAAGATGGTCAAGTCTTTATTGCCAGCTGCCATCTCACCAATAGTTTGCGTAGCTGCTGCTTCAGGGGCAACATCCGCTTCAACCATTGGTTCAGCTGCGACTTCTGGCTCAACGACTACATCAGTGGTTGCTTCTGGCTCAACTGGCTCAGCAACGACTTCTTTATCGTTACAAGCTGCTAATGACATTGCTGCCGCCACAACGGCGATAGATAGTAAGTTCTTTTTTAACATAAGACATTCCTTTGATATTAATAACTATTGAGTGAATAACAATTTGATAAGTACTGATTCGATAAGTAATAATTTTTGCATAAACAGTTTTTTTAAATGCACAATACTGTTTAGAATATGACATTCTTTAAAGGGACGTTATCTGAAATCATCTACAATATTAACTGATTGATTTTTAATTGATATATTCTTAGGTAGTAGCACTGTAGCAATCACGTATATAACACAGGCGTTTCGTTATCTGAATCTATAACGAATTTAAGAGCTGCGTAGAACAGCTCTTAAACGATTGATCTTATACGCATATAATGGCTAGTTTATAAAACCTTGCCAAAAGACTATCTAGGCATTAGAACTCTATCAATCACATGTACCACACCATTACTGGCAGTAATGTCCGTTTTTAAAAGATTTGCTGTACGTCCACTTTCATCCATCAATTTGCCTTGGGCTGTGACCATAAGCGTGTCCATGCTTAGCATTGTTATATTGCCTGGTCTAACATCCTTGGCATAAATAGGTGCTGCAGCGTTAATCACGTGATAGCTTAAGATTTTAGTCAATAGTGGTTTATTGGCAAAGAGCTGTGCTTTGGTCATGTTATTTTCTTGTAACGCTTGCATAAAGGCAGCATTGGTTGGCGCAAGAATCGTATAGTTGGCATTAGGATTAGAGAGCGCGCCCGCTAAATCAGCGGCAACGACAGCTTCTACCAGTACAGAGAAGTCAGGATTGCTTTGGGCAATTTGTACTACATTCATTTTTGCCATGGATTGGCTATGCATGGGCGCTTTCATAGGAGCGCTTTTGGCTGGCATCATATTGTTACAAGCACTTAGACCTGCAATTGAAACAGCTAAAGTACCAATAGCAGCGATTTTGATGATTTTCATAATATTATCCTTAATGAGTAAATATCTATAATCTGTTGGTTTTTATCTGGTAGGTCAGATGAGATTGGCTTTCCTTAGCAGCAACGCTTAACGATCTAATCACTGATTTGATAATGCATGATTAGCCATCAAAAATAATATATAGGCAAACTTGCAAATAAAATCATCAACCCTTACTAATAAGCACCGCTTATGAAACATCAATCCTTCTGAAATTAAATTAACATATCCTTAAGTGGCGTAAACGGCTATTTACGCTACTTTTTGTGGTGTGCATGTAATCTGTATTTGCATTATAAAGTGATACTTTTACGTTTATAATCATAAGTAAAGCTTTCTGTAACCCTAAAGATAAATGATATTCATTTGTGCTCACACGCTTTATGCAATAGACTTTGATAACCTGACATTGGCAATATATTTTCTGCTAAAATCATCTGTATTTATTTACTATTTTTTACTGGCATTGATGGTTTTGACGTCTTCTCTATTAAAAATTATAACGACTTTTTCCTCTTCTTTTTTATAACTTTGACTCTATAAGCAGCGCTCCTATGATTCCAACAGCCCGTTCTCAAACTGATACTTCTTTAACCAATCTAACTGACGCCAGTAACCCAAATGCTAATCCCAATGACTTTATATTGACGCCGCCTGCTGTATTCCCTTATAAGGATCAGCAGCTAACGGCGCGAGCGCGCATTACAGAGCAAATGGCAGCACGGATTTTGATGCTCGATGGCGCCATGGGCACGCATATTCAGAACTATAAATTAGAGGAAGCGGACTATCGCGGTGAGCGCTTTGCTGATATCAAGCAAGATGTCCGCGGCAATAATGATTTATTGGTGCTGACGCAGCCACATATGATTAAAGAGATTCATTTGGCGCATTTGGAATCCGGCGCTGATATTATCGAGACCAATAGCTTTAATGGTACGCGGCTGTCGATGGCAGACTACGATATGCAGTATCTCGTACCTGAGCTAAATAAAACGGCTGCTAAAATCGCACGTGAAGCCGCTGACGAATACACTGCGAAGAATCCAGAAAAACCACGCTTTGTCGCTGGGGTTATTGGTCCGACATCGCGTACTTGCTCGCTATCACCTGACGTCAATGACCCCGCCTTTCGTAATATTACCTTTGATGAACTGGTGCTGAACTATCGCGAAGCAACCTTGGCGCTAATGGAAGGTGGCGTTGATATCATTTTGATTGAGACTATTTTTGATACGCTCAATGCCAAAGCAGCAATCTTTGCCGTCACAGGCGTGTTTGATGATATCGGATTTGAATTGCCAATTATGATTTCAGGGACGATTACAGATGCGTCAGGTCGTACGCTATCTGGGCAAACGGCGGAAGCGTTTTATAACTCGATTCGCCATGCCAAACCGCTATCGGTTGGCTTTAACTGTGCGCTCGGTGCGGACGCCCTACGTCCGCATATCCAAACGCTATCGAATATTGCCAATACTTATGTCTCTGCGCATCCAAATGCCGGTCTGCCCAATGAGTTTGGCGAATATGATGAAACTGCCGATGAAACTGCTGCACTGCTTGAAGGCTTTGCCAAAGCAGGTATCTTAAATATTGTCGGTGGCTGTTGTGGTACAACACCTGAGCATATCCGTCAAATCGCTAATATGGTAGCAAAGTACCCACCGCGCATCATTCCTGAGATTCCGCCTGCCTGCCGCTTATCTGGTCTTGAGCCATTTACCATCAATAAAGACAGTCTATTCGTCAACGTTGGTGAGCGTACCAATGTCACGGGTTCGAAGAAATTCTTACGTTTGATTAAAACCGAAGCTTATCTTGAGGCGCTTGACGTTGCCCGTGACCAAGTCGAAGGCGGCGCGCAAATCGTCGATATCAACATGGATGAGGGGATGCTTGACTCCAAGCAAGCGATGATTCACTTCGTCAACTTGGTGTCAGGCGAGCCAGACATCAGCCGTGTACCGTTGATGCTGGACTCATCGAAATGGGACATTATCGAAGAAGGTCTTAAGCGCACTCAAGGTAAATGTGTCGTCAACTCTATCTCATTAAAAGAAGGTCACGCTGAGTTCGTTGAACGTGCTAAGCTCTGTATGCGCTACGGTGCAGCCATCATCGTCATGGCATTTGATGAAGATGGTCAGGCGGATACCTTTGAGCGTAAAACTCAAATCTGTAAACGCAGCTATGATGTGTTGGTCGATGAAGTGGGCTTCCCTTCTGAAGATATTATCTTTGATCCGAATATTTTTGCGGTTGCTACCGGTATCACTGAGCACAATAACTACGGTGCCGACTTTATTAACGCCACCAAATGGATTACGGAAAACCTGCCCAATGCGATGGTTTCAGGCGGTGTCTCTAACGTGTCGTTTAGTTTCCGTGGCAACCCAATTCGTGAAGCCATAAATTCTGTATTCCTTTATCATGCGATTCAAAACGGCTTAACGATGGGTATCGTCAACCCTGCCATGCTTGAGCTATATGATGACATTCCTGTCGAGGCACGCGATGCCATCGAAGATGTGATGCTTAATCGCAATCAAGGTGAAACTGGGCAAGATGCCACCGAACGCCTGATGACCATCGCTGAAAACTATCAAGACGGTGGTAAGAAAAAGGACAGCACCGTTGATATGACATGGCGTGAAGGCACAGTCGAAGAACGGATTGCTCATGCGTTAGTAAAAGGTATTACCACCTTTATCGAAGCGGATACTAAAGAAGCGTGGGAGAAATATCCGCGCCCACTTGAGGTCATCGAAGGACCACTGATGGACGGTATGAATATCGTTGGCGATTTATTTGGTGCTGGTAAAATGTTTTTGCCACAAGTGGTAAAATCTGCGCGCGTTATGAAGCAATCAGTTGCTTGGCTAAACCCGTATATCGAAGCGGAAAAAGTCGAAGGCGAAAAGAAAGGTAAAATCCTCATGGCGACGGTCAAAGGTGACGTCCATGATATCGGTAAAAATATCGTCGGCGTGGTACTCGGCTGTAATGGCTATGACATCGTCGATTTGGGCGTGATGGTACCTTGTGAAAAAATCCTCGATACCGCGATAGCTGAGAAAGTCGATATCATCGGCTTATCAGGTCTGATTACCCCAAGTCTTGATGAGATGGTCTATGTCGCCAAGCAAATGCAAGAGCGTGGCATGACTTTGCCATTGATGATCGGTGGTGCAACGACCTCAAAAGCGCATACGGCGGTCAAAGTCGAACCACAATACCAAAATAATGGTGTCATCTATGTGGCGGATGCCTCACGCTCTGTCGGCGTAGTGACCAAGCTACTGTCAAAAGAGAATTGCCAAGGTCTCATTGATGAAACCCGCGAAGAATATATCAAGGTGCGTGAGCGTCTGGCTAAGCGCCAACCAAAGGCGGCGAAGGTCACATATGCCGAATCGGTCAAGATTGGCTTTCAGTATGATTGGGACAACTATGTGCCACCGACGCCTAATAAATTAGGGCAAGTGATCTTTGACGACTATCCTATCACTAACCTGCTGCCTTATATCGATTGGACACCCTTCTTTATCTCTTGGGGACTTGCTGGTAAATATCCAAAAATCTTGCAAGATGAGGTGGTTGGTGAAGCGGCGCGTGATTTGTTTGATAATGCCAATGACTTGATGCAAAAAATGATTGATGAGAAGTTAATCGTTGCCAAAGGCGTCTTTAAGCTCATGCCAGCCCGTCGTACCGGTGCCGATACCGTCGCCGTCTATGACAAATCACCGACTGAGGGCGGCACAGCAGAATATCAATTTGAGCATTTACGTCAACAAAGCGACAAAGCCAGCGGCAAGCCAAACTTTAGCTTGGCAGACTTTATCTCGCCATCGGAAGCGCATACCGATTATCTTGGCGGTTTTACGGTCTCAATCGTTGGGACAGAAGCATTGGCTGAAAAGTATAAAGCGGCTGGTGATGACTATAATGCCATCATGGTACAGGCACTGTCTGATCGTTTAGCTGAAGCATTCGCTGAACATCTACATGAGCTGATTCGTAAAGAGTATTGGGGCTATCAGCCAACTGAGTCACTCACTAATGATGAGATGATTAAAGAAAAATATGTCGGTATCCGCCCTGCACCTGGCTACCCTGCCTGCCCTGAGCATACGGAAAAAGGCAAACTGTTTGAATGGCTTGGTACGGGCGATGCCATCGGTACGACCTTGACTGAAAGCTATGCGATGTGGCCTGCGTCATCAGTCAGCGGCTTTTATTACTCACATCCTGATAGTGAGTACTTTAACGTCGGTAAGATCAGTCGTGATCAGTTAGAGAGTTATGCTGAGCGTAAAGGTTGGGATATGAAGACTGCTGAGAAGTGGTTGAATCCGAATTTGTAATAGATCGATAAACATATCTATTTTAAAGTAATACTTGTATTCAATTATAGGTTCTCCTATAATTGTAAGTAACAGCACCGCCACCTCTATCTATCTCCTCTGGTCACATTGGGTTAGAAAACGTGGCGGTTTTCTATTATCCAAATTTTATTATTTAATAACTCCTAAACCCGTTAGGGCAATCGCTTTATTTTTTGGTACAGGAAACTGTGATAAGAGTTTATTAAGCTCTGTTTCCCAATTAGAATTTGGACTAATTACCGTCATTAGATGTTGTATCATTTTTAAATAAAAATATATGCGTTTGTTATCTAGCTGATGGAGAACAGGTACACTTCTATCGATCTGAGCAATAATATCAATATTGACGTTCCATAGCCGTCCATGATGAGCACATATGTTTCTAATATAGTTTAACGACTTTAACCAACTTGCAAAAACTTTAGCATTATTAATACCATATAATTTTGCGATTTGCTACTGTTGCTTACCTCTTAAACCTGTGTATAGTGTGGTTATAGAACCAAAGTCTAATACCTCAATTCCGACCCAAATTGGTAAATACTGGTAATGGTTAAGATGATGCTCAATAAATGGAGACTTTTTTGCTTTTTTAATTTGCTCTTGATATCTATTTAGCCATGTATCATAGCTCCAGTATCTATTTTCGGATTTTATAAATCGCTGATCAAAATTATCAGTGTTCAGATGAGCATTTGGACTAATACGTCCTAACGTATGAGCGATATTAGTTCTTACTGACATTTCAATATTTTCTAGTGCTCGTAGGCATAGCAAACGTAGTTGTTTATCGAATAGATAAATATTAAGCACATCATCAAAAGTAGTACCTGTTATAAAGTTATCGCTACGTGAGTTATTTGACAACATTATGCGAAAAGAATACCAGTACCCGCTTAGTCGATAATAATTAACTTGCGACAAAACATACTCTGCGTTAGCTTTATCTTCAAAGATCATTCCTCTACTTTCAAGTGTAGCAACTTGCTCTTTAAAAGATTGCCATTTTTTAGGTGACCGTTTTTTGTTTGTACCGGTAGTCATATTTTTTAGCACTATTATTTATGTTAAACATTATAAGGAAAACTATCATTCATTTGAAAATAGTACGGTAAATTTATTCATCCCTATACTTCCCCCGCCGACACTTCTCCGAACAATAAATCACCTGCTCCCAATCCTTTTCCCATTTCTTGCGCCAGGCAAAAGGACGCTGGCAAACGGGGCAGATTTTTTGCGGTAGGTTTGCTTTTTTATGTGCCATTGTCTGCTCCCATTTCCCTATATCTTTACTTCATCATTAATGCCTATTTATCTTCTTTTTGATGATCCAACCCTTCATACTTCTTCACGCGACGGCATTGGTCGGAGCAATAGACCATGCTCTCCCAGTTTTTATCCAACTTTTTAGTCCAACTAAATTCGCGCTCGCAGACAGGGCAGAGTTTTTTACGGACGTTCTTCTTTTTATGCGCCATGATATTTACCTTTAAATTAAAAAAATCGCTTAACGACCCCAAATTGGTGAGCGCACTACTCCGCCCGTTTTACTGCTAATTGCATAACTGGTATTCCCTTCTAGAGAATGGATAACCAAGCTGCCGCCACTTTGACTGCTTTGACCGCCTACTTGTCCACCCAAATTTGACTGACGCGTCGGATAGATGGCGTATTGCCCAGAAGGCGACAGTCGCGCTGGCTCATCGAGTCCCGTTTCTGCCAGATTGATGACTTGTCTGGTGGTAAGCATCATTACTGACGCCTTACGACCATTAAGATATGCCAAACGTTGACTATCTAAGCTAAGCTGAGGACTAGCAGCATAGGCTCCCGTCGATATCAGCGCGGCGTTGCCCGTGGCAAAGCTATAACGATAAATGCTTGGGCGACCAGCGCGGACTTTATCACTGGTATAGACAAAGCTCTGCCCATCGCTGGCATAGCTTGGCTGCACTTCAGTACTCGGTAAAGTGGTAAGCTGTTTGGTACTGCCATCACTGAGCTGCATTTCATAAATATTGGCATTGCCGCCAACGGTTGAGCTATAAAGCAGCTTTTTACCATCGGGTGAGAATGACGGTGATAAATTGCTACCTTCTACATTGACGACCAAATTATGACTACCACTTTTGACATCGTAAATATAAATCTTTGGATGCTGACGCGCGGCTTGTTTGCTATAAGCGAGCATTTGACCATCCACTGACCACGTAGGCGCGTAGATATAGCCATTTAGCTGATCAATCAATTGACGCCCGCTACCATCAGGGCGGATACGATATAGCGTCGAGACCTTGGCAGCACCCACGCCTTGCTCCTCTACATAAGCAATATAACCTTGTCGATCTATTGCTGGCATGCCAATAGTGAGCGGATTATTAATAGCCATCGCGCTAGGCGCTTTGGACAAAGCAGTTGGCATGGTCTGGCAGCCTGTTAATACTGCCAGCATTGAAAGCATGATAATAGGAACAGTACTGTTTAGACTACGAATATTAACAGTCGGTTTTAAGACAGTGGTTTTTAACATAAGATAAAGTCCTATAGATCCATTCGATATGAGCTATTTAAAACGTGCAACTTACTATTAATAATATCAAGTAGAAGAGTGCTAAATGAAATATAAGTCATCAGGAACAGTGATGTCGCTAGTGTAACGCAGATTGGTCTCTTCTTTTAAACAAAAATTTTAGACGAAAAAATGCCCCACTGCTAAGTGAGGCATTTTTTATATACGGTTATAGTATAACGATAGTAACTGACTGTCTCTATTATTTAGCAACCGCTTTAAAATGAGCGACTTGACTGTTATTTTTGATGGTCAAGATAGGCGTGTTGTTTGCATTGGTGCTGATGCTATATTTACCTTGTACCGTAGCAAGCGTCGCTGTATCAAAGCTGGCTTGTGGCTCAGGGCATGCCATCATAGTAGATAGAACATTGCCTAATACAACATTGCCATTTACAACATTATAGTTAGAACCCATGTTATTACAAGTATTGACAAACGCAACACGGTCATTGCCGTTGTCTTTGAAGAATTTTAGGGTAAGTGGTTTGGCTGGATCAAAGAATAGCTGAGTGACTTTATCGCCATTTGCGCGCTTTGCATCAACAAGCTGCCAATCATATGCTTGTAGTGCATTAGCAGTAATTGGTTGAGTCACAGGTGCCGTTACGATAGGAGCAGTCTGGCAACCAGCAGCCAATGTACCTACAGCAAGGGTCGCAGCCATCATCATTTTAGTCATGTTTTTCATATAAACTCCTATAAGTTTCAAATATTAATATACATAATAAGATATTCATTGTTTATTATTTTAATCAGTAGCGTTTGCTCTGATCAATTTGTTGTTTTCTTTAGTTTAAACAATGGGACTATTATGCCTATTTCTCATAAGCCTATCATGATAGATTGAGTACCAATTAACGCTATCTTTGTACCATTTTACGGTATTTTTGCTAACATGCCTTGCTAAGCCAGTTATTAACTGCTAACACACTATCTTTTGTCTTATTCTTAAGAATTTCTTTACTGCCTAAAAGCTTATCAAGCTATATTTACGGTTTTTTACTTACCTTTGAATTCATATCTATAGCCTGTCTTTTTGGTTAATTTGTATCGGCAGCTTTCTGCTGCTGTAGGGCGGCATAACCTGTTAAACGCTTGCGTTCAGAGTCGTTGAACAGTTGCCTTTCAATCTGATTGATTTGAGCTTGTGATTGCGTTTGTGATTGACTGGTACTTTGTTTTAGAAGCTGCTGTTTTTGTGCTTGGTACTGCTTGAAACGCTTATCAAAGCTAGCGTCTGCTTGATCTACTTGCGCTAAGCGTGCTGCCGCTGGTGCACCGACCAGCTCACGACGCATATTATACAGCGCTTCAGGTGTGGCACCTTTTGCTTGCATTTGCTCTGTACGTGTCATCAGCTCATTTAGATTGGCTTGCTGGGCGATATTGGTTTTGGTTGCATTGTCTGGCATACGACTGATGTAATCTTGTTTTGCGGCATCTTTTTGCGCTTCAGACAGCTGGGCATTCTGACTGATTCTGACCATCTCCATACTATAGTCGTCATACTCATCTTCTGTCCCAAAGAAAGCAATAATGGTTTCTTTATCAAAATGCTGTTGGCGCAATCTAGCGACATCTTGTTTCTGCTGAGCGACAACACTTAAGTCCAGCTCGCCACTTTGGGTCGCTTGCAATTGCAGCGTACCGTATTTTTTCTCAATCTCAGGTATGGCTTTGAGATAAGCCACATATTGATCAAATATAGCCACCGCTTGACTGGCGGCTGGCTCTGGCGTATGACTGCGAATATAACTCTCTACGCGAGCGTAAATAGCTGACTCCTCTTCTTCACCCAGCGCTGATAAAAAATAATCAAACAAACGCCTTAAGCCTTCTGTGATGACCAGTTGCTTGTTTTCATCAATAATAATCTCACCATCGACATCTGTCCCTTGTAAGGAACGCGGTAGACTCTCAAGCCCTGTGGTAAATTTAATTATGTTTTGATTCGATTTTTGGCTCATATTGCTATCAGAGCTCGCTTGATCTACGGTATTAGCGTTAGCTTGATTGTCTAGCGTTATAGCATCCGCTTGAGAAAAAGCGTTGCTATTGTTAACAGGCTTGAACCACCAAATAATCGCTACTATTAGAACGACTATCACAGCGATGATGACTGGCAAAAAGGGTGAACGGCGATTATTTGACATAACGAGAATATCTTATTTGATCAATGGGTTTATGTATGGATTTACGATATAGTCAAAATACTCTAAAAACGCGATGGTACTGCGGGTACAAATTTTTTGCAGCCTCTGTCTGCATGGGCACAGCAAGCAAGAAAAATTGATACCAGCAGTACATAATGTGTCGATATTACTTTTCACTGACTATAGATAAAAACGAATAAAGAAAAAGGGTCATTTCAGTATTGACCCTTTCTCTTCTCTCTAAAAGCTATAAATCTGCTAACTCATATATGAACGTTATAAATTGGCTTTTTTCAGACGATTGACGTGATCACGATACAAAGTTTCTGGATCAGGCTGTCCCCACGCTGTTAAGGCAAGAATTTGATTGGCTGAATCTAAGTGGTTCATACTATAGTCGTCTCGAATCACATAACCCAGTCGGCTTGAGCAGGCAGATACCAAGCCATCGTTGGGATCATTGTCAAAGGTTGTCCCTGTGAGTGCGAGCAAATAATCACTAGGATCAATACCATTGGTTATTTGCCCAACGCCACTAAATGAGTAATACTTGATACCATTAACTTCAGTATTTGTAGGTTGACCACAATAGCTGGTCGGCATCGCCGCAGGAAATTTAGCATTAAACTTGGCAGCACCATCAGTTGATAACGCGACAGCTGTATTCCAAGCTTCTTGTTTATTAAGTTCTGTTGGGCTCGTACCTGAGCCAATATCCGTAACGCCACCGAATAGCTGTAAGAAAACAGATACCGCTTGTGTCACCAAACTATCCTCAGAAAGCGTTTGCATCACTGCATCTGCCGTTTTTGAGCCTTGTTCTGGACTGGAAATAGCAGTGACAGAAGCGACATACTTTGGTGCCACGCCAGCGACATAACGAACATCAATACCGCCTTGACTGTGACCCAATAAATTCACTTTTGGGCTGCCTGAAATGGCACTGATGGTTTTTACTTTCTGTAAAAGCTGCTCGCCGCGAATTTCGCTATTATTAAAAGAAGAGCTTTTTGTGGTGTACACTTGACTGCCACCGCTCATGAGTGTTTCAGGAATACCATAAAAATAATCGACCAAGCCGAACATCTTAGTAAAGCCTCCCATACCATGGGCTAGTACTATTGGATATTTGGTTTTGGTATAATCTGAGGTGAAGTACTGACTACTCACGAGCTGGCAGCCGTCAGCATTTGCACAGTTGTAATATTGACCAGATGCTTGAGCAGAGGTGGTTTGCATAGTCATCAAAAGCATACCGGTGGCAATGGCACCTAATGACGGTAGAGCTACACTTGGTGTTAGCACAGCGCGGAGAGAGGGTTTTATAAACATAACAACATCCTTGTTATCGTAAACGTGATTCTATCTTTATATGCCTTGTTTGTTGCATCCTGCACAAAGCGGTATAGAGGGCTACTAAATCATTTAGCAAACAAAATTACAATACTTATATATTCTGTAACATTCAACTGGTTTTTGACATTCACACGCCTATTATGATGACTCTATAGTCATTTTTATGTATATAAAGTCAGTCAATATCGATATGATTGAAATATTCAATAACTTGCATTCAAGCAGCAACTTGTGCGTTTATGCTATAATTGATGACCTAAATTCTATAACTATAAGTACGACGATGATGACTAAAAAATCTCTTATCCAATCTCCTGAAGCCATAGAAAAAATGCGCGTGGCTGGTAAACTTGCCAGCGATGTCCTTGTGTTGCTTGATGAGCATGTCAGAGTGGGCATCAGTACTGAAGCACTGAACCAAATTGCCCATGATTATATCGTTAATGTGCAACAAGCTATTCCTGCACCGCTTAACTACAATGGTTTTCCAAAATCTATCTGCACCTCGATTAACCACGTGGTTTGTCATGGTATTCCATCCGAAAATAAATTGCTAAAAGACGGTGATATCATCAATATCGATGTGACCGTGATTAAAGATGGCTATTATGGTGATACCTCAAAAATGTGGATCGTCGGCAATGGCTCTATTATGGCGCAGCGTATCTGTAAAGTGGCACAAGACGCGCTATATGCTGGTATGAGCGTGGTCAAGAATGGTGCACGTTTGGGCGACGTCGGTGCGGCAATCCAAGCAGTGGTTGAACCTGAGCGTTTTAGTATCGTGCGTGAATTCTGTGGTCACGGTATCAGTAATGAGTTCCACCATGAGCCGCAAGTCATGCACTATGGTCAGAAAGGTACGGGCTTTGAGCTAAAAACTGGCATGACCTTTACCATCGAACCAATGATTAACGAAGGCAAATGGCAGACTAAGATTTTACCGGATGAATGGACTGCTATCACTAAAGATCGCAAGCTATCCGCCCAGTGGGAGCATACCATGGTCGTAACGGATAATGGCTGCGAAGTATTCACCACGCGCCCCGAAGAAGATTTGAGTTTTTTGACTCAGTAATACAATAAAAGATCGCTTAGGCGGTCTTTTTTTCGCCTATGATTAATGGTTGTCCCCCACTATTCTTGATGGTCTTTTATCTTTATAATTTCTGTATATTATCGATCGCTTTTTTTTAGCGATCCATATCTACTGAACCGGATTTCAAACTTTTAACTGGATAAATCTCATGTTTAATTGTGATGTCACCGCTATTGATTTAACACCGATGCCTTTGTTATCAGCAGACGATATGACAACTGCCTCTCTATCTCCGTCAACAGACATAAGCGTGATAGAAAAACCGCTATTTGGTATTCCTGAATGGTTGCTTCAAATCAATGACGATATCAGCCGTGCACTCGAACGCGGCGTCAATATTCGGCAATTGGTTAACGCTCGTGCTTGCGTCATTGATGATTTATTGATTGAGTTATTTAAATACTTTGAGCTTAATAAAACGGATTTGGCACTGTTTGCAACCGGTGGCTATGGTCGTGGTGAGTTGTCACTCTACTCAGATATCGATATTTTACTGCTCATGCCTCATGATATTGACGCCGATACCAATAAAAAAATCGATAATTTGGTGGCGATCTTATGGGACATTGGACTTGAGCCAGCGTTATCAGTGCGCAGTGTCAGTGACTGCTTGGAGGCGGCGCTTGATCACACGATTGCCAGTGCGTTATTAGAGGCTCGTCTATTAATAGGCAACGACGCCTTGCAAGATGTCCCGCATCAAATAGTGAACAATCAATGGTCACCGCGCGCGTTTTTTGACGTAAAAATCAATGAAGCAAAAGCGCGATATCTACAGCACAATGCCACAGAATATAATCTTGAGCCCAATATTAAAACTGCTCCCGGTGGTCTGCGTGACATTCATATCATCGGTTGGGTGACCAAACGTTATTTTCGGGTTAGTAAGCTCTATGATCTGGTGCAGCAGGACTTTTTAACTGAAAAAGAATTCGATGAATTAAGTTTTGCAGAAGGCTATCTATGGCAAATACGGCACTATCTGCATGAGTTAACAGGTCGCAATGAAAACAAACTGTTGTTCGATTATCAGCGCGAGATTGCCCAACTGATGGGCTATGAGCCCCAACCAGATGATCAACCAAATGACTCGGTAGAGCGCTTTATGCGCGATTACTATCGCTGTGCCATGCAAATATCGACATTGTCTGAAATGCTGACCAATCACTATTATGAAACCATCATCGAGCCGCAACTGCCTGATGAGGAACGCCCAAAAAAACAGCCTATTAATGCCCGCTTCAATCAAGTCGGCGAGCAAATTGCAATGGCGCATCACCGAGTATTTGCTCAGCATCCTGAATCGATTTTAGAGATGTTTTTACTCATGGGTCAGTATGGCATCAAAAATGTCCGTACCCATACCTTGCGCGCCCTTAAGATTGCAGCACGCGGTATTGATCAGGCTTATCGAGACAACCCTGCGCACCAAGCATTATTTTTAGCCAACTTAAAAGAGCAAAATTATCTCTTTCACCGCCTGCGTACCATGAATCGCTACGGTGTTTTGGGCAACTATATCCCAGCTTTTGCGCAAGTTACTGGGCTTATGCAGTATGACTTGTTCCATCGTTATACCGTTGATGCCCATACCTTGTTTTTGATTCGTATTTTGCACCGTTTTACGGATCCGCATTTTTATGAAGATTTCCCGCTCGTGAGCTCCATCTTTCAGCGTATTGAGCGTAAAGAGATTTTGGTCTTGGCGGCGATGTTTCATGACATTGCCAAAGGTCGTGGCGGCAACCATAGTCAACTTGGCGAAATCGAGTCGATTGAGTTTTGTCTGGCTCATGGTATGAGTACTGCAGACGCCAATCTGGTTGGCTGGTTGACCCGTTATCATCTGCTAATGTCGATGACGGCGCAGAAAAAGGACATCTCAGACCCAGAGGTTGTGACGCTATTTGCAGATTTGGTGGGTAACGTCACCCATCTAAATCATCTGTATGTGTTAACTGTCGCTGATATGAACGCCACCAATCCACAGCTTTGGAACAGCTGGCGTGCGACCCTTATGAAACAGCTATATTCGCAAACGCGCCGTATTTTGCGGGCAGATATTGATGCCCCAACCAATCGTCAGGATATGATTAGTGCCACGCGCAAGCAAGCACTGATAATGCTAGATAACGTCGACAATCAGCATATGAATCGCGATGAGGTGCTGAGATTGTGGGATGATTTGGGCGATGAGTATTTTTTGCGTGAAATTGCAGAAGATATCTTATGGCATACTGAAGCGATTTTGAATCATCCACCTATAGGTCGAGCGTCAAATGCTGATAGTCCGCCATTAGTCGTTCTACGTGAGCATCGAGAGCTGGCGCTTGATGCAGTACAGGTTTTTGTTTATACCCAAGATCAGGTCAATTTGTTTGCGGTGACTATGGCCGTATTCGATCAGATGAATCTTGATGTATTGGATGCCCGTATTATCACAGCGACCCGTGATTTTGCGTTGGATTCTTATGTACTACTCGACCGTAGCGGTACTTTACTGGTCGATAGCGATAGCCAGCAAGAGCTTAAGCAGCGACTGATTGATGCCTTTAAAAATCCTACCGCGCCCAAACTGACGCACAAACGAATTCCACGCCAGCTCAAACATTTCGATGTAGCAACGACGATCAATTTTGAGTTCAATGATGCATCAAGTCAGCACATCATGAGCTTAGAGACCCTTGATCAGCCAGGTCTACTTGCCCGTGTTGGACAAGTATTTTTGCAGCAGCAGATTGAGGTACATGCCGCGCGTATTACTACGCTTGGCGAGCGTGCAGAAGACATGTTTTATATCAGCGATCAAAATGATCAAGCACTGAGCACTGATAAACTTAAGACGTTAAAAACGGCACTGATAGACAGTCTTAGTGTCCGTAATGATAGAGTCTAGCTAATTTTCTATATCAAGCTTTTGTAGATGATGCCACGTGCATATTCCTTCAGTGCATCATCGGCAAGCTCTAGAGGCAGTATATCGGCTTCTACCTTTTGGTCGCCATATATCAAGCGTCCCGCATCGACCTCCTTTTGTAGGAGGCGGTGCAAGCTTGCCAAACGAAATTCTGCATTATAATATCGGTAGATTTGCTTCAAACTAATAGGTGCTTTGGCGTGGACATCGCGATACAAGCTATCAGAAGCCAAGATAGTCATCTCATTAAGCATCTCTTCACGCGACAAATCGGCTTGATTGATCTTATATTGCAACTGCCTAGCAAGTCTGTCTTTAAAACTCAGCATCACAATAAAAATTAAGGTTTGTATAACAAATAAAGCGATGTATTGCCACAGAGGTAACGATATATCTAGCAACTTGCTAAGCAGCATGAGTACCATAGCAACGACTATATAGCTGACCAATTGCCAGAGCAGCCACATCATAAAACTGTTATCGCCAAACCAAAACATTTGACGTTCTCGTAACAGTGTCAACTGCTGGCGTGATTTCCACCAAGACTGTTCACGCTGCTTTAACTGCTTATAAACGTCAAGACTTTCATGATTATCAAAGTACTTTTCATTGATATCCTTAGCATCGAGACTGTCCGTTTTTAACATACTAGACATATCAAATTATTCCTAAAATACGCTGTCAGAAAAGTCAGCATTTATCTTTACTTAGTAATACAGACATCACATCGCTTTTATAATAACGCGTTACGATATAGTCACATGATTACCTATTTACACAATCATATAGTTAAAATAACAATGCTTAAATATCCTCTAGACAAGTCATTACAAAGCACTATAAGGAAATATAAGAAGAAAAAGACAAAAAATAAGAGAAGTGCTACACTGCTTAAATGTAATTTTTCTTTATAACTTTATTATTAACTGTCTATTATAGTTAGCCTGCCTATGAATCACAACTTGACGTCCCTACACCCTTATCCATTCGCTAAGATGGCCACTTTACTGGCTGATAGTACTCCAGCCCATAGCTATGATGAAATCAAACTGGGTATTGGTGAGCCAAAACATGCGCCGCCAGCCTTTGTTCTGGACGTACTACGCGAAAACTTGGACAAAATAAGCCATTATCCGACCACAAATGGGCTATTTGAGCTGCGTCAGACCATTGCTCATTGGCTTGAGAAGCGCTTTTTCTTAAATCACCTCAACCCTAATACGCAAGTATTGCCAGTAATGGGTACACGTGAGGCAATATTTAGTATCGTGCAGGCAGTGATTAATCACGAGACAGAGACTGTTAGTCAGACGGCAACGCTCAACCAATCGCCTACTCCTACGCCTATAGTAGTTATGCCTAATCCCTTTTATCAGATATATGAAGGGGCGGCGATATTAGCGCAAGCAACGCCTTATTTTATCCCTTGCACCTCCGACAATAGCTTTAAGGGGGATTTTCGTAGTGTGCCAAAAGATATCTGGACGCGTACGCAGTTGTTATTTGTCTGTAGCCCAAACAACCCAACCGGTTCAGTGATGACGATGGATGACTGGGAGCAAGTGTTGCGCCTATCAGACCAATATGGCTTTATCATTGCCAGCGACGAGTGTTATAGCGAGCTGTATTTTGATAAAGCGCCAATAGGCTTGCTGCAAGCCTGCGCTGCCCTTGGTCGACACGATTTCAAAAATTGTCTGGTGTTTCACTCTTTATCGAAGCGCTCAAACCTACCCGGTTTGCGCTCAGGCTTTGTGGCAGGCGATGCCGCTATCTTGCAGGCTTATTTACAATACCGCACCTATCAGGGTTGCGCGATGCCAATACCTCATCAGCTGGCGTCGATCGCCGCTTGGGAAGATGAGAAGCATGTGGCACACAATCGAGCGCTGTATCAAGAAAAGTTTGCACTCTGGATGTCGGAGCTTGGAGAATTACTGGAGTTACGTATGCCTGAGGCAGGATTTTACTTTTGGATAAAAGCGCCTGAGCAATTCGGTGGTGATGATGAATTATTTGTCAAAGCACTCTATGAGGATGCCAATATTCACGCGCTTGCCGGACGTTACCTATCACGCGAGGTCAATGGTGAAAATCCGGGGCAAGGCTATGTGCGTATTGCTTTGGTGGCAAGCGTCGAGGAAAGTCGCGAGGCAATCAAGCGCATTCGTCAATTACTCGGTGCTTAAAATCGCTATTTAAAACGCATTAAGCTTAACAAACCGCCAATAACCACAATAATATTATGGTTATTGGCGGTTTTCTGTTAAAGAATGCTATAGTAAGTCTTATAGCCGAATCATACAGCACCGCCATTTGATGATATATAGTCAAAATATCTCAAAAACGCTACAGTGCTGCTGATATAAATTTTTTGCAGCCTCTGTCTGCGCAGGCACAGCAAGCAAGAAAAATGAATATCAGCAGTACTTGATGTATCGATATTACTTTTCCCTGACTGTATTTATCATACTTACATCCCTCTTATTGCTTATGCCATCAAGGATGATGCCATGCCCCATCTTGATTTTACCCAGCCACCATTTGATGTATTAAGTGCCGCTGAACGCCAAAGTATCAAAAAAAATACCCAAGTGCGTTATCTTGCCAAAGATGAGATGTTACCAGCGGATGATTTGCAGTACTTCTATGTGGTGCTTAAAGGTCATGTCGAGCAGCTGTTAGATGGTGATTTTGTCGCCTCTTATTTGGGCAACAACCATACTGCCCATCTTAATAGTAATGATTGGTTTGATAGCAGACGCTCACCAAAGTCGCTCATAGAAGATGGGCTGCAAGAAGATAAAAACATTGATTCGCAGCCGGCTGCTTATCAGTTTCGCGCTGTCGAAGATACTTTATTGCTGCAAGTAAATGGGGTAACCATTGATAAAATCGGTGCCCAAAACCATTTCGTACGCCAATTATTGTCAGAAAATCTGCCAGAGCGTTTAAAAGCTTTACAGCTGAGGCATGGTGGGAAAAAACTTGACGCTGCCAGCTATGACGATCCTCAGGAAGTACAACAAATCATGCTACAGCCGGTGATTGATATTACTTTACTACCAGTCCATATCGTTGACGCAGACGATAGTCTATATCAAGCAGCACGTACCATGACTGAGGCTGGATTGAAGCATGTTTTGATACGCCCACCAGGACATTTACAAGATAAAAATAGCTCCGATCGTACCTTGGGTATCCTCAGCGATAATGATATCTGCCGCGCCGTCAGCGACCAACAGAACACTACTACAACGCCTTGTCAAAACTATGCAAGTTTTAATCTGCGAACCATTAACGCTGATAATGAGATTGGTGATGCGTTACTGACCATGACTCGCTATCGCATTCACAGGTTACCAGTGATAGATACTAATGGTAAAGTCATCGGTGTGCTTGCACAAGGCGATATGCTTGCTCACATTGGTCATCATTCTCAGCTGATTAGTATTCAAATTAACCAAGCCACAGATTTGCCAAGTTTGGCGACCGCAGTTGAACTCATTGGGCGCTATATACGTGCTCAGCATCAAAACGGTATCAAAATGGGCAACGTCAGCCGCATGGTACAAACCCTTAACGCGCAAGTATTTACCAAACTTTGGCAACTCATTGTTCCTGATGAAGTAATGGAGAATACCTGTGTTATCGTCATGGGCTCAGAGGGTCGCGGCGAGCAAATCATGCGTACCGACCAAGACAATGCGCTCATCATGCGTGATGGTTATGACCACCCTAAGCTGGCAAAATTTGCCGATACCTTTAACCAGCACTTAGCAGATCTTGGCTATCCGCTATGCGACGGCAATATTATGATGAATAATCCCATGTGGCGGCAACCATTAAAAGCGTTTAAAGCGCAGGTTAGTCTATGGTTTAAAAACACTGACCCGATGCATAGTATTTATTTATCCGCTATATTTGATGGTGAATATGTCTGCGGTGATGAAACGCTATTGACGCAGGTTCGTGAACACCTAAAGACGGCCCATAGGCAGTCAGACTTGATGTTCGTGCGCCAATTTGCACGAGCAGCGCTGCAGTTCGGCGATGTCAATCAATGGTGGCAAAAGCTAGTACCGTTATTAGGTGGTAAGCTAAGCGATTATACTATTGACCTCAAAAAAGCGGGTATCTTTCCATTGGTACATGGTATCCGTACCTTGGCGTTAGAGAACGACATCTTTACCGACCCTAGCAGCAAAGGTCGTCTGAAAGCTTTGGTTCAAGCTCGGGCCTTAACCCAAGAGCGTGCCGACACCTTACTTGAGGCATTAGAGTTCTTTATGGCGCAGCGCCTATCCGTTGCTTTATTGACAGACAATAAGCATGCAAAAGAAGTCAATCCAACGACCTTGTCTGCCCTTGAGCGTGATTTATTAAAAGAGTGTTTGGCGGTAGTAAAAAGCTTTAAAGACCAGTTAAGCCGACATTATCAGCTTGAATTTGGTTAAGCTAAACCGGTTAGCCTTGGAGATAGATGACGATGAACTGGCTAAAACAGCTGTCTACTGCTTGGCAAAAAAACCAATTACAGCGACCTGAACTGGCATCAATGTTTACGGCACCTGTCGATGAACAATGGGTTGCGATTGATTGTGAGATGACCGGACTCAATCCAAAGAAGCATCACCTATTATCGGTAGCTGCCATTCATATCAATGGCGATAAGATTGATACAGGAAATGGGCTGCATCTGCTTTGCAGACCGCCTGTCATGCCTGAGGGCGATACCATTGTCATTCATGGACTGCGCACCGCCGATGTTGAGCATGCGATGAGCTATGATGAGATGCTGGGGTTACTATTGCCCTTTATTGGCAATCGGCCACTTGTGGGGTTTTGTCCGCAAATAGACGTCGGGTTCTTAAACCCTTTAGTAAAGCATTATATGGGTACTCATTTGCCCAATGAGATTATCGATATCCGCCCCCTTTATAGCCGGCGTATGATGGGTCGTAGCCAAGGGCTTCCTAGCCAAGCACAGCATTTGAATAGTATCTTGGCGCATTATAATATTCCTGAGCTTGGCACCCACGATGCTTATAATGACGCCATCATGACGGCAATGGCATTTTTGCATATGCGCTAAAATGCATTATTTAGACAAGGCTTTAAGATAAAAGCACGCTTACAACTACATGCTACAGCTACGCGAAAACAGTAACTCATGTTACCATATCCTGTTTTTGCCACCTGATGATAGGCTGCTCATGCGCTCCTTAGTAAAACCAACTCTACTTAGAACTCATAACTCTTCTATACGCACAACAGCCATTAGCCAATATTTGCAAACGCCGAAAAATATCGGTCAACGTCTATCTTTATTGGTATTAGTTGTCGCTCCTACCTTAGTGCCATTACAGCTGCACGCTGCCTTACCGCAAGAGATTGAAACGGCATTAGCGCGAGCCCATTTAAGCGCAGCAGACATCAGTATTGTCATTACGCCAGTGGGAGATAAAAACGCCAGCCGCTTGCCCTCTGCCATTCAGGTTATCGACAGTAAAAAGGCGGTCAATCAATTGCAGCCTGCAAGCTCAGACGAGATAAATGCTGATACCCATAACAGCAAGCAAAAACTGGTGCAAAACAAGCAGAGCCCTAAGCCGCTAGCCAATTACCAAAGCGCGTTAGTAACCATCGAAAAGCAAACCATCAGACAGCACGACAGACAATTACACGCTTATACCGATGATCCTTATACCCATCAAAGCTTGATGAGTACTCCGTCATTACTGCCAGAAAACGTGTTAAACACTGCTAATTATTCTTCCAGTCATAACGACAATATCAGTGCTAATGGCGCAGATAATAATAACAGCGACAATAAAAAATCTGACAGTGAGACCTCAATAAAAATATCGTTTTCACCATTACTCAATCATCAGCCTGATATTGCGCGTACGCCCGCCAGCACGATGAAACTCGTTCCTAGTTTTATTGCTTTAGATATCTTGGGCGCTGACTTTGTCTGGCATACGCGCGTTTATCATACTGGTATTATCATTGGTGATACATTGCTTGGTGATTTGATAATTCAAGGCAGTGGCGACCCAAAAATGACCCATGAGCGCTTACAGCAATTACTCTATAAAGTGAAAGCAGCAGGCATCCGTCATATCGATGGCGATATCATTGTAGATAGCACTATTTTTAACCATGTCACTAAAGATCCTGCGGCATTTGATAACGCGCCTTTACGTCCTTATAACGCCAGTCCCGATGGTTTTTTGGTAAATTTTAGTACTATTGGTATCCAAAGCTATCCATTAGATAATGCCCAAGCACAGCTGACTTATACGCCGCAGCTGGCAGATTATAAGTTGCCAAGTAAGATAAATATACGCCCCTCTGCCTGTGGTCAAGCACGTTATAGCTTAGCGCCGCAGTGGCAAGCAACTCAGCTGACCTTTGATACCTCTCTACCCGATAACTGCGGCGACCATGCTTTTTATGTCGCTTATCCTGATGCCAAAGATTTTGCGGCGCGCGTTATCAAAGCCAAATGGCAAGCACTGGATAATACGCTAACGGGCAACGTTGTCGCTCAAGAAACACCATATAAGAATAAGAAATCCATATCAGCACGCGGTTTGGCAGCTCTACCAATGTCGCCTTTACCAATTGTTAGTTATCCTTCTTTAAACTTAACGCAGCAAATTTATGATATCAATCATTTCTCTAATAATGTGATGACTGAACAAGTGGCGCTATCAATAGGTGCTTATAATAAACCCAAAGATGAAACCGTTAATCCAACCATTAATAAAAACGTCGATAAAGCTATTAATAGTCAGCACAGCTTATATCAATTTGGTAAGCCTGCGACAACGAGCTACCCTGCTGCCTTACAAACCATCAACGAATGGTGGCAAACGCATCTAAGCACGCCGCCGCCACATCTGACCAATGGTTCAGGGTTATGCCGTGATTGTACCATCAGCGCTGCTAATCTAAGCGAGCTGCTGACTTATGCTTACGTTCACCCAAGCTTCGATGCTTATGTAAACTCGTTAGGTATCGCTGGAGTCAGTGGCACCATTTTGACACATAGCGAGCGTTTACCAAAATCAAACGCCATTGGTCGAGCTTGGATAAAAACGGGCACTTTAAACAATGTCACTTCGATGGCAGGCTACGTCAAAGGCTTATCAGGACAGGATTATGTGGTAGTGGGACTGATCAATAATGAGCAAGCGCTAAATACTTATACAGCAAGAACGGTACTGGACGCCATGCTAGATTGGACAGCGCAGCATTAATTTTTTACGCCCAATTATTTACTTTATAAAGGACATTTTATGTCACGTAAGCCCGCGTCACTTAGCAAACCTATCATCCCATCAGGACGTAAAGGATCACATTTAAATACAACTGCCACTCAACCCAAATTGATGCTCTATATTGGGTTTTTTGCCGTTGGCTATATGCTTGCCAGCGCTGTATTTATGATGATTCAAACCAAGCTTGCTCTCAATGCGCAATTGGTCACTGTGCTGTCTATTGTCTTGGGCGCTTATATTGCCGTGCATAAGTTTATCAAGCACCAACAGCGTGCACTAGATAGAGACGAGATCAACCGCTTAATGTTTGGCGGCGTGATCGTGGTTTGGCTACTCACTATGGTTTACTTTTTGGGGATATGGGTATTTCTATTCGATTCCATCAGCCGTGAAGTACTGCTTGAGATGAGCATGCAGCAGCCTTTACCGCTAATTTCTGCATTGATCATGATATTGGTGCTGAGTTTGGTGAGTGCACGTATCAGCATTTGGGCAATTAACCACTTGCTTGATCCCAATCGCAAGGGCGCTTAATTGCTTACTTTCAGCAATTAAACGTTATAAACAAGCAACTACAAAGTTTTTGCCCTATTCATCTCTAAATTCCGTTACGCTGTATTTACGCTGATGCACTTTGATGAATAGGAGATAAGACCATGGAAATGATTTTTTTTGACAATGTTGATAAGCTTGGACGTATTATTCTGACCACAGTCGTGGTCTACGTTTTGATTGTTACGTTTACTAAAATTTCAGGCAAACGCTCAACCTCTCAGCTAAATAATTTTGACTGGATTGTCACAGTGATGATTGGGTCATTAAGTGCCAGTACGATTTTACTCAAAGGCATTCCAATTATCGAAGGTATGGCGGCTATTCTTTCACTGTATTTATTACAATTTTTGGTCACCAAATACGCCTCTGTTTCGCCGCAATTTAGTAGCTTTATTTTGTCTGAGCCACGCATTGTCTTTTACCAAGGACAGTTTTTGCCAGATGCCATGCGTGATGAGCGTTTGACCCGCCAAGAAATTGAATGTGCCATGCGCTCTGAGGGTATTCATAATTTTGATGAGGTTGAAGCCGTTGTTTTTGAGTCGGATGCCAAACTGACTATTATTCCAAAGCCCAGTCCTTCTTATAGCAATAACCAAGAAGCAGATGATACGGTATCAGAGACGATTGCTCCGCTTATGTAATACAGTTGATAAAATTTTTACTAAAAACTTGATCAGCTCTAAAAAGGATAGAGCATCATGACTCTTCTCTTTGTTTTACTCTATCCTTTTTAGGCGGCTGTTGGACTATTAGTAAGTAAGTGGGCTTTGAAAGCATTAAAATCATACAGAATAATTATTTATCAAACATGTCTTGAGCAAAGAATCTAGTATTTAACAGGTTTTCTTATTACATTTATTTAACCACTTCTTAAAATGGCAGCTGTTATGAAAGTAAGAATTTTGACCGTAGGTAATAAAATGCCCAAGTGGGTACAAACTGGTTTCGATGAGTATCATAAGCGTATTCAGCCTATGCTCACTACTGAAGTCGTTGAAATTGCGGCGGCAAAACGTGCTAAGAATCCATCAGATGCCAATTTAGCTCAATACCGTGAGCAAGAGGGTCAGGCGATCTTAGCCGCTCATGCTACAGCAGGACGTGAGCAATTGTGGGTACTTGATGTCAAGGGTAAGATGCTATCGACCGAAAATTTGGCAGATAAATTGTCTGATGGTATGCAGCAAGGCGATGATATCGCTTTGGTCATCGGTGGTGCCGATGGTGTGTCACCAGAGGTATTGGCAAAAGCAGATGTGAAATGGTCGTTATCGGCGCTTACGCTACCGCATCCTTTAGTGCGCGTTGTCCTCATGGAGCAGCTATATCGCGCGATGAGTATCAATCATAACCACCCTTATCACCGTGGTAATTAAAGTAGCAATAGAAAACTATCCCGTAGGAAAACATCATCAATCACAGTGACACAACAGATTGAAAAATGGACGCACGCCCTAATAAATGCCACATGAGACATCCTAAACCTGCAACACCCAATGCCCAAAGTATCAATCCGCAACGCGATGATAATCGCGACGATTTGCATAGCCCACTAATATCGACGCCAATTACGGCGGCGGCTTGGACAGATACGCCTATCATATCGAGCGCGGCAAAGCGTCCTAAGTTACCAGCGCTGTTTATATCGCATGGTGCACCGACGCTGGCTATCGAGCAATCTGCTACGACGAGCGCGCTAGCTCGTACAGGACAAAATTTACCCAAACCTCGTGCCATCGTCATTATGTCCGCGCATTGGCAGTCAGCAAAACTTGAGATCAGCAGCAATCCTGAGCCAAAAACGTGGCATGATTTTTCAGGTTTTACTCCAGAGCTATATGAGCTGCAATATCCTGCTACTGGTCATCCAGCACTTGCTGAGACCTTGGCGCAGCAACTGAGTGCCCGTGGTATTATTTGTAGGGTCAATCCCTTACGTGTCAGTGACCATGGGGTATGGGCGCCACTTTTACACCTGTATCCACAGGCTGATATTCCTATCGTACAAGTATCCTTGCCACAGTATTATGACAGTATCGCTTGCTATCAATTGGGCGCGCAACTGGCACGGCTGCGTGATGAGCAAATTCTGATTATTGGTTCAGGAAATATCACGCACAATTTGCAAGCGCTACGCTGGCAAGCAGACAGTATTGATCAAACCGCAAAAGATTTTAAAGTTTGGCTGCTACAACAGCTCAAAACCGACATCCCAAGCGCCTTAGACTGGCAGCAATATCCTGACTATAAGGACATTCACCCCAGTGATGAGCATTTACTGCCGCTATTTTTTGCCTTAGGTGCCGGTCAACGTGTCTCAGTCGTGCATCAAAGTATGGCGCATCATAGCTTAGGCATGGATATCTATCGCTTTGATTAAAGGCTCTCAATCAAAGCGTCAGATATATGCAGGTATACCACACTACTTTTCAAAAGCAAGTTTAGTAAATAAACCTGCACGCTCCATTTCGCCTGCTACACTCAATAACGTCGTCTCATCATTCATACGCCCAATCAATTGCATACCGATCGGCAGACCTTTTTTACTCATACCGACAGGCAACGACATGGTTGGCAAGCCTGTAATATTACCCAATAAGGTAAAACCCATCTTCCCAAGCACTGGCGAGCTTAACTTTTCAATCATGCCTGAGCTAAAAGCGTATTTGCCCATATCCATGCCTTTATTTAGCAAACCAGCACTGCGCATCAGCATTTCATCCATGCGACTTGGTGGTAATACGCCATGTTTTACTGCCGGTGTTGGAACGGTTGGGCACAAAATTATATCGTAGGTCTCTAGCAGAAGACCGGTTTGATATTGGCTATCATGCCAGCCATGCTTGGCGTGCGCCAAATCAACAGCCGATAGTGAACGTCCTAACATTGCCATGTTATACGTTTGCGGTTCAAGATTTTGTATATGCTGCGCACCATAGCAACGCTCAATATTATCAATAGTAAACGCAGTATGCGCGCAAACAACGACTAAAAAATTATGCCAGAATTGTTCAATATTAATATTAGGTTCAGCCGGTATTACGCGGTGACCCATGGCTTCTAGCTGCTTAGCGGTCTGCTCTAATACGACCAGTACTTCTTTATCGACCATAGTATTAGCAACCAACGGCTGTTGATGCAAGGCGATGGTTAGTTGTCGTGGCGCGCGCATTGCTGCTTCTAAGAAAGTACCTTTAGGCGGCGCTATGACATAAGGCGCCCCAATCTCAGCACCACTAGTCGCATCAAGCATCGCGGCACTATCACGCACGCTACGTGTAATTACATGATCGGCTACTGCCCCTTCCCAGCCTTCACCAAATAACGGTCCCATTGGGTTACGTCCACGACTGGGTTTGAGTCCAAACGTGCCACACCATGCAGCAGGAAAGCGTATCGAGCCGCCACCATCACCCGCGCCTGCCATCGGTACGATACCGCTTGCCACTGCCGCCGCACTACCACCCGATGAGCCACCAGAGCTATAGCCTTTTTTAAAAGGATTATGTGTCACGCCATGCGCTTTTGGCTCAGTGGTGATAATCAAGCCAAATTCTGGGGTATTGGTCTTACCAAAAGTGTTCACACCCGTAGCTTTCATACGCTTGACGATTTCGCTATCGCTTTTTGATATGATATTGACGCTACGACTGCCCATCGTAATCGGCTCATCAGTGAAGCTAAATGACAAATCTTTTAACAAATAAGGGACGCCGTTAAATACACCAGCTGGCAGTCCCGCCTGCGCTGCAGCATAAGCGCGCTCGTCAAAACGATGAATGATAGCATTCAATTTAGGATTGAGCTGATTGGCTTGATAGACTGCTGCATCCAGCAACTCTTTGGTACTGACTTCCCCAGCATTGACCAATGCCGCGAGTGCTAATGCATCGTATTGGGTATATTCTTTAAACATAACCGACCTTCCTTGGAGAATAATCAAATTAAAATTTTGAAAAGATTAATATGTATCCGATTTATAGACAGCATCCAGTTTAGTATAAAACCTTACTGTTTATAATGAATAAACAAACTCATTAGTCATTTACGGTATTTAGAATCCTATTTGATAGGGGCAATTGATAGCCTGAAAATAATACTCCTAAAACCTTTTACTACATAAAATTCCTTAATATCTTCAATAAAAAAGACGAGTTACTTTCGTAAATCGTCTTTTTACTATCCAGTCAAACATAAGCTCTACATTAGTAGCTCACGTTTACCACTCTTACCCATTGAACTGACCAGTCCCGCCTCTTCCATCGAGTCAACAATACGTGCGGCGCGGTTATAGCCAATGCTAAATTTACGCTGAATACTAGAAGCGGAAACTTTACGAGTCTCCATAATAAAACCAACGGCTTCGTTGTACAGGTCATCATCTTCACCAGAGGCATTGGCAGCACTACTGCCACCGCTAGGACTAGACAATTCAAAATTGCCTGCCATATTGTCGATATAATCAGGCGCACCGCGCTCACGCCATGCATCACAGACGCTATTGACCTCTTCATCGCTGACATAAGCGCCATGGACACGATCAGGTTCAATTTGCCCAGGCCCTAAGAACAGCATATCGCCATTACCAAGCATATCTTCTGCGCCACCACTATCCAAAATAGTCCGTGAATCGACTTTTGAGTTGACTCGTAACGCTGCTCGTACCGGAATATTGGCTTTAATCAAACCAGTAATCACATCAACTGAAGGACGCTGAGTCGCAAGGATTAAATGAATCCCTGCTGCCCGCGATTTTTGCGCCAAGCGTGTAATTAACTCTTCTGCCTGCTTACCGACCTGCATAATCATATCGGCAAATTCGTCGGCAACGATGACAATCATCGGTAAGGTTTTTAGCTTTGGTGCTTGGCTAATACTTACACTGTCATTGGGTCGCCATAATGGGTCAAGCATTGGATTGCCTGATTTTTCAGCAGAGATCACTTTTTTGTTAAACTCATTTAGTTTACGCACCTTTAGCAAGCTCATAAGCTGATAACGACGTTCCATTTCTGCGACGCACCATGACAAGGCACTTGCCGCCTCAGTCATATCGGTAACGACTGGGGTCAGTAAATGCGGAATATCATTATAGTTGGCAAGCTCAAGCTGCTTAGGATCGATAAGAATCATTCGCAGCTCGTTCGGCGTATATTTGAGCAGCATCGATAATAACATCGCGTTGACCAAGACTGATTTACCAGAACCCGTCGTACCAGCGACCAACATATGCGGCGCTCGTGCAAGATCAGTAATAATAGCTTTACCGCCAATATCTTTACCCATCGCCATACTGATTTGCGCTTTAGGATCTTTAAATTTTTCGGTATCCAATAGTTCAATTAAGCGTACCATTTCGCGCTGTTTGTTGGGCACTTCAATGCCAATGTACGGCTTGCCAGGAATGACCTCAACCACACGTAAAGATGCCATTGATAATGAGCGTGCCAAATCGCGTGAAATCCCTGTGACTTTACTGGCTTTTATCCCAGGCGCTAAGTCTACTTCAAAGCGAGTGACGACAGGTCCTGGAATCGCATTAACAACATTTGCTTTGACATTGAACTCTTGTAATTTGATTTCCAGTAGCTCTGATAATTGCTCAAGCTCAGCAAGCGTATAGCTTGGCTGGCGATTGGGGTCTGGCTTATCTAAGATCGACATCTCTGGAATCGGCGACAGACTACTACGATAGGCAGCCGTTTGCATCGAGCGTGATTTTTGACTGAATGCAACATCATCACTAATATGAGGCATAACGGGAGCATCAATCTCGTCAGTGCTATCATAAACATTGTCGTCTTCTGGCATCATATCCGTAATATGATTGCTACTATCACCTTCTGGGACTGCAAAACTCATAGTTGGTTTGGTTACTGTGGCTGACTCGATAGTTGATATGGCAGACATACTTTCTGCCATTGGTGACGCTTTTGGATTTGCAGGCGGGGTATTGGTCGGTGTCATATCTATTATTTCTGATGTATTCTCTACATCAGCATCAGAAAAAGACTCCAAATCGTTCAACAAGTCATTTGCAGCATTATTAGGAATGTCGTCAGTAGTGTCGTTTGGTGAGATAGTAGTTTGCTGCTGAACAGGTGCAGCTGCAGTTTCTGTTAATGTCTCTATGGCAGATAATTCTTGTTCATGGCTAAAATCAGTCGCTTCCGGCACTGCCGCATGTTCTGCCAACCACGCATCCACTAAGCTATCGACACTAGGCGCTGATTCAGGAACATCTATCTGATCTGTCGGAAGGGTTGCAGCAAAATCATCTAACGAATGTGTTGCTTGTTGCTGAGTTACTTGTTGAGTATCCTCTTGAGTGATATTAAGAACAGGGCTAGCAGAAGAAATGTCAGTATTTAAGCTGTCAACAGAAGCAGCAGCTGGTGCCTCTGAATAGGGAACATTTACGACATCGTAAGGTATCGTATCTTGCTCATTTTCTATCTGGTTTGCTAATAAATCAGCGACAGTATTTGCATCGTTCCATGCAAAGCTTGGCTCAACCTTTCTAATAGGCATTGGCGTAGCATTGGTAGCAGGTACTGATGTTTTATTCAGATTAAAAGCGCTATTGCTAATCGTTGTGGCGGCTGCAGTTTGCAACTGCTCTTCTCGTTTGGTACTTTCACTGGCGACTTGCGCAGCGGCTGCCATAGAAGCTTTTACACTGGCACCCAATCCTGAAGACGATAAAAAGTCTGTCAATGCGCTATTAAAACGACCACTTCTATTGTCTTGCTGTTTATTTTTAGCCTGTTCATCCACTTGCAACTCAAGAGGCAATTGCTCATATTCTGGAGTATCAGTCTCACTTATTGCTGTATCACGACCTTGTTTATCGGCAGCACTAGTAGCATTGTCTTCTTGTGTTATTTGACTAGCGTCAAGGCTGCTATCAAGGTTTTTGACACCTGACCCAAACCAAGACAAAGTTTTAATTTTTTCGTAAATACTCATCCAATGAATATTAAAGGCAAAGGTGGTCGTAATAGCGACAAACACTGCCAAAAACGTCACACTCCCCCACTGCGACAATAGCTGTGCTAGCCTCGCTTGTAGCTCAAGACCAATAATACCGCCAGCAACGCCTTTGAGTCCTGACGACATCGGATCTGCTACCTGCTGTACCAATGCAATCAACTGGGCAAATAAGGCACTGCTGCTCAATATTAAAAACACATAAGCAACCAAGCGTAATAACCAAAACGTCGGTTTATTGTCCCACCAAATCAGTACTGACTCATAAACCAGAAACGCCAGTAACCACCACGCACCAAAACCAAAGAAGCTATACAGCAAATCTGAGAGCCATGCGCCCATCTCGCCGCCCATATTATTAATGGTCGTCATATCACTACTGATGTGCGACCAGCTAGGATCATTACCGGTATAAGTCATCAAAATCACGAACAAATAAACCGCGAGGAGTAATCCTAGTAGGGTAAATATGCCCTTTTTTAAGTAATCAATAATTGGTGCTGATATCACGTAAGATCTGCCTTGTTGTTAATACTCGTCATGAATACTCAATAGTCGTCAAACCATGATTAAGCTTAATCATGCTGACATAAATTCCTGATAGAAACTGCTGTAATAGGTTACGACTGATGTGGCGTAATAACACAAAAACTTTATCTAAAATACTACGACAAAATATTGACCGCATTGCTGTTTTTGTTTTGTGCGCGGCATACAACTTCTTATAATAACAAATACATAGCTGCCATGGCGACCGTGTTATCAATAAAGCGCATAAGAAAATCAATCCAGTAGTGATTTAGCCAAAAATGCAGCTAGTGAAAAATGATGCCTGTTCTTTTTGCATTAGAATCTAACCAAAATATATTAAAGCTCTACGTTACTGCTGATATAAATTTTTTATAGCCTCTGTCTGCGTACGTACAGCAAGCAAGACAAATTAATACCAGCAGTACGTGATGTTTATATATCACTTTTCACTGACTATATTTGAATATGGGCTCATTTTTGGTACTAAAATTTCAAGCTTCAGATACTTTAGTTCTAATGATACCCATATTTGTTTTAGCAAACTTGCACTTTTTGCTCTTAGCCCTTATGTTATTATCACATAGCAACGATAATAACCAGATACGTCGTCATTTTTACGCCTATCTTTTATAATACTTATAATATCTACTTATTATTTTAACGTTGAACCTTTTCACATTTATTGCTCTAGCAAGGAAATCTTATGGCAACTGATAATACTGCTCCACGCCACGAAAAACTCATTATTTTAGGTTCAGGTCCTGCTGGTTATTCTGCCGCTGTGTATGCAGCACGCGCCAACCTAAAGCCTGTTATGGTCACCGGTATGGAAGTCGGCGGACAGCTCACGACGACGACCGAAGTCGATAACTGGCCGGGTGATGCACATGATTTGACTGGTCCTGCATTGATGGAGCGTATGAAAGCCCATGCCGAACGCTTTGGTACTGAACTGGTTTATGATCATGTCAATGCTGTGAATTTAAATGTGCGTCCTTTTGAGCTGACCGGTAATAATGGCAATTACACCTGTGATGCTCTTATTATCTCAACCGGCGCATCAGCACAGTATCTAGGTCTAGAGTCAGAAACCAAATTCCGTGGTCTTGGCGTTTCTGCCTGTGCAACTTGTGATGGCTTCTTTTATAAAGACCAAAAAGTGGCAGTTATCGGTGGTGGTAACACGGCCGTTGAAGAAGCGCTGTATTTATCAAATATCGCCGCTGAAGTCACTTTAGTCCATCGTCGTGATAGCTTACGCTCAGAAAAAATCCTACAAGATAAACTATTTGAAAAAGCCAAAAATGGTAATGTCAAAATCGAGTGGAACCACAGCGTAAAAGAAGTGGTTGGTGATGATATGGGCGTTAATGGCGTGGTCATTGAATCTATGATTGATGGCAGTACCAAGCAACTGGACGTGTTTGGTATGTTTGTCGCCATTGGTCATAAGCCGAATACTGACTTATTCGAAGGTCAGTTAGAGATGAAAGACGGTTATCTGATCGTCAACAGCGGTCTCAATGGTAATGCTACCCAAACCAGTATCGAAGGGGTTTTTGCCGCAGGTGACGTCGCAGATCATGTCTATCGTCAAGCGATCACCTCTGCTGGTACGGGCTGTATGGCAGCACTTGATGCTGAAAAGTACCTAGATGCAATAGGCGAAACGGTCGCTCAAGATCATACTTATGCTTCAACGTTGACAGCTGACAAAGAAGCGTAAATGAGCGATTTTGTTAATGATGGTCATACAACGCCTGAGGCTTTTGTTCAACATATCAAGAGTCTTGGGCGTTATGACTTTCCAGAGCCAGCGATAGTAGACCCTGAAGGTATGGGCATTGTGGCTATCGGGGGAGATTTAGCCCCTGAGACGCTGATTTCTGCTTATGTACAGGGTCTATTTCCTTGGTTTAATGACGATGAGCCAATTGCTTGGTGGTGCCCTGAACCCAGATGTGTGATGCAGCCGACAGACTATCAGCCGAGTAAATCGCTACGTAAGCAAGCAAACCGTAGTCGTTGGCAGTTGACGCTGAATCAAGCTTTTGATGAGGTCATACACGCTTGTAGTTTACCGCGTAGTAATGGCGTTAATGACGATCTTAATGAAAGTCAGCCTGAAGGCGAACATACTTGGATTCATGATGAGATGATTGAAGCCTATAGCGAGCTACATGCTCAAGGCTTTGCGCATAGTATTGAAGTTTGGGATGATAAAGGCACGCTCGTTGGCGGTTTATATGGCTTAAAAATAGGCGGCATTTATTTTGGTGAATCGATGTTTCATATCGCTTCTAATGCATCAAAGCTGGCATTTTGGGGCTTGATGCGCTTATGTGAGCAAAGCAATGTTAATCTTGTTGACTGTCAACTCCCTAACGATCATCTCACAAGTTTAGGTGCTATCACCTTGTCACGTACTGAGTTTTTGGCTCAACTAGACATATTAATATCTAATAGTTCAGATAATTGGCACAAAAACTCGCATAAGCCTCTAGCGGTATCGCTGTTAGAGAGTTTGCAACCTTGGCAATTAAACCTCTAGTTTCTTACTTTATTTTAAAATCTAAAGTTGATCTGGCTAATCGATAGTTAAAATAGTGCGACTCGATTGAGTACGTATGATTATTACTGTTACGTTTAATCGGCAATTTTTTCATAAATCAGCAACTTACCTATCACGATCATGAGTACATTATGGCACCTGATACCTCTTTTTTATTAATAGGTAAGCTGGCAACCAAAGCCAACACCACTAAAGATACGATTCGTCACTATGACCAGTTGGGGCTGCTAAAGTCTCGTAAGCGTCAGGCAGGTTCACGGCTATATACTGAGTTTCATCCAGAATGTGTTGAACGTATCGAATTAATTAAAAGCGCACAAGCAATTGGCTTTACCCTGACTGAAATCAAAGACAGCCTCAATGATTATTATGATGGGCAGCTTGATATTGACTTACAGCTGAACATTACCCAGCAAAAACTGATTCAAATCAGAAAACAACAAACGACCATCAGTTTGATGATAGAGATGTTGACCGAACGCATTGATATTCTTGAGCATATGAAGTCTGATAGTGGTTATAAACTCGACATTGATGTGTGTAAAAAGACACTGCCTTTATCCTGATAAGGAAACCTCGATACCACACCGCTTTTATTATTTGTTATTGTTTTAAATCTCAAATAATAAAAGCTGCTAATATTTTTTAAGATTAATTATAAATACGCTGCATGATTAGCGCGTCGACTGCCGGTTGATGCGCTGCTTGATAGTAGTTTTTACGTGTATGAATCACAGTAAATCCTTGCTGCTCATATAGCGCGATCGCAGCAGTATTGTCTGCCCGCACTTCTAATAAAAGACTCTCTACTTGATTGGCCTTTAACGCCTCATCTAGTCTAATAAAAACTCGTGATGCTATACCTTGACGCTGATAATCAGGATGAGTGCCAATACGTAAAATCTCTGCTTGCTCAAACAATAATTGGTATAAACAGTAGCCAATCAATTCGTTTGCAGAATTATCAGTAACAACCATCAGACTGATACTATCCTGTTCGAGCAGGTCGCCTATTGTTTGAGATGTCCAAGGGTCTTGTAGCTGAACCATAGCTTCAACAGCTGCAACTGCTTCGACCATTTCTGTACGCTTATCTGGTTCATCTAATAGTATTTTTACATCGAACATCAGTGCCTCTTTATTTGCTGGCTTTAGTGTCAGTTATATTATCGTTGATTGTCGACACTGTCATTCTATTAGCAAACCATACCAAAAAAAAGCCACCCTCTTTCGAGGATGGCTTTTGACTAATTATTAACGACAATCAGATTACTCTGACAGCGTTAAGTATTAGTTCAATACGTTAGCAACAACACCAGCGCCTACCGTACGGCCGCCTTCACGAATAGCAAAGCGAAGACCTTTGTCCATAGCGATTGGGTGGATAAGCTCTACGCCCATCTCAACGTTATCACCAGGCATAACCATTTCAGTACCGTCTTGTAATTGGATTGCGCCAGTTACGTCAGTGGTA
>Ga0136557_1000374_pt1 | contig 35149 bp, 33 predicted proteins | sample AntRauTorckE6832_FD_104796 | JGI IMG/M metagenome (GOLD analysis project Ga0136557, IMG submission 104796) | Saline lake microbial communities from Rauer Islands, Antarctica - Metagenome Torckler E6 #832 | ecosystem: Environmental > Aquatic > Non-marine Saline and Alkaline > Saline | place...
AAGTAACGACGCCGTGGGGCATGCTCACAGCCAAACAGGTAACCACCCCGGACGGTGTTAGAGTTTATCCGGAATATGAAGAATGCTGCAGAATCGCCCGGAAAAACAATGTCAGTTTACACAGCGTCTATGATGCCGTAAAACAACAAGGCTCCTCCTCATGAACCGGCTTATCATGGCCATCGCCACCGGCGCCTATGTCGGCACAATCTCCAAAGCCCCGGGAACGTGGGGTTCGGTGGCGGCATTGCTGCCATGGGTCCTCATCAAAGACCTACCGCTCCCGCTGTATTGCGCCATCATTGCCGGTACCTTCATCGTCGGCTTTTTGGCTGCCGGTTCCGCGGAAAAACTCCTCGATACACCTGACGCGGGGGCCATCGTCATTGATGAAATTGTCGGGATGTTCATCACCCTTCTTCTGGCGCCGGCCCATCCGCTGGCGTGGCTTCTCGGCCTCATCTATTTCCGGATCTTCGATATTGCCAAACCCTTCCCCGTCTTCTGGTTTGACCAGCACATCCACGGCGGTATGGGCATTATGCTGGATGACGTTGTCGCCGGGCTCTACGCCCTGCTCACCCTGCAGCTGAGCTGGTATATTGGTGGTATGCTTTTCTGATGCTGATGACCAACCAAAATCAGCTGATCAACTCAGGAGTCTGCCGTGTAGGTGCTGCGAGCTGAGTTTCGTAGGTCATCTTCTGATAGGTTAAAGTTTTCCAGCCTTCTTCAAGGCATACACAGACGCCTTATAGGAAATCAGGATAAGCAGCGGCCAGGATAGTATAAGAAACATGTCCATAAAATTTCTCCATTACAAAATTTCGGTGGGTGACCTCATTGCAGAGCGCACCCACCGTTATAGGCGTTAGTACGCTTTATCACCGGTGACATCACTGATACCGATTTTTCTGGCATCCATCAGTTTCCACACATAGGCGATATAGGCCAGTACAAAGGGAATGACCATGGCAACATAGGTCATCACCGTCAGGGTGTAGTGGGTGGAGGAGGCATTGTAGATGGTCAGCGATGACTGCAGGTCAACCTTCGAAGGATAGAACGCGGTATTGTTATATCCCGCCAGAAAAAAGACGGTGAGGCCAACCAACACCGTGCCCAGTCCGCCGAACCATATCCCTCTGGTGCCTCCCTTTAAGCTGGTGAGCACAACCCCCCAGATCACCAGGAGCAGGCCGGCCAAGAGCATTACCAGAACATGGGGCATGGCCGCCAGATTCTTGAAATACTTAAAGGCCACCATGGCAACAACACCGTTTTCATCCACACCATAGCCCTGGATAACCACAAGAGAGACCAGGATATAGAGGAGAAACGGCAGGCTGCAGAGGAAATTGACCATACAGGACCGGCGCATCCTCGATTCAAACTCGGGCATGGCGGCAAAATCGATATTATTGACAAGATACATGGCTCCAAGCACTCTGGCGTTAAACACCAGAAACAGGCCAAGTGAAAGGTTGAACAGGGAAAAGGCCGCCTCCAACCCAAGAAGCGAATTCATCCAACTCACCTGATTATAATCGTTGAGGATGAAATTCGAACCGGTAAAGAAGGTTCCCACCGCCGCCCCGATGAGCAATATGCCAACGGAACCGTTTATAAAAAGAAAAAGTTCATAGGTCCAGGCACCATAGAGATTCCCAGTTTTTTTGCGAAATTCATAGCTTACCGCCTGCACGATAAAGGTGAACAAAATAAGTATCCAGACCCAGTAGGCACCACCAAAGCTGGTCGCATAGAATTTGGGAAACGCCGCAAACAATGCCCCACCAAAGAGCACCAGAGTGGTGAAGGTGAGTTCCCATTTACGTCCCAGGGAATTTATCACCAGGGCTTTCTCAGTATCATTTTTGGCAACCTGCCAGAGCAGACTCTGGCCGCCCTGGACAAAGGTAAGAAAGAGAAACAGCGAGCCGACCACCGAGACCAGCAACCACCATATCTGCTGTAAAGTCATAAGATCAAGATTGCCTATCATTTTACACCCCCTCCGGCCCTTTTTTTATCTGTTGCACCATAATCTTGATTTCCGCCAGCAGCAGGAGTGTGAAAATCACGGCAAACATAACAAATGTTGTCTGAACATTACCCGCGGATATGTTGGATGCTCCAATATGCACCGGCATCATGTCCTGTATGACCCATGGTTGGCGGCCGACCTCCGCCACAACCCAACCGGCCTGCGAGGCCAGCATCGCCAGAAAGAAGGAAATAAAACCACCCCCCAGCACCAGTTTTTTGTGCTCCAGGGTATCCTTCATAGAGTAGTAGAGGAATGCGGCAAAGATCAAGATAAAGAACGCCGCCAGCATCACCATAATATGAAAGGAGTAAAAGGCGGTTTCAACCGGCGGTACAGCATCCACCGGCGCGTCGAGATAGCCGTAGCCAAGATACCCCTTATTGACATCAAACCGGGTCAGCGACATTTCAGCCGCCGCCTCATCCCCACTGTTCAGGGCCTGCTTATAGTTGGTCAGATCCTCGACCGCCTGTTGTCCGCGCTTCATCTTGGCATCAACGCCGATGATCCCCTCTGCCTCGTTGCCCCAGACAAGATCGTCAATTCCAGGAACAAAGGCATTGGCATCGTGCTTGGCCAGCAGCGAAAGCATGGAGGGCAGCTTCACCTCAAAATGAAATGGATCGGCATCATCTCCCGGCTTTTTATCGTGATTGAGTACGCCAAGGGCCACCAAACCGGCATTTCGTGTTCCAGTGTAGAGTCCTTCATAGGCTGCCAGTTTCATGGGTTGGGTCTCGGAGTTGACCACGGCCGACTGGTCGCCGGTCAATGCTGTCATGCCACTGGACAGCAGGCCAAATACTGAGGCCACGATAACTGATTTTTTCGCCATCTCGACATGCCTGCCCTTGAGCAGATACCAGGAGGAAATGGTGATGACAAAAAGCGAGCCGACAATGAAGCTTGATGTCGTGGTATGGGTGAATTTGGCTATGGCCACAGGCGACAGCAAAACTTCCCAGAAATTCTGCATCTCAAATCTGGCAGAGACCGGATTAAAATCCATGCCCACGGGATGCTGCATCCAGCTATTGGCGACCAGAATCCACAGAGCGGAGAGGTTTGCTCCAACGGCTACCATCCAGGTGGAAAACAGATGAAATCTTTTGGAAACCCTGTCCCAGCCGAAAAACATGACAGCAAAGAAGGTGGCCTCCAGAAAAAAGGCGACAAGGCCCTCCACAGCCAGCGGGGCGCCAAAGATATCTCCCACCATCCAGGAATAATTGGACCAGTTTGTGCCGAATTCAAATTCAAGGATTATTCCGGTGGCCACACCAATGGCGAAGTTGATGCCGAAAAGTGTCATCCAGAATTTTGTGATACTGCGCCACCTTTCATCTCCGGTTCGGACATATATTGACTCCATAAAAGCACAGAGCACCGAAAGCCCCAGTGTCAGCGGCACAAATAGCCAGTGATACATGGCCGTTAAAGCAAACTGCGCCTTTGCCCAGTTCACCATGGCCAGATCAAGTTCATTCATTTACATACCCTCCTTCTTGTGAGTTGTATCTCGCCTCTCCAATGTCAGCTGTTCCAGCACATGATCAGCCCGCAGTTTGTCATTGTCGAAATTGGTTTTAAGAAAATTGGGGAAAAAGAAAAGCTTCAAAACGGCAAACATGACAATGAGCTTAATGAATATTATCTTCCACAGGGTCCTGCCAACAGTCATTTGCCGAAAACCGTCTCTATAAAAACCATATACCCGTTTACAGATGCTCACCATTTTTTTCTATTCCATAAAATAAGTAAAATAAAATAACTGGACAACATGCACCGTATCAGATTGACAGCTCCGAAAAAATCCACGAAAGCCGCCACTGTCAACTGCCTGCAGGCTCAAATTCCGCGTTACCCCTGCGACTGAGAATTTTTTTGTAGATTCACCAATTGTATTACAGTTTATAGGTATCTTTTTTTTATGCCTTGTTTTTTAGCGGCGTGTTTTTTCTGCAACACCATTACCATGGCGAGGCAAAGAAAATGTCCGACACGGCCCCAGTATAGAATGCCCATTCGTTTTGTCAATAACAATAATTCCCAAAAGGTAAATGTTATTATTCCAAGGATGCCCTCGAGCACTCCCCTCCTCAAGGGCTATAAAACATTTCCGAATCATAGGTCCTGCTGCTCAACCAGCGCAGACTACGAATGGCAACGGTATAGTGCAGCTGCCGTCCCGCTGCTCTTTCAGCCATGCCAGGGTCTCTCCTCCGTTCCGGAGAGCATATTAAGGTAACGGGCCAGCACAAAGAAGAAATCGGAAAGGCGGTTGAGATATGCTAATATCTCTCTACTATAAAGGCATCCTTCGCTTTCCTGCAGGGTGACAACATCCCTTTCCGCCCTGCGGCAGATTGTCCGCACAACCTGCGCCCATGCCGCCGATGGATGCCCTCCAGGCAGTATAAAAGTATGCAATTCCTTAAGATGTTGGTCCATGGCGTCTATTTCTTTTTCCAGCCATTCGGCCTTAGCCATATCCAGCGGCTTGAGCAACTCAGCCTCCTGGGAATTCGGGGTGGTCGCCAAAATTGTTCCTATAGCAAACAGGTCTGCCTGAATGTGCCGCAACGTCCGGCTAACGTGCTGGCCCTGTTCCAATGGAGGAACAGCAGCGTCCACCGCTCCGATAAATGAGCAAAGTTCATCGATCATACCGTATGTCTTCACCCGGATATCATTCTTTGCAGTGCGTTCGCCGGAAAGCAAGCTTGTCCTGCCGCCATCCCCCGTACCGGTATATATCTTCATGGCCCTCCCTCATATGGCTTTCTCATTACCAACAAAGCTCAGCTCGAAGCACTCAAGGGCAAGGAATCAATCAGCTGAGTTCGGTTGGTATTCAGCAAATCTGAAGTTATTTTTGAGCGAATCTTTACTTCAACGCTGCCGCACTGAGAATAGCACGCATTATGCCAAACATCAAATGTCCTGACAGCGAAACACATCTTCTATACTCTCTTTTCTTGGTGGCGGGCGGGGAAAAAAGCCTGGGAAATCAGGACGGGTTATCCAATGTTTGGCGGACTATATTTGACAGTTGATCAAGATCAAAAGGCTTGGGAAGCATCTCCCTGATTCCTGTGGCAGCAAGCAGATCCTGTGAAATCCCCGTAGAGTTCCCCGTGCAGAGAATAATTGGCAGGCCGGGACGAGTTTTAAGGATTCTACCGGCAAGCTCAAGGCCGGTCATATGCGGCATGGTCTGATCGGTGATAACAAGATCAAAATACGAAGGATTGTTCTGCAACAGCTCATATGCGCCGGGGCTTGTTTGTTGTGTCGTCACCTCATAGCCAATGACCTCCAGCATATTTTTCACTGCTTGTCGCACCTGCTCTTCATCGTCAACCAGCAGGACGCGCTCCTCTCCACCCGGCAGTTTAGAGGCCCCCACCTCTGCAAATGAATGTATGTTTGCGCTGAGCGGGAACAAGACATGAAAGGTCGTCCCGACATTTTTTCTCGACTCCACCCGTATGGTGCCTCCATGCGCCTTGACGATGCCATGCACGATGGAAAGCCCCAGCCCTGTTCCTTTGCCGTCTTCTTTGGTGGTAAAATAGGGTTCATATATTTTGTCGACAGCATCTCCATCTATACCGCAACCATCATCCTCGACAATCAGATGGGCATATTCCCCGGCACCACAGTCGCAACCATCCGCTTCACCATCCTCGACTCTTTCCTGATACAGCGCCAGGTGAAGTGTTCCCTCAGTGTCTTCCATAGCATGAAAGGCATTGGTACACAGGTTCATGACTATCTGATGAAGCTGAGTTGAATCGGCCAGGATGGTCCCGCAGTCCATGTCAATATCATGCACTATGTCTATGGTGGTGGGAATGGAGGCACGTAACAACGTCATCGACTCATAAACAATTTTTGCCGGCTCAACCAGGGTCTTACAAATATCGGACTGTCGAGAAAACGAAAGAATCTGTTTAACCAACTCCTTGGCCTGACCACCGGCGGCCTGGATATCGTAAAAATATTGCTGATACGGAGAATCATCGGGGCAACATCGTCCGGCAAGGTCGGCGTTCCCAATAATAACGCTAAGTATATTATTGAAATCATGAGCTATACCACCTGCAAGCGTCCCCAAGGCTTCCATCTTTTGGGCCTGCTGCAATAATGTTTGGAGGTTATACTGCTCGCGCTCGGCCTCTATGCGTTTTGTGATATCGTGCCCCTGCATGGCAAGACAGGTAATATCCCCCTTATCGTCACGCACCGGAGAGACGGAACGGGCAAAATAATAAACCCTCCCGGTAATATCGACAAACTGGGCCTCATCCGCCACACACTCGCCGGATGCGGCCCTGGCGACAACCTTTTGCAGTCGCTCATTTTCCTCATCCTGGCCAAGCCAGCACACATTCCAGAGATACTGCCCCGTAGTGACGCCGGTATAACTGCCGCAGAGTTTTTTAGCCAGGTGATTGAGCTCAATTACTCGGCCTTTAACATCCATGATGGCCATGAACTGGTAGGATTGTTCAAAGGCCGTACGAAATCTCCTCTCACTGCCGGCCAGAATCAGCTCCTGCTCGGCAACACGTTGATCGGCACGTTGCAGCAGTCGAGAAGTGCCCTGCAGTTCTTTCTTCTGATGAAAAAGTTGGAGATAGATTTCGATCTTGCTTTTGAATAGTTGTGGTATAAGAGGTCTGCTGAGATAATCAATGGGCCCGGAAACGGATGCGAAAAAAGAGTGTTTGCAGCTGTATTCAGATGGAAGCAGGAAGAGTATGGGAAGTCGCGCGCTGTTGTCCAATTGATGGATTTGACGGGCAAGCTCCAAGCTATCAATGCCCACCGCATCAACGGCCAAAAGCACCAAAGCATACTCCTTCCGGGCAAGACTGTCGAACACCTGCCCTTTTACGCAGGCTCTTGTCAGACACACATTGAAATCGGCAAGAAGATGGTCGAGGACGTCTAAATTCTCGGCAACACTGTCAACGCCCAGGATATTGATCACTTCATCACTCATAAAATAGTCACTATAGCTGGATCAGTTTATCCACCGCTGCAATGCTTTGCCATGCTATGCAGGCCCTGCTTCACTGCGTGGCAATACAATACAAGCCGGCAGCATGTGCACATACATCCATGGAATCTTACACGGGCTTGATAACCGCAAAATCATAATCATACAAAAAAACACAACCAAACGCCCGAAAAAAAATCAATAATTACGAGCCATTCCTAACATAAAAAACGTTCAGGGTCGCAACATGCTGTTCACACTAGTTTTTTGGAGCTGATCTTAGCGTAAGTGAGTTCTTTCCCCGGCGCTAAAAGGGCCAGACAAGAGGAATCGCGAACATACCGGCCAGAATGATAAAGATATTGAGAGGAATTCCCAGGCGTAGATAATCCTTAAAACTGTACCCGCCCGGGCCAAAAACCATGAGGTTGGTCTGATATCCCATCGGTGTGGCAAAGCAGGCGCTTGCACCAAAACAGACCCCGATGATGAAGGGCTTGGGATCAACACCTATCCCCAGAGCCGTCGAGATTGCCACGGGCAAGATAAGCACCGCCGTGGCATTGTTGCTGAGGATCTGTGTACTGATGCTGGTGAGCAAAATCATTGCCCCCAGGATAATAGTGGGGGAAAAACCATGAAAGAGCGAGAGAAACGAATCCGCATACAGCTGAGAGGCCCCGGTTTTCTGCATCCCCAGCCCCAGCGCGATGGTTCCGGCAATGAGCAGGAGCACATCGCCCTGCAACGCCCTGTAGGCATCGCGCATCTGGATACAACCTGTCACTACCATCAAAAATGCCGCGGTCAGGGCACAGGTCATAATATCAGCAAGCCCCATTGCAGCAGTGCCGACCATACAGGCAAAATTGATGATAGACCAGGCCGCCTTGCGTTTATGCACAATCTCCTCATAGACGTCCTCGATAACGATATAGTCCATCTGCGTACGCAGGGATGCCAGCTTTGATCCTTGACACCATACCAGCAGGATATCACCTATTTTCAGACGGACATCGTGGATCTGCCGCTCCGTCATATGGAGATTTGAGCGCTTCACCGCAATGATATTGACCTCCGGATCCCTGGCCAGGTCAGTATGGCTGAGAGTGCAGCCCAACGCTGAAGAGTTCGGGGCAACAATGAGCTCAACCACGATGGGCGCATCCTTTTGCGCTCCCATGGTGAGCCCCTTATCACTATAGGGTAATTCAGCTTCCTCCTTCTGCAGAATCTCGACAAGATCATTGAGCTCACCTTTGACCAGCAGGATATCATCCGCAGCGATAATACGACTATCACGGTTTGGGCGATAAATATGCGACTGACTGACAAGCTCGATGACATCAATACCGCTATACTTATCCTGCAGTACTTTATCCAGATCCTGCCCTACCAATTTACTGCCCTTTGGAATAGAAAGTTCGGCCAGATACTTGCGATGCTCGGCATCCTGCAACTGGCAGATGGGGTTCGACAGTGCCGGTAGAACCCGCGGTGCCGCAAAAAGCAGAAACAATATACCAATCAGGGCAATGGGCGCGCCGATGCTGGCAAGTTCAAACATGGACAAGGCGCCGTAACCGAAATCATTGCTCAGATCACTGATAATAATATTGGTGGATGTTCCTATAAGTGTGCAGGTGCCCGCCAGGATGGAGGCGTAGGAGACCGGGATGAGAAAACGCGAAGGGCTGAGACCAAGGTCACAGCACATGGTCATGACCACCGGGATAAAAAGAATGACCACCGGGGTATTGTTGATAAAGGCCGAGGAAACGGCAACGGTAAAAAGGATGAGGGCCAGTGCGGCATTGAGGTTATGCCGGGCCACCGCCACTACTTTACGGCCGATGAACTCAACCCCGCCGGTACGCAGCAATCCTTTGCTGACAATGAACATTGCCGCTATCGTGATAACAGCGGGATTGGCAAAGCCAAGCACTGCCTCCTTGGGGGTAAGAATCTTGCTGACCACCAGCAAGACCATGATCCCCACAGCCGTCAAATCGACAGAAATCTTCTCTGTGATCAGCAAATAGAGGGTCAACACCAATATCCCCGAGATAATCCATATATCCATTGTCTCTCCTGGTTGATGCTGAAACGGCTGGTCTTTTGAGGCATCCTTGAAAGAACTGCGGGTTCGCTTAACTGTACAGCATTAAATAATTATTTATCGGATATTACTTTTTTACAAGAAAAAAAACCGGCCTGTGGCCACGATTTTTCTTTGACAGAGGCATTACTATTACGTATATGAAGGCTTAAGAATCTCATTTTGGCAGGCGGGAGCAACAGGGTTGCTTGTGTCATGATCCCATCGTTTTCATTTCTCAGCAAACACTCTAAATGGTGAATAAGATGCGTATTTTTAAGGTATTACTTACTATAACTCTGCTGCTTGGTTTATCCTCGAACCTGGCTGCCAAGGAATTGAAGGTTGGATTTGTCTATGTATCACCCGTCGGTGATGCCGGTTGGTCCTATGCCCATGATATGGGACGCCAGGCGGTTGAAGCACTCGACGGCGTTACCACCTCCTACGTCGAGGCGGTGCCCGAAGGTCCCGATGCCGAGCGTGTTATTCAGAATATGGCGCGCAAAGACTATGATGTGGTCTTCGCCACCAGTTTCGGCTATATGGATCCCATGCTCAAGGTCGCCAAGCAATTTCCCGACACAGTTTTCATGCATTGCTCCGGCTTCAAGACAGCCAAAAACATGGGGAATTACTTCGGCAGAATGTACCAGGCCCGCTTTCTCTCCGGCATGGTGGCCGGCGCCATGACCGAATCCGACATCATCGGCTATGCCGCGGCCTTTCCTATTCCCGAAGTTATTCGCGGCATCAACGCCTTCACCCTGGGCGCTCAGTCCGTCAACGAAGATGCTACCGTCCGGGTTGTCTGGACCAAGACATGGTATGACCCGGCGACTGAAAAAGAGGCCGCCAAGTCCCTTCTCGACGTTGGCGCCGATGTCATCGCCCAGCACCAGGATTCTCCCGGGCCGCAGGAGGCCGCCCAGGAAAAAGGTGTCTATTCCATCGGCTATAATTCAGACATGTCCACCTTTGCTCCCAAGGCCCACCTTACCGCTCCTGTATGGAATTGGGGCCCCTATTACCAGTCCGTGATCAAGGAGGTACAGGAGGGTACCTGGAAGAGTGAATCAGTATGGCCCGGAATCGAAACCGGCATCGTCGGGCTCGCCCCCTTCGGTGACATGGTGCCCCAGGAAATCCGCGATATGGTTGCCGCGAAAAAGGCCGAACTGGTTGCCGGCACAACCGATGTGTTCACCGGTCCCATCAAGGATCAGCAGGGCAAGGTACGCATCGCCGAAGGTGTCCAGGCTGACGACAAAACCCTGCTGGGCATGACCTGGTTTGTCGAGGGTATCGTCGGAACAACGAAATAGCCCGATCAGCAGATGCTGCATCTCAAAATCTCCAAAAGACAGGACCCCCTCGGCTGGCGGTCCTGTTTTGTTATATTCGGGGCCGTGGCGCTGGCTCTTTTTTTCAGCGCCTTGCTGCTGGCGCTGCGCGGCACACCACCCCATGAGGGGATATTCGTTCTTTTCAAAGGGGCCTTCGGCTCCCGCTGGGCCATTGAAGACTGCCTTATCAAGGCCATTCCCATCTTTCTCTGTTCTCTTGGCGTTGCCATCGCATTCCGGCTGCAGATCTGGAACATCGGCGCCGAGGGCCAGTTCTGCATGGGCGCCCTGGGTGCCACCTGGATGGCTCTTTCCTTCCCCGATCAGCCCGCCTGGGTGGTTTTGCCGGCCATGGTGATCATGGCTGTGATCGCCGGAGGCCTCTGGGGATTCATCCCTGCTCTGCTCCGCCAGAAGATGCAGACCAATGAAATTATCGTCAGCCTGATGATGAACTATATCGCCATTCTCATCCTCGACTACCTGGTCTATGGAATATGGAAGGATCCGACCAGCTTCGGCTTTCCCATGTCCCCGACATTCAGTGATGCCGCCATTGTCGGCAAAATAGGCAGCACCAGTGTCAATTGGGGCCTGCTCCACTGTGCTGTGCTGGCGGTTGCTGTCTGGGCCTTCTTCCGTTTCACCACCATCGGCTACGAACTCAAGGCCAGCGGCAGCAATGTCAAGGCGGCCAGATATGCCGGACTGCCCTACAATAAACAGGTTTTCCTGGTGATGATCCTCAGCGGCGCTCTGGCCGGCTGGGCCGGTTTTATTGAGGCCTCAGCCACCGTCAACCGACTGCAGCCCAGCATCATGGTGGGATACGGCTATACCGCCATCGTCGTGGCCTGGCTCGCCAGCCTCAATCCATTCTATATAGGCATTGCTTCCATCCTGCTGGCCGGTCTGCGGGTCGGGGTGGAAAACCTGCAGCTTGATCTCCAGGTTCCCGCCGCCTTCGGCGGCATTATGGAAGGGTTTATCCTGCTCACCGTTCTTGCCGGAGGCTTTTTTATTTACTACCGTTTTTCATTCACGGCCAAACAATGATTGTCGAACTCTTCATACCATTGCTGGCGGCAACAATTCAGTCCGGCACCCCTCTCCTCTATGCCACTCTGGGAGAAATAATCACCGAAAAATCAGGCGTCCTCAACCTCGGCGTGGAGGGCATCATGATCGTGGGAGCACTGATGGGCTTCCTCGCTGCCTCATTTACCGGCAATCCTGCTCTGGCTTTTTTTGTCGCCGGCCTGGCCGGCACAGCCACTGCTGCCATCCACGGCCTTGTCTGTCTTGTTTTTCAAGGCAATCAGGTCGTCTCAGGACTTGCCCTCACTATACTGGGAGCCGGATTTGCAAACTATCTCGGAACCTCCTTCGTCGGCCAGTCGGCCCCCGGTTTTTCGCCCTATGCCATTCCGTATCTCTCCGATATACCGGTTCTCGGTCCCATTGCCTTCAACCACGACCCACTGGTCTATTTGACCTATGTCATTCCTGTTATCATCTGGTTCTACCTTTTTTCCACCCGGCACGGACTCAGCATTCGGGCGGTCGGCGAAAACCCATTTGCAGCACGAGCCGGCGGCCTCAGTGTCAGCGACTACCGATGGGCGGGCATCCTTGGCGGAGGTTTCTTCATGGGGCTGGGCGGCGGCTACCTCTCTCTTGCCTATACCCATCTCTGGACCAACAACATGACTGCCGGACGAGGCTGGATTGCGGTGGCGCTGGTCATTTTCGCCTTCTGGCGGCCGGGCCGGGCGGTATTCGGTGCCTATCTTTTCGGAGGCATCATGTCTTTACAGCTGCGTCTTCAGGCAGCCGGAACCGAACTGCCATCCTCACTGCTCCTTATGCTGCCCTATCTTTTAACCATCATTGTTCTGGTTTTGTCCTCATGGAAGAGCAGCAAATCCGCGGCACCGGCAGCACTTGGTGTCAATATGGAGCCCAGCGAATAAGCATCATGGACTTTTGCAAGATTACCTTGAAAAACGATCAACCCGAAATAGCGCCCCCTGCGGCCTTCAATGCTTGATTTCAATCCGCATAACAAACGAGGTGGAATATGAGTGACTCTTCTCCATACCAGAAAACCTACCCCATCTCCTGGGATCAACTGCACCGCGACTCCAAAGCCCTTGCCTGGCGGCTTCTCAGTGAGCATTACTTCAAAGGGTTGATCGCCATCACTCGAGGCGGCCTTGTCCCTTCGGCCATCATAGCCCGGGAGCTGAATCTCCATATGGTCGATACCATTTGCGTTTCAAGCTATGACTGGCAGGATAAAAAGGGTGAAGCCGAGGTTTTAAAAAATTTCTCCGGCGACGGCGACGGCTGGCTGCTGGTTGACGATCTCGTCGACACAGGGCGAACCGCACGCATCGTCCGGGATATGATACCCAAGGCGCATTTTGCCACCATCTATGCCAAACCGGCCGGCAGACCGCTGGTGGACACCTTTATTACTGAAGTGAGCCAGGATACCTGGATTCTTTTTCCCTGGGATACTGAATCCCAGTTTGTTCAACCCATTGCGGGACAGCGATAACGGTGATGAAAACCACTCCGGCAGTACGACTGCACAATATCAGCAAATCCTTCGGCAAGGTAGAGGCCAACAAGGCTATCTCCCTGGATATCCATAAGGAAAGGATTCTTGCCCTGCTCGGTGAAAACGGCGCCGGCAAATCAACGCTTATGTCCATGCTGGCCGGTCAGCTGCAGCCCGATAGTGGTGATATCCTGCTCGATGGCAAACGAGTCACTCTGAGTTCCACCGATAAGGCCATTGAAGCTGGCATAGGCATGGTCTACCAACATTTTCAGCTGGTTGATGCCATGAGTGTTATGGAAAATGTCTCCTTGGGGACAGCCGGCAGCTTTTTCCTTCGCCGAAAAACGATGCACGACCATGTAGGTGAGCTTTGCCGGCGCTATGACATGACTCTATCGCCTGAAAAATATATTGCCGATCTCTCCATGGGCGAGAAGCAGCAGGTGGAAATTCTCAAGCTGCTCCACCGTAAAAGCGATATTCTTATTTTCGACGAACCCACCGCCGTCCTTACCCCGGAAGAGGCCACGTCGCTGTTCAATACCATGCGAAGCATGGCCGATCAGGGCAAGGCCATTGTCTTTATCAGCCACAAACTCGAGGAGGTCATGGCCATTGCCGACGATATAGCGGTACTGCGTCGCGGGGCAATCGTCGACTCCATGGCCAAGAAAACTGTTGCCTCAACCGCTGAACTGGCCGAGCGTATGGTGGGAAGAGAGGTGCTGCTCAAGGTTGACCGGGTCCCCTTCGAACCCAGACAGATTGTCCTCAAGGTGGATGATCTCAGCCATGCCCATCTCCACAACGCCAGCCTGAGCGTGCGCCAGGGCGAAATCCTCGGTATTGTCGGTGTTGCCGGCAATGGCCAGAAACCTCTTGTCGAAGTCATCTGCGGTCTGCAGCAACCGCAGCAGGGCCGGGTTGAACTGCTTGGGAAAAAATGGAAAGACTTTTTTGCCAGAAGGAAATGGAAAAATGGACTGAGCTATATCCCCGAAGACCGACAGGGGCTGGCGACCTGCCGCGGCCTCGATCTCCTCGACAATTTTCTCCTCACCACCAGAAACGGCTTTACTCGGGGACCTTGGCTTCTGCGCAGGCACGCTCGTGAAAAGGCCGAGCCACTGCTCCATGAATTCGACATACGCCCTCCCGATTTGAACGCCTTTGCCTGGCAGCTCTCCGGGGGCAATCTCCAGAAAATGGTGCTTTGCCGTGAGTTTTACCGACAACCCCGTCTTATCGTCGCCGAGCAGCCTACCCAGGGCCTGGACATCGCCGCCATGGAGGACATCTGGAACCTGTTGCTCAAGGCCCGGGAGGAAGCAGGAATTTTGCTGGTCACCGGTGATTTGACCGAAGCCCTTGCGCTTTCAGACCGCATTGCGGTAATGTACGGAGGACGTCTCGTTGACAGTTTCTCCAGCACGGACACAGCAAAGGTCGAGGCCATTCCTCAGATGATGGCGGGGCTTTTAAGCGCATAACCTACCAGCTCATAACAGGCGAACCACCAGGCACAAAGTACTTCGCTTGTTTGCCGACAAACACGAGAACACAAATGGACACAGATTCAAACAAATACAAATCAATTGCCTTCCAGGGAATGGTCGGCGCCTATTCCGATCTTGCCTGCAGAAGCACCTATCCCGAGCTGACGACAGTGCCGTCGGTATCCTTTGTCGCTGCATTCCGTGCGGTACGCGATAAAACCGCCGATCTTGCCATGATCCCGGTGGACAATTCGCTTGCCGGTCGTGTTGCTGATGTGCACCACCTTATCCCCGCAGGCGATCTTTTTATCATTGGCGAATATTTCCAGAAAATCCGCCATTGCCTCCTCGGTATTCCGGGAGCGACCATTGACGAAATCACCGACGTGCACAGCCATGTCCATGCCATCCCGCAATGTAAAAAGATCATAGAAGAGCTTGGGCTGACCAGCCATGTGGTGGCCGATACCGCCAAGGGCGCCTCGGACATTAAAAAATGGAACGATCCGAGCCAGGCAGCCATCGCCTCCGAACTGGCTGCCGATATCTATGGCCTGGATATCCTGCGCCGCGACATCCAGGATGCGGCACACAACACCACCCGTTTTCTCATTTTCTCACGGTGCAAGGATATACCCGAACGCCTGGAAGAGCAAAGCTATATCACCAGCTTCGCCTTTGAAGTACGCAATATTCCCGCGGCGCTCTACAAGGCACTGGGCGGATTTGCCACCAACGGGGTACAGATGATCAAACTTGAAAGCTATGTCGACAAACACTTCAACGTGGCTCGTTTTTATGCCGACGTCGAAGGCCACACCGACGATTTCTCCCTGCAGCTGGCCTTTGAGGAACTGCAGTTTTTCGCCAAACGCGTCACCATCCTGGGCACCTATGTTGCCCATGACTTCAGAAACGGCAATGATGGCGCTTAAATGGGATGGCTGACAAATGCCTTGTAAGCCCGACTCAAGCTTTTTTATCAAGTAAAGATGTTCAGAAGGAAGGTAAACTGGGGGTTAGCGGCGGCAGTTTTGGCGAGCTTTGTTATTGCAATCCCAGAACAAGAGATAAATAAACTGTCTTTTGGAAGGGAGGTCTGTAATGGATAATACGACCAGGAACTATGATTTGAGGCTCTATATATTTGACAGGCCGATAAGGCCGAATCGGTCGTAAGGTCCATGGAAAGGATCTGCAGCATCTACCTTGAGAACAGCTGCAGATTCGAGGTGGTTGACCTTGCCGAGAATCCGGAGCGGGCACAGATGGACTGCATCCTCGCCACCCCGACCCTGCTCCGACTGCAGCCGATGCCGGAGAGCCGGATTATTGGTGATCTCTCCAAGACGTCGGATGTTCTGGCTTTTCTCGACATCGACCCAAAAAAATGAGCACCGCAGAAGGTGGAAAACAAATACCTATTGGCAGACAGTATCTTCCCGCTTTCACTGAGCAGAAAAAAGCACAAACGTATCTTCAAGAAAATATTCAAGAATAGCCTGGGATTGATTCGGTGTTAAGTTCATATAAATTTTTATATATTTACTTCCAACTGAGCAAGTGATTCGAAATAATTGCTCCCTGGATATTTTTTCAGTACTCCAACACCGCCCCATGCAAAAGCATGGCCTCCAACAAGAATGTCAATGCCCTTGAAATTTGAATGTATGGCTTCAAGCGTTGCTTGCAGCGCAGGGATGTTGGAGTAGACGGCCAGTGACAAGCCAATCACATCCGGTTGTATCTCGTCGATACATTTTAACAACTCTTTAACCAAGGTATTGACTCCGAGAAAGTGCGCGTCCCATCCATGAAGTTCAAAAATATCCGCCACCATATAACATTCCAAAGGAAGTTGGTGGGCGATAAGCTCAGCGAAATAAGGTACTGATTCAAGCTTTGAATGAGAGGTTGCTGTCTCAGCTCTCAGTATTGCCATTATTTCCATATGCTTTCCTTTTTCAAAATGCTCATTTCAGTGGAGACACACGACTGCTTATATATTATAAACGGTAGTTACATCGTGTTTTATACTTTGAAACGAAGGTTTCAGAGGTCTGTGAATATGACAGAATTCACCATAACCATGAAGCGGTGACTGGCACTAAATATTACCCTGCCAGCCCGGAATACGATCTAATGCAGTCTCACTACCCCAAGGTAGAAGTTGAAACAGATTTATCAGAAGGATTATTGAATTGCTTTGGCTCACCGATACACTTGTCGAATATCGTCATGAATCTGGTGTCCAATGGCGTTGAGGCAATTGCCGGCCACGGCAAGGTTCGGGCTGCAACAAAGAATATCCGCATCGATGTCGTATTCCAAGTCTTGTTATAGTGGATGAATCTTCTCAATGTACACATGGGTTGCACATCATTCTACATCGAGTACATTGGTTTTAAATTTTCTAAATTAAGGGTGATTTTTTGCAAACGGTTGTCAAAAAATGGTTCCGTGACAAAGCCTCTGGACTTCTTGAAAACGGAAGTGGTCCAGACATAATAGTACGCAAGGCTGACCTTGTTAACTGTCAATTCTTGAAAGTTGGTGTAACCGTTCAGTTCGAATGTCACCTGGACAAACAAGGATTAATCGCTAAAAAAGTCAAACTCCTGGGTCAGAATAAACCGAACAATCCCAAAAATAAAAACCGTGATGCCAAGAAATCGCCTTTTGGCGTGATGACTTGAATCGTATTTAATGGTAACTATTCAGGAGCACCCCATCTTGTCCCATTTAAGCCTTCTCGAATAGCACAAGTATGCTTCGAAGTCCAAAATGAGCCAATATAGAGCACTCCTGAACAGTTACAACTCGGTGGTTATGCCAATTTGGTGCTCCCACCTGAATAGTTACTTTAATGAGAAAGTATGTGCTTCGGCTATCCTTTGTAGCCATAACTCTCCTGTTCAGATTCTTCCTCAACAGGGTAAGGTAAATAGTCCCCCGTTTTATGCCGTAGGGGCACCTCTTGCGGGTGCCCGATAGATCATAGTCCTCAAGCCTTGGCCTTACGTTTAAGGATATCGTAATACGTCCGGATGCGTGCCACATAGGTCATCGCCTCCCTGCCTCGGGCGTACCCGTATCTGGTCTTTTTGTAATATTTCCGTTTCATGAGATAGGGCAGGACCTTATTCATGGAGGACCATTTGTTCTCATCCAACCCTTCAGCCTCCGCGAGTTTCTGGGCATCCCGTATGTGGCCATACCCTATATTATAACTTGCCATGGCGAAATAGAGTCGCTGTTCCGGCTTTTTTATACCATCGAAGCGCTCATACATGGTATGCAGATACCTGATTCCCGCCTTGAGACTCTGCGTAGGATCAAGCCTGTTTTGTATATCCATCTCCTTAGCAGTGGTCAAGGTCACCTGCATGAGCCCTTTGACACCTGTATGACTTCTCGCCTTGGGATTGAAATGGGATTCCTGATAGACAAGAGCGGCAACGAGGCGCCAGTCAAAGCCATATTTTCTGGATTCCTTCTGTATGGTTTGGACATATTTGGGAAGGCGCGTCTCAAGGCGTTCGTGAAATTTCTTTACATCGAAATAGTCAAAAATTTCTATAGCGCGGTAATACTTTTCATATATCTTGGCAAGCTCACCCGTTTTCTCGGCATGGCGGAAAAACGCATTTATCTTGGTTAGCAGAGCAGGACTGTTTTTATCCACCCCCCAGGCCAGGGATTCCTTCTCCTGGATGGGCAGCCCGATGCGCATATCTGGAAAATACCTGCGGTTGAGAAGGGCTATATTGGAATCGGCCACCGTGAATGAAATCTCCCGTTCGGCAACCATGCGTATCAGCTCTTCGGTTGGAAGATTGTCATGGAGGACAATTTCGACATCCACGCCGTTCTGCTGTATCTCCATAAGCCTGGCATGATAGGAAGTGTTGCGGCGGACGTGAATCTTTTTGCCTGCAAGCTTTTCAATAGAATCAGGATTAAATACCAGCTTATGGTGGATGATCTTTTGCTGGACATCCATATAGGGATCGGAAAAGTCGATGACCTTCTCCCGCTCTTCAGTCACCGTCATGCCGGAACCTATAAAATCACCTCTGGAGGATGTAAGAAAAGGAATCAGATTGTTCCACCCGGGTGTGGCAACCTCCAGTTCCACACCGAGATATTTTGCAAATTCATGGGCCAGCTCATATTCGTAGCCCATGGCTGCACAACGATAAATATAGTAGGAGTTGGCGTTGTTGGCGGTGAGTAATCTGATTTTCCCACTTTCGGTAACCCGCGCCAGCGCATCTTGAGCAGAAGGGGCGGTTTCCCTGTTGTACACACCATACATTGCCATCACAACAACCACGGCAGCTACAACTGCACCCACCCCTATGCACACCTGCAAATAGCTACGTTGCATCTTCATACACTTCAGTGCTCCTTGCCATACATTTTCATGATTCCCCGCAAAACTCAGCTCGAAGCTCTAAAGGGCAAGGAGTCTGCCGTGTTGTTTTCATGGGTATCTGCAAGCCCGGACGGCTACAGCTAAGCCCCCAGGGATGGGTTTATGGCGTCCCATGAAAACAACACGGCAGGCTCCAGGGTCGATCAGGTTAGTTTGGTTGGTAATCAGCTACACTTTTTTCACAACAATTCTTCTCACGCTACGATCCATCGTAACAGATATACCGACATTATAAACAAAAACATTTTATCTATTGACAGTATATCTATAGATACATATACTGTAATCAGAAACGGAGAAAGGCATCGGAGCGATATCAGGTCGCTTGCGGCATGAATACGTTATTCAAAAACCGAGCACACCCACAGTGGAATACTTATGAGAAAAGGCAACATGGGCCAGGGTCGAGGGGAGAGGAGACGAGGAGGAAGGGGCAAAAATAAGCGGATGATGGGCTTTCTCCAGCCGTGCATTCTGATGCAACTCACCAAAGAAGATCGCCATGGATACGATCTCCTCATGGGCCTCGACGATTTCATTGATGATGCCCGGCAATATGATCCCAGCATTATTTATCGTCTTTTGCGCGACCTTGAGGCCAATGGTCATGTAGCTTCCTATGAGGGTGATATCAGTCTGGGTCCCAAACGAAAAATGTACAGCATCACCGCTGTAGGCAAGAATCTTCTCCACACCTGGATGGAAGACTTACGCAGCAGCAGAAAAGAAATTGACAGGTTGCTCGATGTATATGCAGAACACTATAAGTGATACCCGTATCACGCAATCATCAAGAGAGAATGCTACCTTATGCGGCACTCGGTGGCATTCAATCATAACACCATCATACTACACAAGGAGGTAATTATGCCAAATTTTGATCGAACAGGACCAGAAGGACGAGGCCCCACCGGTGGACTGCGAGGCAATTGTCGCCCGCAGCGTCCAGCCATTGATACCGACGACAATCTCACTTCCGCCACGCCATTGGGCGGCGGCAGGAGCAATAGGAGCAGCCGCGGTCGTGGAAGGGGCGGGATAGCACCAGGACAGGGCAGAGGGCGCGGCAGAGGCAGTACAAGGTAGACACTGCCATTCTCTTGACCTCACTCGTATCCATTCAGGAACGGTCCTTTTATCCCAACTTTTGATCGCGCGACAAAAGGGCCGTTTTCTGAGGTGTCTAGAGCTTCTGCAGGGCCTGCTCCGCTGCAATAGTGATAGGCTCGGCACTGGGCTCCGAGGAAATATCGGGATTGCAGGCTGAAGTAAAGGTCGTGAGCTGCTCGATAGTCCTACCCCCAAGAATAAAAGCGGTGACTGCGTCAATTTCGCGGGCCGGAGCTATATCATGACTGACAATCTGACCACCGATAAGTTTATGAGTCGCGCGGTCAAACACCAGCTTGATTTTCCACGGTTTCATGCCCGGGATCATACCGTGTTTGCTCCGCGAGTCGACAATGGCGGTCACCGGCTCAAACCCCTCGCGCCGGGCACTTTCTTCGCTTAAACCGGTTGCCGTTACCGTCATATTAAACATTTTACAGCCTCCGGCATCAAGAACCCCGGGAAAGGCGATATCATAGCCTGCCAGGCGCTTGGCAGCAAGTCTTCCCTGCACCACCGCGGGACCGCGCAGCTGTCCAGGAACGGGTTTTTGGGTGATATAGTGGTATTTCTCGACACAGTCACCGCCCGCCATTATATCAGCATCGGAAGTCTCCTGAAACTCGTTGACCTTGATTCCAAATTGTCCCATTTCCAGGCCAATTTCCTGTGCCAGCCCGACATTGGGACGCACACCGACATTCATAAAAACCATATCGGCGGCTATTTTTTTCCCGGAGGTCAGCTCCACTTCTTCCACCCTGCCGTCCTTGCCATGGAGTTTTTCCACCTTTTCACCGGTTAGAAGAGTAAGGCCTTTTTCCTGCAGATATGTTGTCAAGGACTCGGCCATATCACCATCAAGCATCAGCGGCAGCGGTCGGTCGAGCAGCTCGACCACACTGATGTTGAAGCTCTCCGGTGTGGCCTCGACCAGCAGAGAGGCAACTTCCATACTGATAAAACCGGCACCTATAAAAACTATATTGCCTGATTTCCGCCCGGCAACGGCATCTTTGATTACCGCGGCATCGTCAAGCCCACGCAGGGTCATTACTCCTTTGAGGTCCTTACCCTCGATGGGCGGGACGAAGGAACTCGCTCCCGTTGCCAGGTACAACTTGTCAAAATCAAGGGTTTGGCCACCGGCTGTAACCACTTTCTTGTTCTGCCTGTCCACTGAGGTCACCTCATCCCTGAGGACGGTAACACCCATGCCTTCTAGCATTTTATCCGGAACGACGATTGAATCATTGGTGACCAGACCGGCCACAACGTGGGGTAATGCTCATCTGACAATGAAAAATTCTTCCTTGCGTATAACCGTCACATCAACATTTGGCATGAGTTTTTTGGACATCATCGCAGCAGGTCCGCCGGACCCACTGCAGCCAACAATAACCAGCTTTTCACCATCCTTCATAACGCCTCCTCTCTCAAAATTTTATGACAGGCCCGTAGGTGAGGCTTTTTGCCTCAGCACATACAACAACGGTTCATCGTCAAGAACCTTACTTCGCCAGCCGCAGGGCTTGCTACTTAAGGCTTCGATTATTAACAAATACACAATAAAAGTGGGCTTGTCAAAGAAAGAACGCGCCTGTACGCCGGCATATTGCCCTTGAATTGCAGGCGAGCATCGTGTAACCTTGCGCTTTCCCGTTCAATAGAAGAAGCATCAAATATGGAATGAATTTTCCAGGACACCCATAATAGAGCTCCAAGGCTCTTCGGTGAAAACCATGGCCCCACAACGAGAAACCCTGAAATATTGCATGAATGACTATCTGGCAACACTTATGCCTGAAGAACGTTCTCAGTACTTGATACACAACACCCCCTTGCTCGCTCTTATCTACGCGGCGGACAGTGATGAAAAATCAATGAGTGAAGCCCGGAAATACGATGAGGAAAACGGTACGGATCTTTTGGCGGAAGTTATTCGTTTCAGAATGTACTGCATGGCCTGCCACCAGATCGACTGCGACTGTGGTGACTGACGTTAAAAGATTTCTGGTAACTAATTCAGCAGTACTCCATCTGCACGCAATCAGCCCGCAAAACATAGTTCTACTATAGTTTTCCAGGCTTCTTACGCACATTCGGAGTCTGCGCTTACCTGGAGCACTGCTGAACAGTTACAGTTCAGGGGAAGCTGCTGGTTTTTAGCTCTTTGCTGAATAGTCACGATTTCTGGTTATGTCATACCTGAAATGTTGAACACACCAACACCAGCCAGGTGATGTGCTCAACATACCTCTTGCGCTGATTACCAGCCCAATGTCAGATAGTCATGGATGGAGTTGGCGGCATCTCTGCCCGCCCCCATGGCCAGAATAACGGTGGCAGCACCAGTGACGATGTCACCGCCCGCCCAGACACCTTTTTTGGTGGTCTTGCCTGTTTTTTCATCGGCCACGACATTGCCCCATTTGTTCAAGGCCATGTCAGGTGTCTCACTGGTCAACAGCGGGTTGGCTCCTGAACCGACGGCGACGATACAGAGGTCGCATTCCATTTCGAACTCTGAGCCTTTAATGGCTTCGGGGCGACGTCGACCGGATTCATCGGGCTCTCCCAGTTCCATTTTGAGACATTCCATACCAGTGAGACGTCCCTTCTCATTGCCAAGGTATTTCGTCGGGTTGGTGAGGAGAAACAGCTCGATCCCCTCCTCCTCGGCATGATGAATTTCCGCAACCCTGGCAGGCATTTCTTCGCGGGAGCGGCGATACACAATCTTGACGCTCTCAGCTCCGAGCCGCATGGCTGTCCTCGCCGAGTCCATGGCGACATTGCCGGCACCAAGGACAACAACGTTTTTCCCCATGGGCATTGGCGTATCGACATCGGGGAACTTATACCCCTTCATCAGATTGGCCCGGGTTAAGTACTCATTGGCAGAGAGGATTCCCACCAGGTTTTCTCCCGGAAGATTCATAAAACGCGGCAGTCCCGCACCGACACCTATATAGACAGCATCGTAGCCCTGTTCGAAAAGCTCATCGACGGAAACCGTCCTGCCCACCACGACATTGCACTCAACCGTTGCTCCCAATTTGGCCAGAAAATCGACTTCCTGGGCCACGATATCCTTGGGCAGACGAAACTCAGGAATTCCGTACACCAGGACACCACCCGGTTTATGAAAAGCTTCCATAATGGTGACGTCATGTCCTTTAAGGACAAGATCTCCGGCAACGGTCAGGCCCGATGGTCCGGAACCGACAACAGCGATTTTCTTGCCCGTCGGCGGAGCCACCGGCGGCAGCTCTCCTCCACCATGTTCGCGGGCATAATCAGCGGCAAAGCGTTCGAGATTGCCAATGGCAACGGGCTCTCCCTTCTTGCCGACGATACATTTCCCCTCACATTGGATTTCCTGGGGACATACCCTGCCACATACCGCCGGCAAAGCATTCCTGGCCCATAAATTACGTATCGCCCCGGTCATGTCGCCCTGGGATATCAGATCTATAAAGCCTGGAATATCAACTCCAACCGGGCAACCGGCAACACACCCGGGCTTCTTACACTGCAGGCACCGTGCCGCCTCCTCCTGCGCCATCTTTATGGTATACCCGGTCGGAACCTCGAGAAAATTCCTTGCCCGAACCTTTGCCTCCTGTTCGGGCATGGCGACTCTGGGGTTCTTTGTACTTTTTGCTCCTTTCTCAGCCATTGTTTCCTCCGTAGATAAAGCTCTCGTCCGCCACGGCGAATACTTTCCACCCCGCCATTAGCAGCATATCAGATAGTCCGTACTTTCCTCGTTCACCATCCGGCAAAAAACACAAGATCCGTGACCGGTCACGCACGTTAAACGCGCGATACCCTCCCGGCCGCCGGCAAGCCCTGCTCTGCAGCGGCGTCCCCACAGATCATTTGATTTCCAGGATTTCGGCTACTTGGCATCACGGATTGTGCAGTATTCATTGTGACTTTCCTTTTCATCTTCCACATAGGCCTGCAGTCTGAGACTCAATTCATCAAAATCCACCAGATGGCCGTCAAACTCAGGTCCATCGACACAGGCAAATTTCGTCTCGCCGCCAACGGAAACCCTGCAGCCGCCGCACATTCCGGTGCCGTCGACCATGATGGGATTGAGGCTGACCAGCGTCTCCACACCATATTCCTTGGTAAGATTAGAAACCGCCTTCATCATGGGAACCGGCCCAATGGCGACAACCTGCTGGATATCACCACCCTGTAGAACCTCTTGGAGAACATCGGTGACAAAACCATGGTGACCATATGATCCGTCATCGGTGCACACCCGTAGATCGTGCGAGGCATTGCGCATCTGTTCTTCCAGCATTAAAAGACCTTTATTCCTGGCACCAATGATACAGGTGACATCGTTGCCGACATCTTTCAAAGCACGGGTAATGGGATGAAGAACGGCCACCCCTGTCCCGCCACCAACGCAGACCACCTTGCCACGCTTTTCCAGGTGCGTCGGTTTACCCAAAGGCCCAATGACATCATCAAAACCGTCGCCAACCTGAAGATCACGATACAACGCCGTGGATTTGCCGACAATCATATAAATTATTGTGATGGTGCCTTTTTCAGGATCAGTATCCGCCATGGTCAGAGGAACTCTCTCGCCGTCTTCACCCGATTTGATAATGACAAACTGGCCGGGAAGCGCTTTCTTGGCTATCCGTGGTGCTTCAATTTCATTGAGTACCACGGTTCCCTCGGACATTTCTTCGCGCCGCACTATTTTGAACATTTTCCACCCTCCACTTACAATAAAGACCTTAAATATCGATATTAGAACACAGCCGAACCGCCATATCAGAGCCAAAAGAGCATATAGTCGCCAATATAGCAACCACTTTCACATGCTCCACCAGTGACACCCATAACAAGAAACACCTGCGTCTTCACTTTTTTAGACCATTCCCTGCCGATTTTTGATACAGTTTCTCTGTATTATACGGTTTTCCTTTACCGGCGTGTCATCACGAATACGCTGTTTTCCCTATTTTTGATACGTGACTCCAGTGTAAATAATAATGGCAAACCCAATGAAACGCTACAGAAAAGCACTCACCATCGCCGGCTCGGACAGCGGTGGCGGTGCCGGCATCCAAGCCGATCTTAAAACCTTCGCCGCCTGCGGTTGCTTTGGCATGAGCGCGGTAACGGCCATCACCGCCCAGAACACCTGCGGTGTAACAGCTATTCACGCCATCCCGCCGGCAACCATTACCTCGCAGATTCGTGCCGTTCTAGAGGACATAGGCGCAGACGGTATAAAAATCGGCATGTTACACTGCAGCGAAGTCATTACGGCTGTTGCAGCAATACTCACAGAGTTCTCCTGTAACGAAATCGTTGTCGACCCGGTTATGGTGGCTACCAGCGGTGCCCGGCTCATTGAGGAAGAGGCCATCTCCACACTCCGGGACACACTTTTGCCCCTCGCCTCCCTTATTACCCCCAACATACCCGAGGCCGAGATTTTAACAGGAAAGACAATTTCCTGTTGTACCGACATGATCACAGCCGCCCGCCAATTGGTCCATGAGTACGGCACCTCCGTGCTGTTAAAGGGCGGACACCTCGAAGGTGCCACCGTCATTGACATCTTCTTGGACAAGGAACACAGTAAAGAAATAGAATTTTCCAATACTACAATAGCAACAAAAAATACTCACGGTACAGGCTGCACCCTGTCTTCGGCCATTACTGCATTCAGAGCCCGGGGAGTATCATATGCTGAAGCCATCGGTTCTGCCGAAAACTATCTGCACGATGCCATTGCCGCAGGCGCCGCATATACCATAGGAAAAGGGCACGGTCCCGTTCACCATTTTCACCCTTTCTGGCATTAACCAGTGTAACCGGAGAATACTTCACAGGAGAACACACACCATGAAAATTCTTGCCTTACTCGGCAGCCCGCGCAAAAACGGCAACAGCCAAACCCTTTTCGATACCGTCATAGCCGGAATCGAGGAAACGACATCCTGCACGGTTGAGTCCATATACCTCCACGGCCTCAACGATCTCCAGCCCTGTCGAGGATGCGGCGGCTGCGAGAAGACCGGCATGTGCGTCATCAAAGACGACATGATCGAAATCTATGATACAATTGATGCCGCCGATCTCATCTTCGCCGTCACACCGGTCTACTTCTATGGCCCAAGCGCCCAGTTAAAAACGTGCATCGATCGATGCCAGGCTCGCTGGAGCCGCAAATACCTGCTCAAGCAAAGAGTCCGCCGTGATGAAAAACGCCGGGGTTTCCTTCTGGCCACAGCCGCCACCAAGGGAGCCAAGGTGTTCGATGCCAGCATGCTGATTGCCAAATCCTTTTTCGATACCATCGATGTCGATTATGGCGGTGAGCTGGTTATCCGCAGTGTCGACGAAAAAAAAGCCCTGGCAGGCAATGAAGAGGACCTTGAATGTGCCCGACAGTTCGGCAGGGACATTGCCGCCGAATTGAGCTGAGCCACGGGGTTGCTCAGCCGATTTTTTACAACCTGGAGAGAAGCAGTGCCTCCACCTCCTCCGGAGCAAGTTCAACCGGATTATTTTTACTACCGCAAAGCCCGGCGACAGCTTTGAGATCATCCGAGATCAAACCATAGTGGCTCAACCGGCCTATGGGCAATGTTTCTATCATTTCGTGGAGCATCTCAATGAATCCATCCTGATAATATACATCGCTTTGATTCTCCCTGGCACTGAAGACTTTGCCCAATTGGGTGTATTTTGCCAATGCCGGGCCGGATATATCAAGGGCCCGCAATTTGGCCAGGGTCTGCTCATTGGCCGCGCCCATCAGTGTACCGCACACCACGCCATGGGGAATGGGAAAGCGCCCGCCGAGAACGGAGGCCATACCGTGAACAACGCCAAGTCCCGCGTTGGTCAGGGCAATACCCGAGATACAGGCGGCATAGGCCATATTGCGTCTATCATCGAGTCCGGCATCTTCACGACAGACGACCAGCATAGAAGTTTTGGCCCTTTGCATGGCCCCCAGAGCCAGGTCATCGGTATAGGGTGATGCCTTTGTGGAAAGATAGGACTCCACAAGCTGGCTGAAGGCATCCATGGCACAGGCGGTGGAGAGTTGCGGCGGACAGCTGAGGGTGAGCTCCGGGTCTATCAACGCCACATCGGGAATAAAGTTTTCATGACGCAACGATTTTTTAAAACCCTGTTCCCCGACTCTTGAAATGACCGCATTGTTTGTCATTTCACTGCCGGTACCCGAGGTGGTCGGCACGGCAATGAACGGCAAAGTCTTTCCACTGACCGTCCTGGTGCCCACACCTTCAAGATAACTCGTAACGCCGCCATGTTCCAGCAGCATAGCTGCGACGCCCTTGCCGCTATCAAGAACCGATCCCCCGCCAATCGCCACCACGCAATCAAGACTCTTATATCTATATTCCGCGGTGATGGCGTCTATGACTTCAGGCGATGGCTCTCCTGATATATGCTCCACCTGAAATTCAATACCGTGGGCCGTCAGTGCCTGCCGCACCTCACCCCATTCCTCCGTCGAGCTGAACGACCCGGCACCAAGCAGAACGAGAATCCTGGAGCCATAGCCTGTGACCAACCGCGGCAGCTCCGCCAGCCTGCCTGCGCCAAAAACAATATGGGGGAGCGATTGTACTGTAAAAAGAGCTCGCATCATTTTCCTCCATGAGACACTATTGAGAGAGTATTGCAGCAACACCATTTCCAAACGAAATAACATGCCGGAGCTGCACAAAATATTCTTGACCGTCGCATGCTATTCTGTTATCAGAACATAATACACTGAAATAGAATAGCATACATCACAGGTTATTCATTTCACCAACACTGCTGCCAGACCCGGCAAAACCAGGACACTGAAAGCTAAGATACTCAATCCAAGATACTGTATATCATGAACACTACGGCACAAATCACCACACAGAATACTCTCACCCTCACCAGCCTGGCGCTGGGCCTGGGTGCCGTAGGTCTGGGTGCCGCCATGGTTGCAGATGCACGTGATGCCGCCTTTGCCGCGGCAGCAGGTCTTACCGTATTGAATTCCAGTGTACTAGATCTCGCCGCAGGCGTGGTCGTCGCTGTCATCGCCGTAGTCGTCGTGGTCGTCGTCGCTACCCATATGAGCGGAGCGCCTGTGTAGGGATTGAATGTATAGAATGTTATTCACCCCCTGTCGGCGCCCGCCGACAGGGGGTTTTTTTTTGCCTGAAAAACCACATGCCAAGGAGAAGCACCATGACTACCATGAACGGGGCCGAACTGATCATTAACCTGCTCGAACGCCACAACATCACCACCATCGCCGGCATACCGGGCGGCGCTAACCTGCCGCTCTACGACGCTCTTCGCTCTTCAACAACCATTCACCATGTTCTCTGCAGACACGAGCAGGGCGCCGGTTTTATCGCCCAGGGAATAGCACGCTCCACCGGACGACCCGGCGTCTGCTTCGCCACCTCCGGGCCCGGAGCGACAAACATCCTCACCGCCATCGCCGATGCCTACCTCGACTCGGTTCCCATGCTCTGCATCACCGGCCAGGTCCCCAAATCCCTGATCGGCACCGACGCCTTTCAGGAAGTTGACACCTATGGTATGTCCATTCCCATCACTAAGCACAATTTTCTTATCCGCTCGGCCGAGCAGATTCCAGACATCCTCCAGCGCGCCTTCACCATCGCCACCCAGGGGCGACCCGGGCCGGTGGTGATCGATGTCCCCAAGGATGTTCAGCTGCAAAGGATCACACTGGAGCAGATACCGGTGTGCACCACTCCACCCACAGCATCTTCCTGCTCCAGCGATGCCGTCGGCACGGCCGCCGCCATGATCAACGCGGCCCGCAAACCCATCCTCTACCTCGGCGGCGGTGTTATTTCCAGCGGGGCACATGGAGCTGTTCGCCGGCTCATCGACAAAAACGGATTGCCGGCCACCATGACCCTGATGGGCCTCGGCGCCATCCCTTCAGACCACCCCGGCGCCCTGGGCATGCTTGGCATGCACGCCGCCCGTTCAACAAATATGGCATTGGAGGAATGCGACCTCCTCATTGCCGCCGGTGTCCGTTTTGATGATCGGGCAACGGGCAAGGTTTCCGAGTTCTGTCCCAATGCCGATGTTATCCATATGGATATAGACCCCAGCGAAGTCCACAAACTCAAACGGGCAAACGTCGCCCTGGTGGGAGATTTGGCTGAATGTCTTGAGCAACTTCTGCCTCTTATCGAGGCGCGCCATCGCACGGGCTGGCACCAGCATATCACAGAATTGAAAGAGCGCTATCCACTGACCATCCCCGAGGCCATGGTTCCCCAGAAACCCTATGGTCTCATCCGTAAAGTAGCCGACCTGGTGGGCGATGATGTCATCGTTACCACCGATGTCGGCAAGCACCAGATGTGGACCGCCCAGGTATATCCTTTCTCCAGGCCACGTCAATTTCTTACCTCGGGCGGCCTGGGCACCATGGGATTTGGCCTGCCGGCGGCTATAGGTGCCGCCCTGGCCCATCCCGACCGTCTGGTCATCTGCTTTACCGGTGACGGCAGCCTGCAGATGAATATCCAGGAGCTTGCCACTGTGGTGGAACAACAACTCAATATAAAGATCATCGTTTTGAACAACACCTCACTGGGCCTTGTCCGTCAGCAGCAGGGCCTCTTTTATAACAACAACCACTTTGCCTCCGACTACACCATTGACATTGACTTCGCCACCATTGCCAGAGGGTTCGGCATGAAATCCGTCGATTTCAAATTCTCCCCCCTGGCCGGTGAATTGCTCCAGGACGCCATCGCCTCCCCCGGCCCCTGCCTTATCAATGTCCCCATCGACAAAGAAGAAGAGGTCTACCCAATGGTGCCTCCGGGAGCGGCCAACAACACCATGATCGGTGGATATTCCAATCCGGTCGAACCTGCGCTTGCCTCAGAGGAATAAGATAAAATGGCCGCACGACATCACCACGACAATACTCGCTCACCTGCAATGAAGATCAAGGAGACAACCATGGAAAACACCACCGAAGGCATCCTCATAGAACTGACGGTCAATAATCATCCCGGGGCAATGTCGCATATCTGCGGCCTCTTCTCCCGCCGAGGGTACAATCTTGAAAAGATACTCTGCTTCCCCCTGGCCGGTCGCGGGGAATCGGAGATGTGGCTGCTGGTCAAGGAAGAGGACAAGCTTGACCAGGTCATCAAGCAACTCACAAAACTCGAAGATGTGCAGGCACTTAACTATCGCCGCAATAGCGAGGCCTTTTTTGTAAAGCTTGAGGCACTCGTGGAGCACTTATAGCCTTTGCCCCGCAAGACAAAAAAGGTAACTGCTCACAGGGCACCAGGGCTCCCCGCGATCAGCCTGGCTTACGTATGACCAATACGCTTCACTTGTAGATCCTGGAATCTTTCGGTGTCCGGACAGCAATGGATATGCGCATGATCATCACCCTTGTACCGCTAATCTGATACGTTATGGCGTAGCCACCCGGCCGGAATCGACAGTAATCCTCAATTCCGGCCGGATCAAAGTTCATCGAGGACTATATAGTCGCGCAATTTTTCCAGAAGCGTATCAGGAAGCGGATCGCCATAGAGAAAGGCCCGGGCTTCCTCCCCGGTTATCTTGGCCTTCACCTCAACCGGCAGCCCCCGCAGCACTTCCATACGCTTGGCATCAACCTTGTCTTTATCAATCGGCACTTTATTCTCCATACTTCCTCCGCATATCGTTACCTTTGGGCTCCCCTGAAACCTGGACACAACAACCTGCCGCTATGCCCCCGTTGGACCACTCCTAAATTGTAAGTACAATATAGAGCCAGACAAGTATCTCTTGCAAGCTGAGTTCAAGGATTATCACACAACATTTCTTCCTTCCCCTTGATTTTTCGGGCAAGAGGCAATATAACTCAGCACGGCTTTTGCCGCAGTCCCAGACCATCCATCAATAAAAACCGGCGGCATCGCTATTATAATCAGTTGGCCGCCGGTTCCACTAAAAAGTAAGGTAACATATGAAGATAGGCATAATCGGCCTTCCCCAAACGGGGAAAAAGACCCTTTTCCAGACCTTGACCGGCAGTGTCCTGCGAGAACAATCAGGCCCGGCCAAGCCGCTTCCCGGAAGCGCCGAAATAATCGACAGCAGATATGACAACCTGGTCAAGCTCTACTCCCCCAAAAGCGATGTCCGGGCAAAAATTGAACTGATGCTGCTGCCCAAACTGGAACAGGAAAACATCAGCAAAGGGGCAATCTTCAAGGACATCGCCGATGTTGATGCCATCTGTCATGTCATTCGCGCCTTTGAGGATGATGCAGTTTATCACACCGAAGGTTCCGTCAATGCCCTGCGTGATATGGAAATGGTCAATTCCGAGCTGCTCATGCATGACCAGATTTTTGTGGAAAAGCGTATCGAGCGCATCAAGCTCGCCATGAAAAAGAAAAAAGAAGAGCAGCAGGAAAAAGAGCTTATCCTCCTGGACAAAATGCAGGCCCACCTTGAGCAGGAAAAACCGCTGCGCCTCATGAGCATTGCCCCGGATGACGAAATGTTCATCAAAAGCTACCCTCTTATTACCCGCAAGGAAATGATTCTTACCTTCAATATCGGCGAGGACGATCTTGGCAGCAGCGACATCCTCACCAAGGTACAGAGCAAGTGTTATGAAGAGAAGATGGAGGCCATGACCGTCTGCGCCCAGGTGGAATCAGAAATAGCGCTGCTCGACTCAGCCGAGGAGAAAGAAGCGTTTCTCGAGGATCTGGCCATTGAAGAGGCCGCTCTGGGGGCATTGACCCGGCTGTGCCTCAATGCGCTGGGCCTGATTTCCTTTTTCACCGTAGGCGAAGATGAAGTGCGTCAATGGCTGGTGCGTAAAAACTCGCCGGCACCCGTCGCCGCCGGGGTTATCCATTCCGATCTGCAGCGGGGCTTCATCCGTGCCGAGGTCATGAAATACGACGAGCTCATGGAGTATGGCAGCGAAGCGGCACTGAAAAAAGTCGGTAAGATGAAACTCGAAGGCAAGGAGTATATCGTTGATGACGGTGATATACTGAACATCCGCTTTAAGGTATAAAAGATTTTTCCGCGAGGCATTGGATATAGAAAGATATCTTGATTTAATTTGACCCTGTTTGACCCTTTTATTCACATAGACAGGTTACACCAGCACAGCCATCTTTCAAGATGAAGACTCTCAAAAGAGCAGTTGCAGCTGTCTGGTCAACAGCGCAGGTCGAAAGGAGAGTGGCGACGATTGCTACATTCGACCTGATCGGAAAATGGAGAATATCAGCCACAGCCCGAGCAGGGTGGCGATACTGTAGCCTGCGACACCGAGCAAAAAGGTCAAGGAGAGGTTCAGACCGCCCAGGGAGAATTCCATGAGAGTGATCGGCGAGTTGAGCACCAGGGAGCCGGCGATGGTCGAGGCGGCGATGATCATGGCGACGATGAAGCGGTTTATTCCTCTCTCCAGCCTGGCCGATATCTCATCAAAGCCGCGATGACGCACCTCGAGGCAATGTCGGCCCTCGGCGGTGCGCTTGAAGATGGCGTGGGTGAGCCGGGGCATCATCTTCAGATAGCCGCCGACGCTGCGCGATTCGCGGCCCATGTTTTTGAGCAGGCTCTGGGTGTCGTAACCGCGCTGCGCCAGTTTTTTGGCATAGGGTTTTGTCACCTCGAGAATACTGGCGTTGCTGCCCAGTATCTTGCCCAATCCCTCGGTCTGGACGAAGGTCTTGAGCAGCAGCAGCAGATTTCTGGGAATGCGGATGTGGTGTTTATAGGCCACTTCCATTACCTGCTCGTAGACATCCTTGACAGCGATGGTCTGCAGGGAGCGGCCGTAAAAGGGCTCGCTCATATCCTTGAGATCGGTGCGGAACTGCTTGATGTCCACTCTGTCATCATCTATCAGACCGGCATCGCCGAAGGCGTCCATGATGATGTCGTAGTCGTGTTCGGCATAGCCGAGAAAGATATTGGCCACCTGGGTCATGGCCTCCTCGTCGAGGTAGCCGATGATGCCGAAATCGACCAGACTGACGCGACCGTCATACATGACGATGGTATTGCCCGGATGGGGGTCGGCATGGAAGAAGCCGAAATCCATGAGCTGACGGGAGAAGGAGCGCAGACCGATCATGGCCACCTCCTTGGGATCGATCCCCGCCTGCCGGATTTTCTCCACCTCGTCCATCTTGATGCCGTCGATATATTCCATCATCAATACCGATTTGGAGGTATGCTCCCAGAAAACTCGGGCGGTGTAGATCTCCTTGCTCCCCTTGAAGTTGGCGGCAAACTTATCCATATTACCGCCTTCGATATACATGTCGAGTTCCCTGAAAATGGTCCGCTCGAACTCCCGCACCAGATTGACCACTCCGACAATGCGGGCGAACTCAAACATCTTCTCGAGCTTGCGGGCGAAAAAGCGCATGACAACGATGTCTTCGCGTATCTTTTTCTCGATTCCAGGCCGGATAACCTTTACCGCCACCCGCTCACCGCCTTTCAGCCTGGCTTCATGAACCTGAGCCACCGATGCCGCGGCCATTGCCTCCTGGTTGAACTCGGAGAAGATTTCGGTCAGTTCCCTGCCCAGTTCAGCCTCCACCACCGTCTTGACGGCTTCGAAGGGTACCGGGGGGATGCTGTCCTGCAGCTTCCTGAACTCTTCGGTATACTCGGGAGGAAAGAGATCGGCGCGGACGCTCATCAATTGTCCGAGCTTGATGAAACTGGGACCAAGCTCCTCGAGCATCAGCCGGAGTCGGGCGGGCGAATGAAAGGCGGGCCGGGCCGCCGCCTTTTCCCGGCTAAAGGCGTCTCTTGTTCCCCGGTTTCGCCGGAACATACGTTCGACGATATTGCCGTAGCCGTGCTTGGCCGCAATGCGGCTGATGCTTCCCAGGCGGCGTAATCCTTTCATAGACCGGACCCTTTTCTCTCCTGCAAATGATGACCGGCAGCTACTGGCCGTCGGCCTGGGAGACCTTGTTCCATTCCTTGGCAATTTCCTTGAGTTTGGCGGAATCCTCGATATAGCTCTCCACCAGGCCGCAGTCGACGCAGACATAGTTGTCCATGGCGGCCATGGACACCAGGGAAACCGGAATGGCATTGCTACCGAAGGGTCCGCTCTTCAAAGGAATATCGGCGCCGGAATAGACCTCTTTCGAACCGCACTTTGGACATAGACCGTTCTTCATATTCATGTTCTCCCACTGTTAGCACTGTTAGGTTGGCAAAGGCATCAGACAAGATCAGGCCGAAGGGTATCTCCCCGCCGTGATGCAGATAGAATTGCCAGGGATAGTTACATTACGTCGCTTCCCCCATAAGCAGTTACTCCAAATGAACACCGCCTCGAGAATTTCGGCCAGTACCGATATGGCAAGAGTGATTCCGTCCTGAACCAGAAACAGAACCAGTCAATCTTAGCCGATCAATGCCTGGGGGGCAAATTTTTTCTGGCCCTCCCCTATCCACTCTTGACCATCGGTCCACCTGAATCGATCCGGTGGTACAAAAAAATTGGCCTAACTCACCGAGCCTCCAGTGAAATACGGGTGCAGATTGATCTTTTCTCCTTCCACCTGATACAGCACCAATCTCGGCGAATTTTCTCTGTCATAGAGTAGTGTAACCATCAGTGGACGATTGTAAAAGGGTGTTTTCCGGTTGGTTCACCGCCGGGCCAGTTGCCAGCCGCCAGCACTGTGTACAGCATAAGCGGCGGTGTTTTTCGAGGTTGATGCGGATGGCGGAAAGAAGGGGGCGAGGCTTTGTAATGTTGTTATCATAAAATAAATGGCTTGTTCTATCCTTAGACCTTCGTATATGATGGTAATGGTCGTATCGTCTTAAAGGCATGCTCGGCACACGATCTGCACTGCATGAGGGGGGGGGGGGGGGGACCCTTTTTTCCGCCCCCGCCTCAAGGCGGGGGTTGCCCAAATTTTTTAAAAAAACAGAGAATGATAGCGGC
>Ga0136557_1000375_pt1 | contig 35134 bp, 30 predicted proteins | sample AntRauTorckE6832_FD_104796 | JGI IMG/M metagenome (GOLD analysis project Ga0136557, IMG submission 104796) | Saline lake microbial communities from Rauer Islands, Antarctica - Metagenome Torckler E6 #832 | ecosystem: Environmental > Aquatic > Non-marine Saline and Alkaline > Saline | place...
AATATAGTAGTCGGGAACAGCATCAAACTGCTCTCCCCGAACCAGGCTGTAGTTTTCCTGGCCACGCTGTGCGGTCAGCGTTATCGTGCGTATCTCGCCATGACGTGACACGCTCAGCTGGACCTCGTTTCCAATCTGTTTCAAATCGATGGCATGTTTATAGTTGGTCTGCAGGGTCCGGCTCAGGCTGATAGTGCTGTCATCGGCAATGTTGACACCGTCAATGCTCAGCACAACATCGTTTTCCTGCAGCAATCCATCGGCCGGTGAGTTACTGAACACTTTTATCACCAGTACACCGCTCTGCCCGGCCTGCAGCCCGTAAGCCGCCTTGGCCGCCGGGCTTTCAAGATCCTGACTGCGGAAGCCCAGATCCGGGAATCCGTCATAATTGCCGTCACTGGCATCGGTCAGCATATGCCGCACAATATCGGGCGGCACAAAATAGCCCAGTGACTCGGTGCGACCGCCTGCCGCCGACTGCATGACGACACCGGCAATCTTGCCATCAACAATGACCGGACCACCGCTGTTGCCAGGATTAATGGCGGCGTCGATCTGACCGGCCAGCAGATACTCCCCGGAATGGGCATAAACCTGTTGTTCTACCCGTGACAGAATACCCTTGGTGACACTCAGGGTTCTGCCGCCGACCGGATACCCGAACACAAACACCTCCGTATTGGGTTCGGGCAGATCGCCGATGGCAAGCGCTGGTGTGTTCTCATAAAAGGAGGGATCTTCGACTTTAAGCAAGGCAAGATCCGAGGCGTGGGAGACGAAATGGACTGTGGCCAGATAACGCTCCGGATCGTTATGCTTTTGCACCTGCACGTAGCTGGCATTGGCAACCACGTGTGCGTTGGTGAGAATACGTCCGCCTTCAATCAGCGCGCCGGAACCACTGCTTTGGCTGGGTGTCAGCAACCGCCAGGGGGTAAAGTAATCGGGCGCAGCCGACGTTGTATAGATTTTGACAATCGAGCTTTCGATTTCCCGGATTTCTTCGGCGATCTGCGCACTGGCTGCACTGCTGACAATCAGCAGCCAACAAAAACCCAGTGCGACAGACAGTGATTGCCGCCACACCCTTATGGCAGAGCCTGCTAAAGCCATCAGATGTCCCCTTGTCAATCTCACGATAATTTACTTCATATTATTGGTATCAGAATGGTGACCGAGTAAACCCGAAATAGCGCTCAGTCGTCAAACGCTTTTATAAAATTCGCATCCCGGGCCGGGCACCCTGGTCAGGGCTGAGCAGCCAGATATCGGAACCACCCGGTCCGGCCGCCAGCACCATGCCCTCGGACATGCCGAATCTCATCTTGCGCGGCTTGAGGTTCGCCACCACCACGGTCAACCGCCCCTGCAGGTCTTCGGGTTTGTAGGCTGACCGAATACCGGAGAAGACGTTGCGCAGAGCCGGTTCCCCATCGGCGCCCACGCCCAGATCGAGGGTCAGTTGCAGGAGCTTGTCGGCGCCTTCCACGTAGGCCGCTGCGGCGATGCGTGCCACGCGCAGGTCAACCTTGACGAAGTCGGCAAACTCGATCTCGTCGGCAATGGGTTCGTTGTTGACCGGGCTGTTTACTGGCTCAGGGCTGTTTACTGGCCCAGGGCTGTTAGCCGGCTGAAGGCTGTTAACAGCCTGTTTTACTTCCGCCTGGCTCGCCGCCAGCAAGGCCTCAATGCTGGCAGGATCGACGCGGGTCATCATGGGCATAAACGCGTTGATCCGGTGATCAAGTAATAAACTGTCGGCGTCCGCCCAGGTCAATTCCCCTGCATTCAGGAAGGTCTCCGCCTTGATTGCCATCGCCGGCAACACCGGTTTCAGATAAATCATCAACAGGCGGAACAGGTTGATGCCCGTAGTGCAGATCGCCTGCACCACGGGATCCTGCGGATTCTGTTTCGCTGGCACCCAGGGCTGTTGTTCTGCAATATACTGATTACCTTTATCAGCCAACGCCATTATCTGGCGAATCGCCTTGCTGAATTCGCGTTGCTCAAAGGCATTGGCAATGTCGCCAGCAGCGCTCTGGCATTCAGCCAGCAATGCCGGATTGGACGGTGTGTCTGATAATCGTCCATCGAAGCCACGGGCGATAAAGCCCGCGCAGCGGCTGGCGATATTGACCACCTTGCCAACCAGATCAGCATCTACCTTCTGGCTGAATTCCTCGAAATTCAAATCCAGATCATCCACGCCAGCGCCCAGGCGCGAAGCCAGGAAATAGCGCAGATATTCTGGGTCGAGATGCTGCAGGTAGGTGCCGGCGTTGATAAAGGTGCCGCGCGATTTGGACATCTTTTTGCCGTTAACGGTCATGAAACCATGGGCAAATACTGCAGTCGGTGTGCGGTAACCAGCGTCGCTGAGCATGGCGGGCCAGAACAGGGCGTGGAAATTGATGATGTCTTTACCAATGAAATGATACAACTCGGTATCAGTGCCCGGCTGCCAATAGTCCTCGAAGGTATAATCGCTGCGATCACACAGATTCTGGAAACTGGCCATGTAGCCAATGGGCGCATCCAGCCAGACGTAAAAGTACTTACCCGGCGCATCCGGGATTTCGAAACCAAAATACGGCGCATCGCGGCTGATATCCCATTCCTGCAGTCCCGCATCCAGCCATTCGCTGAGTTTGTTGGCGACCTGCGCCTGCAAAGTACCGCTTCGCGTCCAGGCCTTGAGCATGTCGGTAAAGTCCGGCAAGCGGAAGAAATAATGCTCGGATTCACGTTCAACCGGCGTAGCGCCGGATAACGTCGAATACGGATCAATCAATTCAGCCGGGGTGTAAGTGGCGCCGCAGGCTTCACAGTTGTCACCATACTGGTCGGGCGTGCGGCACTTGGGGCAGCTTCCCTTGACGAAACGATCGGCCAGAAACAACTTCTTCTCCGGATCAAACAGCTGTTTGATCGTGCGGACATTGATCCTGTTGTTGGCACGCAGCGCCTTGTAAATGGACTCAGCGTACTGACGATTTTCCGGTGTATGCGTCGAATGGTAGTTGTCAAAGCCGATCAAAAAACCATCGTAATCAGCCTTGTGCTCGGACCGCACCCGGTCAATCAGTTGCTCCGGCGTAATCCCTTCGTTTTCAGCACGCAGCATGATGGCGGTGCCGTGGGCGTCATCGGCACACACGTAAACGCAGTCCTCACCGCGCAGTTTCTGGAAACGCACCCAGATATCGGTCTGCACCGCCTCCAGCATGTGACCAAGATGGATGGGGCCATTGGCATAGGGCAAGGCGCTGGTGACCAGAATTTTACGTTTTAACACGGTGTTGTTTCCTTTTATCAAAGCCAGGGCAGTTCAGCACTCAGGCCAGCTCAAGCATTTCGAAATCTTCTTTGCCGACGCCGCATTCAGGACACATCCAGTCATCGGGCACATCAGCCCAGGCGGTGCCGGGTGCGATACCGTCATCCGGCCAGCCTTCGGCTTCGTCATAAATCAAACCACAAACGATACACTGCCATTTTTTCATGTTTCCGGGCCATTCCTTGTCAATTTGAGCCAATTACGACCCCTGACGGGTGTCGCGGGGCAGATGATACTTGATCAGGGCCGTTATGGGCAAAAGCGTCGTCCGTGCTAGACTGCCTGCCCTCCTGAAAAGCGGCCTGAAGCGACCAACGCGTGAAAGAATTTTATGTAGTGCTGGTGACAATCGTACTGATCAACTGTATCGCTCTGAGTCGGATAACGGGTCCTGCTTCGTGGTTCAGGCGCTCGGGAGACCCTGGTGTGGCGGGTTTGTTCACCGCAAGTGTTGCGGCCTTGCTGACCGTGACTACCCTGTGCAGTGTGTGCACCCTTGCCTTGGCCGGCCATGTTTCCAGCCTGTCCCTGATACCCTGGCTGGCCGTTGCCTTGAGCGCAGTCACAGCGGGACTGTTATTGCTGCCACTCACTGCCCTCATCCGCAGCCGGTTTGCATTGCAGTATCACCGCTTGCGCCCGCTGCTGCCGATCGCCGCCGGCGAAGTCACGCTTCTGAGCAGCATGCTGATACTGGCACACCCCGATATTATGGTCTGGCAAACCCTGCTGTGGTCGATCGGCGCGGCTGCCTTCACCATAATTATGGTCACCGTGTTTGCCGGCCTGCGCTTGCGGTTGAGCGTCTGTGATGTCCCGAAGGCCTGTCAGGGCCTGCCCATTGAGCTGGTGACTGCCGGAATCCTGACACTGGCATTGCTAAGTCCGACAGGAGCCATTGCAGGATGATACTCGCCTGGACCCTGATACTTGTCTTTGTTGCGGCATTGGCCATTGTTTGCCTCGGGCTGCACAAACGACTGACACTCGCCCCCACACTGGGCTCCACAGCGAAAGCCAACGCTGATTCTGTCGACCGAATCAATGCGCTGCTGCCGCAGACGCAGTGCGGACAATGCGGATACCCGGGCTGCCGCCCCTACGCGGAAGCGATCAATAACGGTGTTGCTATCAACCGCTGTCCACCCGGGGGGGCCAACACCATCAAGCGGCTGGCAAGCCTGCTTGAGCGACCTGTGCTGCCACTGGACCCGCGCCACGGGGTGGAATCAGCGCGCAAAGTTGCCTTTATCCGTGAGGCCGAATGCATTGGCTGCACCAAATGTATCCAGGCCTGTCCAGTAGATGCAATCATTGGTGCGCCCAAACGCATGCACACGGTAATCGTGCGCGACTGCACGGGTTGCGATCTTTGTGTCGCGCCCTGCCCGGTCGATTGCATTGATATGCTGTCGCTGCCCGAGGCGTCAGCTGTCACCTACCCGGACGGAAGATCATCATGACAACGCCAGTACACGACTGCATTCGCTGCGATTTTTGCGCAACTGTTTGCCCGCAGCAGCTGCAGCCACAACAGCTTTATGCGTTCAGTCGTTATCAACAACACGAGCAGGCAAAAGCCTTCGACCTGCTGCAGTGCACGGAATGCGGTGCCTGCGAATCTGTGTGCCCCAGCCATCTGCCCTTGCTGGACTTTTTCCGTGATGAAAAACTGGCCATACTGGCGCAGGAACGCGCTGACGCTCAGGCCTCGCACTGGCAGCAGCGCTTCGAACGCCATCAGGCGCGCAGTCATCATGACGCCCTTGCACAACAGGAGCGCAAATTGAAGAAACTGCAAGCCAAGACCAAAGATCTGGCCGAGGGCAAAACCATCTCTCGCCATCGTCAGCCAGCTGCCGATGCAGCAACCCTGGTGGCAGCAAAAACACCGCAACAGATTCAGACGGAGATCGCCGCGGCCGTTGCCCGGACCCGCGCCCGTAAGGCCGCCCTGCAGGCCGGCAGCGAGGCAGACGATTCCGTGAAAAAGCCGGCAGCAGACTCATGAGCGCAATGGCTTCCCCGGGCTCACATACGGTTCGCCGATTCAGCACGCCCGGCATCATGGCGTCCGTGTTGTTGGCGTTGTTGCCGGCAATAGCCGTGCAGATCTGGTTCGCCGGCGCACTCTGGGCGCTGACAGTACTTGTCACGTGTGCGCAGGCGCTATTGCTGGAAGCGCTGGCGCTGAGGCTGCGTGGTCGCAATATCGCCGTTCCACTGCAGGACGGCAGTGTGCTTGTCATAGCCATTTTGCTGCTATTGATGTTGCCTGTCACAGCTCCCTGGTGGCTTGCCACTGCCGGTATCAGCGTTGCGGTTGTTCTGGGCAAACACATCTTTGGTGGCCTGGGTCAGAACCTGTTCAATCCAGCATTGGTTGGATATCTGGGACTTTTGGCACTGTTTCCGGTGGCACTGTTTCCGGTGGCATTGTTTCCGGTGGCACTGTTTCCGGAAACGATAGCGTCATATGGTCATGATCTGCTCAACGACAACATTGCATTACCAAACATTGCGTTGACACTGGCGCTGATGGCGGGCGGACTTTACCTGCTGCTGCGGCGCATCATCGGCTGGCACATCCCGGTGACCATCCTGCTGACAACGGCACTGCTGTTTTATATATTCAATATGACGCTTATCAGCAGCTTCGCCATGCTGGCCGCGTTTTTCCTGGCCACGGACCCGGTCACCTCACCAGGCACCCGGCGCGGCAAATTGATTTACGGTTCAATGATTGGCATTGTGACCACGATCATGGCCAACTATCTGCACTATCCTGTCGCTGTCGCTGCTGCCGTAGTAACAATGAATGCTGCGGTGCCAACATTGGATCAGTTGATAAAACATGACAAACCCCGTCCAAAAATCCGGGAGCGACCTCAATGACCCTGTTGTTGGGCAACCTGTTCAACACATTTGTGCCATTTGTTTTTATACTGGCCGGCCTGTTGGCTGCGGGGTACAGATTCTTCAGACATTGGCATGCCCATGAATCCGGCACTGTGGATGTTGATGTTGATCCGGAAATACGTGTTCGGGTGACGGGTAAAATTTCATGAACAAGGAAAAACGTCTGGAAATATTCCGGCGTCTGCAGGCAGAAAATCCCAATCCGACGACAGAGCTGGAGTACGACTCGACTTTTGAGCTGCTAATCGCGGTCATCCTGTCGGCGCAGGCCACTGATGTTGGTGTAAACAAGGCCACCCGCAAACTCTACCCGGCTGCCAACACACCAGAATCGATACTGGCACTGGGTGTCGATGGATTAAAGCCGTATATCAAAACCATCGGCCTTTTCAACACCAAGGCCGAGAACATCATAAAAACCTGTGCCGCACTGGTCGACAAGCACAATTCCCTGGTGCCAGATACGCGTGAAGCGCTGGAGGAATTGCCCGGCGTAGGTCGCAAGACTGCCAATGTTGTTCTCAATACCGCTTTCCGGCAAGCCGCCATGGCTGTGGACACACACATTTTCAGGGTGTCGAACCGCACCGCCATTGCGCCGGGCAAGAATGTGCTGGAAGTGGAAAAAAGACTGGTGCGCCTGGTACCCGCAGACTATTTGCTGGACGCGCACCACTGGCTGATTCTGCATGGCAGATACGTCTGTATCGCACGCAAGCCACGGTGTGCAGCTTGCGTGATATACGATTTATGCGAGTACCGGCAAAAAACGCCGGTCGACTGAACCCGCCCGCACGACTCAGGGGTTACGCGGCCCTGAAGGTGCATGCGCTGGCAAGGCGGGCAAGGAACCCACCATACCATCGGGACGCGCCTTCGCCAGCATGCGCTGATAGGCCGGACGGGCCTGAACTTTTTCCATCCACGCGGCTATCTGCGGGAACAGGTCAGCGTCAACAATGTTCAGCTGAATCGCAAAGTTCAATGGAAATAACATCATGATGTCCGCTGCCGAAAACTCGTCACCACCGAACCAGGGCTTTTCCATCAGAAAATTTTCGGCAAACTGAACCACTTGCTCGGAGTCCACCAGGCGCGAGCGCTGTGTCGGTGGCTGGATCTGCCAGACACGGTAGTCGGCGATGGCGCGCGCAGCCAGCGAGCCTTCGGAATAATGCATCCATAACAGATGGGTCGCAAAATCGGGCGAGTCCAGCGGAGGTGTCAGTTGACCCCCGCCATGGCGCGCCAGAATCATTTCCATAATGGCGCCTGATTCCACCAGCACCTGGTCACCGTAGGTCACCGTTGGCGCCACCGGCATACTCGGGTTGATGGCGCGAATGGCCGCCATGGAAGTCGCCAGGTCACCACGTTCGAAGGCGAGCGTGTATGGCAGCCCCAGCTCCTCCATCATCCATACCAGACGCTCGGAACGACGACCCTCCAGGTGGTAGATGGTAAATTCCGGCATTGGCATGACGCTCCCGCTGGCGGGCGTCTGAGCAGACACCTGACCAACCGCTGCCAAACCAGCGATACCGATACTCACCAGGCCGGCGAGTATCATTGATTTCATTGTTCCGCTATTTTTATCCATTATCTATACTCCGATATGTTCCGAATCCGTTATGACACAGTGTTGTCTGCGCACCCTTACTAAGCGCTTCAAATCAGTAAACACCGCGAATTAGTGTACACGCCAACAACCGGCCTTGCGCACCGATCACATCGTAGCCTACTTCAGCCGTCAATGTCATTAAGCCCCGTTACTGCCATCATGTTGCATGTTGTCCGGCCAGCGCATCAAGCGCGTCACCAGTCAGCCTTTGCACCGTCCAGTCATCCATGGGAACTGCGCCGATTGATCGGTAGAACTGGATCGCGGGTTCATTCCAATCCAGCACTGACCATTCCAGTCGGCCGCACTGACGCTCCCTTGTGAGATGAGCCAGGGACGTCAGCAGCGCTTTGCCAATACCTTTGCCGCGCATCTCGGTAAGCACAAACAGATCTTCCAGATAAATGCCGGGTCGCCCGAGAAATGTGGAAAAATTATAGAAGAACAAAGCAAACCCGACAGGCTTTTTGTCCCATTCGGCAATAATCACTTCCGCCATGGGTTTATCACCAAACAGATATTCGGCAAACAACGCCTCAGTAGCAACCACTTCATGCAACAGCTTCTCGTACACAGCGAGCTCTCGCACAAAACCCAGTATCACCGATGCATCACTGATAACGGCTGGACGAATTGTCAGATTTTCAGAAATGTTCCCCACATTGGCCTCTTCTATTCACGTTAATATTGTTACGCTGATGTCAGGCGGATCACACGATCTGCCATTTCCAGCGGCGCTGCCCGGTGGGTGACAAACACGATGGTCGCATCCAGACTGCGCAGCTGCCCGAGAATGGCCGCCTCAGTGTCAGGATCCAGATTCGCCGTCGCCTCGTCAAGGAAAAGAAACCTGGCCTGCTTGTAAAATGCGCGCGCAAGCAGAATGCGTTGGCCCTGCCCTGCGGACATGATCGACCCCATATCACCGATCAGGCTGTTATACCCCATTGGCAGCTGGCTGACAAAATCGTGTATTTGCGCCATTGCCGCCACCTGCTCCAGCCGCTCATAGTCAATATCATCATCGAACAGCGTAATATTGTCCATGATGGTGCCAGAGAGCAGTTGATCACCCTGCAGTACGCCGGCGCACCGGTCACGAAACTGCCGCAGCCCCAGCTGCCTGATATCCACGCCGTCAACGCTGACACAACCAGCATTGACAGGCAACAGCCCCGCCATGATTTTCATCAAGGTCGATTTGCCTGAACCCGAAGGCCCTGCAATTGCAATCAGCTCGCCAGGCCGGATATCAATACTGATCTCGCGCAGAACTTCGCTGGCCGCTCCCGGGTAAGTGTAGCTCACTTGCGCCACACTCAATTGGCCGGCAACCGGTCTGCGAATGACCGGCAGGTGCAGGGAGTCAATTTCCTTTTCCGCACAGGTAATGTCCGATACCCGCTCGAGCTGCAATCTCACCAGTCTTATCTGAACCAGCTTTTCCACGAACGAGCGGATTGAGGTGGAAAAATTGCCTTTCAAGGCGATGAACGCGGTGACAAAACCCAGGCTGATCTCACCCTCAAGTACCAGCAACGCAGCCAGATAGATCACCAGGATATTCTCCAGCGCGAACAGTAACCCGTAAAACGCATCCAGATTGATGGTAAACCGGGTCAGGGCCACTTGCGTATTGATCTGCTCCGCGTAAAGATTCCGCCACAAGGCCAAGCGCTGAAGTTCCCGGCAATAGAATTTTATGATCTCTATTGTGCGCATATTCTCCATCAGGCTTGAGCTGGTTTTTGCCTCGGCCACGATAATCTGCTCCTGCATGGCTTGAATCCTGGGAATCAGCACCAGCTTCAACACCGTGACCTGGCAGACAAATATCAGTACCACAAACGCCAGCACAGCGCTGAAATAAAACATCACCGCCAGGGTAATCAGGGCGAACATACCATCAAGCACCACGGTAACCAGGTCCTCCGTGATAATACGCCTGATCTCGCGGATGGAACCAAAGCGTGACACCAGGTCACCCACATGACGTCTGGCGAAGAAATCCACGGGCAGACTCAGCAGATGGTTAAACACGTTGCCTGCCATCTGGAACCCGAGCTGGTTGGAGAAGTACAGCTGCACGGTTGATCGGGCGAACGTGATGGCAACACTACTCAGTGCCAGCAAGGAAAAACCAACCGCCAGTACGCCGATAATGTCACGATCCTGTTTTGCCAATCCCTCATCAATAACCAGCTGTAAGTAAAAAGCGCTGCCAATGGAGGCCAATTGCAAAAATAACGACAACACGAACAATTGTCCGATGGCCAGGTAGAACCCCGGGTACTTTCGAAACAAATCCGTCAGCCGGGATCGCAGAGTCCTTGATGTGGTAACAAACTCAAGTCCCGGTGTCATTTCCAGCGCGATCCCGGTGAAATGCCCGCTGCATTCTGCCAGTGTGTATCGACGTATCCCGACAGCCGGGTCGTGTATCACAATACCTTTGCGGCTGACACGCTTGAGCACAACAAAATGCGTCATATCCCAATGCAATACCGCTGGCAATTGCAGGTGCTGCAAGCTATCAAGGTCAAGTTTCAGGGGTCGTGTGATGAGCTGTAGACCCTGCGCAGTTGTCATGATGTCAGACAGACTTGCGCCACGAGCCGACACCGGATATTGACGACGCAAACTGTTCAAATCAGTTCTTTGACCGAAATAGCCCGCAATCATTGCGATACAGGCAAGCCCGCACTCGGTTCGTTCCGACTGCAGTATCAATGACAGCGTGTTACGTCCGCCGAACAGCGCACTGATCACAACCGCCGCCCCAGACCGCTGAGCGGCGACACCAGCTTTTGCAGGACCGTTCGTTCGCCTGTCACGATGTCGGCGGAAAACTGCATGCCCGGCCTGAAGCTGTTCCCGGCCCCGCCGGTAACGCTCTGATCGGCAACGCGAGCCTTGACCAGATAAACCGGCTCACCCACATTCACCGGAAACAGAAATTCACGTGGATCCATGACCGAGTCAGCTACACTGACAATCTGTGCCGGGAAACTGCCGTAGGTTTGATAGGGATAGGCATCATAGGAAATCATGACGGCAACGCCTTGCTGTACATTGGCCAACGCTCGAGTCGGCAGATACAGCCACGCCTCCAGATCATCATCGACACCCAGCAACGTCAGTACCGGTTGCCGCGGGTCGATAACATCGCCAATGCGCATCACAAAATTGTTCACAATACCATCACGTGTCGCCGTAATCGTGAATCGGTGCTGGGCCTGTAATTCATGTCTCCGTGCCAATAATTGTGATGTCGTGTTGTCCAGCATCAGTCGCTCTTCCTGAGCCTGCAATGGCTGCAAATCAAGTTGTTGCTGGGCATCGGCCATTGCCTGTAAATGCCTTTCTATGGCAAGCGCACCGGCTTTCGCCTGCTGTTGCAACAGGTAGAGCGCCGACGCCGATTGCCGATGTTCGCGCTCTGAAATAGTTGTAGCCAGAAAAAGCTGCCTGCTTGCCTGATAATCCTGATTCGAAAGCGCTACGCGGCGCTGCAGAATTTGTTGTTGTTCTTTGAGCAGGGTTAGCGCACCTCGCATGCCAGTCAACTGCCGCCGGATCTGTTGATCCTGCAACTCGAAACGGGCGTTTATGACAACAATACGACGCTGCAATTGACGCAACTGAGCATTAATCTGCTGCAAAACGGCACCGACCGCCTGTTGCCCCTGTTCATCAAATTGGGGCGCAGTGGCCACGGCCAGGACGGCACCGGTTTCGACAAAGTCTCCGTCGCTGACCAGAATTTCCGTCAGCACCCCGGGTCGACCGCCATAGACCTTGACTTCCCCCCCGGCCGACGTCAGGTAGCCGCGAACTCGTTCAGTCTGTTTTATGTCCGCATTGGCGGCGAATACCAGGAAACAGACAAACAGAACCAACAGTGCCAGAACCGCCAGTTTGACAGACAGCGGCTGGTAAAAAACCGCCGGCCCAAACCGTGTACCCTGCTGCGCTGCCAGCGCCTCTGGACGGAATAACGTTGAACTCATGTCAGGAGGGCGCCTCGAGATACGCTGGTAACGCAGGCAGATACTTCCATTGCTCAGGCCATCGCCTGATCCAGCCTTCGGCAAGGTTTACCAGCGCCTGTGTTATCCGCACCGTCGCATGCTCAAGGCTCTCGCCCGGCTGTATCCGGGTATCGATCACTGGCGCCATCTCAATACAATTACGACCCCGACTCTCAAAGCTGACAAACGGGATAATGTTACTCCGACCCAGAATGGCAAGCTGCGCAGGGCCTTTAACAAAGCGGGCCCGGTGCCCGAAAAAATTGACCACCACTGTGCTGCCGAAGTCTCCGCGCAAATCAAAGAGAATAGCCAGCGTATGCTGGCCTCGGCGCAAAGCGCTGACAATGGCAGCAGGCTCGTGCTGCTGATGATAAAAAACGCTGTGCGAAATACGCTCAGCTGAAAAGTGTTGCATTCCGTGGTTGGTCGTTATTTCACGACGCAGTGAAATGACCCCGCGCCCGGTGTCAGACAGCTGCGCTATGACTCTGAAAGCACCAAAAAAATCACCCATGTGAATACTGGCCAGAACACGGGAATCCTGGCTTTTGTGTATCAGGCGATGGTAATCACCTCTGTCTGACCAGCCAAAACCTCGCAGGTAACTGTCACTTTCAGATCTGTTCTCAATGTGCAGTAAGCGTTTGGCGAAATTGAAGTGAAACCAGAAAAGATGTTCCCGCCATATAGCGCTGACGCGGGCGTTGGGCTCATGCAATAGATACCCCAGCAATGCCTGCTGGTATTGCAGCTGCCTGCCGGGCGACGCCTGCCGCTGCAACATCAACAAGCGAATACGTGCCAGCAATCTGAGTCGTCGTCGTTTGGCAGGCAGCGACCTATCGCTGTCCATACAACGCTCCGACCAGCGCCGTGCCCTTACCTCAATGCGCTCTGCAAACGTCATAGGGGGCAAACTGGCAACAAAAGCGGCAATGTCGCTGATCAACGTTTCGCAGTCATTACGAGAGTACTTAGCACTAAGCAAGCGCAGTTTAAAACCAGACTCTGAGTATAAAATTCCGAGACTGGCTGGTTGGATCGGACGTAATCTCAACGCCTCGCCCGATACCAATTCGCTGCGCGACGCCAGAACATTTTCCAATACCGAGCACAGAAGCTCAAAGCCCATCGCTGGCCCACTGTGATCGCAGGCATGCCGGGCTTGTCTGAAATTGTTGTCAAGCGACCTGGCGTGTACCGAGGTCATGCTCATGACTTTAGCGCCGCCGCATCATGACTTGTTGCCAGGGCTTCAGTAAACATTGCAATCAAATCACCGATGTTCTCAAGCTCCGCCAGCCGCTCCTCATCCACATCCAGCTGATAAAACGTTTCCAGTTCATAAACGATTTCAATCAGCTTCAAAGAGTCCAGTCCGAGATCAGCCAGAGGTTTTTCCGCGGGTTGCAGCGTCGGCGTACCCGTTCCGCCTTGAGCCCAGCATATCTGCTCAGATATCCGTTGCCAAACATCATCATTATGTTCCATCATGTTTTCTCCGCTGTACCTGATCTTCTGTGCCGCCGAGATACTATGCCCCGAGCGCTGTGCACTATTCGCCCGGACATTGAGCTGCCCAGTATTTTGATCCTTTGGCGATACCAGTCAGGGCAGGCACCCCGTTGAATCTTGCCACTGCTGGTCAGCGGCAAGGTATTGGCTGGCAGTACCCTGATGTCATCCGGAACAATGCCAAATTCGTCGACCACCAGTGCTCTGGCCCTGTCGATTAACCCTCGATCGTGCATATCGCCTGGCCAACCAGCGCTGCGCGGCTGTTCCAGCATCACCACAAGCATCTCTGCATTGTGATCATTCACCGCGAATGCCGCGCATCTGGCGATCCGGCACCCGCCCAGCCCAAGTTTTAGCGCAGCTTCGATGTCTTCGGCGTGATAGCTGCAACCGCGTCGTTTGATGACATTTTTGTAGCGACCCAGCAAATACAATCGCTGGTCGTGCAAGAAACCTGTGTCACCGGTTCGAACATAACGCCTGCTGCCATTCATAATGCGGCTGAACACTTTATTGGTGACGACCGGGTCATTAAAGTAACCCAGGGCCACCGATGCCGAACTGATACAAACCTCCCCTGCATGCCCGTCAGCAACTTCGTTATCGCTCTCCGGATTAACAATGATCACTGAGGTGCCAGTGGCCGGTTTACCAAGGCATACGGATGAGCGGCCTCGCTGAGTGCGCGCGGGCCGGTGGGTGTCCAGCCCGTACTGCCCGCTGACAAACAGGGTAGACTCCGCAAGACCGTAGCAGGGGAACAGTGCATGATTGCGGAACCCTGACGGCGAAAATTTTTGTGCAAAGCCGATCAGTGTCTCTGGCCTGATTTTCTCAGCACCGCAATAGGCCAGTCGCCACTGACTCAGAGAAAAACCGGCCAGCTCGTCCTGGCAAATTTTTTCTGTAGCCAATGAATACCCAAAATCAGGCCCACCGCTAATGGTGCCACCGACATCAGAAATCGCTTGCAACCAGCGCGCCGGTTTGGCGATAAAATCTACCGGACTGATAAAATAGTTGTGTATGCCCGCAAACAGCGGCTGTATGACATGCCCGATCAAACCCATATCATGATGGAACGGGACCCAGGAAACACCAACATCGTCTTCAGTACTGGCGAACGCCTGGCGAATCTGCGCAGAGTTATGCATGACGTTGGCATGACTTATTAACACACCTTTGGGCGATGATGTTGAGCCGGAGGTATACTGAATAAACGCGGGATCACTGGGGGAAAGCGTCGGCCGCCGGTATGCATCCGCATCCGACGCATCTTTGTCCGCGTGTAACACAAGTATTCCTGATCCCGCCAGGGAGCGAAGCAAACTGCCGGCCCGGTTGGATGTACTGATCACGGCGGTCGCACCGCAGGCCTTGAACAACTGCGTCAGACCGGTCTGTGACTGCGCCCTGTGCCGCGTTACCGGAACCGGCCAGGCGCCTGCAAGCACGCAGGCAAAAAAAGCGACAAGAAATTCGGGGCCGTGTGGACAATAAAGCAATACCGGCTTTTGGCCGCAACCATAACGCTGCAAAGTACAGGCGAGACCCCTTGCGCGCTCATATAAGGCTTGATGGGTGAGCGTGGCACTGACTGCGGATTGTCGGTCAAGGAACGAATACAGAGCTTTGTCAGCATTGACAGCCGCTTTATGCTCCAACAAATCTATCAAGGTACCATCCATGGTATTCCCGCTATCTGACGTTATGATTTGTGTCTTATTTACAAGATCACTATCACTTTAGCCGTTGAAGCACCCCCCCACCTGTCAATATTCGATAGGTACTTAAATGTGTGATCCAGCGCACAGGGTTGAGATATTTTACGTTACCATCACAGGTAGAATGCGCGTCAACCTCCCTTTTGCTGGTATAAATCGGTTTCGAAAATCAGCCCACATAGTTTGTCTACAACTTCAACACGCAAGCACTGGCCCCAGGGAACACGGCGCCACTTACCTCATCAAGGAACCGATGTCATGAACAGCTCAGACTTCAGCACGTTTGATACGCATTTGCACGGTCACATACGCTGGGACTATACGGAAGACAAAACCCGTGTTCACAGCCTCTACGAACTGGCCAAAAACAAAGTCTGGAAAACCAGTGAGGCGCCGTGGGAAGCGCTGGTAGACAAAGGTCTGCCACCCACTCGCCACGAGTTCGAACCCTTGACTGGATTCGCAGCGTACGATGCCCTGCCCCCGCAACAGAAAATCGAAACCAGCTGGTATCGGCATGCACTGGAGATCAGCGAAATATTGCACGGCGAACAAGGTGCGCTGCTGGTATCGTCACAGTTGGTGTCGTGCATGCCCGATGTTGAGACAAAACTGTTTGCCAGCTCGCAGGTATTTGATGAAGCACGTCATGTGGAGTTCTTCTCCCGCTACCTGCTGGAGGTTGTTGGCAATGTGCAGCCTCCCAGCGATGCCGTTGCCGACCTGATCAAGATCATGGTCAATGACGCTCGCTGGGACTACAAATTCATCGCTTGCCAGATCCTGATAGAAAGCCTGGCGCTGGCGCGCTTGCAGGAGATACGCCGCGCCACACTGGTGCCCGTACTGGCATATGCCATCGATTTAATCAGCGCTGATGAGGCCCGGCATGTAAAGTTTGGCACCGAGGTTCTGCGCCGGCACCTGTCAACGCTCAGTGCCCGCGAATTGCAGGCGCGTAGCGATTTTGTCGTCGAGCATGTATTGCGGCTGGGCAACGCCATGAATATTTACACACGCATTGCAGAAAAATTTAACTGGAGTGTCAGAGACCTGCGTTACCACCTGAGGCAGAACCGGATCCAGCAACCGAAACCTCGCTACGACCTGTTTCGACAGTTGATGCTGAACATGAACAGTGTGGGTTTGTTGACCACAAAAACCAGGCAACGACTGAGCAGGCTTGATGGATCAAGGGAGTTTTGTGATTGACGTGGCTGATGCGCGGGCCTGGTTGACATATCTACAGCAGACGGATATTCAGCTGATTGGAGAATTCCTCGCGACCCAGCTCACCGGAGAAAAACGTATTGAACGACAAACTGACCCGATCAATGTTTTCGCTGACTTCACTGACACCATGTCTGACATTGGACGGGAAAAGTATGACGTCGCCGATGCCAGTCTGGATGAAATAACGCAAGGCATTGTAATAACTTTCCTCCTTCCGGATCAGCTCGTACCACACATTGTCTTCGTTGCGATAAAAACTGATGCCGTCCCTGGCCGCCAGATTGATATACAACACACCGCTGACCACACTGTTGGGGTGGGTATGGGTGTGGTGCGAATCGCCCTTTTGTGATCGCGTCAACCACGACTGGGTAATCTGCAGCTTGACGTCGTTACTGGTGTTGAAGGTGATTTTGAAGAACTGATCCAGATGCGCCTGCAGCACCGCCCGGATCGCTTGCATCGGGGCGGCGTTGAGCACCTTCTTGTTTTTTGAGGCGTGATTGGAAATGGCAGGAACCGGGTCGCTGAGTTGCGTTTTGAAAAACTGCATTTCTTCACCCGTGAATTCCCTGCCCAGCGCTGCCCGATACAATGGCACCGCAAACATGTTCATCATCTGGTGTTCCATCAGCAAACCCCTCCCGTCATGAGGCTATTCCGCGTTCAAACCATCAGATCTTGCGACCCTTGTTGGCAGCGATTCTGAGACGCAATGCATTGAGTTTGATAAACCCACCTGCATCGGCCTGATCGTAAGCGCCGGCATCATCTTCAAATGTCGCGATACTGGCATCAAACAGGGAGTCTGCCGATTCGCGACCAACAACCGCCACGCCGCCTTTGTACAACTTGAGACGCACCGATCCATTGACGTAATGCTGCGAGTAGTCAATCAGCGTTTGCAGGGCCTTGCGCTCGGGCGCGAACCAGTAGCCGTTGTACACCAGTGACGCGTAGCGCGGCATCAGTTCATCCTTCAGATGCGCCAGCTCACGATCCAGCGTCACTGACTCGATGGCACGGTGTGCCTTCAGCATGATGGTGCCACCGGGTGTTTCATAGCAGCCGCGGGATTTCATGCCGACATAACGATTTTCAACAATGTCGGCACGGCCGATACCATTAGCGCCGCCGACTTTATTCAAGTGCGCCAGAACAGTGGCGGGTGACATTTTTTCACCGTCGACGGCCACAATATCGCCTTTCTCGTAGCTCAGTTCGATATAGGTCGGTGTATCAGGGGCCGCCTCCGGCGAAACCGACCACAACCACATGTCTTCTTCCGGCTCGGCACCCGGATTCTCCAGAATGTCACCCTCATAGGAAATGTGCAGCAGGTTGGCGTCCATGGAGTAAGGTGATTTGGTGCCCCGCTTTTTCTCGACCTGAATACCGTGATGCTCGCAATAGGCCAGCAGTTTGTCGCGTGAATTCAGATCCCATTCCCGCCAGGGAGCGATAACACGGATACCCGGTTTCAGGGCATAGGCACTCAGTTCAAAGCGCACCTGGTCATTGCCTTTACCGGTGGCGCCATGGGAAATAGCATCGGCGCCGGTGTCATTGGCTATCTCAACCAGGCGCTTGGCGATCAACGGACGGGCAATAGAGGTGCCCAGCAGGTACTCGCCTTCGTACAGGGCATTGGCACGAAACATCGGGTTGACAAAATCCCGCACGAACTCTTCGCGCAGATCTTCGATGTAGATCTCCTTGATGCCCATGGCTCTGGCTTTGGCACGCGCCGGTTCCAGCTCTTCGCCCTGCCCAAGATCTGCAGTAAAGGTCACAACCTCACACTGATAGGTTTCCATCAGCCATTTTGCAATCACTGATGTATCCAGGCCGCCGGAATAGGCCAGCACAACTTTATTGATGCCCGACATGTTTGCTCCTGTCTGCGAGTCTGTAAAAAGGCGATTATTGTACTCGTTCCACTTTGCAAATTCGACAGGCAGCGTAATGTGATGTTGATTGGCTCACAAACTCATGGCGACCATCACTCTCGCAGCACACGCACCGTGACCCGCCTGTTGCGATCACGGTCGGCAGCCGAGCGCTCCTGCTCAACAATACGGAACTGGGGGGCAGAGCCAAAGAAGCGGGTATTGAGCATATTCTCGTCGATACCGTTGTCCACCAGGTATTGATGCACCGCAAATGCTCTGACTCTGGACAACTCAAAGTTTTGCCGCGGATTGCCGGCACCATCGGTAAAACCATTGATTTCGAAGCCGGACACCCGCGGATCGGCGTTCGTATAGGTGACAATGTCATCAAGCTGAGCCTTCATGGCGTTGCTGAGCTCGCGCTGACTAGGCTGCCAAAACACCGTTGAGCGCTCTATTTGAGCGAAGTTGACCGGCAACAAATTTGCGGTGCACTGATGATATTCAGCGTAGGCTGCGGCAAAATGCACGGGTGACAGCCCGACATGTACCGACTCCTGATCATCAAACCAGGCGCGCCGCATCAACGTCGGCACCATGCCCCGATCGAGCTCAGCCATGATCAGGCGACTGCGCGGAGCATCCAGCGTTACCGGACGTTTGCTGATGGCGACATCGACATATCCAAGATCCCGAACATCAAGCTCCTGACGCCAGACCGGCGGCTGCGAGGTCAGCAATGCCCGGCCAGCCTGCATGGGCGTATCGGGGGTTTGTAAATAAAAATTCAGAGCCTCACCGGCCTGATGGTAAAACACAGCTTGACCCAGCCCCGGGATCTGCTGCACCAGCCGGCACTCGAAAATAGAAGAATCTGCCTGCCAGCCAGCCACGTCAATGCCGGCATAGTATGAGGAAACCGAGCCTGCCGTCGCCGTTGGCACAACAACAGTCACAGAGAGCATCAAGAGCCAAGATAAGGTAAACTCGCACTGTGTTTTCATTCTCTGGATATGAATCCCGTCGTCTGCTGAGCGTTTGTCCTATTCATTGATCGGCCACTCGCCAGCAAACTTTACCGGCACCTTGCGATCCCAGGCGCTGCCTACAGGCATAATGACGTATCAACCAGACAGGTATACCCGTCCCATGACAGCCCACCCTAAGACAATACAGACCCTGACCCTGACGCGGCCCGATGACTGGCACCTGCATTTGCGGGACGGCGAGGTGCTGCACCATCTGGTGGCACACACTGCCAGCACTTTCCGCCGCGCCATCGTCATGCCCAACCTGAAGCCGCCGGTTACCAGCACCCGGGCGGCGCTCGCGTATCGACAACGTATCATTGATGCGCTGCCCCCGGGACTGGATTTTGAGCCACTGATGACCCTGTACCTGACGGACACTCTGTCGTCCGACGAGATCCGCCGGGCGCACGCATCCGGACAGGTCCAGGCCGTCAAGTACTACCCGGCCGGCGCCACCACCAACTCCGACAGCGGTGTGACCGCAATCGAAAACGTTTACCCCGCGCTGGAGACCCTGGCTGAGCTGGGCATGCCGCTGCTGATACATGGCGAAATTACTGACAACCATGTCGACATATTCGATCGGGAAAAAATGTTTATACAAGATATTCTGCTGCCCCTGTGCGCAAGATTCCCGACCCTCAGAGTCGTGCTGGAACATATCACCACTGGCGATGCCGCCGAGTTTGTGCGCGAAGCCGGTGACAACATTGCCGCGACCATTACGCCGCAGCATCTATTATACAACCGCAACCACATGCTGGCCGGCGGTGTCCGGCCTCACCTGTATTGCCTGCCGGTGCTTAAACGCAACACCCATCAAAGCGCCCTGATAACGGCAGCCACCAGCGGCAACAAAAAATTCTTTCTGGGCACAGATTCGGCACCGCATGCCCGGCCAGACAAGGAAACCGCATGTGGCTGCGCTGGTTGTTTCAGCGCGCACGCGGCACTTGAGCTATACGCCGAAGCGTTTGACCAGGCCGGCGCGCTGGATAAACTGGAAGGCTTCGCCTCCTTCCATGGGCCTGATTTTTACGGCCTGCCTCGCAACACGGACACAATTACGCTGCACCGCGAGAGCTGGAATGTGCCCGCACATTATCCGTTCGGCAACAGCACTCTGGTGCCGCTTCGCGCCGGGGAACAAATTCATTGGCGGATCAAAGGGGTCACTGCCTGATGTATGATTATGACGATGACGACGCCACGGAAAGCTTGCTGGCATCCCGCTTCCGCGGTTACCTGCCGGTTGTGGTTGATATCGAATGCGGCGGCTTCAACGCCAAAACCGATGCAATACTGGAAATTGCCGCGGTCATTCTGGGTATGGATGAAAAGTCAGAGCTGGATGTAGAACAAACCTATTTCCATCGCGTGGTCCCGTTCGAGGGCTCAAACATTGAAGATGCTGCATTGAAGTTCACCGGCATTGATCCCTGGCACCCTCTGCGGGTGGCGCGCGGTGAACGTGACGTGTTTCAGGATCTGTTCAAGGTCATTCGCTCGGCCATGAAGGCAAATGGCTGTAAACGGGCGATTCTGGTGGCACACAATGCGCATTTCGATCACGGTTTCATCAACGCAGCCGTTGCCCGGCATGATTTGAAGCGCAACCCATTCCACCCGTTTTCCAGTTTTGATACCGTCACCTTGAGTGGCCTGGCCTACGGTCAAACCGTGCTCGCCAGGGCCTGTGAGGTAGCCGGTATTGCATTTGATGGCAACGAGGCGCACTCGGCCAAATACGATGCGGAAAAAACGGCACAATTGTTCTGTGGCATCGTCAACAGATGGCAAAAGCTGGGTGGCTGGCCTCTTCGTTAACCCCGAGTCGTTAACCCCCGCGTGTTCGTTAATCCCGGAGTATCGATAATACCGCCCAAGATAGTCGGGGGCATTCACGCCACGCGTAAACCCGATGCCCCGACTATCTCAAGCTCATGGGCGATTTCAGCTGGCCGCGGGCGCTTCACCTGACGCATCGATCATGGTTTTCAACTCACCCTTCTGGTGCAGGTCCGTGATGATGTCACAGCCCCCCACCAGTTCACCATCAATCCAGAGCTGGGGAAACGTCGGCCAGTTGGCAATTAATGGCAACGTTGAACGAATTTCCGGGTTAGCCAGTATATCCACGTAGGCAAATCGCTTGCCGCAGCCGGTCAGGCATTGCACGACCTGGGCAGAAAACCCGCACTGTGGCTGGTCTGGTGAACCCTTCATGTAAAGGAGGATGCTGTTGGCGCTGATCTGATCGCGAATGGTCTGTTCAATGCTCGACTGTTCATTACTCATAATGTGGTTACCTGTGCTGTGCAATAGCCTGCTGAATGTCGGGGCCCACGGCCTCCGTATGAAAAGATGGGATATTCTACATGATTAGCGCCTGTTATCCGATAATTGCCCGCATCCTGTAAAGTAATATAAGATACGGAGCTTGGTCCGAGGGTAGCAGACGCTGCCCTTTTTTAATTTTCGCTGAGCACTGAGCACTCAACACAAACCCAGACTCAGCCCGTCACCGGTTGAAATCAGCCGGGACCACGTTCCCCGGGAAACCAGTACCGTTATGGCAACACGACATTTTTTGACTTTGCTGGATCTCAGCCCGGCCGAACTACGCGACATCATTCATCGCGCTATCGCACTGAAAAAGAGCCCGGCGTTACGCGAAGAAACTCTGAAGAACAAAACGCTGGCGATGATTTTCGAGAAGTCATCGACACGGACGCGTGTGTCTTTTGAGGTCGCCATGAATCAACTGGGCGGCAGCGCATTGTTTCTGTCGCCAGCTGATACGCAACTGGGGCGAGGCGAAAGCATAGAGGACAGCGCTAAAGTTCTGTCCCGTATGGTCGACGTCATTACCATTCGCACATTCGAGCATGCAAAACTCGAGCTTTTTGCCCGCCACTCCAGTGTGCCGGTGATCAACTCCTTAACAGACGACTTTCACCCCTGCCAGTTACTTGCTGATATGCAAACGTTTTTTGAACACAGAGGTGATATCAAGGGTCACACGGTCGCCTGGGTGGGCGATGGCCATAACATGTGTCAGTCCTATATCAATGCGGCACGTCAGTTCGATTTCGAGCTTGTGATTGCCTGCCCCGAAGGTTTTGATCCGGACGATCACATGTTGCAAGCCAATAAAGACCGGGTTCGTATCGTGCGAGATCCGGCTACCGCCATTGCTGGTGCCAGTCTGGTGGCGACCGACGTCTGGGCTTCCATGGGCCAGGAAGAAGAGCGCAGACTCAGGATTCAGAAGTTTACCGGTTATGAGGTGACCACCGAGCTGATGGCGCTGGCCAAATCAGACGCACTGTTCATGCACTGCCTGCCAGCACACCGGGGCGAGGAGGTCAGCGCTGACGTACTGGACGCCAAAGACAGCGTGGTTTGGGATGAAGCAGAAAATCGCCTCCATGCACAGAAAGCTTTACTTGAATTTATATGCACAAAGCATTGATTCGGATAAATATTCCGGAATAAATCTCTGTGCTAAGCACATTAAAATCCGGAACACCCATATATAATGAGCACATTGACTCAGGGAATTTTTGCGCAGGGAATGCTGATTTTTGCCATCACTACCGCGGTGGCTGTGCCTCTGTTTTTATGGCTGACGGGCTGGCGCCCGACGTTGCTGGAGAGCCAGCGACAAAGGACACGACTCAATGAGCAGTCCATGCGCATCTTGTCAAGCGCGGTCGAACAGAGCCAAAGTGGTGTCATCATCGCGGACTGCGCTGGCGTTATTGATTACGTAAACCCCCGCTACACTCAGATTACCGGGTATGGCAAGGATGAGGCACTGGGCCGAGTCGCGGAATTGCTGAACAACGAAGAACTCACCGATGCCAACAACATCAGTTTGCAAGAAGCCATGCAGCTGGGTGCCAGCTGGGAAAACTTCATGGTCAGCAGGCGCAAGAATGGAGAAAACTTCTGGCAACAGGTAACCGCATCACCCATCTTTGATGACCTTGGCGCTTTGAGCCACATCGTGCTCAATATTGAGGACATCAGCGACCGGGTGGAGACGCAGGCACAGATGGAAAAACTGGCGTTCTACGACCCGCTGACCGGGCTGGAGAACCGCCGTCTGTTTCGCGACCGGCTGGAACAGGGGCTCAAACACCTGCGCCGCAGCAATAAAATCATGGCGCTGTTATTCCTGGACCTGGATCAATTCAAACGCATCAACGACACCCTGGGTCACGACGCCGGTGACGAACTGCTGTGCATTGTCGCGCAGCGCTTACGTGAGTGTGTGCGTGGAGAAGATATTGTAGCCCGCCTGGGTGGTGACGAATTCACTATCCTGTTGGCCAGCATCAAGAGCCTGGATGATGCCGGCGTGGTCGCCCGCAAGATTCTGCAGACCTTGCTGGAACCTGTCACCCTTAGTGCTCAAGAGGTGACCGTCAGCTGCAGCATCGGCATCACAGTGGCGCCTGAAGACAGCATGAATGCCAGCGTGCTGATGCGAAATGCCGACCTGGCCATGTATCGCGCCAAAGACCACGGCCGCAATAATTTCCAATACTTTACCGATGATATGAACATTGAGTCGCAGGCGCGCATGTCCCTTGAAAATGAACTGCGCATTGCCGTCAATAACGAGGACTTCGTGGTCTACTATCAGCCCCAGCTTGATATGTCCAGAGGCCGGATATGCGGGTATGAAGCGCTGGTTCGCTGGCGCCATGCGCAGGTTGATGTTATTTCCCCGGACCGCTTCATTCCGGTCGCGGAGGAAACCGGCCTGATTTTGAAGCTTGGCGAAATTGTGCTTCGACAAGCGTGCCTGCAACTCAAAGCCCTGCAAACCTCAGGCATCACTGAACAGACGGTAGCCGTCAATCTGTCTGCTCGTCAATTCCGTGACATTAACCTGGTGCGAATGATACGCCGCGTGCTCACTGAAACCGGACTGGAGCCACAATGGCTGGAACTGGAGATCACCGAAAGCATGTTGATGGACAACATTGATCAGGCTATCAGTATCCTGAGCGAACTCAAAGCGCTGGGCGTGGCCATTGCCATCGATGATTTTGGTACCGGTTATTCATCGCTTAGCTACCTGACCCAACTGCCGGTGGACAAACTCAAGGTTGATCGCTCTTTTGTCAACAACCTGCCAGGCTGCCCTCGTCATACCGCCATTACCACGGCCATCATCGCGATGGCCCAGCGCCTCAACCTGCAGATCGTCGCTGAAGGTGTGGAGACCGAGCAGCAAGCCAGCTTTCTTACCGGTCATCAGTGCAACATCCTGCAAGGCTTTCTGTTTTGTCACCCGGTTAGCGCCGAAGACCTGCCACAGCATACGCTGCGGATGGGGGAGCGCTTCAACACCGTTAAGGATATCGCCATCGCACGGGCTACTCACTGACGCCAGCCAGTGCCGGGGTCGCCCGCAGAAGAACGCATCAGGGTACTGCACCACTACATGTAGTGGTGCAGTACCCTGATACACACACCTTATCCACAAGCTATCCACACAAAAAGAGCTTGCAATCCATCTGATAGCGCTCTATCTTGTGCCTTGTCCGCAAAAACCATCTACATATTGTATTTCCACGGCGAACGCACGGGATAAATGACAACATCATGGAGAATCCGATGCAACCCAGTACCCCCAGTTATAGTAGCAGCACTGCTACTCCCCGCTCAGGCACCCGCACGAATGAGGATTTGCCGGCCACCGCTCCTGGTCAGCTTCGTGTTATCAAACGTAACGGCGCTGTCGTAACTTACGACGATTCCAAGATCATTGTCGCGATCACCAAGGCCTATCTGGCCGTGGAAGGCGGCACCGCAGCGGCCTCCTCCCGGGTTCATGAAACCGTCGGCAAGATGGCCAGCCAGATCAGCACCATTTTTAAACGCCGCATGCCGTCCGGTGGCTCCATTCACATCGAGGAGATCCAGGACCAGGTCGAGCTGGCGCTGATGCGTACCGGCGAACACAAGGTTGCCCGCTCCTACGTGTTGTATCGCGCCGAACACGCGCGCGTGCGCGATCAGCAGCGAGCCCGCGAAAGTGACGAAGTTTCCACGATCCAGGTCACGTTTGCCGACGGCACTCAGGGTCCGCTGGACAATGCCCGCCTGCGCACCGTCATTGATGAAGCCTGCGTCGGCCTGGAAGGCGTCTCCAGTGATGCAATCTACCGGGAAACACTGAAGAATCTGTATCCCGGCGTAAAAATGGACGACGTGCGCACCTCTGCCGTCATGACCGCGCGCACCATGGTTGAGCAGGATCCTAATTACTCATACGTGACCGCCCGACTGCTGCTCGACACCCTGCGCTCCGAAGCACTGGGTTTCCTGGGCGTGGCAGACAGTGCAACCCAGAGCGAAATGAATTACCGCTACCCGGGCGTACTGCGCCCTTACATTGAAAAAGGTGTGGAGCTGGAGCTACTGTCCCCCCACCTGCTGGAATATGACCTGGACGTGCTGGGTGAGGCGCTGAAAGCCGAACGCGATACCCAGTTCACCTATCTGGGATTGCAGACACTGTATGACCGTTATTTTATTCACAGCAATGGTGTGCGCTTTGAACTGCCACAGATTTTCTACATGCGTGTCGCCATGGGTCTGGCCAGTAACGAAACTGACCGCGAAGCCCGTGCTATCGAGTTCTACAACCTGATATCCAGCTTTGATTACATGGTGTCCACGCCGCAATTGTTCAACTCCGGTACCCTGCGTCCGCAGCTGTCATCGTGCTTCCTGACCACGGTGCCCGACGATCTGCACGGTATCTATGGCGCCATCAAGGACAACGCCATGCTGTCCAAGTGGGCTGGCGGGCTGGGCAATGACTGGACACCGGTGCGGGCCCTGGGCGCTCACATCAAAGGCACCAATGGTTCCTCGCAAGGTATTGTGCCCTTCCTGAAAGTGGTCAACGATACCGCCGTTGCGGTCAATCAGGGCGGCAAGCGCAAAGGCGCTGTCTGCGCCTATCTGGAAACCTGGCACCTGGACATTGAGGAGTTCCTGGAACTGCGCAAGAACACCGGTGATGATCGTCGCCGTACCCATGACATGAATACGGCAAACTGGATTCCGGACCTGTTCATGAAACGCGTATTTGAGGATGGCGACTGGACACTGTTCTCACCCAATAATGTACCGGATCTGCACGATCTTCACGGCATGGCGTTTGAGCAGGCGTATGAAGAGTACGAACGCAAGGCTGCTGCCGGCCAGGTAGAGATTTATAAAACAGTGCGCGCCAAGGATCTGTGGCGCAAGATGTTGTCCATGCTGTTTGAAACCGGTCACCCGTGGATCACCTTCAAAGACGCCTGTAATGTGCGTTCACCACAGCAACATGTCGGCGCCATCCACTCCTCCAACCTGTGTACTGAGATCACTCTTAACACCAGCGAGGACGAGATTGCTGTCTGCAATCTGGGCTCGGTGAACCTGGTCAACCATGTGACCGAAACCGGTCTGGATATCGACAAGCTCAAGCGCACCATCAAAACAGCTGTTCGCATGCTGGATAACGTGATTGATATCAACTATTACTCAGTACCGCAGGCAAAAAATTCAAACCTGAGGCACCGTCCGGTAGGCATGGGTATCATGGGGTTTCAGGATGCTCTGTACGCACAGCGTATTGCGTATGCGTCTGACGATGCAGTGACGTTTGCCGACCACTCCATGGAAGTCATCAGCTACTACGCCATCCATGCATCAACTGACCTGGCTGAAGAACGTGGCCCATATCAGACCTTTAAGGGTTCATTGTGGGACCAGGGCATTTTGCCAATCGACTCACTAAAGATGCTGCAGGAAGTGCGTGGCGACAAATACCTGGAAGTCGATATGGCGCAAACCCAGGACTGGGAAAGTCTGCGGCAGCGTATTGCCCAGGTTGGTATGCGCAATTCCAACGTACTGGCCATCGCGCCTACCGCGACCATCGCCAATATTGTCGGCGTGTCGCAGTCAATAGAGCCGACGTATCAGAACCTGTATGTGAAGTCGAACCTGTCTGGTGAGTTTACCGTTGTGAACCCGTACCTGGTGCGAGATCTGAAGGCAATGGAGCTGTGGGACAACGTTATGGTCAACGACCTGAAATACTACGACGGCAGCCTGCAGCAGATTGATCGTATTCCACAGCACATCAAGGATCTGTATGCCACCGCATTTGAAATCGAACCACGCTGGCTGGTGGATGCTGGCAGTCGACGCCAGAAGTGGATTGACCAGGCGCAGTCACTGAACCTGTACATCTCTGGCGCCAACGGTAAGAAGCTCGATGTGACTTACCGCATGGCATGGCTGCGCGGTCTGAAAACCACTTACTACCTGCGCTCATTGGCCGCGACCAGCACCGAGAAATCCACGGTGTCGGGCAGCAAACTGAATGCGGTATCCAGTGGGCCGGCACCGGTACCGCAAGCGTGTTCAATTGACGATTCTGACTGCGAAGCATGTCAGTAAAATTTATTATTATCAGGGGATTACGATGATATCTTGGGATGAATTCCACGACGACCCGACGACACTGGATGCTGATCCGAAAAGCAATAAAACCGGATACCCGGACTCATCCGCGATCGCTGCACAAGCAGCGAGAGTGGAGCCGACATCCTCGTCATTAAGAGGACCTGATTCCGCCACCAATGGTGCCACACTGGGATCGGCCGGATCGGAAGCCAGGTCTTACACCGATTCGGCCGCCGTGGCGGCAGCGCAAGTTGCAAAGGCGGAAAAAAGTTATAACAATGCCATCGCTGCCGCCAGGCCCGCTTATGCCGCCGAGCCCTCCACCAGTCGCAATGCCCCAGAGGCGGCTGCCGAGGCAGTAAACAACCAGATCATGCAACAGGTCGCCAGTCAGCTGGAAGAGCTGGATGCTGAGGTGGCACAACAGGAAGTCGGCGAATGGACCGAGCGCGTAACGGTCGACGACAAACGCATGATCAACTGCCGGGCCGACCTTAACCAGTTGGTGCCATTCAAATACGACTGGGCCTGGCAGAAATACCTGGATGGCTGCGCAAACCACTGGATGCCGCAGGAGGTCAACATGAATGCGGACATTGCCCTGTGGAAAAGCCCCAATGGCCTGACTCCGGACGAACGGCTGATCGTCAAGCGCAACCTGGGCTTCTTCTCCACGGCAGATTCTCTGGTAGCCAACAATCTGGTGCTGGCATTATACCGCCTGATCACCAACCCGGAATGCCGGCAGTACATTCTGCGCCAGGCGTTTGAGGAGGCCATCCACACGCATGCGTACCAGTACTGCATCGAATCACTGGGTATGGATGAAGGTGAAATCTTCAACATGTACCATGAGATTCCCTCGGTAGCAAAAAAGGCGTCCTGGGGCCTGAAGTACACCAAAGAGCTCAATGACCCCAACTTCGACACCGGGACGCCGGAAACGGATAAAGCTCTGTTGAAGAACCTGATTGCTTTCTACTGCTGCCTTGAAGGTATCTTCTTTTACTGTGGCTTCACCCAGATTCTGTCCATGGGCCGGCGCAACAAGATGACCGGCACCTCGGAACAGTTCCAGTACATCTTGCGCGACGAGTCCATGCACCTGAACTTCGGCATCGATACGATCAACCAGATCAAGATCGAGAATCCGCATCTGTGGGACGACGCCATGAAACGCGAAGCCACACAGATGATTCTGCAAGCCACTCAGCTTGAGATCGAATACGCCCGCGACACCATGCCGCGCGGTGTATTGGGAATGAATGCCGTGATGATGGAAGAATACCTGCAATTTATTGCCAATCGTCGTCTGGTGCAGATCGGTTTGCCTGAGCAGTTCAAGGGCGTGAAGAATCCGTTCCCGTGGATGTCCGAGATCATGGATCTGCGTAAAGAGAAGAACTTCTTCGAAACACGGGTCATTGAATATCAGACCGGCGGCGCGCTGAGCTGGGAATAAAAATAACCGCAACATGGTGTAATGCTGCTGGTGACACCCGGAGCTGTTTAGTATGACAACCGGAGCCATCCTGCTGGCGGCTGGCTTCAGCCGTCGCTTTGGCAGCATAAAATTAAACGCGGTGCTGCCTGGCGGCAGCACCATGTTGCAACACACCAGCCACTTGCTACAACACAATTTCAACGAACTTATCGTCATCACCCGCCCGGACCTGCTGGATGCCGGTATCCTGTCCGATACCCGGTTTACCGACCAACAGATCGTGTTGTGCCAGGAGGCTGAACTGGGTATGGGACACAGCCTGGCCTGCGGGATTCGGGCGCTCCCCACCCACTGGGACGCCTGTCTGGTGTGTCTGGCCGATATGCCATTTATCAAGGCATCAACCCTGCAGAAAATACGCACCAAGGCCCGCAAGGACAGCATTGTCATCCCCACCTTTCGGCATCAACGCGGACACCCGATATGCTTTGGCCGTGATTTTTTCGTTGAACTGGCACAATGTCGAGGTGATACCGGCGGGCGCGACGTCATTAAAGATCACCCGGATCAGGTAGAGCTTGTCGAACTCGACGATGCCGGGATTTTGCAGGATATCGATACGCCAGACGAGCTGGCAGCTTGCTAGCTGCATCAAGCTTACCTAAAATGGGTCGAGCACCCGAAACAGAATAGCGCATTGCGCACTTAACAGGACTCGATGGCGTGACTACTTTCAACTTCAATACGTTCGCCAGGCTGATTGCCACCCTTATTTTGGGCAGTGCCGGCACGCTTGTCAGCGCGCAAGATACCAATATTAACGCGGTCAACCGGGCACCAGATATCAACTCGACCATGGAGAATCCGCGCAATCCCCAGGTATTGATCCAGACCAGCCTGGGCGATGTCAATCTGGAATTATTCCCGGCGGCGGCGCCGAAAAATGTCGAGCGCTTTCTGGACCTGGCTGAAGCGCGACTGCCGGTACCTGATAACAACGGCAACGCGCCCATCGCACTGCACTATTATGACGGGCTGACGTTCCATCGCGTCATCAGCAATACCTTGATTCAGGCCGGCGCGCCGGAGCGCGCAAACCGTTTGCGGGCGGCTCAGACCGTTGCCGATGAAATCAATGCCCGTGGCCTGGGCCTGGAACAGCAGCGACTGCTGGATGTCAGCGGTAAGCCACATCCCTGGCTCAATATAGGCGGGCAAAACGATTTCAAACAAACCGTGCTGGTGCCGCTGTATCGCGACATGAACATACGCAACGAAAACGAACTGGAAACACGGCAAGCCGCCGTTTTGCAGCGTCTGCAGGCGATGAACCTGTTACAGCTGCATGAAGTGATGGGCTATCGCTACGATGCCACCCTGCCGTCTCGACGCCCCGGGCGCGGCAGTGTGCTGATGGTCAATCGCGGTCCTGACACCAACGATGGCGAATTCTTTATTGCCCTAGACAACACGCCCTGGCTGACCGGCACCAGCACTGTCATTGGGCGCGTGATATCGGGCATGAATGTAGTAGAACAAATCAGTCGCGGCCCCGATGCCAGCGTGCGTATTTACCAGGTCAGACAAATCAATAACAGCAACCAGACAGGAGACTGACAAGGTGGCCAAAACAGTCAGAAAAAAGCCCATTAAAACCAGCCGCAAAGTAAAACCGGTCAGTGTCATGGCCTTGTGTGCAACTGCAGGGTTCTTCCTTGGCTTTGGCCTGGGCGCTCTCATGAACAACCTGCTGCTCGTCACTGCCTTGGGCCTGCTGGCAGGGGTTGCCACGGGTTATTATTTCGACAAAAAAAACAACATACCCTACACACGTGGCAAAACCTGACATACTTCCCAGCTTACAGTCAGACAGGCGTGGCGGTCGGCAACTGGAGATATGAGGGAAAGATATCACGCGTGAAAGGCGGTAAAGAGGCCAGAATCGATTTACCATAAAACTTGCTGATCACGCGCTCATCGAACAGAGTTATACGACCTTTGTCCGTCTCACTGCGCAGCAATCGCCCGCTGGCTTGCACCAGCCTGAAGGCGGCCTCGGGCACTGATAGCGTCATGAACGGGTTTTTACCCTGCTGCTCCAGCCATTGCGCCAGCGTAGCTTCAATCGGATCATTGGGCACAGCAAACGGAATCTTTGCTATCAGCACATGTTCACAGTACTTGCCTGGCAGATCCACGCCCTCCGCGAAACTTGCCAGGCCAAAAATGACACTCGCCTCGCCGTTGTCGATACGCTGGCGATGAAAGTTCAACAGCTGCGCTTTCTGATAATCGTCCTGACACAGAATAATACGTCGCCACTCATCACTCATGCCATCGAGCACATCCAACATTTGCCGACGCGAGCTGAACAACATCAACGATGCCTCACTTTTATCCAGCAACTGCGGCAGCAACGCAATAATGGCCGCCGTATGGGCAGGGTTATCGGAGGGGTCACAGTTGAGTTTGGGGATGATCAGCCTGGCAGCGCTGGCGTAGTCAAAGGGGCTGCTGATGCGGTGATAAACGGTACGCTCAGGCAACCCGGCACGCATGGCCAGGACATCAAACTTTTCCAGTGCCGATAATGTTGCCGAGGTTAATACCGCGCCGGCACAGCGTTGCCAGAGGTGTTCGGTCAGGGTATGCGCGGCCAGCACCGGGCTGCAGCTCAACACGATATCGCTGGATTCCCCCTGTTCAATCTGGCTCAACCAGCGTGCCGAAGGGGCCTGGTCGGCAGCGTCTTGGCGCGCGAAAGCCTGCCACAGCTTTTCGCAGGCTTCCGCCCGGCTGGCCATGCTGCCAAGCAGCGGGAACCATTGCTCCGCATGTTGTCGCCCGGGCAAAGAGTCAGCCTCCTCCATCTGCCGGCGCAACACCGTGCAGATCTCCTTGAGCCCGCGTGTCAGCCGATAGAATCGGGACGCCAACTGGACTGCCTGTTCCCGCAGCTCTACAGGAACGACGCCTAACGCAAAGGTCATCGCCTCAGCACTGTCAGCGCTGGCATAAGGGCCACGTGCGCTTTTCTGCCCGCTGCTCTGCAGCAGGGGCTCGAGTAACAAAAGCGTTGCACCCAACTCTTCAGCCAACTGCTTGAATAAGGGTTTGATGTCGGACTGCTCACGGGCAATCACGCCGTTGTCATTGATAACGCCATCCGCAGCCAGCCGCGTGATCGTTTTGGCGCTGCTGTCCAGCCATTGCAAGGTGGCACGCAAGCGTGTGGACGACGAAAAATGCTGGTTGGTTTTGGCCGGCAGATGATGGGCTTCATCGAATATGTAAATGGTGTCTTCAGGTGCTGGCAATATCGCGCCACCACCCAGTGCCAGATCGACCAGAACCAGGTCATGATTGGCGACCACACAATCGACTTTTTGCACCTGTTCTCGTGCCTGATAGAAAAAACAGCGGCTGTAATTGCTGCATTTCTGACCGGCACACTGTCCGGCCTCCACGGTAACCGGTGACCAGTCCGCGTCGCGCAGAACGCCATCCCAGTCGTCGCGATCGCCGTGCCACTGCCCGCGACTGATTTTATCCAGCATCGACTCGTATAATGCCTTGTCGCCGGGCACCTGTGCACCCAGTTGACTGACATCCTCGCCAAACAGGGCCAGCATCGCGTTTTCACTGTCATTGCCTTGCAATATCTGGTCAAGCCGGGACAGGCAAAGATAACGGCCTCGGCCTTTGGCAAGCGTATAGGTAAAATTCAGGCCGCTGTGTTTAGCGATGTCGGGCAGATCGCGCTGCGTCACCTGCTCCTGCAAGGCCACTGTCGCAGTAGCCAGTACCACTTTCTTGCCAAGGTACTTCGCCAGCGGCAATGTTCCCAATATATAAGCCAGCGTCTTGCCGGTGCCGGTACCCGCTTCAATCACACAAACCGGTCCGCTCGCTGGCGTATTGTCGACAGACTCTGAAGCATCTGCTGTATCATTGTCAGCCTCGATAGCGGACAGCGTGCGAGCGATTTCAGCAATCATCAGACGTTGGCCGTACCTTGGCCGCAGAGACTTGCTGGCCAATATCTGTTTGTAAGCCTGCTGGATTTCTTCTTTAATCTGGTCGGGGAGCATAAAACTGGCCTGGTGCGTACGATAAAAGACTCTGCTGTGATTATAGCACCTGTCTGTTATTATACGTGGCCGAGTAGGGAGAGCAGTGATATATGACATCGTCGACAAGACCGGAAACAACAGATCCAGTGAAGCAGAGTTCAATAGAACCAGAGCAGACAGCAGCGGGTCAGACCCCGGAGCCGCAGACTGCCGCCCCCACCGAGCCGCGCGACCCATTGGATGCCAGCGATACCCCCACAACGGCCTCGTCTGCTGACAGCCCTGAGCTCGGAAACAGCCCTGAGCTCGAAAACAGCCCTGAGCTCGAAAACAGCCCTGAGCCTGCTGACAGCCCCGAGCTCGAAAACAGCCCTGAGCCTGCTGACAGCCGTGAGCTCGAGAACAGCCCTGAGCCTGAAAAAAGCCCTGAGCTTACGAGCAGCCCTGAGCCGGTAGAAAGCCCTGAGCCGGCAGAAAGCCCTGAGCGGGTAGAAAGCCCTGAAAGCACGGGCGACGAGGTCAATTCAGCGCCCGAGCCCCCGGCGATCAAATTGTCAGAAAATGAAAAACTACAGAAAGCCGCCGCTGTCACCTCCTACAAAGACCTGCCCACCCTGCTCTCGCTGCAGAAGCGCCTGGAGCGCTTGATGGCGCAAGATCCTGAGACATCAGAAGAGACTGGAACCTCAGCACAGACAGAGACTTCCGCACAGACAGAGATTTCAGACGAGACCGAAGGTTCGGCAGCGGCCCATGCGCAGACAGAAGCCGATCTCGTTAAAGTCGCGGCGCAGATACAAACCTTGATCGCTGAACATCAGAACTGGCAGCAGAAACTGGGCAAAGAAGTCGAACAGTTTGTTATCACCCTGACCTCACATATCGCTGATGGACGAGTCAGCGAAGCTCAAAGCCTGTGGGACCGCTGCCAGAACTCTATCAAACGCCTGGCCGTCGAGGAGCAGGCACGCTGGCAGGCACAACTGGCTCCCTTGAAACTGGAGCTAAACAAACTGCTGGACTGGAAAAAATTTGCTTCTTCGGAAAAGAAAAAGGAATTGATCGACAAAATGGAGGCATTGACCACAGACGAGTCGGCCCCACCACAAAAAGCCAAGCTGATACGTGCGCTGCAGGACGAATGGAAATTGCTGGGCCACTCTGACGACAACGATGAGCTGTGGACTCGCTTCAGTGAACTGGCCAAAGTCGCTTTTGAGCCGTGCAAAGTGTACTTCAAGGAGCGCAAGGAAAAACAGGCAGTCAACCTGATCGCCCGCAACAATATCTGCGAACAACTGGAAGCCTACGCCGCCACCATGGACGCTGACGCGGTCAACCTGGCGGAGGTATCGAAACTGGAAAATCAGGCGCGTGAAGACTGGAAACAGTACGCACCGGTGGCTCAGACCAAAATCAAGAATCTGCAAAAACGATTCAATACCGTGCTCAGTGACCTGCGTCAAAAGAAACGCCAGGCCCTGCAGGCCCACAACGCACAAAAGCAGACACTGATTGAGCAGGCTCAGGCACTGCTGACTCAAGAGGACTTACAGGCTGCCATTCAGCAGGCAAAAACCCTGCAGCAGGACTGGAAATCTCTGGGCGCTGGCTCATTCAAGGATGACCGTAAACTGTGGACTGACTTTCGTGCCGCCTGCGACGCCTTGTTCGAACGCCGCGATGCCATCAACAAGGAACAAAAACAACAACAGCGCCAGGTATCTTCTGCCGCACGCGACACCCTGAACAAGGTTGCTGCTTTGCTGAGTCTGAGTGATGAGGAATTCAGTCAATCACGCAGTCAGTTCA